>Ga0209181_10011888_pt1 | contig 11084 bp, 10 predicted proteins | sample MAT05_FD_187208 | JGI IMG/M metagenome (GOLD analysis project Ga0209181, IMG submission 187208) | Freshwater microbial communities from Lake Fryxell liftoff mats and glacier meltwater in Antarctica - MAT-05 (SPAdes) (version 2) | ecosystem: Environmental > Aquatic > Freshwater > Ice > Liftoff...
CCGAACAGATGCTGATGCTGGTGCGCGGCGATACGCGCAGCACTGTGATGACCGAACGCCTGCTGACGCGCATCGAGCGCGAGAACCCGCGCCTGAACGCCTACCTGCACGTCGACGCCGAAGGCGCACGCCGCGCTGCCGCCGCCAGCGACGCGCGCCGTGCCGCCGGGCAAACGCTCGGCCCGCTGGACGGCCTGAGCGTGGCGCTGAAGGACAACATCGATGTCGCCGGCTTGCCGACCACCGCTGGCATGGCGACGCGGCGTGGTCGCATCGCGGCGAGCGATGCCTTCGTCGTGCAGCGTCTGCGCGCGGCGGGCGTGGTGATTCTGGGCAAGCTGAACATGCACGAGGCGGCGCTGGGCGCCACCAACGACAACTCGCACTTCGGGCGTTGCGAACATCCGCAGCGCGCCGGCTTCACGCCCGGCGGCAGCAGCGGTGGCTCGGCGGCGGCAGTGGCCGCCGGGCTGTGCGGCTTCGCGCTCGGCACCGACACCATGGGCTCTGTGCGCATCCCCGCGGCCTATTGCGGTGTGGTCGGCTTCAAGGCCAGCTGGGGCCGCATCAGCACAGCTGGCAGCGTGGCCTGTTGCTGGGCGCTCGATCACATCGGCCCGCTGGTGGCCACGCAACGCGACCTGGCGCTGGTGCTGCCTGTGCTGGCCGCTTACGACGCGGCGTGTGCCGACGCGCGCGCGCTGCCAGACGCGCCGGCGCAGGCTGTACCGCGCCTCGTCGCTGCGGCCGATGTCGAGGCCCTGGGCGCCACACCGGCGGTAGCTGCGGCCTACCACTGCGCCCTGCAGGCGCTGCGCGCGCGCGGTGCTGCGGTCACCGAGATCTCGCTCGCCGGCTACGACTTCGGCCGCGCCCGCCGCGCCGGGTTGTTGATGGTGGAAGCCGACCTGTTGGTCGAGCATGCCGAAGACTGGCGCAGCCAGCCGCAGAATTTCTCGCCCGAACTCGCGCGCATGCTGGCCTGGGCGGAAAAGCAGCCAGCAGCAGCACTGGCCGCAGCGCAGCGCACGGTGGCTGGCGCTCATATCGAGGCCGCGCGCTGGTGGACGCATGGCGACGTGATGCTGCTGCCCACCGCGCCGCAGCAGGCCTTCGCTTTCGGCTCGCCGGTGCCGGCGAACCAGGCCGACTTCACGGCCCTGGCCAACATGGCCGGCCTGCCGGCGATGAGTGTGCCGCTGCCGGCGGCGCCCGGTGAATTGCCCATCGGTTTGCAATGCATCGCGCCAGTGGGCGCCGAGGCCACGCTGCTGGCGCTGAACCTGCACGGCATCTGCGCGACATGAAGCTCCAAGGCATCAAGGTGCTGGACCTGTCGCTGTTTCTGCCGGGCCCGCACCTGACGATGATGATGGCCGACCACGGTGCCGAGGTCATCAAGGTCGAGCCGCCCACCGGTGAGCCCGTGCGCCAGGTGGGCCTGCAGCAGCACGGCCACAGCGTGTGGTTCCGCAACACGCACCGCCACAAGCGCTGCATCGTGCTGAACCTCAAGCTCGACGCGGCGCGGCAAGCCTTTCTGACACTGGCGAAAACTGCCGATGTCGTCGTAGAGGCCTTCCGCCCCGGCGTCGTCGACCGCCTCGGCATCGGCTTCGAGGCGGTGCGCGCCGTCAACCCGCGCATCGTCTACTGCTCCATCTCGGCCTTCGGCCAGACAGGGCCGATGGCCCACCACCCGGCGCACGACATCGCCGTGCAGGCCGAAGCCGGCCTGGTCAGCGTGAACCTGGGCGCCGACGGCCAGCCTGCGATGCCCGGCTTGCCGGCAGCAGACATGGCGGCGTCGCTGATGGCACTGTCGGGCATCCTGATGGCGCTGCTGCGGCGCCAGACCACGGGCGAGGGCGACTATCTCGACATCGCCATGTACGACAGTCTGCTGGCCTGGACGCCCAACGTGATGGGCCCGCCCTTCGCCGAGGACCGCGCGCCGGTGGTGAAGGACGAACGCAGCTGGGGCGGCGCGGCTTTCTACGGCATCTACGCCACCGCTTGCGGGCGCCACCTGGCACTGGCCGGCAGCGAGCCAAAGTTCGTGAATGCGCTGTTGGCCGCCCTGGGCGGGACCGAGCTCGCGCCGCTGGCGCTGCAGCCGCCCGGGGCTGGCCACGAGCCGGTTCGCGCCTTCCTGCGCCAGACCTTCGCCGCCCGCACGCTGGCCGAGTGGACCGTTTTCCTGGCGCCGCTGGACGTGGCCTGGGCGCCGGTTCGCACACTGCACGAAGCCGTCAGCAGCGAACTGGCCGCTGCGCGCGGCATGGTGCTGCACGCACCGCAGGAAGGCCCCGAGGGGCCGCCGCACCTGGGCATTCCGATCAAGTTTCGCGACGAGCCGGGGCATGTCGACCCGCGGCTGGATGAGTTGGGTGCGTCGACCGAAGCCGTGCTGCGCGAAGCCGGGCTCGACGCCGCGCAGATCGCCGCAGCGCGGGGCGTCTGATCGGCTTCAGAGCCGCGTCTTCCCGGCGTCTTATCAACCTTACCCGCTGCTGTCAGTACCCATGCCGATGACGCCGGCCCTGCGCAGCTCTTCGATCGCTGCCGCGTCGTAGCCTAGTTCGCGCAGCAGGCTCTCAGTGTGCTGCCCGATACCTGGCGGCGCGGCGCGCAGCCCCAGGCGTTCACCGTCCAGCGTGATCGGCAGCAGCGCGGTGCGCGTGTCGATGGCACGGCTTGCACCGCTGGCGTCCGGCGGTAGCGTCACCGGGGCCAGGCCACCCGTGGCGGTGAGGTGCGGGTCGTCGAACAGGTCTTGTGGTCGTGTGATTGGCGCGTAGGGCAGGCCGATCTTCTCGAAGCGCGCGCCCAGCTCGGCCGCGGCAAACGGCGCAAAGCGTTCGCGCAGCGTCGGCAGCATCCAGTCGCGCGCTTGCACGCGGGCGTTGTTGCTGAAGAGCCGCGGGTCAGCCTTCAGGTCTGCGAAGCCGAACTCCGCGCACATCAGCGCCCATTGCGTGTCGCTCACCGCGGCCAGGAAAATCTGCTCGTCGTCTTGCACAGTGAACACGTCATACACGGCCCAGGCGCTGATGCGGCTGGGCATGGGCGAGGCCGGCTTGCCTGTGACGGCGAACTGCATCATGTGCTGGGCCACCAGGAACACGTTGTTCTCGAACAGCGCGCTCTGCACTTCCTGGCCGCGCCCGGTCTTGCCGCGTTGCGCCAAAGCGGCCAACGCACCGATGGCGCCGAACATGCCGCCCATGATGTCGTTGACGCTGGTACCGGCGCGCAAGGGCCGGCCCTCGGGGCCGGTCATGTAGGCGAGGCCGCCCATCATCTGCACCACTTCGTCGAGCGCGGTGCGGTGGTCGTAAGGCCCGGGCAGAAAGCCCTTGTGCGAGACATAGACCAGGCCCGGGTTCAGGCGCGACAGCGCTGGGTAGCCGAAGCCCAGCTGGTCCATCGTGCCGCCCTTGAAGTTCTCGCTGAACACGTCGGCCTGGGCCAGCAAGCGCAGCACGATCTCGCGGCCCTGTGCTTGCTTGACGTCGACGGCCAGGCTCTTCTTGTTGCGGTTGAAGGTGCCGAAGAAGCCGGCGCCAGAGCCGATCAACCGCCGCGTGCTGTCGCCGGCCAGCGGCTCGACCTTGATGACTTCGGCGCCGAGGTCGCCCAGGATCAGCCCGCAGGTCGGCCCCATCACCATGTGGGTGAACTCGACGACGCGAATGCCGGCCAGCGGCAGGTCTTCGGGGCGCTTCATGCGGGCTGCCCTGCGGCGCTGGCGCTGGCGGCTGCGGTTGCGCTGGCAGTGGCAGTGGCAGCCGCACGCTGCGGCGCGCGGCCGTCGGCATAGCGGAAGCCCTTGCCGAGCCCCGCTTCGGCCACCATGCCGTAGAGCGGCTCGCCGGGCAAACCCGCGCGCAGCACCTCACGCGCCGCCAGCAGCGCGTCGAGATTCACGCCCGTGTGCACGCCCATGGCTTCGAACATGTACACGAGGTCTTCGGTCACCACGTTGCCCGAGGCGCCGGGAGCATAGGGGCAGCCGCCGAGGCCGCCTTGCGAGCTGTCGAAGGTGCGCACGCCGGCCTCGTAGGCCGCCAGGCAGTTCGCCAGCCCCAGCCCGCGCGTGTTGTGCAGGTGGGCAGCGCCAGCGCGTTCGCCGACGGCACTGCGCAGCTGGCCGAAGAGCCGCCGCACCTGCGCCGGGTTGGCCATGCCGGTGGTGTCTGACAAGCCGATCTCGTCAACACCGGCCTCGGCCAGCGCCACGGCCAGCCGCAGCACGTCGTCTTCGGCCACGGCGCCCTGCAAGGTGCACCCGAAGGCGGTGGAAATACCGGTCTCGATGTGCAGCAGCGGCGCATGTGCGGCGCGCAGGGCGGCGATCTGGCGCACTTCGTCGACCATCTGGTCCGTTGTCTTCCGTACATTCGCCAGCGAATGCGCCTCGCTGGCCGAAACGGGCAGGGTGATCTTGTGCACGCCTGCCGCGATGGCCGCCTCGGCACCGTGCAGGTTGGGCACCAGGGCCATCACGGTGAGCCCCGGCTTCGTGAGCGCGTGGCGCACCACCTCGGCCACGTCGGCCATCTGTGGCAACAGCCGGGCGGGTACGAAGGAGCCGACCTCGATCTCGCGCAGCCCGGCCGCGTGCAGCGCGTCGATCCAGGCCAGCTTGTGCGCCGTGGGCATGGTCGCCCCGATGCTCTGCAGGCCATCGCGTGGGCCGACTTCGCTGATGAGGACAAGTTCAGGCATGAGGAGATCGTGTTGTTCTGTAAGACAGAACGCAGTTCTATAGAATAGTTTCATCCTAGGGTCGCAAAGGCGGCCTGTCAAACCGCAACACCAGAGCAGCCCGCAGCCCCATGCCCAGGAAGTCATCGCAAGCCTCCTTGGCTGAAGAGCAGGCCGCGCCAGGGGGCGCCGCTGCGGTCGACCGGGCGCTCAGTCTGTTGGCTGCATTTCGCGCCGGCGACCGTTCGTTGACGGTCTCCGAACTGGCCCAGCGCACGCGCCTGTACAAAAGCACGGCGCTGCGGCTGCTGGCCTCGCTGGCGCACGCGCGTCTGGTGCAGCGCACGGACCAGGGGCATTGGTCACTGGGACCCGGGGTCGCGCGGCTGGCCGGCGTCTACGCGGCGTCGTTTTCGCTGCAGGATGCGGTGCTGCCCGAGATGCGTGACCTGGTGGCGCGAACCGGCGAAAGCGTGGCCTTCCATGTACGCCAGGGCGACCAGCGGCTGGTGCTGTTTCGTGTCGATTCGCCTCAACTGCTGCGTGACCACGCCTGCGTCGGCGACCTGCTGCCGCTGGACCGCGGCGCTGGCGGCCGCGTGCTGATGGCGTTTGCCGGTGCGCGCGGGCGCGTCTACGACAGGGTGCGGCGCGAAGGGCACCTGGTGATCACCGGTGATCGCGTTCCTGGTCTCGTGGGTATTTCGGCACCGGTGTGGAACGCGAGCCTTGAACTGGTCGGCGCATTGACACTGACGGTGCCCGAGCCGCGCATGCGGCCCTCGATCGTCGGCGAACTGAGGAAGTCGAGCGCCCGGCTGACGGCACTGCTAGGCGGAACGATGCCAGGCGCCGACAGCTGATCGAAGCTTCGTCGCCTGCCAGCGGCTCGCGGACTTGTTCGTCGGCACCGCAACAGCCCTGGTTGGCGAGTGTGTGGCGCAGGCGCGGAGTCTTGGTGCTGCGGCACCAGGCCTCTGGTGAACTGGTCGCTGGAGTTGAGGGCAGCAGATGCAGCCTGCCGCAGCGTCCAGGCCGTCAAACGGCGTCGTAGAGGGGATGAAGCCTGCCTCAGAGTCGTGTGCCTGTGCTTGGGGCGGCCGTCAACGTCGGGACGCGCACATCGCCCGGCGTGACCGAGGTCGCGTTGCTGCTGTCGCCGTTTCGGGCAAGCCCGCTGCGGCAGCGGCAGACACGCCGCACGGTGCTCCATCGTGGCTGGCGCCCATCTCCCTTGCGCAATGCCCCAAGGTGCTATTCAAAGCGCGGGGGTAGCGGCATAGCATGAAGCTCAGTCGGCAGGCGAGGCTTGCAGCCAAGCAGTTTCTGGCTTGCCGGCACTGCGCCAGAGGCGTGCCAACCCGCCTTCCAACCCCTGCCTGTCGGCCTTGAAAGAACGATCGATGACACCCGCTGAACGGGCCAGCCCCGCCCCTGCAATGAACGCGACCGCAATGCCACCCACCCCGCCAGCCAGACTCGATGCCCATTGGCCAGGCTGTGCACGTGCCGTCTGGCTGTGTGCGGCCATGTCGATGCTTGCCGCATGCGGCGGCGGTGGCGACGATAAGGGCGACCCTGGCCCGGCGGGTGCCGAACTCCAAGTGGCCGTGGTTTTCCCAGGGGCGAGCACTGGGCAGACCCGGTTCGTCAGTTCGCAGCCGAGCGGCATCGACTGCGGCCTTGCCTGCAGCACCCGCTTCGCGCTGGACACCACTGTCACGCTGACAGCCACCGTGCTCAGCGGCTTCAGGTTTTCGGGCTGGAGCGGCGCCTGCAGCGGCACGGCCGTGACGTGCACGGTGCGCATGAGCGGTGCGCGCTCGGTGACGGCCACCTACGTTGTCGCGCCGCCGTGACGACTGGCCTTGCTGCGTGCCGATGGGCTGGCGCGCGACGTTTGCCGCGCCCGCGTCAGCACGCGAGAAGCGCTGGCAATGCCGGCATGTGCGGGTCGAGCTGCCGATTGACAGCCCGGCCTGCATGACGCCGACACCACGTGCAGGGTGCGCTGGCGTCGCTGCAGCCCGGCTAGTTCTTCTGGGCGCGCAAAGCCTGGGCGTGTTTCCATAGCGCGTCGAAGATGGCGCTGGATGCACGAGCGTCAGCTCCGCTCAAAGAGGTGTTCATGAAGAGAATGACACCGACATTGCGGTGCAGATCCGACAGCATTTCTGTTTGCAGGCCTGGGTCATTGCCGCCGTGGCCTGCCCGTGTGCCGCTGAACTTGGTGCGCCAGAAGAGCCCCGAGTTGCCATCTGCCGCGGGGTAGTTCTCTGGTCGGTTGGCGTCGGACCACTGAAAACGCTGCATCTCTCTGGCCATATCGGCATGCAAGATGCGTGTGCCTTGGTATTCGCCGTCGTTCAGCATGGCAACGAAGAATCGCGAGAGATCGGCGACCGATGTGCGAACACCACCGTCCGGATAGACGGTGCCACCGTAATTCGGTATGGGAATGATGTGCCCGTTCTGCGCCACGAAGAGTGTCGAGTGTTCGGCGAGATCGACTTCGGACATCAGCCACCCGCTGCGTGTCATTTGCAAGGGTGCAAAAATGTGCTTGCGCGTATAGACGTTCAGCGACTCGCCGAATGCAAGCTCGACGATGTAACCCGCCAGGCCGGCGCAGATGTTGCAATAGTTGCGCCGAGTGCCCGGCTTGGCATCAAGATAGTTCTGGCTCGAATAGTTTGCTCCGTCGGGTACGAAGTACTGTTCGAGAAAGCGCCCGAGCGGCTCTGGGGAATCGGTGCCGTAATGGTAGGTACTGGCGTACACCTGCCAGCGGTCTGTGATGCCGGAGGTGTGGGTCGCCAGGTGCCGCAGCGTGATCTTCTCGTTCGGGTGGTGTGGATTGACCACCCGAAACGGCAGATAACGGTTGATGTCCTCGTCTAGCGCCAGTTTGCCCTCTTGAACGGCTCGCATCATCGCCACGCCTGTGAAGGGTTTGGCAATCGAGCCGACGTTCATCACTGTGTTCGGCGTGAACGGCCGTGTTCGTCGGTGGTCGGCATAGCCATAGCCTTTGGTCCACACGACCTGCCGGTCGACGATGAGGGCGGCGCCGAGACCCATGATGTTGGCCTGGGCCATCTGCTCGACGATCAATCGATCCAGTGGCGCATCGCTGCCCCGCGGCAGGGCATGCGCTATGGACGTCACCGCACCGACCCACCACAACGCTGCGCCCAGCAAACTCATGCGCACCTCGCGTTTGCAGACGCGGTCGGTAGCGCCGAGGCTGAGCTGCCAGCGCCGGTAGCGGCTGGAAAGCCATGGCGAATGGTGGCGAGTTGAACGGGCCGAAAGGACGGTGGAATGATCGAATGCGCTCATCGGTTGAGCAGCGGGTTCTTCGGCGCTTCGCCAGGCTTGCTGCACAGGGCGTCTGACACGACACGGCCTGTCACGCTGAACGTTCCTGTGACGTAGCAGTTGTAGCGCTGTCCGTTCTTGGCTGTGGCCACATACTGCGTGCGCAGGCCGTCGTCCTGGCGGTTGCTGATGGTGAAGCTGCTGCGGTCCAGGCCGAGTGCAAAAGCCGTGCGCTGCTCGATCAGATCGGTGCTGACGGCAACAGACGCACAGCCCGAGAGGAATGCAGCGACTGAAGTCAGGGGAATCAAGAGCTTGTGCATCGATGGAATCTTCCAGTGGAGTGACGGCTGCAGATGCTAGTCATTCAGCCCCTGCAATTGAATAACACCCAAGGGCAGGTCAGACCAAGCCCTTGTCGCGCCCGACGATCAGCAAGTGCGTGCGGTTGCGTGCGCCCAGCGTGTGCAGCAAGGCGGTGATGTGCAGCTTGACGGTTCGCTCTGCGATGCCGAGCGCGCAAGCGATGCGCTTGTTGGGCTGGCCTTGCGCCACCAGCGCCAACACCTGCAGTTGCCGCGCCGTGGGCCCGGCATCGTCCTGCGCGATCGTGCCGCGCGGCCGCAGGTCGAACACCGGCTCGCCTTTCGCGATCGATCGCAACGCAGCCAGCAACTGGTCGAACGACTGCGACTTGCCCAGATACCCGCTGGCACCAACGCTTCTTGCGCAAGCGGCCCCTGCGGCGTCCTCGTCGCCGGAAATCACCACGCGTGCCATCTGCGGAAAGCGGACGCCGAAACGGCGTATCGCCTCAATGCCATCGGCGCCGGCTAGCCGGTGGTCGATCAGCACCACGTCGTGGCTTCCCGTGGCCGCGCGGCTCAAGCCGTCGTTGACCGTGGGTGCGGTGTCCACGTGGATACCGGCGCCGGCGTGCGTCAACGCGTGTGCCAGGCACACGGCAAACAGCGGGTGATCGTCGACCAGCAAGAGTTGCATCAGCGACGCCGCCGGGCCACGATGAAGACGCGGATGTCCTTGCCCTTCGTGCCGTGCCGCTCGACGGCCTCGATCTCCAGCCCGTGGCGTAGAAAGCTCGCCTGCAATTGCGCCGCGTTGAAGACCAGCACGTGCGGCGCTTTGCCTATGGCGCGCATCAGCGGCACGACCAGGCGCGGAATGAGTGGATTCATCTCGCCCAGGCAAGGTGTCTTCGAAACGAAAAGCCCGCCTGGCTTCAGCGTTTGCATTACGGCCTGCAGTGCAACGTCCAGGTCCGAGACGAGGTGCAACACGTTGAAGGCCAGCACGACGTCGTGGTAGGTGCCACCAGAGCCGGCCGCTTCGGCGTCAGCCACGCCGAACCTCAACTGTGGCAGCGGCTGCGGTTGCGCCGCGAGTTTCTCACGGGCAATGGTGATCATTTCCGTCGACACGTCGGTGGCCAGCATGCGCCGTATGGCCGGCGCCAGCCTCAGCGCCGTGGTGCCCGTGCCGCAGCCGATTTCCAGCACCGCATGGCCGGGCGACAGCAGCGCCTGCACGCGCTGCAAGGTGGCCTCGTAGCCGGCCATGTCGGCAATCGGATCGGCCGCGTACTTGCGCGCCAGACGGTTCCAGAAGCGGGCCTTGGCGGCTGCTGACGGCGTCTCGGCCGGAGTTGCAGCAGGGCGTGGAATGGGGCTTGGTTGCATCGGAGTTGAGGCGCAGAGAAGCTGCGCGCGAAGACAGAACGTCGCATGCTATCCATGCGTAACGCGCCTGACATCGCCGAGAATTGCAGACCACTCATGCATTGGCGTATGGATCAACCCGACTGGAATCAGCTGAAGGCTTTTCTCGAAACCGCCGAGTCGGGTTCCTTGTCTGCGGCGGCTCGCAAACTCGGCCTGACCCAGCCCACCTTGAGCCGGCAGGTGGCGGCCGTCGAGAAAGGCTTGGGAGTGACGCTGTTCGAACGTGTCGGCAAAGCCATGGTCATCACCGATTCAGGGCGGGCCTTGTTGCAACACGCGCGCGTGATGGGTGCGGCTGCCGAGGATCTGCAAACGGCCGCTACCGGGCAGGCGCAGGCTGTTGACGGCGTGGTCTGCATCTCGGCCAGCGAAGCGGTGGCCGCCTATCTGCTGCCGCGGGTGCTGCTTCGGCTTCGTCAACAGGCGCCGGGCATCGTGATCGATGTTGTCGCCTCAGACTCGCTCAGTGATTTGCGGCGGCGTGAAGCCGACATCGCCGTCCGCCACGTCAGGCCCGACCAGCCAGATCTTATCGGGCGCTGGATTCGCCAGGCCAGCGCCGGCTTCTACGCGTCGACTGCATGGGTGGCCCGGCACGGCCACCCGCGCACGCCCGAGGCAGCCGCACAACACGGCTTCGTCGGCATGGACCGATCGGGCCGCTATCTGGAATACCTGCGGCAGCACGGATTGCCGCTGGATGCTTCCAACTTCGTTTGCTACGCAGAAAACAGCTCTTCGAACTGGTCCCTGGTGCGTCAAGGCCTGGGCATCGGCCCGATGATGGACGACATCGCTGGCGACATGCCAGACATGGTCCGGGTGCTGGACGACGTCCCGCCCGTGCTCTTTCCGGTCTGGCTGGTGACGCATCGCGAACTGCGCACCTCGAGGCGAATTCGGCTGGTCTTCGACAGGCTTGCCGAGGCCTTGGGCGCGGAGCCGGAAGCCACGCATACCTTCGATGCCAGCCGGTAGCGGTCTTCAATCAGTCTCAACCCGCCTCAACCCGCCACCAACGCCGCTGGCAGCGCCGCCGCCAGAAAATCGTAGACCCGGCGCACCACCCGGTTGCTACGAATTTCGCGGTGCACGGCCAGCCAGCACGGCAGCGGCGGGATCTTGACGTCGGCCATTGGGAGTGCCACCACTCCGGGCCAGTGCGGGATGCTGTACTGCGCCACGAAGCCGATGCCCGCCCCGGCTGCCACCATCTGCCCGTAAACCACATGGTCGTCAGTGCGCAGCACGAACTGCGCAGCGGGCAGCACGCTGCCCATGGCTGCGAAACCGCGCGTGATAGCGTCGTCGCGG
>Ga0209181_10011889_pt1 | contig 11084 bp, 10 predicted proteins | sample MAT05_FD_187208 | JGI IMG/M metagenome (GOLD analysis project Ga0209181, IMG submission 187208) | Freshwater microbial communities from Lake Fryxell liftoff mats and glacier meltwater in Antarctica - MAT-05 (SPAdes) (version 2) | ecosystem: Environmental > Aquatic > Freshwater > Ice > Liftoff...
TTTGACCGATGAACACAGATTTTTTTCTGCTTTGCAGAAAAATTAGGATTGTTTTGGTGATCCAACATCCTGTGAAGCAGGATTATCCTGTGTTTATGCAATTTAAAAAGTTGATTCTTGGGTTAGTAAACAGTTTAAACAAATATAAAGTCATATAAATTCATACCCCCGTGTCATCCTTGTTCCTTTTGTATTTGTGTACACACGGTAGGAAACAATCGGGACAGGCAAAATAAATAATTAAAACAGCTTCAAAAGCTACAACGCCTTTTTACCAGAAAGCCTTAATATTTATACTATATCATTTGAGTTAAACCTTTTTCATCTTTATTCTTCTGCGGGATATTGCTTTCTCAATTTCTACGGCAAAAAATACTATTGATGCTACGGCACCAACTCCCAAAAATTCATTTAATGTTAAGGATTCTGTTTTAAAAACTGGTTGAAGAAATGGAATGTATGTAATACAAAATTGTAATAGCAAGCTAAGAATAACCGACCATATCAGGGGCTTATTTGAAAATATTCCTATACTGAAAAGAGATTGGTTTTCTGACCTGATAGCCAATACATGTGCCAGTTGACTTAAACATAGTACATTAAAAACAATGGTTTGCCAATGTAAACCATGTTTAATGGCATACCCCTGTGCACCTAATGCGATACTTGCCATAAGTATACCCACCCATATCATGTGTATGCCCCTGCCCCCGGCAAATACACTTTCCTGCGGTGGGCGTGGTGGCCTGTTCATAATATTTTTTTCTGCTTTCTCAAATGACAAACTGATAGCAGGTAAACCATCTGACACTAAGTTTATCCATAAAATATGAATGGGCAGTAAAGCAATAGGTAAACCGAGGATGGGCCCCACAAGCAAAGTCCACAACTCGCTTGAGTTGGTGGTCATCAGGTATTTGATAAACTTTAAAATATTATCATAAATCCTTCGCCCTTCCCTTACCGCTTTTATAATTGTAGAAAAATTATCATCCAGCAATATCATGTGTGCGGCTTCTTTAGAAACATCGGTGCCTGTAATACCCATCGCTATGCCAATGTTTGCCATCTTTAACGAAGGTGCATCGTTTACCCCATCTCCCGTCATGGCTACAAAGTGGCCTTTTTTCTGCAGGGCTTTTACAATTTGTAATTTCTGTTCGGGAGATACCCTGGCATATACTTTTATCTTTTCTGCTTTGGCTAGAAAATAATCATCATCGTAAGCCGCCAACTCCTGACCTGTAATTACCAAATCATTTTCTTTGCTTAAAATGCCAATTCGTTGTGCAATGGTTTTAGCAGTAAGCGGATGGTCGCCGGTAATCATTACCGGTACAATACCTGCGGTTTTACATTGAGCAACGGCATCAAAAACTTCGTCCCTTGGCGGGTCTATCATACCGCTTAATCCTAAAAATTGTAATTCATTTTCACAAACTTCAGCTTGTGGGTTTTCAGGCACTGCATCCCAATACCTATAAGCAAAACCCAATACCCGCTGGCCTTTTGAGGCCATAGTATCCACTTGCTGCTCTAATGCATGTACATCCGCATTTACGCAACGATGCAATAAAATGTCCGGTGCTCCTTTGGTAAAAGAAATAATTTTATTTTGATAAGCATGGAAAGTAGTCATGAGTTTCCTTTCCGAATCAAAAGGAATTTCAGCCAGCCTGGGCCAGGCATTGGCTTGCACATTCTGTTCTTTAGCTATTTCCAGCAAAGCAATTTCGGTAGGGTCGCCTTTTATAGTTACAGCATCAGTAGCATCGTTGTTTAAAGCAAATGCATGCAGGAGTAACGAAACATCTTGTTGTTGGCTGATAGCGGATAAGTCATTTCGTTCATGCAACTGCCCGGTTACAAAAATCTGCTCTACATACATTTTGTTTTTAGTAAGCGTTCCGGTTTTATCGGTGCAGATGTAGGTAACAGAACCCAATGTTTCTACAGCAGGCAATTTTCTGATAAGGCTGTTATGCCGTATCATTCTTTTAGCTGCCAGTGCCAGCGAGATGGTAATAACTGCTGGTAATGCTTCGGGGATAGCGGCCACTGCCAATGAAATACTGGTCATTACCATTTTAATAATATCTTCTCCCCGCATTAAACCGGCAACAAAAAATAAGACGCATGCCAACAACACCACTATAGATAATTTTTTGCCGAATGATGCCATGCGCTGCTGTAATGGCGTAAGCACTTCATTGCCTTGCAGCATTTTTGCAATACGGCCCAGTTCTGTTTGCATGCCGGTGGCTATTACTATACCAGTGCCTCTGCCATAAGTTGCAAACGTACCTTTAAATGCCATATTTTTTCTATCCCCAATAGGCAAATCATCTGCTTGCAATGCTTCGGTGATTTTATCTACAGGATGTGATTCACCGGTAAGGGCCGCTTCTTCAATTTTTAAGTTGATAGATTCGAAGACTCTTATATCTGCCGGCACGGCATTGCCTGCTTCTAACATCACTACATCGCCAGGCACCAATTCAACAGCCGATAAAAAAGTTATTTTTCCATCACGCAAAACTTTCGCCTGTGTAATGGCCATTTGCTTTAAGGCATGCATGGCCTTTTCTGCACGGTACTCCTGAATGAAACCAACTACTGCATTTAGCAGAACAATGATAAGAATAACGATTGTGTCTTTAAGGTCGCCAATGATGCCGGATACCAATGCTGCTGTAAGCAATATCAAAATCATCACATCTTTAAACTGCCCCAGAAAAATACCAGCAATTGTTTTTTTCTTTCCTTCCTGCAGTTGGTTGGGGCCAACCTGCAATATTTTTTCTGCTGCTATTGAAGCAGACAGACCCTGAGCATTGGAACCTAAAGAATTAAAAACATCGGTTATGGTTTGTTTATGCCAGTTCATAAAATAATATTATTTCATACTATTTAAAAGTGTGTATGAAAGTAGTGTGAAAAGTAAGTATCGTAATGTAGTTCTATTCCCAATGCAAAACGTTTAATTGGTAATACTAAATAATACTAATTTTTATCCCAATCCTTATTAATAAAGTGCCCGGAAAATTGAAACCTTGGCTACTTATTAATCAGATACAGATGGTATGAATTCCTGCTTGTCCTTCTTCAAATTAAAATTGAGTAAAACTGAAATCTGAAAAAAATCACGTCCCGTTTCGTCATTAATCCTATAATCAAATTGATGAACATAGCCTGATTGAAAAGAAACCTGTTCATTTACTTCATATCCCCCGCCGATAAAGAAACGATTGCGTTCAAAATACGGAGGCAGATTGGTGAAAAATATTTCGTTCCAAACCGATGCATAAAATGTTTTTGGAACAATTTTTTTATTATTAATTGGAACTACAGTATTTAGCCTATATCTAAACCTGTTGCGATAGCCATTGTTTGTAAACCGTTGTTCGGCACGATAGCGATGTTCAAACTTAAATACATCTAAGCGTTGTTTCATTACCAATTGCACAAAAGTTCTTAGTTCCTCCTGCTTTATAGGCTTTTCAAAATTTCCACCTTCACTATAAGTATTGTATGAACCGATACCTGCAGTTAAAGCGAAATTTGAATTTAAATTGTAAGTAGCCCCTCCTTTTATTTCATAATAATGAAACTGATTGTAAAATGATAAACTTCGCAATTGTGGTTCTAAAAACATACTCCATTTGTTATTTACAGTCAGTTTTGCATTGATAATATTCCAGGAACCCAATTGGTTTTGAAAACTTTGTGATTGTAAAGTATTTAAATAGCATAACAGAAAAATGGCCAGGCAAATCATAGCTTTTGCAGCGGCTATTTTCTTTAATAAAGAGTATCCGTTGTAAATGATATTTATTTCTTTCATGGAGCTGTAAGCGCTTGAATCAAATATATTTTGATGCTTAGTTTGCATGTAAAGGTAAAAATATTTTGCACTCAAATAGGTAATGATGTAGCCGGCAATTTCTGTTATTCCATTACTTACCTTCTCCAAAACTTTAAAACCGAATTAGTGTTTAACAGGTTAAAAATTAAAAACAGTATTTACAATTAAACCATTATTGTACTGAAATACATTCCTGCTATTTATCTCACGGGGCAACTGAACTATCTGGCTTAAGAACCCGCCTTCTATCCGCAATTTGGAAGAAAACCGATAGCCTAATAAAAATCCTAACCGGTTTTGATCAAATACATTTTCATTTACATTTTTGCCAAAGCCAATAAACAGCTCATCATAAACAGCAGCATAAGCTGTTTTGTCTGCAATTATTTTTCCTTTTAGTGGTATTTGCATCCGGTACATATATCGAAAACGGTTCACAAAAAAATAATCGTCTTCTTTAGTTAAAGCAACATTGCTGTAACGGCCTATCCATCTTTGTTCCAGCATAAAGCGGTGGCTAAATTCAAGTTTACCCATTTTATCGTTTACCGTTGCCATTTGAAAAGCCCTGTGTTCGGTAAACTGTTTGCCAAAACCATTAATGGGAATATCGCCATAGTTGTAGGTTTCTATCCAGGCATAGCCAGCCCTAAGGGTAAGTTTTTGATTTACTTTATAATTAATGCCGGTTCGTAACAGGCTTTGTTGCCAATCGGTAATAACATTATCCCTTCGCCATTGGTATTCTGTATGGATACTCCATTTTTTATTGATGTTGACTGTACCGGTATAAGCATACCAGCCAATATAATTATAGTCATTTAAACGAGTGTTTTGTGCATTTAAAGTTTTTGAGACAAAAAATGAAATGATTAAAAAATAAAGTATTTTCTTTTGCATAATTATAAAATCAGGGTTGAAATTATATCCCAACCCTAAAGTGGTTTATTTAGTTGCTGGTGCGAATGGTAATGCAGATTTATGAACGATAATTCTCAACTTACCGTCTTTTCCTTTTTTAAATACCCAGGTTTTATCTACCATTACTTCTTTTCCGTCTTTATCTGTTACCCATACGTTACCCATTGTTATGGCAACGGAACCATAAATTTGAATACCCTCATTTTTTTCTCCTGCATTGTCATACCTTGCTTTTACCCAGGGAGCCAATGCAAAACCTTTATCATTTGGATAAGCAGGGTCGCCTCCGATAAAATAGGCTAATGCACCTTTTTTATCATTCCTAAATGTTTGGTCGCCATAGGCCAATGTAGGCTTAAAAAACACTTTTCCATTGTCGTAATTATATGCTTCTGAAAGAATCTGTTCTGCAAAAGCTTTGTAATCTCCACCTTCTTCTTTCAGTTTTCCTATTTTAACCAACGCATCGCACCAAGCCTGTTGCGCTGCGTTAACCTCATCATAAGTAATAACTTCCTGCGCTCCTTCTTCAACATAGACTAAACCTAAGTCGTCAATTGTTTTTTGCACTTTTTCACTGGTTTGTGTAACCACCTTTTGTGCTTCGTCCTTTGCTTTTTCCGTAACCTGGTTACAAGAGCTTGCCATTAACCCTAACGTGAGTGTTGCTAAAACTAAATTCTTTTTTTTCATTTTTATTTCTTTAAAAGTTGCCTACTTTTTAATACGGTGTTCGGCCTTTCCGTGGTGCTGTATTGCATGTTTGGTTATCCTTTATTTAACAGTCAGGTACCCAACACTGTTAGTCTATTTTATTAAATGCCATTTATTATGTAACCATCTAAAAAATATCCTGTTTTTGTTCTAATTTTTTAACTACTTAAGCTTCTCCCAACTAAGCATAAAAACTTTAAAAATGTAAAGCAGGCATTATTGTATGCTGTTTCTGGTTAAGCGCAAATTCGTATGCAACCCTTAATCCAACGATGCCCCTGGAATTATTAGCAGTTGACCAGCCCTCGTGTCTCAGGCTAATGTCAAAAACATTGTTGCCCAAATTGATTTTATCTCCCAGGCCCAGCGAATAGGAAAAGCCGGTACGGCTATTATTCCCTCTAAAAAATATGGCACCTACTTCACCTGCTCCATAAAAAGAACCCAAATAATATCTTGCACCTGCTTTTAAGGGAATTGCAGAAATGTCCGGATTCTTAATATTTAGCCTGTTTTTCCCTTCCATAAAATAATAGCCTCCGCTGATGGTGGTGCTTGTATGTTCGCTAAATATATATTCACCCTTTAATGTAACGCCTCCACCAGTTTTATTAGTTGTTGATAATTTGGATTCGGGAAAAAGAACTTCTGCACCAACGCTGCCAGATAGTGTCTTAACCCTGTAAGCCTGTGCCACACAAACACTCTTAATAAAAAATAAGATAAAAAGTATAAGTGTTGTAACTGTTGTTGTTCTCATTTAAAATAATATTAAACTTATTCTTGTAAGTGTTTACTGCATTCTATCACTGACCAATAAGCAAAGGAGCTTTTCCATCTGTGATAATTATTTTTGAATTGGGTGATTTAGATAATTGATTAAATGCTTCTATACTTCTGATTTTAATAATTTCGGGTGTTAAACCCTCAGCTATTATTTTTTGTGCATCCCTGGTCCCCTTGGCTTCAATGATAATTCTTTCTACTTCCAGCCTTTGTTCCTGTAATACAAATTCCATCCGCATGGCATCTTGCTCTGCCTGCAGCTTGCGTTCTATTGAACTTGATAAACCTTCGGGTAGTTGAATACTTTTCATTAAAACAGATTCAATTACTATTCCCTGTGTGTTCAAAGTTTCGCCCATCTTATCCTTGATGGCCAATTCAATATTCGACCTCATACCGGAATGCATATCCTTGGCAAAGAATTTGGAACAAACATCAGCAGAAGCAGACCTGAAAACATTTGCGATAATTGGTTGATAGTTTAGTCCCAATGTTCTTATCAAACCTGGCACTTTCGCCTGGTCTAATCTGTATAATATGGATATTTGAGAATTAATACTTAACCCCTCTTTGCTTGGGAGATTGAGCGATAACTCCAGGTTATCAGTTTGAATGGATGTTTTGACAACCTTGCTGGTAAAGGGATTATAAAGTACAGTTCCCTGGGTAACTATATTGTCTGATAGATTGCCCAGTTTTTGTTTTACACCTACTTCCCCCGGCCTAATAACCGTACAACTTGAGATTGTAAGCACTGCAACAGCTATCACTAAGAAAAAAGCTAATAGGGATAGCTTAGAAAAACTATCGGTTTTAAATGTTATTTTACTTTTGATATTCTCATTATGATGAGACGTTTTCAATTTTCTGTAAATCTTTTTCATGTTTAATTGAGTTTAATTGCTTTTTTTAAAAAAATACAGGTCCTGTTGTTTCAAAAACTATTAGATATCTTACAGTTATTGATGAAAAAATCAGGCAGCTTTTTATTACCGCCTGATATGGTACTAGTTAGGATTATTAATAATTAAAGTATCCTCATAAAAAGTTACTTCACCCGTAGCAATATCATGTGTGCCTCCAACTATTCCAATTTGCCCGGCTTCAATCATTTCTTTTAAAATGGTGCTGCGTTCCATAATGGCATGTACCGTTCTTTTTACATTAATGGTTGAAACTTTTTCTACAAATTCATCATTGCCGGAATTGCGGTTTTCCTTCACACTGCTCTCATCATAAACTGCAGGCTGAATTTTACTTAACAAAGCAGTAAGGTTACCCATTTCCACATGGTCGCAGGCTCCTTTTACAGCGCCACATTTTGTATGCCCCAGCACTACAATTATTTTAGCACCGGCCACTTTGCAACCAAACTCCATGCTACCCAAAATATCTTCATTAATAATATTTCCGGCAATACGAACACTGAATACATCTCCCAATCCCTGGTCAAATATCAGTTCGGCAGATGTTCGGGAATCAATACAACTCAGGATAACGGCAAATGGATGTTGCCCATCGGATGTTTCATTTGCCTGCTGCAGCAGGTTACGGTTTACTTTTAGATTGTTTACAAATCTTTTGTTGCCGTCTTTTAATAAATCCAATGCCATTGTAGGCGTTATGGCTGCCTGCATTTCCTTAGTTAATGTTTTCATTGTTTTATTTGTTTTTTAAAATTGATGAAGATGTTATTTAGGTTCAATAAAATTGATTGTTTCTACCATAATGTTTTTTGTTTTTGCATTTATTTTATAGTTCTGTATTATTTCTACCACATCGTATGAAATAGATTTTGAGTGGGTACAATCTATAATTACTTTTGAATTTTTCGGAATTACATCCAGGGCCTTCAGAACACTTGCTTTATTAAAAAATGAAACTTCCTGCGCCAATACAAGATGATGCACTTGATTCCCTTCTTCTGTAGTTATTACCTCTTTTAAATGATGTGAGTTGCGGTAACTATGGCGCAGGGTGTAAAAGATGCCAAACAATAACCCTATCGTAATACCTTTCAATAAATCTGTGAGTAGAATAGCTACAACAGTTGCAGCAAAAGGAATAAATTGCTCCCAGCCCTGCTTATACATTTGTTTAAATAGTTCAGGCTTGGCTAATTTGTAACCTACCATTAATAAGATAGCGGCTAAACTTGCAAGCGGAATCATATTCATTAAGCCTGCAATGGTAATGGCACTGATTAATAAAAACACACCATGGAGTATGGCACTCATTTTTGTTTTGCCGCCAAAGGTTATATTGGCAGTACTTCGAACAATAACCTGTGTAATGGGCAGGCCACCAATTAAACCCGACATAACATTACCTAAGCCTTGTGCTTTTAATTCCCTGTTGGTGGGTGTAACTCTTTTGTAGGGGTCCATTTTATCTGTTGCCTCTACACATAGTAATGTTTCAAGGCTGGCAACAATGGCCAATACAATAGCGATTTTCCAAACTTCAAAATTTGTTATTTGCGAAAAATCGGGAAAAGTAAACTGTGTAAAGAATTCCAATAAACTGTTAGCCACCGGAAGCTGTACTACCTGGTCTGCTGCCAGACTGAAATTTAAAATCCCGTTCTGGTACATATAATTCATAGCAATGCCTAAAATAACCACCACTATAGGGCCTTGTATCAGTTGAAATATTTTGTGCTTCTTCGTCAATACTTTATCCCAAAAAATTAATATAGCCAATGATATGGCGGCTATAAGTATCGCACCCGGCGTAACCGCATTAAAGGCGCTTGTAATAGCAGAAAAAGTATTTTCTCCCCCTGATTGAAAAAATGCATCATCACCTTCGGCATCTTTATCATAGCCCATTGCATGAGGTATTTGCTTTAAAATGATCAACAGGCCAATACCTGTAAGCATTCCTTTAATAACGGATGATGGAAAAAAGTAAGCAATAAAACCTGCTTTGGCAAATCCCATAATAAGTTGCAGGATGCCAGCAATAACGACTGCCAGTAAGAAAGTAGGCCATGAACCAAGCGTAGCAATAGAGGTTAAAACTATTACTGCTAACCCGGCCGCAGGCCCGCTTACCCCCAATGGAGACCCACTGGCAAAACCTACTACAATGCCACCAATGATGCCCGCTATAATGCCTGAGAACAATGGCGCTCCCGATGCCAAAGCGATACCAAGACACAGGGGTACTGCCACAAAAAACACGACAATACTTGCAGGCAGGTCACTTTTAAATTCGGCTAACAAACTTTTTTTCATTTCCATTTTCAGTTGATTTTGATTTGATGAGGCGAAGATAGGGATATTATTTTAAATGATAGCATTACTATCATAATAAGTTGTAAAACTTTTTTTCCTACTTTTGTGTGGCAATACATTGCCTATTATCTATAGATCTGTTTAAAAAAATCTCGATCAACAATAAAACCATAGCAAAAGATGGAAGTACAATTACAAATAAAAATGAATGAAAAACTGTTTCTCCGGGACCCCGAGCAAACGGAACTCGGCAAAAAAATTATTCGCCATGGTATTCAGTTGATTTATAAAAATGGATTTGAATTATTTACTTTTAAAAAACTGGCAGAAGATATTGGTACAACAGAAGCTGGTATTTACAGGTATTTTGAAAACAAACACAGGCTACTCATTTATATTACCGCCTGGTATTGGGGTTGGCTACAATACCGTGTAGTCTTTAACACTAATAATATTAAAGACCCGGCCGTTAAACTTAAAAAAGTAATTCAACTGCTGGCTACTACTGTTGTAGACGATGATAAAACAATACATATTAATGAAGACCTGCTGCACCAGATAATCATTGCAGAAGGCTCAAAAGCCTATTTAACCAAACATGTTTTGGAAGATAATAAGGAGCAGTTATTTAAGCCGTACAAAGACCTCTGTGCAGTTATTGCCGATATCATTTTAGAATGTAACCTCAAGTATAAATACCCAAGATCGCTGGCAAGCACCATTATTGAGATGGCACATTTACAAAATTATTTTATGAACAATCTTCCATCGCTCACCGATTTTGGTAAAAGCAAAGATGAATTGAAAGTGGTTTCTTTTTTAGAGGATTTGGTATTTAGCAGTATAAGGAAAAAATAATTTTTTTTGGAAAGATGTAGAAGTAATTGATGGGACAAACGGCGGAGTGGTTGCGGTGCGGTGTGTTTTGTGTGCCTTAAAAATGTGCAATGTGCGTTGGGTTGTAGAGACTTTAGATTGAATGTAATGTCAATTGAAAGTGAATGGAATTTTCAAATAGTCGGGTAAAGAAATAAAAATTTCATACATGCTAACCTCAATGGCCCTTTTTTTTGTCGGACGATCGGGTATTGCTGCAGGCAGGGGATTCATTGCTCGTCAAGCCCTGGAACTCTATCCAATTGAAAAAATAAAGTAGAAGATAACGACAAAAAGCCAAATAGATTTTCGTCCGCCATAACCGCTGATGAGAGAGAACTTGACCCGTCCTGAAAGTTTATTTGTATTTTTACCCAAAACACAAACTTATGAAATTGGAAAAAGCGATATTGGCTGGCGGATGTTTTTGGGGAGTGGAAGAACTTGTTCGAAATCTTGCCGGTGTGCATAAAACCGTGGTGGGATATACAGGCGGCGATGTGCCCAATGCAACCTACCAAAACCATGGCACCCATGCAGAAGGCATTGAAATTATGTTTGATCCTGCGCAGCTATCTTACCGCAGTTTGCTGGAATATTTCTTCCAGATTCATGACCCCACCACTTTAAACAGGCAGGGTAACGACAGGGGTTTGTCTTACCGCTCTGCCATCTTTTACCTG
>Ga0209181_10011895_pt1 | contig 11081 bp, 10 predicted proteins | sample MAT05_FD_187208 | JGI IMG/M metagenome (GOLD analysis project Ga0209181, IMG submission 187208) | Freshwater microbial communities from Lake Fryxell liftoff mats and glacier meltwater in Antarctica - MAT-05 (SPAdes) (version 2) | ecosystem: Environmental > Aquatic > Freshwater > Ice > Liftoff...
TCTGCCTCGGCGACGCCGGGCGTCTGGAAGTACTGCAAATAGAACGTGTCGACGCTCCTTATGCGGCGCTGGCCAGCCGTATTCTGGTGCGCGTCGAACTCAAGCCTGGTCCGCGTCAACTATCCTGACCGCCGTGTTGCCTCACGAAGGAATGTTACCCGGTGATTGGTTGTCCTTGGCCCCCGGTCTTTCTTCAATTTCAATCATTGTCTCGGGCTGTGGGCATGTGGTCGAAGGCGGCGGCGGTGGGCAACGCAGCTGCGTAGCGGCGCGTTGTCCACGGTCGCTGCCGGTGCGCCGCCAGGCGCATCGTCCACATGTCCATAGCCCTGCCGGGCGCGTAGCGCCCGGCCCCCCTCTGAGATTTGATAGTGCCAATCTCCTGGTTATTGGTGTTCAAAGGTTTTGTCACCGGCTTTGCGCATCCTGCCAAGGACCATCTCCTTGGCCCGCTCGGAGCGCCATTCCCGCACTCGGCGTTGAAGCGTGCGAAGCTGTGCCTTGCTTCCATAGACTTCGGGAATCATCGCGGCCAGTCGGTCCATCAATTCGTTCGCGCTGGTAGTAGGCTCGGCGCTCAGCCAGCCTTCGATGACAGGCCAGGCTTCGGCGAACGGGTTCTCACGGGTCCGCCACCATCTCGGGGCATTGGTCTTCTTGCGATGCGTGGGCCGCACCTCGCCCTCCTTCCATGCGCACGACAGGCTGGACAAGAAGACGTCAATGGCCGCTGGCGCTGGCGTTGGCGCCGCTGGCTGCGTTGGTGGGCCGTACGTTGCGATATCGCTTAGCGATTGCTGAGCGATCCGAATCTCCTGCAGCAGCCTTACTGGGTCGAGGGCCTGGAATTGTGTTGCGAGCTTCTCCTTGATGGTGGGATCAACTGCCGGGTGGGTGACAAGCCGCTCGCACGGAGTCGCCGGCGCGTGATACACCTTCTTCACGTGTGCGCCCTCGCGCGTCTTTGACTTCAACTTGAACGACGGTTGGAAGAAATTGATGTACAGCCGGGAACTGGCATACAACTACGCGAGCGTCTTGGTCGCCTCGGATCCGCTCAGCCGCCCGTAACCCACGAGCCGTCGCACGATGGCGCCGTTCTTCTGTTCGACCCAGGCCTGGTCGTTCTTCTTGTAGGCCCGCGATCGGGTCTGCTCCAGTCGATGTGCTTTGCAATAGTCGAAGACGTCTTGGGTCATGAAGGCGCTGTCGTTGTCCGAGTCCACCCCCAGCATCGGAAAGGGCAGATCGCTGGCGATCTTGTCCATCCCATCGATCACCAGCGCCTGGCTGCGATGACGCATCGCGAAGCATTCGGTCCAGCCGCTGGCGATGTCGGTGAGCACCAACGTGTGGAGATAGTCACCGTCGATTTTTGGGCCGTTGTAGTGCTCGACCATGTCCATCTCGAAAAAGCCGGGTGGCGGGTCGCCCCAGTCGGCGAACGTGCGCACGGGAATGCTGCGGCGGATGGCAGCGCCGACACCTTTGCGGCGTTTGCGTTGCCCGTCGATTTGCAAGCGGGTGCCGACCAGCATACGATCAATGGTGGCCGGCCGCGCTTACCGTCAAGACCTTGTCCTTGACGTTCTGATCGAGGTCGAGATGACCGCACCGTTCCATCGCGTCGATCAGAATCGGAATCGTGACCTTCAGCCTCTTGCCGCAGATACGATCGGCCGCCTCCCGCAGCATGATTAAAGCCTGCCGAACCGCCTCGTCATAGATGCGGTCGCGCGGGACCGCGGGGTGCTCACCTGTGGGCTCGCCACTCAGGATCCGGATGGCATGCTTGCGGTGGTAGCCGGTGAGCGCCACGAACTCATCGAGGATCTTCTGTTTCTCACCCCTCGACGCCCCCAGATACCTCGCACCTACGGCCCGGATCAATTCTTTGCGTGTTGCCATGCTAATTTGCCTCGTCATGTGATGCTCCCGCCGGACCATCCAGCGGGTAACAATTTACATGAGGCAACAGAACATCAGCGGTAGCACTTTTGATGAGTCAATGCGCGCGGGGGGCTACTGACCCTGCGCCGCTATGGGCCGAAGGCCTGGGCCAGTGCGCGGCGCAGTTCGTCGCTGTTGCGCGGCAAATGCAGCACGCCGACGCGACGGCCGTCACCAGCGAACAGCAGCACGGTGCCGTCGCGCGCTGCATGGCGCTGGGCAAAGGCCTGGGCGTCGGGCAGCGCCACGGACGCAACCAGGAAGTCGACGCGCCCGGCATAGTCGGCGCGGATGCCGTTCATCAACTCCATCACCTCGGCGCCGCCGACATACCGGCTATCGTAGGTCAGCACAAGAGTGGCGCGACCGGCACCCACACGCGTCAGATCAGTCGGGTAGGCAGCGCCGGGTAGTTGGCGCCACAACAGGGCCCCCACCGCCACGATGGACAGCAAGATGAGAGACCGCTTGCCCCAGCGCTGCGGGTGGCCGGAGGGCTGTGCAGGGGGGGGGTTCATCAGTGGCAGTTGGCCGAGGATAGTAAATTCAATCGCATGATGCAAAGTATGGCACCTGAAAGCCTCCACAAGAGCCATGCTTTCCCTGATGTGGTTGACTGAATCCCCAAAGATTTCTGTCCTACCGGGTCAAATGATGGAAAAACTGAAAGTGAATATGACGCTGTCTCGTGACTGAAAAGCAACCGTGGCTGCGCGTGTGCAGACCGATCCAGCTTTTGTGCAGGCCCTTCTGGATGAGGCCATCACGCTGTTTGTCAACGGGTAGCCACAGGCTTTCAAACTGATTCTTCGTTATCTTGTCAATGCCACCGTGGGCTTCGAGGCGCTAACCGAAAAAATCCACAAGCCAGCCAAGAGTTTGCACCGGATGCCGTCGGAGCTTGGCAACCCGACCATGAGCAATACCTCAGCGGTTTTTGCTGCGATCCAGCGTGCGCTCAAGGTCGCGGTGCAAAAGCGGGCTGCGGTGGCTTGATGCTGACTAAAACCTTGCCGGGCCCCAAGCCTGGCGGAGTTTTCCTAATTTGGCTGGCGGACTGTATGCACTGGCCCGCGAGTCGCATCACATATATATCCACCGTACGACCACCATTTGACGCGTCGCTTCAATGGAAAGAGCCGTCTTCCTTTTTTCATTGACCTCTGTCCGGCTGCATACGGCTGCACCGTCCAGCTTTGCTGTTGTATCGGTTCCTGCCGGGATGTTGGCCCGCCCGGCACTTCCCGGGATGGCGACCGGAAGATCGAGAAACGCGCAGAACGCTTCATCGGAGAGCGATGACGCTGGTAGATCCAATACATAGTTTAGTTCGCCTTCAAAGAAGGATCCCTCTGAACTCCTGGCGCGAAGCGTTGCTGTCGAAGGCGCAGACCAGCCGGTCATGCGGGTCATCGCATTTTTCGGACTGAAATAGCCATAACCGGCCCATCCGGCGAGCGACAGGATGACGGTTGAAAGCGCAATGATGAACACACGACGGAGCGACATTGGTATCAAGCCTCACATTGGGGAAGCGCCACCTTCGGGCTCGCCAGCGGCCTATGCGTTCTCGCGGGAGATCAGCTCGGCCAGGCCCTTGCGGAACCGGCTGGCCGCTGCGTCGAGCAACAGGCCGGTCGTGGGCGTGGTCTTGTGCTTCATGCCCAGATGCACCGCCTCCAGAATGACACGATCCTCTTCAAACGCGGCCTTCGCACCGGCGGCTACCCGCCTTGTGATGTCTTCGTCGTGCGGATCGGTGTTTCGGTGCTGCAGCCAGAAATACATCGTGTTGTCGTCGTCGACAGGCGTGAGGAAATGGTACGAGATCATGCGGTAGGTATCCGCGTCGTCGACCATGCCGGGGCCGCCCTTGCCGGCTGGCGTGTAGATACCCATGTTCACGCCCACAGCCGGGTACCGCATCTCGTAGTGCTGCAACCGGTCTGCGCTGCCTTGAAACTTGACCAGGGGTGCATAAAAGGGCGGGGGCGCTTGGTTTAGCATCCAGCGGCTGTTGAGCACACCGGTGTCATTTGCCGTGATCTGCATGGGCGTGCTGTGGGTGCCGGCGCCTCCAAAAGAGCTGCGGTGCACCCAGGCCACGTGCGATGGGTCGAGCAGGTTGTCGACCACCCACAGGTAGTTGCACTTGACAAGCATGTTGTCGCCCTGGGTCACATGCCAGCGCGGGTTGTCGTAGGTCCCGATCTCGAAGAGGTCGTGATGGGCCGCTTTTTCCGGTTCGCCCATCCAGATCCAGACCAGCCCGTAGCGCTCGCGCACGGGATAGCTGCGCACCCGGGCAAATGCCGGAATGCGCGGCTGCGTTGCCGCGTCGATACAGGTGCCAGCGCAATCGAAGGTCAGGCCGTGGTAACCGCACTCGACAGCATCGCCCTTGATGCGGCCCATGGACAGCGGCAACTTGCGGTGCGGGCAGGCATCTTCGAGCGCGGCCGGTTGACCATCTGTCTTGCGGTAGAGAACCACCGCCTCGCCCAGGATGCGCCGGGGTTCCAGCCGATCCTGCAACTGCGAGGAAAGTGCCACCACGTACCAGCTGTTTTTCAGAAAACTCGACATCTCTTGAATACCCCTCGCCGCCAACCCGGCGACGTGTTCATGGTTCGACTATGCCAGATCGGTCGCCAGTTGGAACAGGCAATCCCCTGGCTCGCACAGTGCCGGGACACGCTTGCACAAGACGAGGCCGGCCCTTGCAAAATGCAGGAGCAGTGGCTCGCGCCAGGGCGCGTGGTGGAAGTGGATGCGGGCCGCTGGCTGCCCTGCTCGCACCTCTTGCCCGACATCGGCCAGCGGCTCGAAAAGCCCCGGTTCCATCGCATAGACGTAGTAGCTGTCGTCCCCCACTTCGGTCAGCCTCGTCGCTGCTGGAGCCGGCGGCGGGTTGCCGTGCAGCAGCCCCACGCAAGACAATAGGCGGCGCAGGCCGTCTGCCATCATGGCCATCGACGATGGGGTGACGCATCCACCGCCACCGACCTCGGTCGCGATCGACGTCACGCCTTGACGGACAGACGCAGAGGTGAAGGAGCGCCCGCCACTTTGCGGCGCCGTCACCACCATGCAGACCGGCGCGCCAAACGCTTGCGCCAGGCTCAGCACCTTGTCCATCCGGGCAGGATCCGGATCGCGATAGACCAGAGAGAGAGGCAGGTAATGCAGCGAGCTGCCACCCGAATGCAAGTCGAAGCTGTAGTCGAATCCGGGCAGCAAACCATGCTCGAGCCAGTAGGCGATCTGCTGCGTGACGCTGCCCGCAGGGTCGCCTGGGAACAGGCGGTTCAGATTACCTTCGTCGATGGGCGATGTGCGCCGCCCGGCCTTGGCGGCCGGAAAATTGACCGAAGGAAGAATGACCAGCCGACCCGTGATGTCTCGCGGTTCGATCGATCGGATCAAGCCGCCCAGTGCAATCTGACCCTCCCATTCGTCGCCATGGTTTCCGGCGAGCATCAGGACGCTGGGGCCCGGGCCGTTGGCGATCCGCACGATCGGGATCGGAATCCAGCCATAGGCAGAGCGGTGCACCGAATGCGGCAAGCGCACAAAACCGGTGGCCTTGCCATCGGCCTGCAGATCGATATCGCAGCGCAGGACGCTGCGCGCGCGTGCTTCGGCAACCCGGGGGGTGTCTCCGGCTTCATTCGGCATCAGTGCTCCAGGATCTGACTCAGGAACTTCTTGGTGCGTTCGGACTTGGGGTTGGCAAACAGTTCGGCCGGCGGGGCCTGCTCGACGATCCGGCCCTCGTCCATGAATACCACCCGGTCGGCCACCTTCTTGGCAAAACCCATTTCATGCGTGACGCACACCATGGTCATGCCGGACTGCGCAAGTTCGATGATCACGTCAAGCACCTCCTTGATCATCTCCGGGTCCAGGGCCGAGGTAGGCTCGTCGAACAGCATGACCTTGGGCTCCATGCACAGCGACCGTGCAATTGCGACGCGCTGCTGCTGGCCGCCTGACAGCTGGGCCGGAAATTTAGCGGCCTGTTCCGGAATATGCACCCGGCGCAGGTACTCCATGGCCTTGGCCTCGGCTTCTGCGCGTGACGTACTCCGGGCACGGATTTGGGGCAGCGCGCAGTTCTCCAGCACCGACAGATGCGGGAACAGATTGAAGCTCTGGAACACCATGCCGACCTCGCGCCGGATCGCCGCGACATTTTCGGTGTCTTCGTTGAGTTCCATGCCGTCGACGAGGATCGTGCCTTCTTCATGCTGCTCAAGCCGGTTGATGCAGCGGATCAGGGTGGATTTACCCGAGCCCGAGGGTCCGCAGATCACCACGCGCTCGCCCTGGCGCACATCGAGATCGATGTCGCGCAGCACATGCAGGCTGCCGAACCACTTGTTCACACCGCGCAACTGGATGATGTTGGTTTTCACGTCGGGTGTGGGCAAATCAGGTCTCCTTTGTTCGGCATGAGTTGATGCAGGGTAACCACTCGTGTCATGTCAGGGAACCAGCGTCGACCATTCCTGCGTCTTGAACCAGTAGGTATGGCGCTGCTTGAGCCAAACCTGGTTCTTGCCGATCCAGTCATTGAAAAAGGCAACTGCTTGCGGGTTGCCCTTGCGTACGCCGAAACCTTCGACCGTATTGGTGAGGTTTTCTTCGGTGGGCTTGAACAGACGGTCGGGATTCTTCAGCGTGAAGAAGGTCGGCTTGGGCTCGCTAGACACCGTCGCATGGGCGTTGCCGTTGATGACTTCCTGGAACGCTATGGCATCGTCGTCGAACTGGCGAACCGTTGCTTTCGGGAATTTCTCTTCGATCACCTTGCAGGTCGAGGTGCCGCGCCGGCAGGTGAAAGTGATGTCGCTGGCGTTGTAGCCATCGGGCCACTTCAGCTTGGTGGCCAACTGTTTCGAGGCGGCGATTCCCTGACCGGAATTGGAATAGGGCGCCGTGAAATCGATCTGCTCCTGCCGCTGGGGAGTCACCGACATGCCACCGATGATCACGTCAAACTTGCTGGAGATCAGCGACGGAATGATGCCGTCCCAGGCTGTCGGAATCAGGTCGATTTGAACCCCCATGTCCTTGGACAGCTTGGTCGCAACATCGACCTCGAACCCGACCCACTGGCCTTGCTTGTCGCGCATGGCCCACGGGATGAAGCTGCCGAAACCGACCAGCAGCTTGCCCCGCTTCTTGATCGTGTCAACCAGGTTGTCCTGCGCCAGCACCGGCGCCGACCATGTTACCGCGAGCAGCGCCAGTGAAGCGACTGCCAGTATCCGCTTGAAAAATACCATCTCGATCTCCTTCAGGTTTGCGGGCGTCAAGACACCCATTTTCGCCACCGTGGCCACAAGAACCTCTCAGCGCCTGGCCCGCGTTACCACGGGCTGCCGAACCAGAATCGGCTTCGCCAGCCGATCAACTGACGCATCATCTGTGCCCGCCTGGTGCGACGAATGCGGAAATACCCTGCCATTATCAACTTGGGGATCACGGTGACAGTCTGACTAATGCCGGGCGCGCTTGTCGGGGGCACATTCACGCGGGATTGACCCTCGAAAAATAGTCCAGCAGCATCGCCGAGTAACTACGTTCGACGGCAAGTTCGAATCCATCACCGCGGCGCATCAGCAACGCCCGCTGGCCAAAGACCTCGGTCAGGGTTGCGCCCTCGGCCGGGAAGACAGCCGGGTGCACGTCCAGGGGGCAGGCGATGGCGATCAGTTCCCGCGCCTGCAGGCCGTCAATGGCCAGGAATTGCCAGGCGTCGGACACTGCAAGCACCAGCGTGTCGGCGGCGGGGGGCGATTCAAGTAGCGCGGCCAGCAGCGGGCCCTCTTGCTCCAGCGGTGCAAGCAGCCACCAGTGCTCTCTGCCCACCCGAAGCAGGTCCAGTGGGCCCACGCTGAACCTGCGCCCGGGCGCAGGGTCGCGCAAGCCCAGGCGCTGCAGCCGCGGCAACACGTCGTCCGGGCCGCCCTTGAGGTCGATCACAGTGGCCAGCGGCAGGGGTCGGGTGGTGGCGAGGTAAGCCATGTCAGCTGCGCAGCTTTTCGCCGCGCGGATCGTAAAAACAGGGCGCAGTGACCTCGGCTGGCACGACCTCATCCTTCAAGCGCACAAACACCGTCTCGCCGATGCGGTTGCGGCCGTTGTCGAGCAGCGCCAGCGCCACGCTGCGCTGGCGGACGCCGCTCCAGACGCTGGCGGTGACAAACCCCTCGGATGCCTGCCGCGCGCCGCCGGGTGTCAATGGTGCACCTTCGACCACCAGCCGGTTTGGGTCCTGTGTCAAGAGGCCCACCAGTTCGCGCCGGGTTTTGCCGCTGCTGCGCCGAATCGCCACCGCGCGCTGGCCCAGGTAGTCGGCTTTTTCGTCCGACAGTATCCAGGCCAGGCCCAGATCGATCGGATCGGCTGTGCCATCGACTTCGTGGCCGAGGGACAGAAAGCCTTTTTCGACCCGCAACACATGGTTGGCCTCGGAGCCAACCGGCGTCAGACCGAGCGGCTCTGCGATGCGAAAGAGGTGTTCCCATAGCGTTGCGGCATCGCGGGAGCGCACGCTGATCTCGTAGCTGAGCTCTCCGGTAAAGCTCACCCGCGCCACGCGCGCCGGCAGCCCGGCAACGCTGCCTTGGCGCAGCCCCATAAACGGAAACGCTGCATTGGAGAGGTCGATGTCGGTGCCCAGGCGCCCCAGAAAGGCGCGCGCCTGGGGTCCGCAAAGGGTTGCATTGGCCCAGGCAGCGGTCACCGGCGTGACCCGGGCCTGCCAGTCGGGCCGGTCGATCTGGAGAAGGTGCGCGATATGGCGGGCCACCTCGTCTGCATTGCCGGTAGACGTGGACATCAGGAAATGGTCTGGCCCGAGCCTGAAGGACACACCGTCGTCGAGGATAAGACCGTCGTCGGTCAGCATGATCCCATAGCGTCCCATGGCCATTGCGAGGTTCGAGAACACGTTGGTATAGAGCAGGTCGAGCAGTCGCGCTGCATCGGGCCCCCGGATCTCGAATTTGCCCAACGGCGAGCCATCGTAGACGCCCACGTTTTGCCGCACAGCGGCGCATTCCCGGTTTACCGCATCCTGAAATTTTTCGCCGGGCAGCGGGTAGTATCCGGGCCGGCGCCAGCGGGCACCGGCCTCGTACATCACGGCACCGCGCGCCAGGTTCCAGGGGGTGATGGGTGTGTGCCGGTAGGGCAGGAAGACGCTGCCGCCGCGCCCACCCGCCATGGCCCCGAAGTCGATCGGGGCGTAGGGCGAGCGGAACGTGGTGGTGCCGACGGCATCGGCAGACACGCCCTGCGCCATGGCGATGGCGCCGATGACATTGATATTGCCGGTCTTGCCCTGGTCGATGCCCATGCCGGCGGTGGTGTAGCGCTTCACATGTTCGACCGCGCCATAGCCCTCACGCAGAGCCAGGTGGATGTCGTCTACCGTCACATCGTGCTGCAGATCGACAAAGGCCTTGTCGCCCGGCACGGCTGGTTCCACGTGCCACAGGGCCTCGGTGGCGTGTGCCGGTCCGCGGCTGGCTGGCGGCGGTGTCGGTGCGGTTGCCGAAAATCCCATCGCCCTCGCTGCCTGTGCGCCTTTTTCGCCGCCGTCGGCAAGGCAGGACGCCAGGTCCAGGTGGCCTGCAGCGGCGCCGGCGCAATGCGCCGGTTGTTGGGCCTGGTCCTCGACAAAGGCGGACAGGCCGGCATCGAAGCGCAGGCTGCCGCGCGACTGCGAGAAGAGGTGCACAACCGGATTCCAGCCGCCGGACAGCGCCAGCAAGTCGCAGGCCATGCGGCGCTCCGGCCCGCCGCTGCGCGGTCGCACGCGCACGCCGGTGAGCTGGCGCCGGCCGTCGGTGGCCGCGACGACGTGGCCTGCGAGGATCTCGACACCCGGCACCAGCGCAATCGCATCGGCTGGCACCACTGCCCTCGCATCGACGATGGCGGCGACCCCGATACCGGCTGCCAGCATGTCGGCCGCCGCCTCATAGGCGGAGCTGTTGTTGGCGAACACGACGGCGCGCCGGCCGGGCAGCACGGCATAGCGGTGCAGGTAGGCCTGAACGGCCGATGCCAGCATGATGCCGGGCCGGTCGTTGTCGTGAAACACCAGCGGGCGTTCGATCGCTCCAGCCGCTATCACCACCTGCCCGGCCCGCACCCGCCAGCTGCGCTGGGCGATGCCGGGTGTCGCCGGAGAGCGCTCGGTGACCAGCACCAGATTGGCTTCGCGGTAGGCCCAGGCGCAGGCATCGCGCAGGCGCGTCACCTGGGGCAGACGGTCGAGTTCGGCCACGACCCCGGCAACCCAATCCAGGGCCGGCCGCCCGTCGATGCGTTCAGCCCGATTCAGCAGCGCGCCACCGGGTTCTGTCCCGTCGTCGGCCAGTAACACGCGGGCGCCGGCGCGCCCGGCAACCAGGGCTGCCATCAGTCCTGCCGGTCCGGCGCCGACGACCAGCACATCGCAATGCCAGTGGCGTGTCTCGTAGATGCCGGCGACCCGGTCGGCGTCCGGTGCGTGCGCCAGCCCGGCGGCGCGCCGGATATGCGGCTCGTAGACGCGCCAGTTCGGCCACATGAAGGTCTTGTAATAGAACGCTGCCGGCAACATCCGGCTCACCCACTGGTTCAGCGCCAGCAGGTCGAAACGCGCCGAGGGCCAGCAGTTGACCGAGCGCGCGCGCAGGCCTTCGCGTAGCTGCACGGTGGTGATCGGCTGGCTGCCAGCCTGCTGGTCACCCAGCAACTCGACATAGGAGCCGGGCTCTTCCAACCCAGCGCCGCTGATGCCGCGCGGCCGGTGGTATTTGAAACTGCGCGCGGTCAGGCGCTCGCCGTGCGCCAGCAGGGCGGATGCCAGCGTGTCGCCCGCGTAACCACGGAAGCTGCGCCCGTTGAACTGGAAGTGCACCGGCTGCTGGCGGTCGATGCGCCCACCGGAGGGTGCGCGGTAAGCGTCATGCGCCATGGTCTGCCCCGCCTAGCAGTTGGTGTGTCACGGTGTCGCGCCGCAAGACGAACCAGGTGCCGCAGCCCCGCACGTGCCACCATTTTTCATCCACCGGCCCCATCGGGTTGTTCGGCACCGTGAGGTAGTCCACCCATTGCGCATCGCTCAG
>Ga0209181_10011899_pt1 | contig 11078 bp, 11 predicted proteins | sample MAT05_FD_187208 | JGI IMG/M metagenome (GOLD analysis project Ga0209181, IMG submission 187208) | Freshwater microbial communities from Lake Fryxell liftoff mats and glacier meltwater in Antarctica - MAT-05 (SPAdes) (version 2) | ecosystem: Environmental > Aquatic > Freshwater > Ice > Liftoff...
TCGATCGAGCCTACCATCGCCGACAAAAAGCACATCACGCTGCCCGAGGAAAGCCCCTACTTCCCCGAGTATTTCCCCAGCGGAATTCGATCGTAGAGCTGTACGAGATACGACCAATGATGAGGTTGAAACCCCGGGCTCCACAGTACAAAGTCCGCCTGAAGGCGGACTCCCGTGAGGGCTGCGCTCGGCCAATGCAGCGCGGAGGGGAGTCCCCGAAGGGGGCTTTGTAAGGGTAGCCCGGGATTTCAATCCCGGGCGAGGGGGTCTCGTGGCGAAATTCCGGCTGATTTGGGCTTCCCACGATGCGGGGCGAGATACGACCAAGGATGAGGTTGAAACCCCGGGCGGGGGTGCTGTTCGGGACCATGGGTGAAGCTGGGACAGCCTCTGAACCTATGGGTTAGCTATCGCAGCTTGTGTTGTCTTCCTCCGCGTTTTTCTGTGCGCTGAAAAAGACGTCGCCCAAGCATCTCCAAATGCTTGGGCGCCTTGACCGCATCTCTTCAAGGACAAGGACACGATCCATGACGAACGTACGACGCCCCCGCCGTCCGGGCCAAGAAACGCCCACTTCTTCCCTCACCCCGGCCTCTCGCGAAGAGTGGCTGGCCCATCTCCGCACCGCCCTGGCAGACGCAGACTCTGTAACGAGAGACATGCTCCGCCTCCCGCGCGATCGCGAGCTGGGCCCCGCTTATCACCGCGATCTCTATGAAGAGGCTTCTGGAAAGATCACAGCACGGCTCGCGCACGCCCCGGCAGAAGGCAACACGGCCGCGCCGTAAAGGCGTTTGATCCGGGGAGGGGCAACCCGCACCTTCCCCGGATCAAAGTTATCGCCCCTCGGCGCACACAGGACATGAGGCGCTGACGCGCTCTGTCGCTCCCGCGACGCGGGACCGCGCGTTATCGCACCGTACATCCCCATCGCCCGTCAGGTCGCACAGGTGCCTGGCCGCGCGCTCCATCGATCCCAGCGCCGAGCAGGCCGTGGCGCAGGGATCAGCCCCGGCGAGATCGTCAGTGCCGGCCCGGTACGCCTTCTCCGCCTCGGCCTGCCCCACCCGGCGCGGGGCGCTCGGCGAATCTTGCTCCTCCTTTTTGATGTCCTTGGTGGTCACGCCGGAGGCCGCGCCGGCGGGAGGTCGACGAATGACGCGATCGAGCTGAGCCTCCGCCGCGCCGAGGGCCGCGAGCTGCCCTTCGAGATCGTTCGGCGCCGCGTCCCGCGGCATGGCGGCGCTCGCGAGCGTGGCCTCGGCGGCCGGCCCCCTGGGGGGAGCGCTCTGGGCGCAGGCGGCGAGCAACAGCGCCGCGAGGGGGGCGAGCGGGGCGGCGAGATGGCGGCGTTGGGTCATCGGTCCTCGGAGCACAACGGGGAGGCACGCTCGATCTTTCGCTGAACGAGCGGCTCGCCTAAAATACTCTAGCGTACGCCGTCCGGCGGGGCCTAGAAGTGCGAGGACCGAGTTTCAGGAAGGAACGAACGACCGATGCGCGCAATCTGGATCACGAAGACTGGCGGCCCCGAAGTGCTCGAGGTCCGCGAGGGGGCCGATCCCGAGCCGGGTCCGGGGCAGGTTCGAGTCCGCGTCAAGGCAGCCGGGCTCAACTTCGCCGAGGTCATGGCGCGCCAGGGGCTCTACCCCGATGCGCCCAAGACGCCGTTCGTGGCCGGGTACGAGGCCTCGGGCGTCATCGACGCCGTCGGCGACGGTGTCACTGGCCTCGAGGTCGGAGCGCGGGTGATGGCGATGTCGCGCTTCGGCGCCCACGCCGACACCCTGGTGACCTCGGCCGCGCTCGTGGTCCCCATCCCCGAGGCGATGACGTTCGAGGAGGCCGCGGCCATCCCCGTCAATTACCTCACCGCGTATCACATGCTCTTTCGCGTCGCGAACTTCCGGCCCGGGAGCAAGGTGCTGATCCACATGGCCGCAGGCGGCGTCGGCATCGCCGCACTCCAGCTCTGCCGCACGGTCCCCGGCGTCATCACCTTTGGCACCGCGTCGGCCTCCAAGCACGAGGCCATTCGCGCGCAGGGCTGCGACCACCCGATCGATTACCGCTCTATCGACTACGCCGAAGAGATCCGTCGGCTGACGGACGGCAAAGGGGTCGACATCATCCTCGACGCGCTCGGCGGCAAGGACTGGAAGAAGGGGACGGAGCTGCTCCGCCCCGCCGGCCTGCTCATCGCCTTTGGCTTCGCCAACATGGCCTCGGGCGACAGCAAAAACTACCTCAACCTCATCCGCCAGGCGGTCCAGATCCCCCTCTTCACGCCCCTCGGGCTGATGGACTCGAACCGCGGCGTCGCCGGCGTCAACGTCGGTCACCTGTGGGGCGAGCTCGAGCTGCTCCATGAAGAGCTCTCCGCCGTCCTGGCGCTCTACCAGGAAGGCAAGATCAAGCCGCAGGTGAGCGACGTGGTGCCCTTCGACCGGGCCGCGGACGCGCACCGGATCCTCCAGTCGCGCAAGAACATCGGTAAAGTCGTCCTGGTGCCTTGAGGGCACGTCGCGGAATGTAGCCGGGTATCCATGCCTCTCCTCTCCGGTCCTCAAGAGCCTGCCTGGCTGCTGGCGCGCGCCTATGCGCCGCTGTTCGAGAAGATCCGCGCTGACGACGCCTGGGCCGAGACGGTGCGCGCAGCCTCGAAGCGCGGCGCCGTCGTCCACGTCGTCCGCAACGTCTCGATCCTGGACCTGCTCGCGCTCGACCACCTGATGAGCCGCTTTGGCCTCCCCCGCGTGGGCTTCGCCAACGAGCTCGGCGCCTGGCTCGGACCACCGCGCTTCTGGCGGACGCCCGCGCAGCGCCTGCGCGAGACGCTGGCCTCGGGCGAGTCGGCCGTCCTCTTCATGAAGCGTCACCCGAGCGTGATCCCGAGCGCCGGGGGCACCCACCGCGGGCGCAACGAGGGAGACGATCTCCTCCGCATCCTGATCGAGACGCAGCGGCAAACGGATCACGAGATCATGATGATCCCGGAGACGCTGGTGTGGACGCAGCGCCCCGAGCGGCTCGGCTTCTCGGTCGTCGACACCCTCTTTGGCTCGGCCGATTTTCCGGGCGAGCTGCGCGCGGCCGGGCAGCTCCTTCTCAATCACAAGAACTGTGTCCTCCGCGCGGGCGAGCCCTCCTCGCTGCGCGACCTCCTCGCCCAGCCGGACGGCGGCGACGACGCCGTGGTCGCCCGGCGCCTCACCTATTCGCTCCTCCGCAAGGTCGAGCGCGAGCGGCGCGCCGTGCTCGGCCCGGCGCAGAAGCCGACCGATCGCGTCCGCGAAGAGGTCTTGAAGAGCCCCAAGCTGCAAACCATCCTGCGCGACCTCGCCGGCCCCGGGGACGAGCCGCGGCGCGTGCTCGAGGAGAAGGCCCGCGCCATGCTCCGCGAGCTCGAGGCCACGCCCGACGCCGGCACCTTGAAGGGCCTGGAGCTCGTCGGCGACGCCGTCGTCGACCACGTTTACACGGGGATCGACGTCGATCACGAGGGCATCGACCGGGTGCGCGAGGCCGCCTGCAAAGGCACCCTCGTCCTCTTGCCGAGCCACAAGAGCCACGTTGATTATCTCCTGCTCTCGTTCGTGCTCCGCAAGAATGGGTTGATGACGCCCGTCATCGCCGCCGGCGACAACCTCGCCTTCTTCCCCGTGGGGCCGCTGTTCCGGCGCGCCGGCGCCTTCTTCATCCGCCGCAGCTTCAAGGGCGACCGACTCTATGCCGCCGTCGTCGACGCCTATATCCGCCGCTTGCTCCGCGACGGCCACACCCTCGAGCTCTTTCTCGAAGGCGGGCGATCGCGGACAGGCAAGCTCCTGCCGCCCAAGCTCGGCCTGCTCAACATGGTGGTCGACTCCGCGCTCACGCTCTCGGGGCGCACGATCTCCTTCGTGCCGGTGAGCATCGGCTACGAGCGGATGATGGAAGAAGGCGCCTACGCGCGCGAGCTCTCCGGCGCGCAGAAGCGCCAGGAAGACGTGGCGGCGCTGCTCAAGCTCGGCGACGTGCTCCGCGAGAAGTACGGCCGCGCCAACATCCAGTTCGGTCAAGTGCTCGAGCTAGGCGCCGTGCGCGCCAAACTCGGTGTCACCGGCGACACCATCTCTCCGGCCAAGCGGCGCGGCCTGGTCACGCGGCTCGCCCACCAGGTGATGAGCGAAATCAACCGCGTCACCGCCGTCACCCCGGGCTCGCTCGTGGCGATGGCGCTGCTCTGCCACGGCCGCCGCGGGCTCCCGCACATCGAGCTCGTCGACCACTGCGCCCGCCTCGTCCGCCTCGTCCGCCGCCTCGGCGCGCGCACCACACCCTCTCTCACCAGCGGCGCGAACGGCGAGCTGCGCGAGGCCGCGGTGCGCGAAGCCGCCTTGCTCTACGTGCGCGGCGGCCTCGTCCGCCAGCACGTGCCCGGGGACACGCTCACCGGAAAGGCGCGAAAACGCGCTCAAATCTACACCGGCGACGACGTGATCTACACGGTGCCCGACGACCAACGGCTGCTCCTCGATCTCTCGAAGAACATCATCATTCACCTCTTCGTCGATCGCGCCCTGGTCAGCACAGCGCTCCTCGCGCAGCGAGGCCCACCCGGCCTGCGGAGCTCGCTCCGCGAGCGCGTCCAGTCGCTCTCACGCCTCTTCAAGCTCGAGTTCATGTTCCGCGCCGACGCGCCCTTTGACCAGATCTTCGACGACACGCTGAGCGAGATGATCGTGACCGGCGAGCTCGCCGCCGAGGGCGAGACAGTGACCTTCGGCCCTGGCCACGACGGCCTCGACGGGCGCGGGTGGATCACCTTCTACGCGGCCCTGGTGCACAATTTCGTCGAGAGCTACCGGATCGCGGCGCGCACCACGCGCGTCCTCACCAAGGGTGCTTTGCCCGAGAAAGACCTCGTCGCCCGCGCCCTCCGCGTCGGAGAGCAGATGTTCCTCGGCGGCGAAATCGAGCGGAGCGAGTCCGTGAGCCGACCAACGCTGGAGAACGCGCTCGTCGCGTTCCTCGACCAGGGCTACCTCCGCCGCGAAGACGGCAAGCTGGCTCTGGCCGAGTCCTTCGCCTCGGAAGAGACGGCGATGGCCATTGAAGGCAAGGTCGCAAGCTATCTCCTCCGCCGCTCCGGCGAGGCGAGCTGGTAGACGTCAGCGAACGCGGTAAATGCGGAGCACGGTGACGGTGCGGCCCGCGCGGTCAATCGCGAGCACGAGATCATGCAAGCCGGCGCGAAGCAGATGGTGCGGCGGATCCCATTCGAGGTGGCCTTCGCCTGTCTCGGCGAAGCGAATCGCGGTGCGATCTACGAGCGCGGCCGAGTGGATGGGGAGCCGGTAGAACCGGTAGAGGGCGGCCGGAGCCCAGAGGATCGCAAACCTCACTCGGCGAGGTCACCGAGCTCGCGTGCGTGGGCTTCTAGCCAGGCGGGGACGTCGTCGTTGGGCACCAGGTTCACGCGGCCGGCAGCGATGTCCGCGACATCTTGTTCCAGCTCGGCGCGCTGCTCCGGCGTGAGGCGCTGGACGCGCGGCGCGCGATCGATCGCCTCCAGGACCGGGTCGTGCGTGAACGCACCGGGGCGCGGCCCCACATAAAGAGGAATGACCATTCGAAAAGATTACTCCTGAACGATCTCTGAAGCCAGATTTCTGGCGAGGCGAGCTGGTAGAGTCCGCCCCGTCGTGATGGTCCGCAGCCTTTTCTCCGCGCTTTTGCTCGTGGTGGCGCCCCTCGCCGCCGCCTGCACTGGCACCCCTTCGCCCCTCGCGCCCTCGATCCGCGGATCGATCGGCTATCCCCACGCGGGGATGCTCACCGACGCCGTGCCGATCCCGCTCAAGGGCGAGGGCTACGTGCTGCTCCGCAAGAACGGCGTCAACTGGGGCAACAAGCGCCTGGTCGCGGCGATCCGCGACGCGGCGAAGAGCGTGGAGCGCGCCCGCCCCGGCGCGCCGCTCATCGTCGGTGACCTCGCGGCGCGCTGGGGCGGCGAGTCCAGCGGACACCGCTCGCACCGCACCGGGCGCGACGCTGATCTGCTGATTTACGTGCTCACTCCGGACGGCCGCTCCGTCCCTTCCCCGGGGTTCCTCCGCTTCGGCCCGGATGGTCTGGCCGACGCTGCGCCCCCGGAAAAAGGCGGCAGCAAGAAGGGCTCGGGCCAGTATCTCCGCATCGACATCGAGCGGGAATGGCTGCTGATCAAGGCCCTCGTCAGCTCGAAGGAGGCCAATGTTCAATGGCTCTTCTTCGCCGGCTGGTTAGAGGCCCAGATCATCGAGTATGCCCGCGCGCGGGGCGAAGATCCGGAGCTCGTCTGGTACGCGGAGAGCGTACTGCTCCAGCCGGGCGACAGCGCCTCGCACGACGATCACCTGCACCTGCGCGTCGCCTGCACGCCCGACGAGGCCGTCGCCGGGTGCCTCGGCGGCGGCCCTTACTGGCCCTGGCTCCCGCGCTTACCGCAGCTCGTCTCCCCTCCTGACGACGAGCTCGCGCGCGCCATCGTCGACGATCTCCTGCCGCCTCCGGGGGGCGCGGCCGGCGCCTCGCGATGAGCTCACTCACCCTCGCCGACGCGCAGGACCTCTGCGCGCTCCTCCCCGCGGACGTTCGCTTCGACCTCGTCTACCTCGACCCCCCCTATGGAGTCGGCGTGACGATGGCAGCGCGCCTCGCGCCGGGCCAGACGCGCGGCGCGAGGAAGCCCGCGAGCGGGCCTGCCGCTTACGAGGATCGCGACGATCCCGACGAGCTCGCGGCCATGCTCGTCCCCCGCCTCGCCGCGATCCGCGATCGGATGGCCGAGGGCGCGACGCTCTATCTCCACCTCGATCACCGCGCCGTCCACGAGCTCAAGGTCGCCTGCGATCGCCTCTTCGGCCGCGGCGCCTTCCTGGGCGAGGTGATCTGGGCGCCCGGCAACGGGAGCCGCGGCGCGCGCCGGGGCTTCTCGGTCACCCATCAAACCATCTTGATGTACGCCCGGAGGCCCGAAGAGAGGGCCCGCGTTGTCTACAACGGAGACGATCCCATGCTGCGCGAGAGCTTCGCCGAGACCAGCCTCGCCATGCACTTTCGCAGCGTGGACGCGGACGGACGACGCTATCGAGAGCGCGTCGTCGCCGGAAAGGCCTATCGCTATTACGCCGATGAAGGGCGCCGGCTCGGGAGCATCTGGACCGATATCCCCGCCATGGTGGCCAATACCCCGCTTCGCCGCGAGGGCACCGGCTACCCGACGCAGAAGCCCGAGCGCCTGCTCGAGCGCATCCTCCGCGCTTCGAGCCACGAAGGCTCCACCGTGGCCGATCTGATGTGCGGGAGCGGGACGACGCTCGCGGTGGCGGCGAGGCTCGGAAGGCGGTTCGTCGGCGGGGACAGGAGCCCACTGGCGATCGAGATCGCGAGCAAGCGCCTGAGCGCTCAGGGCGTGGCGTTCGAGGCTGTCGAGCCGGCAAGCTGAAGTACCGGAGCATCACCAGGTCCCGACACGGACACGGGGGGGAGGCTCGGCAGCAACTTCCCCGCCACCCGACGACCGTGCTATCCGTTCTGCAGCGCATGAAGATCGACCCTATCCTCTCCGGCACCGGTTACGTCGAGGCACCGCAGCACGACCTGATTTGCGCCCACGACGCGCTTACGGACGTCGGTTCACGCCAGCAATCGGTGAATCTCTCCGTCCCGCCGTACCACCTTCATGCAGGAGACGCTGTCGAATGGCTCCGCACCATCCCAGCCGCGAGCGTTGACCTGGTAGTGACCGATCCGCCCTACGAATCACTCGAAAAACATCGGTCCGTTGGCACTACGACCCGACTCAAGCACAGCAAATCATCGAGTAACGACTGGTTTTCGATCTTCCCGAACTCACGCTTCGAGGAGCTTTTTTGTGAGGTATGGCGGGTGCTCAAGCGAAACACCCATTTTTACTTGTTCTGCGATGCTGCCACGATGTTCGTCGCGAAGCCCATCGCCGAGAGCGTCGGGTTTCGGTTCTGGAAACCGCTCGTCTGGGACAAGAAGAAGATCGGGATGGGATACCACTACCGCAGTCGGTGCGAGTTCATCCTGTTCTTCGAAAAAGGAAAGCGTAAGGTCCTCGACCTGGGGATCCCGGATATCCTCGAAGCCCCACGAATCCTGCATGGGTATCCAACGGAGAAACCTGTCGCCATAAGTCGAGTGCTCATCTCACAGAGCAGTGTTCCGGGAGAGCTGGTGCTGGATCCCTTCATGGGCGCAGGGTCGGTCGGAGTGGCCTCGGTGGAGCTTGGGCGGCAGTTCCACGGGAACGACCTGTCCGCGAAGGCGGTGGAGATCACCAGCGAACGACTGGTCACGGCAATGCGCGCATCCGACGAGCGAGAGCCAGGCAAGACCACGCGTCAGCGTGCATAATGATAAGCAACCAGGTCGCGATGCCACGCGATCAGAGTCTTGGCACGACGGTGAGCCGTGTCTTTTGAGAGACCGGGAACGCTCGCCACGAGAAAGTCAGCCGCCGTTTCAGGCTTCACGTCGAGGAGAGTTTTCCCCGACGACCATTGGATCCATGCGTCGCCGCATGTGCTCGACTCGAAATACACGACCGTTGCCCGCAAACGATCGGTATCACCGAGCCTAGCGATCAGACGGCCCGCCGAAGTCAGCTCGCCGGACTCGGCAATGAGCCCCAAGGCTTTGCACGCTCGCCGGTAGTAGGCGACTTGTCGATGGGTTATTCCGAGTGTTTCCGAATCAACCTCTTCATGATTCGCGATCATCGTGACGATCAAGAAAACACGCTTGATATCATCAGCTTGAGGGATGTCTGCCGAGTCGATCGTTCGGAGCGCTGTGCCTTCGACCGCTTCGAGTAAAGTCTTGCCCCGCTGCGCATCTATGACCAACGCCGGAGCTGATTTTTCTGCGCTGCTGGAGGGGTTAACGACAGACACGGCGAGCCTTATGCCATTCTGACTCAGGAGCTCGGCCAGCTCGACCAACTTACGCCCAGCAACGCGCTCTGGGGCGCTCGTAAGCTCTCGGTCCAGCTCCTCCAGCGCATAGGGATGCAGCCCCTGCGCCGAGATATCGAGGATGAATGAGCCCGCCGTTGCCGCCCGCGGTATCAGTTGAACGGAATCACCAAAGACTTTTTCAGCGAAGCCGTCGAGCACGTCGCCAAACGCAGCCTGGATACGGCCCACCAGATCCAGAGCGAGAACATTGCCATTCCGCTCCGTATGAAGCTCGAGCTTGAGCCGACTTGCGAGCACCTGCTCAATCCGAGCCCACGCGGCCTCTGCGACCGCAGGATCCGCCAGCGTCGAGTCAAGCTGCCTCATCCGATCGCTCGCGAGCTGAAACTTTTCAGCAGTACTTTCTCTGTTCGAGAGCGCCCACCACAGCTCTGCGACACCAGGATACTTCGTGACCATCGAGCGAAGCTGACTGACGTGGATCGATTGAATCTTCGGTGCGATCCCGGGCTTCTGCTGAATCTTTCGCCATGCTTCAGAAAACGCGGAAAACTCCGCCGTGTACAGAGGCATCAGGCGGGCCAGCATCGCGGAACCGTTCTCGGAAGTAAACGCCCAGCGCGGCAACTGAGCCCACTCCACGGCTGCACGAACGGGATCGCGAGCCTCCAGAAACAATCCGCACGCTTCAACCTGAGCGCCGGTCTGCTCATGCTCGGATGGCCGTGCGACCTCAGCAACTGCGGCGAGCTCCTTCCGGGCAGCCTTGTGAAGGTGCAGGATCGCGTCCCACTGATCTTGATCATCCCCCAGGGCGCGCAGGCGCATCGCCCTTACTTTCAGGCCGCTCGCTTCGCGTCGGAGACGATCGTGCTCGCTCACGGTCACGGCTTCACCTTTTCCCAGACGGATACCTTCGGCTCGCTGCACCATAGCGAAAGATAGGCCTCGACGACGTCTTCGTGCGCCTTGAGCTGCGCGCGCTTGCCGGGTTTTCCTCCTGCTCCGTCACAAGCTTGCGCAAATGCCGCATATCCCTTGTTCGTGCGCCCGGCGACCTCGACACCACGGAGGGCGCCGGAGGTCGCGTCCAGCAAGAGATCCGGTGCTCGATAGTAAGAGACATCCACGATGCGGCGTCGGAGCACACACGAGACGGCAACCAAGGCAAGGCCATAAGCTGCATACTTCGCACGATCCTCCTCGGTACACGTCTTACGTGCATGAAAACGGAGAATATCAGCTTCGAGCCTTGGGTCTCGCTTCGCTAGTTTTCCCACGTCCCAGGAGACGGTGAGGTCGTGATTTATCGGGCCCCCGGCGCCATTCTCGCGAAGCTCAAAGCGGTGCGAGCTCTGCCGAGCTTTTGGAGCGATCCAGCAAATCAGGTGAGGGATCAAATCTACAACGTATCCAGGATCCTGATCCTCATAAAGCTGCTCCAGCTTATATGCCCACTGCTGACGCGATTGTTTCATCTTCAATGGGAATATCAGGAAACGAGTTCACGCTCAAGTACCTCGAGGTGCCAGTGATGGGGCAGGGCAGCGCCGTGGAGTGTACGAGCGGTCGGGGGTCCTTGCTTTCAATCTGAATTTCTCGCCCCCCGACCGCGGCCGGCTTGCCGACGGGCACCCGCCGACCGCGGCGATCGAGATCGCGAGCAAGCGCCTCGCCGCGCAGGGCGTAGCGTTCGAGGCTGTCGGGCAGGCGGGTTGAAGTACCGGAGCCGCGACGCTTTATTCCTCAGGTTTGCGGAAGAGCAGGCGACTATCCTCTCGGCCGTGGCAGAAGCGGGCGCGAATCGAGACCGAGCGGAGGCGTTGGCGAAACGGGTGACGGTGGGCGTCGTCACCGCGCTGCCCGAGGAGCGCGCCGTCATGCTGGCGATGCTCGATCGGCCTGTTTCGTGGGCAACGCCGGGTCGGGGCGCGGGGCGGGCGTACGACCTCGGCGAGATTGTCGCGCACGACGGAGGGCGACACGTGGTCGCGCCGGCGCCTCGTCGTCTTCGTGGCTCACGCGCCGCTCCGCTGCTGTGGAGTCAGACGGTGCCGGAAGTATGTGGGGAGTGCGAAGCGCAGACAAGCCCTTCGCGGGCGCGAC
>Ga0209181_10011900_pt1 | contig 11078 bp, 14 predicted proteins | sample MAT05_FD_187208 | JGI IMG/M metagenome (GOLD analysis project Ga0209181, IMG submission 187208) | Freshwater microbial communities from Lake Fryxell liftoff mats and glacier meltwater in Antarctica - MAT-05 (SPAdes) (version 2) | ecosystem: Environmental > Aquatic > Freshwater > Ice > Liftoff...
AATTAGTGTAACAGTATTTACGCCAGCGGCGTAACCTGTTTGTAGCTTCCCCAATCCATCAATGCAAACCCTGCGCCAGCGGCGCAGCCTGATAATTTGGGTAATGCAGAAAAACGCAAGGTTGCCCCGCTGGGCAAATGCGGTTTATGTTAAAATTATCTACAAACAGGTTACGCCGCTGGCGTAAAAATACCAATAGTAAAACTTCTTGAAACCTTTTCCACCTATATGTTATAGCTATTTAATTAAAAAATTAACTTGACGCCAATGCGATGGCAACCGGGATGATTATTAATCCTTTTTATCAAAAAGTATTAATAACAAAATCAAATTTGCCATAAAAGACTGTCTGCTTCAGGCAGTCAGACAGGCTTAACCCGATTGCCATCGGATGAAAAAAATTCTGTCTCGTTCATAAAAATTAGTTTACTGACTTATTCCTTGATCTCTAAAATGGCTAAGTGGAACAGATGTTGTAAAATGAGGCGTTAGAGTTCCCCATCTAAGTTTTGTATTTGCACTTCAAGAAACACTTTGTACTTTGGCTTTAGAGTATAAACAGATTACCTGGCCCAAACTGCATGCAGTGATAAACTTTCTTCTCGCATTTAAATCAAGTAGCCAGCTTCCACAAATGCCTCCCGAAAAAATCACAAACTCAGGTATTATTTGTAGAAACTAATAAATATCAGCGAGCAGGGTGACTTAAATCATGAACTACATACCTCTTAACTTTTAATTTTATGCCATTAAATAAAAACGATTTAGCACGATTAAATTTTATAAAAAATGAAAAAGGAATATTGGGTAAATGTTAAACATGTAGATAACAGGTTGGTAATTTTCCTAAATGGGGAAACAGTGTGGGATAGTGGCATTGTTCATGATGATCCTCAGATGGATGTTTACATTAATATTTCTGAGCAATTAATTGAGCACATCGGTCATTCAACAGAACTGATATTTGAAGGCTTCAACGATTCCTACAAGTCAGACGAATCAACGGATAATTTAAGTCCATGGCATTTTGAATACAGGGTGTTTACCCGCATAGTAGATGCAGCAGGAGCTGTAATTGCTGAGGCGGATATGGTAACACCTTACAACGAAAAGCATTTGTCCAATCCCAACATCAGGGCCATTAACAATTGCTACCAGATTGTTCGCAAAGACGGCGAATTTAAAGTGGTATCAAACGCCCTGTCACAAAATTTTTACAACTAAAAAGAAAGTACGCCTTTGAATTGCAGCACACAATTTGGATAGCAAAACTCAATAAGGGTTCGTTCTTTCGCAATACCTTTCGCTTATAACCAAAAGCCCGTAAAACGATTGCAATACCTGCCTTTCTTCTGCCTCTTTACTATCCTCCGGCGTTTTAAAATGAATCAATTTTTAAACTAAATTTAAAATATGGCACAAGCAAAAAGAGCTACCAAATTTGTTTATTCTTTTGGCGGCGGAAAAGCAGACGGAAATGAATCCATGAAAAATTTACTGGGAGGTAAAGGAGCCAACCTGGCTGAAATGGCAGGTCATCCAAAACTCCGTTTACCCGTTCCCCCCGGTTACACCCTAACCACGGAGGTATGCACCCATTACTATAAAAATAAAAAGAAATATCCTGTGGAGTTGCAGGCACAATCACAAAAAGCGATGGCTGCTGTTGAAAAGGAAATGGGCAAAAAATTTGGGGATGTAAAAAATCCTTTGCTGGTATCGGTTCGCTCCGGTGCAAGAAAATCAATGCCGGGTATGATGGAAACCGTATTGGATATTGGTTTAAATGAGCAAACAATTACAGGGGTAATTGCACAATCAGGCGATGCCCGTTTTGCTTATGATGCTTATCGCAGATTGATTATGATGTATGCAGATGTGGTGATGGAAAAGGCTGGTGGTTTAGAACCCAAAGGTGGCAAAGGAATTCGTAAAGTATTGGATGAAAAACTGGAAAAAGTTAAAACCAAAAAGGGCTATAAATTTGATACAGACATTTCGGTAGATGAATTAAAAGCATTGGTAAAAGATTTTAAAGAAACCATCATTAAAGTATTGGGCAAACCTTTCCCGGAAGATCCATACGAACAATTATGGGGAAGTATTGGTGCCGTATTTAGCAGTTGGATGGGTAAACGTGCCATCGAATATCGCCGCATTGAAAAAATTCCGGATGAGTGGGGTACCGCAGTAAATGTGCAGGCCATGGTATTTGGAAACATGGGAGATTCCAGTGCTACCGGTGTTGCTTTTACAAGAAACCCGGGTAGTGGTGAAAATAAATTTTATGGTGAATATTTAGTGAATGCACAGGGTGAAGATGTGGTAGCAGGTATCAGAACGCCGGCCCCTGTAAATGAATATTCTAAAAACGACCAGAGCAAACATTTGCCTACACTGGAAGAAATAATGCCGGCTGCTTACAAAGAATTATTCGACATACAAAGAAGACTTGAAGTGCATTATAAAGACATGCAGGATATTGAGTTTACCATTGAAAAAGGTACACTTTATATGTTGCAGTGCCGTGTTGGTAAACGCAATGGTATCGCTGCAGTAAGAATAGCCAGCGACATGTACAATTCGAAAATGATTGATGCTAAAACTGCTGTAATGCGGGTAGCGCCTAATCAGTTGGTTGAGTTGTTATTACCAATGCTTGATCCGGATATTCAAAAGATTACCAGGCCAATTGCAAAAGGTTTGCCTGCCGGACCAGGTGGTGCAAAAGGCCGTGTGGTATTCTCTTCTAATGATGCCGTAGAATGGGCAAGCAAAGGTGAAAAAGTTATTTTGGTAAGAGAAGAAACCTCGCCGGAAGATGTGGATGGTATGCATAAATCTCAGGCAATCCTCACAACTAAAGGTGGTATGACATCTCATGCTGCATTGGTTGCAAGAGGCTGGGGTAAATGTTGTATCGTTGGTTGCAATGATATTGAAATACATGGCGAAACCAAATCGTTTAAAGCCAATGATGGCACGTATATTAAGGAAGGCGATTGGTTAAGTTTAGATGGAACAAAGGGACTTGTTTATCTTGGAAGTATGGCATTGGTAGATGTAGATCTGGATCAAAATGCTTCCTACAAAAACCTGATGAAACTGGTAGATAAAACCAAAGTAATGGGTGTACGCACCAATGCGGAAACGCCGGGTGATGCTGCACAAGGATTAAAATTTGGCGCAGAAGGAATTGGCCTGTTCCGCACAGAGCACATGTTTTATGGCGAGGGAAGTGAACAGCCATTGTTTTTGTTGCGCAAGATGATTGTGAGTAAAACAGAAAAGGAGAGAAGAGCAGCGCTGAATGATTTGGCAAAATATGTAAAGAAAGATATAAAAGATACGCTCCTTACCATGAATGGTTTTCCGGTAACCATGCGTTTGCTGGATCCACCATTGCATGAATTTGTACCACACGATGTAGAAAAACTACACCAGTTGAGCAAAGAACTCGGCATTAGCATGAGCATATTAAAAAGGAGGGTATTGGCACTGCATGAAAACAATCCGATGCTGGGGCACCGTGGGGTAAGGCTGGGCGTTAGTTATCCAGAAATAACCGAAATGCAGATCAGGGCTATATTTGAAGCCACTGCCGAAATATTAAAATCAGGCAAAAAAGCTTTCCCTGAAATTATGGTGCCGGTTACCTGTACCGTAAATGAACTGATACATCAGAAGACAATTGTAGACAGGGTGTACAAAGAAGTGTTGGAGAAAACCAACATGAAAAAGATACCTTATCTGTATGGTACGATGATTGAAATACCAAGGGCCGCTTTAATGGCCGAGCAGATGGCAACCGTAGCCGATTTCTTCAGCTTTGGCACCAATGATCTTACGCAGATGAGTTTTGGTTTCAGCCGCGATGATGTGGGCGGATTTTTGCCCAAATACCTGGATGAAAAAATTCTGGAAGATGATCCATTTCAAACCATTGACCAGGACGGTGTGGGCGAGCTGATTAAATTTGGTACAGAGCGTGGCCGCATCACAAAGCTGAACCTTAAAGTAGGTATCTGTGGCGAACATGGCGGCGATGCTGAAAGCGTTAAATTCTGTCACCGTATAGGAATGAACTATGTAAGCTGTTCACCGTTCCGTGTGCCCATCGCAAGACTGGCCGCAGCACAGGCAGCCCTGGAATTTCCAAGAAAAAAATAACATCCGGCACAAGGGATAAAAATTTATAATCCAATTTCGTGCAATCGTTCCAATGATTAACTAAAGCCCGGTATTTTATGCCGGGCTTTTTGTGCGCCCCCATCCCCGATAGCCAGCGGGGAGTTATTCGGGCGTGTATTTTTTTACATCTTAAAGCTGCACCCCTGTAACTCTTCTGCCGCATCGGAGCAGGCTGAAATGCAGCACTTTTAAAATTGAAAGTTAATGAAGAGATTTGTGAAATATTCGGTTTAAGTTGAGGGCATCTTTAAAAACTTACCTTTTCCTCTCTTTTGTCGAAGACCCCGAATTTTTCGGGGGAGAGGAATTAAAGGTGAAGTCAAATAAAAAAATGAGTTTTTAGAGGTGCCCTTGAATAAAGATCAAAATCAGATTTGGAAGTACCAATGTTTATTTAAGATTTGAGGCTTAAATGTAACCTTTGTTACCATTTCCCTTTCGGGTACACTTTACATTTGCACTATTCAATCATTAAAACAGTACGATGAAACAAGGTATATTGGCAAATTGGAATTTTATGCGTTTTCTAAGGCTCGGCTTAGGCATTGCAATTATTGTGCAGGCCGTCATAGCCAAAGATTGGACGATGGGTATTTTAGGCGCTTTGTTTACAAGCATGCCGCTATTTAATGTAGGCTGTTGTGCAACAGGTGGATGCGCTACTCCGGTAAATAAGGACGTCAATTACACAAAAGATATTACTTATGAAGAAGTGGTTTAACAACAATAAATTGTATGTGATCGGGGCATTCTTAGGAGCTATTGCAGGCTATTTTTACTGGCAACAGGTGGGTTGTTCTTCAGGCACCTGCATGATCACTTCCAAGCCGGTAAATAGTACTGTTTATGGAGCAATGATGGGAGCTTTATTATTGAGCATGTTTAAAAAGGAAAGCAAACAAACCACTTTAAACGAAGAAGATAAAAACTTATAATTATGACATTCATCGAAATGATACAATCAGATAAGCCAGTGCTGGTAGACTTTTCAGCCGAATGGTGTGGCCCTTGCAAAATGATGGCGCCTATTTTAAAAGATGTAAAACTGGAGATAGGGGATAGCGCAACGATTATAAAAGTAGACGTTGACAAAAATCCGCAGGCCGCCGGTGAGTACCAGATACAGGGTGTGCCCACCTTAATATTATTTAAAAATGGCAAACCGCTGTGGCGGCAGAGTGGGGTAGTTCAAAAATCGAATTTGGTGAGTGTTATCAAAAAATTCACCGTTTAAAAAATCTATAAAATAATCAATATGTTCAATCAATTATTTGCTGGTAGCAGCACGACCGATTTGCAAACCATTGTTAATGAAGGTGCCTTTTTAGTGGATGTAAGAACTCCCGGCGAGTTTTCAGAAGGTCATGTAAAAGGATCCGTTAATATTCCATTGGATACCATTCCCAATCAAATGGCACAGTTTAAAAACAAGCAACACATCGTGGTTTTTTGCCGCAGTGGTGGCAGAAGCAGCCAGGCGAAATCTTTTCTGGAACAAAATGGATTTACAAATGTTATTAATGGCGGCACATGGGATTATGTAAATCAGTTCGTGCGTTAAGGAGAACTGGCCCTTGTTGTTGAAATTGAAAACCCCTGATAATTGCTACAATACTGTATTGTCCGAAAAGCCAACGAGCCAAAAGCCTCCCTTTTAGTTTGATAAAAGGTTAGTTGATGGGGAAGGATAAATCACTGAACCTGCCTTACCGCTAGTTTGGAATTTTTACCAGCTATGCAATCAATAGTTCATTATTGATGCATAGCTTTTTTTTGTTTGCGTATTAACTGCGTTTTTAATAATATTAGTTTACACGTTCTCAACAACGATGAAATGCTACAGCCTAAAAAAAAATTGAAGTTGAACTAATTTACAAGAGACGTTCGTTTTAAATTTTTTTTCAGCATACCTTTAACCAGTAAAATTTTGGGTACGAATTTGGGTAAAACCTAAACAGGTATATATTTATGAGCTGGCAGAAATTTATATCCACCAATACAAAGAAACAAACATTAAGCGAACATGATAAGAAGACTAAAACTAATGTACATCCTGTACAATATTTTTAACAGAAAAAAATTAGCGCATAATCTAAGATTGTATAGAACAACAGGGTTGAAGAAATTTTATTTTTCATCAATTTCAAGTAAAGATTTTAAAAATATTGACAAAATTCTGCTGATTAAAAATTGAGGTATCCGGAATATGGCCGATACAAAACTGTTTCTAAACTTAGATACTCAATCACAAAAAAGTCTGTTGAATTTTGAAAATGCTGGATATGCTGTATTGAACCAATATTTCGATGAAAGCACGGTAGATAACATCAATACCGAAATCGATCAACTATTGCGAGCAAAAGAAGTAAGCTTTACGAATGGCAACAAAATTATGTTTGCAATACATAAGTCTAAATTTTTGAAAACTCTTGGTGAAAACAAAGGACTTTTAGAATTGCTGTCGTCAATCATTCACGAAAATGTGAAATTATTTCAGAGTATTAATTTTAAGATGGGAAGCGAACAACATACGCATTCAGACAGTATCCACATGACGACTTTTCCCTTAGGTGGGCTATTGGGTGTATGGATTGCATTGGAAGATATAGAGCTTGACAACGGGCCTTTACATTATTATCCTGGTAGCCATCAACTGCCTTATTATCTAAATGAAGATTACAACAACGAAGGCAACTTTTTTTTAATCGGTGCTAAAGACTATTCGCAGTATGAAAAAATGATTGAAGAGAAAATATCCGAAAACTCAATTGAAAAGAAAGTTTTCACGGCAAAGAAAGGAGACCTATTAATTTGGCATGCAAATCTTTTTCACGGTGGCGAACCGCATTTAAATAAAACAAAAACCAGAAAAAGCATGGTGCTACATTATTTTGCAGAAAATAGAATTTGTTATCATGAGATTACTCAACGACCGGCATTGATTGACTAGAAATGCTGCCTGCTTTGAAGTGCCAAAACTCTGGGCAGAAAGTTGCTCCGTCGACTGCACAATCAACACCCTAAAAATTTATGACTTCTATAAACAACAAGGATTTATTACCCGAATTTGAAAGTATTAAAGATCACAATGAAGTAATTCTTTGGACAGGAAAACCGAAATTTATTCCTTTTATTTTTACAGGGATTTTAGGAGGTATCTTTACAATTGCATTTGCAGTTGTTTGGCTCCTGACTGCAAGAGATTTTGGTTCAAATATAGACAGCAACTCAACAAATTATTTTTGGCTTTTTGGACTCATCCCTTTGCTTGCCGGACTTTTTGCCTTCTTGATAAAAGTATTTTCGTTTTCAAACACTTCTTATTCTTACTCAGACAAAAGAGTAATGATGCGTTCAGGTTTTATAGGTACGGATTTTAAAACCATAGACTATGATAAAATTTCTGACATCGAAGTGACGGTTAGTGTAGTAGAGAAAATATACAACGTTGGAACGATCCGTTTTTTCAGTGGCAGAACACAAACTGATGAAGGAAATACTACCAAACTTTATGACAGTTGGAGTGCAATTGAAAATCCTTATGAAGTATTCAAAATGGTTAAGCAAACATCTGTAAATATAAAGACAGACTTTAGTTATCCAAATGCATTACGACCAGATACTAATCCTGGTTATAATACAAAGTACCAACCGGAGAAATAACGGCCGCAAAAAAATAAGACTTCTACTTAGCTACAACCACATTGATGAATAAATATTTGTGCAGCATCAGGCGAAAAAAGGAACTATAGAAACTTTCGTTTTTGAATATTTTTTCAATATATCTTTAGCCACCAAACTTGTTTGTGCGAAATGGAATTTTTGTAAAACCAAACGGGTGCGTATTTCTGAGCTGGCTGCAAGGGTATTGTGGAATCACGATTAAAACTTACTTTTATTATATGGAACTTTCCAACCATGATATAAGAAGTATAAAAGATTATTTTCAGGACAAACCAGTTTTGAAGGCATTTCTTTTTGGCTCATTCGCCAGAAATAAAGGCTCCAAAGAAAGCGATGTAGATATTTTTGTTGAGCTTGACTATTCTAAGCACATCGGTTTAGAATTTGTAAATATGAAATTTGATCTGGAGAATCGGCTTAATAAGAAAATTGACATTGTTTCAAGCAATGCAATATCTAAGCACATTCTTCCTTTCATAGATAATGATAAAAAACTCATTTATGAAAGGTAAGATTGGAGATCCACAAAGATTATTTCACATACTTGAACCAATTGCTGAAATTGAAAAATATACTACGAATGTCAGCATGGAGGAATTTCTTGAAAACCAGATGATGCGTTTCGCATCCATCCAACAAATTGAGATTATTGGAGAAGCCGCAAATTATATCTCTGAAGAAACAAAGAACAAGTTTGCAGATATCCCGTGGAGGTAAATTATTGGGATGAGACATATATTAGTCCATGAATATTTCGGGTTCGATAACCAACTCATTTGACAAATCATAAGGAATGATCTACCTAAATTAAAAACAGCCGTACGAATAGTTATTTCTGGGGACGGGATTTAAAACCCCTTCCGCCTTTAGTTATTTTCTGGCAGAACAGTGGTTTTTATTCAACGATACTAAAAAGTATTTCTGCCAAACACTATGCCTTCATCAAACCTTCAAGGCCAAGGAGATAGGCGTAGCCGAATGGAAGCAGAAAATCACTTTACAGAATTACTACTAAATACATTTTCCCGGTATTTCTGCCGCAAGTTGGAAAGCTTATAGAATTGACGTTGCTAATAATTTATTCAAAGAAATGGGGATATCTATATTATAAACAGAAGGACCTTTGGTACCGTATGATTATTACAGATTTTATTTTGGCGATTAGTAACAAAACAGACACATTTCTGTAGCCCTGCGAATATTTAGCCTGTTTGTTGTGATATTGACAATCACCTGCTTACAGCCTTTTGGGATACGAAAATGATCAAGAGATTCTGCATAGAAAACAAAATGGCCTATATTCACAGTATAATTAAAGTTAGTAAAATGGACTTTTTAGAATACAAACCTCAAATTGAAAATACTTTTGAACAAGTTAGAGCGCTTTCTTTTGAAGAAAAGAAAGCATCTGTATTTGATGAGCAAAAAATCAATAGATTATTGGACAAAATTTTGGAGTTTAAAAGAACATATACTACTAAAACAAATAAAATAAACTTCTTAGTCGAAAAAATAGAGGAGATAACCTGGTTTAATAATTTAGATGAAGAAAGCTTAATGTCGATCAATGATTTGATTTCATCAATAAGAGACCTCCATTCTTCTTTACTAAGGCAATATGTTTCCCTAGATCTCATCCGCTCCAAAGGAATTGCTAGCGAAGAAACCAAAAAATTTAAAGCTGCAATAGACGATTTAAAAGATGTTGCAGCAGATCTTGAATCAAGATTCTTTTTTCTGCCAAATATCGCTGGCTTTCAGGAAACTACAAAAGAACTATCATTGATTTGATGACAATATTTTGCCTCGAAGATTTTAAAGCTCAATTTGAAAAGCTAAAGAAAAAAAATTCTTACGCAGCAATTGAAGGTGATATCATCAATTATTTCTTCGACAAAGAAATAACGCAATTAATTTCTGGAACAAGATTAAATAATAGCCACGACATCCCTTATATCAAGAAAAGATTAAACGGAAGCGGAGGTTTTAGAGTATATTTTTTATTGGTAATAAAGGATGGAAAAATTTATCTTATGTTCCTGCATCCAAAGACGGGATCATTAGGATATGAAAATATTACCGATGATTCTAAAGCTCTGTTATATAAAAAAGTATTGGAAAGTATAAAGACAAATAACTTATACAACGTTACTGTTAACAAAAACAAATTAATTTTTAAAAAGAATTAGCCACCACACATTTTATATCTTTTTCTTCATTAAAGCGTCAAAACACAGGATGATTGCTTAAAGGAACAACATCTGGCGGACAATAGCAGAAAATCACTTTACAGAATTACTACTAAATAAATTTCCCCATCATTCCTTCGGCGTGTTCCAAAGCTGAGGAATTGACGTTGCTAATAATTCACTCAAAGAAATGGGGATACCTATTTTATAAACAGAACGACCTGTTGGCTTTTTATGATTCATACAGATTTTTTTATTCCGAAGATTAGTAACAATACAGACACAGGGCTGGAGCCCTGCGCCTATTTAGAGTTCATGCTTTCCCAGAAAGCACACAAGCAATAATTCAACCATTACAAGCCAGCGTTTGAAATGATCTCCACCAACCAAAAGCTAGAACTGCCTCAATATTCTAAGTAACTCAACTGCACATAAACCCGCAACTTCCAACTTTATTCCCCGGCATTTTTCTTTTCATTATTTGTTACTATATTCACTACCAGTTTCTCATTGGCTGTGGTAAAGGCTTACATTTATTGCAGGCTTTGTAACAACCCGGTCATTAAAACTATAATCTCTTTCACGCTAATTTAATATTTATGATACAGTTTCGCTCATACCTAACAGTAACATTCACCCTGTTGCTTAGTATCCATTCGTTTGCACAAAACACCACCGATACCCGGTTACTTTGGCAGCCCACAATCAGTAAAAATGCCATTGCATTTATTTATGCAGAAGATTTATGGGTAGCCAACAGAGATGGCTCGTACCCAAGAAGAATCACCGTAAGTGAAGGCACAGAATCGAACCCGGTATTTTCTGCAGATGGCAGCATGATTGCCTTCACCGGCCAGTACGATGGCAATACAGATGTGTTTGTAGTGCCTGCTGCGGGCGGTGTTCCGAAGCGGCTTACCTGGCATCCCGGTGCCGATCTTGTTCGTGACTTTTCGCCCGATGGTAAAAAAATATTGTTTGCTTCACAACGCAACAGTTTCACCAGTCGCTACT
>Ga0209181_10011901_pt1 | contig 11078 bp, 5 predicted proteins | sample MAT05_FD_187208 | JGI IMG/M metagenome (GOLD analysis project Ga0209181, IMG submission 187208) | Freshwater microbial communities from Lake Fryxell liftoff mats and glacier meltwater in Antarctica - MAT-05 (SPAdes) (version 2) | ecosystem: Environmental > Aquatic > Freshwater > Ice > Liftoff...
AGGATTGGCAGCAGCGGGCAGATTGGACGGACTTGAAAAATAGGGGGCAGGGGAAAATTCTGGGGAAGTAGGAGCGGGGACGGCTGGATTGGTAGCAGCAGAAAAGTCTGGGGGAGCGATCGCCTTCTCAACAGGTGGTTTTGTTCGCTGATCTTGATTCCGCTGATGTTGATTCCAGTGGGCAGGAATGGTAGAAAGCATCTCTAACACTCTTTGATCTTCTTGCAAGGTAGCAGCAGAGGGGGGGGGCAAAATGACTCTTCGGGGGGGGGTGCTGGCTACGGTGACAGGTCGAATAGTGGAGGGTTGGATGGTGGCAGGCGGCAGGGTAATTGCCTTGGGTAGATTTACAGATATTTTGGCTTGAGATGCTATTTGGGTGACGCTCTTTTCCTGTTGCCATAAATTAGCAAGTTGCCTAGACTGCGCAGCACTGCTTGTATTTACAGGAATAGCTGCCAGCATTTTTAATGCAGTGGGTAAGTCAGCTTTGACATATTTATTGATAGCCCGTTGAAGTAATTCGCGTGCCCAAACTTCTCTAAATTGTTGAGCGGTTGCGTAGTATTCGCTGGTAGCGGGCAGGGTGTCGGCTAGATTGATCGCCTGTTTAAGGCGATCGCTGTTAGCGTTAGTTTTTGCTCGTTCAAGGATCGATTGTTCGGTAGTTTGTAGGTTTTGGGGTGGTGTTGGGGGCAAGGAGCGATCGCTGTCTTTGGTAGCACCATCTTTTGCAGCAAGATTTGCTGAAGGTTGAGTGACCTGAGAGGAACGCAAAAAAATAAAGCCAAGCACTAGAGCAGAAGCGCCACTGCACCAAAAAAGATATTTCATGTCTTGAACCTGAGTGCAAAAAATAGTCGCAACAACATCAAAGATTCATTTTCCAAATCTCTAACCGATGATCCATGCTGCCTGTTACTAATGTTCGATTATTGGGGCAAATAACGATCGCCCCCACACTATCGGAATGCCCCTGAACGGTTTTTAGCAGGGTACCTGTCTGCCAATTCCAAAGTTTAATTGTGCCATCTGCGTGGGCGCTTAGCAAGTATTTACCATCTTTACTAAAGGTGAGCGATCGCGTGGATTTAGACTGAGATAATGTTCGTAGGCGCTGCCTGGTTGCCACATTCCAAATTATAATTTTGTCATCTGCACCGCTCGCCAAGACTTGATTATTAGGACTAACATTAACTACTTTTACGCCACTTTCATGTCCCACTAAAGTTTGCAAAAGTTTTCCTGTGGGTACGTCCCAAATCTTAACCGTTTTGTCTTCACTGGCACTAACAATAAAACGCCCGTCTGTAGTAATTTCAATTTGGTTAACAGCCTTGGTATGACCGCTGAGCGTTTGGAGTTCACTGCCAGTTTGCAAATTCCATACTTTGATCAGGCGATCGCTTCCTCCACTCACCGTTAATTTGCCGTCGGGTGTAACGTGTACAGAATTAACCCGACCTTTGTGTCCTACTAAGGTATGACGGAGCGTACCGCTTTGTAAATTCCAAACCTTCACTGTTGAGTCTGCGCTAGCACTGACAAGGGTTTCACCGTTAGGTGTGAAATGCAATGAGGTAATGTCTTGCAGATGCCCTGTCAGTGCGGTTAGGGATGCACCTGATGTCATATCCCAGAGCTGAATGACTTTATTTTGTCCGCCGCTCACGACGATTTTACCCTTGGAATGCATTGCCAACGCCAAGATTGAACCGGACTGGTTAATAGTTCGCGTGGGTGCAATATCGCCCTTGGCAAGAGGAGCTGCGACGGCAGGCATCAGCAACGTTTTAAGATGAGCTTGGATCTGATTTTTTTGGTGAACGCCAGTAAAGCTAAGGGCTAAAATTGTGAGCAGGGTAATAGCTTGTGGAATGCCCCAGATTTTTCGAGGACGGCGTTTTTTGTGTAGCTGTTCTAAATCAATTAAAACTTCTTGAACCGATTGATAGCGATCGCGCCAATGTGAACGAACCATTTGGGTCAAAATAATGGCTAATCGAGGGCTAACTTTAGCAACCTGCCGCCAGCACAGTTCACCTTGGTTATCTTCGCCAATTTCCTTAGGGTTAAGCCCCGTAATTGCTTGAATTGCCAGCATTCCTACAGAATAAATATCGCTGCAATACCGTGGTTTTCCAGCGCGTTGTTCGCCCGCCATATAGCCCGGTGTACCAATTAAAATCGATTCGGTGGTTTGCCCTTCAGCAGGAGCTAGGTTACTTAGCTGTTTGACAGCACCAAAATCAATGAGTGCAATCTTGCTATCCTTAGCACGACGAATTAGATTATGAGGTTTAATATCTCGGTGAATGACACCTTGAGCATGAACGATCGACAGCACGCTAAGAATGCCTTGAATTAACGCGATTACCTGCTCTTCTGGTATAGGTTTTCCCACAATTAACTCTTGACTTAAGTCATGACCTTCTACATAGTTATGAACTAAATAGAACTGATGATTTTCTTCAAAATGCGCCAGCAAGCGAGGGGTTTGAGAACTATGGGGACTCAGGCGATATAATGCTTGCGCTTCAGCATTAAATAGTTCTCTAGCGTGTTCCCAGTTGAAATGTTCACTGGTGGGTGCTTTGAGGCATTTGACAACGCAAAGAGGACGGTTTGGCAACTGCTGATCTTTAGCAAGGTAGGTATCGCTAAAAATGCTAGTTCCTAATATTTCGGTGACTCTATAACGTCCACCTAAGGCTTGCTTAGTCAACACTTTTACCATAAAAACCCCAGTCTTGAGATGAATAAATTCAGGGTGTCACTAGACGATCGCTGCTTGTCCGCACCGATCTTTACCTGCACCGATCTTTATCTGCACCGATCTTTATCTGCACCGAATCTTTGTTCGCCTAAATTACTATTTGCTTAAATTACTGTTCGCCCGTTAGTCAATATCATACACGCTAAGCTGTAGTAGTCAACTAAATTAAAAAGTTAGATACTCGATTATTTTTTTGCTATTCTAGACTCACTCACCTGGAGGGTTCGGTTTATCCAAGAGCCAGGCTTCCCATCAAAATGCCGACATGATTCATCTTCGATTAGCTCAGGCGACAAAGCCCAGAGCTGTAAAATTTAAGGCTGTAAAGTTTAAAGCCGCACTACGACGACCCTTGCGGTATCTGCGAAGCAGCACGTGTTTACTCACCCTTAGCCTGCTTGCGCTTAGTCTTTGTGCCGCTTGCTCCACCCTCGCTGTGTTCTCTACTAACCCCTCCAACTCTGGCACTCTTGCTACCGTATTAAGTCGAGGGCACGTTATTTGTGGGGTTGATGGTCAACATCCTGGATTTAGCTTTCAGTCGCCCGATGGCGAATATTCTGGACTAGATGCAGACTATTGTCGGGCGATCGCCAGTGCTTTGTTTGACGACCCCAGTAAAGTGGAATTCAAGCGCGTCGCTCAAGGGGTATTTACTGATTTGCTGGATGGAACGGTGGATATTTTGCTGCGCGACACACCCTGGACAATTGCAAGAGATGCGGCGATCGACTTTGTAACTCCCATATTTTATGACGGGCAAGGATTATTAGCCTCGGTTAATTTAGACGCCACCTCCTTAAATAGCTTTAAAGACAAAACAATTTGTGTGCGGGCAGATACACCCGCCGAAGCCACACTCAAAGCCTTCTTTAAGAAAGCTCAAATTCCCATTAATGCTGTAGCCCTAGACGGAGATAACGAACTATTCATTAACTTTGCCAATGGTAACTGCGAAATTGCCACAGCAAGCCGCTCTGAACTCGCCATTCGTCGGCAAACCCTGACTAATCCTGAGCAGTACCAATTGCTCAAATTAACCCTCTCACAAGAGCCGATCGCCCCCATTGTGCGAGTCAATGAATCAAAGTGGTTAGATGTAGTGAAGTGGATTATTTATGGCACGTTTCGAGCAGAAGAACTGGGCGTCAGCAAAAAAAATGTGATGGCATTAAGTCCCCATCCTGACCCACAAATTCGACGCTTTCTAGGTGTCGAAGGCGCGTATGGAACTGACTTAAGCATTCCTAATGATTTTATGAGACGTGTGATTCATCATGTCGGAAACTATGCCGAGATTTACCAACGCAATATCGGCAGCCCGTTTCAACTACCTAGAGGAGTAAATGAACTTTGGGTCAATGGCGGGCTAATTTGCCCCATGCCGTTCCGTTGATCAGGTTCAATCCTCAACCCGCAAATTTAGTTCTGAAAAACTTTACACTAAAAATCCGCGTATCTTTCGAAGCCACAAGGTTGACTACTAAAGCTTTTCACCATTACGGGTATCGCGTGTGGCACAATTACTTACTTTTTAGCGATTTAAACCTAAAAAAGGTGTGCTATTTTCAGGTAGTGATCCTTACCGCTTAAAAAGATATCGCAGTCTCATAGTAAAGTCTGTGATCTGGGTCATAGCATCTCATCAATTTTTCAATTCGTGCTGTTTTTCATTCCTATGCTATGGCAGAAACTTTTCGATCAGCCTCCGAGCAACTTATTGGGTCTTCAAAGCCTGCCGCCAGAGAGCTATTATCTGGCGCAGACCTTTCAGAGTTGCGATTATCTAAAGCGCAGATTCTTCAAAAAGTTCACCAGCTATCTCCCCAGAAACAAATCGATTTATTTTCTGCTTGGGTGGGCAGATTGGAGCCTGCACAATTCAAAAAAATGTCGGAATTCATTCGTCTAGAGAATGATTTGCGTCAAGAATTGGGCGGAGAAGTGCTGAGGCGAAATGCTTTAACTGAGGTATTTCTCAAGGGGATTTCCCACCGACGGCGCAACAGCTCGGAGATCACGCCGCCTCAGCTTTACGTCTACATTCGGCGGCGGCGCAAATCGTCGGAGAGTGGCACAAAATACTTGGGGAAGCTCTTTTTTGTACCCGGAGGACATACCTATAAGTGGAAGGAAGGCACTAATGGAGCGCTTGTGTTCTATGAAGGAAATGTTTTCTGCCTGACCAATTTACGGACAAAAGAGCAACGATTTCTAAAGCTTGTGCGCTTAGATCAGCCACCATCAGATTATGATTACAATCCGCAGCCCGGTGAGAAGCCACTGATTCAGGTATCGCTGCATGTAGAGGTACTTCACCCCCAAACGTTGCAGCCCGTAGAAATGAAAATTTATGACTACCCTAGCTGCCTATACGAAAAGGGGGAGTTGTCTGAGGCGCTGTGGCAGGTAGAAGCGGTGAATGCGGATCAGGCGATGAAAGCTGCTGCGGTGCCGGATGTTAATCCGCTACAGCAAGGGATACAGACCCAGGGCAAGACGACGCGGATGATTGTCGATCGCGCTCAGGCGCTCAAAATTTTGCCGTTGCTGCGGCAATTTCGCAACTTTAGCCACAAGGTTTATTCAGCGCGATCGCTCTGGTATTTGTCGGAGCCGGAGGGCGGTGGCAAGTATGCCTTAACCACTGCCAGCGGTAAGTTGATTTTGGAGTTTGACACGAAGCGGTGGGAATTTTCGACTGAGCATTCGGCGCAGGTGCTAGCTCGATGGTTCTACAACCTTTGTACGAAAGTCCAGGCTGGGTTTGATGGGGGTGACTATGGCGATTTTAGTTTGAGCGATCGCCAGCTAGTTTCTGAGTTGTTTGTGCAATTACAGACTGTTAAAGGTAAATCGGTCGAGGAAATTTTACGATTAATTTTTCAAGTGGACACTAAAAAATAAATTTATGGGCAGATAGGACAAATATGTCCTGTTCATTGAATTTACGCTCGTATTAAGGATCGGATGCACTTAGCAATCCGATCTAAATGTTATGTCTGCGATCTTCATTCGATCGCTTAATTTATTTATATCGGCGCTTTGTCATTTGTGTTTTGGGCTTGGCTTATTCTTGGTTTCACTATGCCTCAACAACCTGTGACTTGCGACCAGTCTCGGCTGGTTCTGCTTCACCAGCGATCGAATCTCATGATGTCGGCTGACCAGTTGAATTTACCAATGGCGGTGTGGGATTTGCGCCGCATGGAAGTTCAATTCTCATCAGGCTTAGAGCATCTCTATCAGTTAGAACCAGAAGAGTTCCAGGGAAAATATCTCGATTTTCTATCCCATGTTCATCCCGACGATCGACAGCCCATTCAAAGGGTGCTTCAAGCTGCCGCTGAGAGCGGTCAAAGCTTTGAGGTGGATTATCGAATTATTAACAAATCTAATGAAGTGGTTTGGTTATCTTCCAAAGGACAAATATTTATATCCAATCGAGTCGGTGGTGCTGAGTTAGTCGAAGTAATTAACAATGTTACACCTCGTTATCAGGCGCGTCAGGCATTAGTAGAGAGCAATGCTCAGTGGAATGCGCTGTTGAAGAAAAGCGATGAGTTATTAATTCAACTAGACTCAGAAGCGCATGTATTCTGGACTTCTCCCTCTATTGGTCATATTTTAGGATACCCACCTGAATTATTAACGGGCGAGAGTATTCTTAATTTGGTGCATGATGCTGATTTACGAAAGGTGCTATTAGCTCTTGATTCGTTAAGAGAGAGAAAAATTCCGCAGTCATTTCAGTGTTCTTTGAAGCAGCAGTTGGGCAAATATCTTCCAGTTCAATCGACCCTACGATTAGGGGAAGAGTTGGGAAGCTTTGCTGTTCTCAGTTTTCGTGAAATTAGCGCCAGGGTTAATCTTCAGTCGGTTTTAGAATCGACCTATGCAGCGTATACGGCGATCGTAGATGCGACCACAGATTTAGTTTTTCGGTTTTTGCCCGATGGTACGCTAACTTTTGCTAATCATCTTTTTGGAAATTGCTTTGGTGATGAAAGTGGCGTTGGCTCTAACTTTTATTCGTTGCTACCCTATAAGGATTGCGATCACTTGCAAACCACCTGCGCCCTACTTACACCAGGGAACCCAACGGCTACGTGTCATGTAGAAACACTCAAGGGAATTCGGCACCCAGAGCTACGTTGTCAAGCCTTGTTTGATCATGATGATGGACTTCTGGAATATCAGGTTGTGGCTAGAGAGATACAAGAGTAGGCAGATATTTTTCACGACCAGCATGAACTTACTTCAAAGCCCCTCTCCTGAAGGAAAGAGGTTGGAAGAGAGGTCTCTAGCCCGTTGCTCAATCCACCTAAGGGATCTGCATTGAAATAACAGTTCCAGTGGGATGCGCTAGCTTTCTAGCCCCCTAAATCCCCCAATTTTGGGGGACTTTGAAAGGCTCGGAAGTCCCCCAATTTTGGGGGATTTAGGGGGCGGATCGGGACGTTATTTCATTGCTACTCCGTAACCTCTTCTCTAAGACGGCAGAGGAATAAGATTTTCATGATTATACGGGGAATTGACCTGCGTATAAATTGGGTATGGTTGCAGTTCTATTTCAAGTGATCTTTTCTCTCTAGAACAGTATTAGAGTTGGGAATTTTAGTCAACTTAAACTTATTTTTTCACGTTCATTCTACCTGAAATATTGCTTTAACCCTGATGACCTATAGCTTTAGAGAGAGGCAGCGCTGACAACTTGCGTAGTTAACAAATAATACAAGGTTGACTACGCAAACTTATGATGCCATAGTAGGGGAAGTTCAGGGTTTACAGTGTCTCTAGCCAACCATCCGCCGCTTTCTTGTTTCCGAAGTGAGAAGCGCATTGGAGCAGTTGCCTCCTTAACAAAAGCATCTGGAGTAGCGCATAAGCTGATAGAGATATAGAGAATTTCATGGGTTCATCTGCTCTCTTTGACGAATTTAGAAGGTTGTCATGAGTGCATTGAAAATTGGCGATCGCCAACTCAACAGCGATCAAATTGTTTCAGCCTTAGTCCAATACAAGCTCTTAGAGCCTTTAGTTGGGCAGGTTTTATTAGATGGAGCGATCGAGCAAGTCCCGCTATCGGAGCAAGAATTATTTTCGGCTTTGGGCGGCGACACCAATGCAGAGATGCCAGATTTACAAGAATTTGTAGGTCAATGGTGTCAGCAGATGGAGATTACACCCGTTTATTTTAAGGGTGTGATATTGCGAGAATTGCGGGTGCAAAAGTTTAAGCAAACTCATTTTGCAAATCAAATCGAGGCTGAGTTTATTCGGCTCAAACCAGAGTTTGATCAGGTGGAGTTTAGCTTGTTGCAATTGACTGATTTGTCTTTGGCGCAAGAACTCTATTTTCATCTGCGAGACGATGGCGGCGAGTTTGAAACGCTCGCTCGTCAATATGCTCAAGGGCGACCTGGAGGCAGGCTAGGGCCGATGACGATGGCGGAACTGCCACCCGAAGCAGCAAACCTGTTTCGGGGTGGGCAAACTGCGGTTTGTGCGCCCATTAAAGTCGGTGAGGGTTTTTGGATTGTACGACTAGAAAAGTTGATTCCGGCTCGTTTAACCGAGGCAGTGCGCGCTAATTTAATGGGTCGTTTATACGATCGCTGGCTCAGTGCTCAAGTTAGTACGCTCATGTCTCAACCGGGTGCTATTCAGATGCAACCGTCAGATCAGATGCAACCGTCAGAATCAGTGTAAAAAGTATCTCCTAAAGAAGTAATGACGCAAGTTGATATCCAAGTTCGTTCGTTCCTCCCCGTTTTCTATGAAACGTGGCTCTATCGATCGCTACCCGAACAGTTACGAGAGGCGATCGTCTCTAAACTCCGTCTCTGCTCCTTCAATCCTGGAGATGTTATTTACCCTGATCAGGAGTTGCCATCGGACATTCATTGTGTTGTGCAAGGACAGGTACGCGTTTTAGGTCCAACATCGCATCAAAGCCCCACGCTAGCGGTGTCGGGCAAAGGTTCGATTATTGGCTGGGATAGTTTGCTAAGACGGGTTGCAGTCGGTGCAGTGCGGGCAGCTTTACCGACTTCTCTACCTACTTCTGAAGCTGGGCAATCCATTCTAACGTTGGCTTTGCCTGCGGATGAATTTGAGCCGCTGGCATTGAAATATTTAATGCCCGCGATCGCCCAGCAAGTTAGCTTGATTGAATTATTTGACACCCTTTCTGCTTTTTTAGCAGCAATGCCCAGCTACTTTTCGGGCGTTAATCTTAAAGATGTGGTGCGATATATTCAGCAGGAAGAACTAGCAGCGGTACACCATTGGTATCCGTCTAAAACGAAACCTGTGGCGTTGCTATTTCAACTGTCGGATGAACGAGTTTGGTTAGTGAGTGGGGGGGCATTATTAAATGCGCCAATTGGTACGCCTATTAACTTGCCGCAGCAATTGCGCCAAGTGCAGCCCTCGCCCTTTCCAGTGCGGTTGGTGGGGATTGATCGAAACTTCTTGGCATCGGCAATTCTAAATGGCGCAATTCCCCGATCGATAGAATCGTCAATTGAGTCATCGATTGATCTGCGCTTGTTGCCTGGGGCTGCTGTTACGACGGCTCCAGACAGCCCAACAGTAAAGGATCGTAAGCCTCAGAATTATCCAATTCGGCGATCGCCTTCCCCTAATCTGACTGAAGATGTAGTGGCTTGTTTTGACATGGTTTGTCAGTTTCTCAAACTGCCTTACCGTGCCGATTCCATGCGACGACAGTTGGGACAGCGATCGCTAGAAGAATTTGATCCCTTAGATTTGTGTGTTCGCATTGCTCAGGCGATTGGTTTAGATGCGAGGATTGTCCACTTTACCCCTTCGACAGGTGGACTCAATCGCCTGAGCGCCCCGGCAATTGTGCCTTGCCGGGGTCTTTTAACCGTCCTGTACGAAGCGACTCCTAAGAACGCCGTTGTGGGTTCGCCTCGTTCAGGACTGCTGCGGCTATCGTCCGCCGAATTAGCATCGCGGCTTGACACAGACAAAGGCTCTTGCCGCGCTGTTATTTTGGAGCGCCAGCCGCAAACTCCGGTCAAACATTTTGGCTTCAGTTGGTTTTTCCCACTATTAGCAGCGCAACGCGGAATTTTAGTTCAGGTTTTGCTGGCTTCGGCGTTTGTGCAAGTGCTGGGTTTGGCTAACCCGCTCTTAGTGCAGCAAGTCATCGATAAAGTCATTGTTAATGCTAACCAGGGTGCGATGCCTACCTTTGGTCTTTTAATGGTGGCGTTTGCCTTTTTAGAAGGCACATTGACGATTTTACGAACGTATTTGTTTGCAAATACAACGCTGCGATTAGATCTGCGGCTAGGAACCGAAGTCGTTCGGCACTTACTACACTTGCCCCTGGGTTTCTTTGAGAAGCGTCCTGTAGGTGAGTTATCGGCAAGACTAGCAGAGCTAGAAAAGATTCGACAGTTTTTAACGGGAACTGCGTTGACGGCTGTTTTAGACGTGATCTTTTCCACAATGTACGTGGCAGTGATGTTCTTATACAGTGTGCCGCTGACGGTTTGCGTTCTGCTGATGCTTCCGGTCATTATGATTTCGACAGTGTTGGTGGCAACGATTCAGAGGCGATTGATTCGAGTCAGAGCTGACCATGGCGCGAAGGTGCAATCTTACTTAATTGAAGCCTTGGGCGGCATGTTTACGGTCAAGGCGCAGAACATGGAAGGATTGGTAGAAGCAACCTGGCGCGATCGCTACGTTAAGTACCTGAGCAGCGGTTTTACTGCATCAAACGTCACCACTATTTTTGGCTCATTTAGCCAATTTTTGAACACTCTTAGCGGTTTTCTGGTGCTGTGGGTGGGTGCAGGTTTAGTCATTGAAGGTAAATTAACCCTGGGTGGATTGATTGCATTCCGTATTCTATCCGGTTCGGTTACAGGGCCTTTTACTCGCCTCTCGCGCCTTTGGCAGCAGGTTCAGGAAGCCTCGCTATCCATGGAGCTACTGGCAGATATTGTGGAAAGCCCAATGGAAGCAGATCCTCATCAAGATAATGCACATGTCCGAATGCCTGCCATTGAAGGACGAGTGCAGTGTCGGGATCTTTGTTTTGGTTTTAAGCCAGGACAACAGCAACTCTCGAATGTGAGCTTAGAAATTCCGGCGGGTGCATTTGTCGGTGTGGTGGGGCAAAGCGGTTCTGGCAAAAGTACATTAGTGAAACTTTTCCCGCGTTTGTATACGCCTCAATCAGGCAATATTTTGATTGATGGGTTTGATATTAGCAAAGTCAAATTGAGTTCACTACGGCGGCAAATTGGCTACGTTCCTC
>Ga0209181_10011902_pt1 | contig 11077 bp, 8 predicted proteins | sample MAT05_FD_187208 | JGI IMG/M metagenome (GOLD analysis project Ga0209181, IMG submission 187208) | Freshwater microbial communities from Lake Fryxell liftoff mats and glacier meltwater in Antarctica - MAT-05 (SPAdes) (version 2) | ecosystem: Environmental > Aquatic > Freshwater > Ice > Liftoff...
CATGTGCCCAACACGTTATTGCGTATCGCCTGCCAAGCGTTATGTTGCTCCATGAGGGGGACATGCTTGTATGCGGCTGCATGAAAAACCACCTCAGGCTTATACTCAGAAAAAACTTGATCAAGACGGGCAGCATCACGCACATCGCCAATCAGGCAAACTACGTCGAGGCCATCGAATTTCGCGGCCAGTTCCTGTTCCATGTTATACAGTGCGAATTCACTCAACTCGAACATTACTAAAGTACGCGGCTTGAAGTGTATGATCTGGCGACATAACTCAGAGCCGATGGATCCACCGGCACCGGTTACCAGCACGGTTTTGTTAGTGAATAATTCATGCAGCCCAGCCGCATCCAATTGCACCGGATCACGTCCCAGCAGATCATCCAGCTCCACGGCACGCAATTGCGAAATGGCAACACGTCCACTTAACAGGTCATCGAAGGACGGTACCGTCAGCACTTTGACTCTGGCCTGATTACAAATCTCAATCGCACGCTTGCGCACTTGGTGCGGAGCCGATGGCATGGCAATAATGGCTTGTTTTACACTCAGACGTTCTGTCCATTGCGATAGGCTATCCAGCGCGCCCAGCACCTTGATCCCATTGAGAATACGCCCATGTTTATCCACATTATCGTCCAGAAAACCCACCAGCCGCCAATCGCGGCTGCGTGCCAGTTCCTTGGACAAACCTACGGCTGCATCGCTCGCTCCTAACACCAGCACTGGCTCTACATCTAATTTGAGATTGCGATATAAACCATGCTCTTTCCAGAGACGATAAATGAAACGGCTTCCGCCCATTACAAGCAACAAAAGCGCAGGGTTAATCACCAGTACCGAGCGAGGTATTACGGCACTGATACGAAACATCCACAACACCAAAGGAATGAACGCGGCAGCCGTCAGCACCGCCAAAAAAATTCGACGCAAGTCAGTTACACTGGCATAGCGCCATAGACCACGATATAAACCAAAGCGCCAGAAAACAATACTTTGCAAGGGTACTACCCAGATCAGGGTATATAGCATCTCATCAATGAAATGCGGTGGTGGCTCAAAATTGAAGCGCAACAGATAAGCCAAGCTCCAGGCAAATGCTGCCGCCATAAAGTCGTGCAGCATAGCCAACAGGGTACGCAGATCTAATTTAGCCACACTGGCTTCGCTGAAATTCTTTCCAGCGATTATCCAAAATTAACATCAGCCCAGCATACACGCCCCCCCATATCAGGAACAGAAGCCATGGCCATTCGGTGGACTGACGCAAATACCAAATGGCCGATGCACCGACCGCAAACATCAAAATATATTCAAATAATGCGACATTACGATGCCCCCAACCAATCTGCACTAAGCGTTGATAATAATGTTCGCGATGTGCTTGAGAAATTTTTTCACGACGCAACAGACGTTTCAGCAAGGTGACACTAGCATCTATGATGAAAGGAGAGAACACCAACAACGGAAACCATCCCGGCCATAGTTCCTGTTGCCAGCCCCACAACCCCATCGCGGCAGATAAAAAACCAAGCGGGATGGATCCTGCATCACCCATGAATACTTGAGCCGGATAAAAATTGTAATAAAGCAGTCCCAACCCAGCGGCACCTATTGAAAAATTTAGCATGGCCTGAGTATCAGCACCATGCATCAGCGCTGCTACGCCATACATGGTGAAGCCGAAAAATGTCATACCTCCAGCCAGGCCATCTGATCCATCCATAAAATTGAATAAATTGGTCATCCAAACCACGCACAGCAATACGAGTAAAGCTTGCGCTATACCCTGAGCCAGTAAGCCGGAGCCAAGCACCAAAATTGCCGCAGCCGCAACGTGCGCCAACAAGCGTTGTCGTACTGGCAGACCGCGCACGTCATCTAACAAAGAAACAGCAAACAGTAAAATCATAGGTAATACCACCCACCAAGCTAATGACATCACCATTAATGCCCAGGCAGACAGGAGACCCGCCATCAACCCTACCCCGCCAATGCGCGGAATTGGTTCCTCATGCAATGAACGTTCATTGGGGATATCTTGAATTTTTTTACCGGCTTTACTGAATACGATAATAGTGATCACCAACATAGTGATTAGAGCGGCAATCAGGGGGGCGTAATGCGACATGGAGACTTTTACTCTATAACAACATTAATAATTTCCGCGCAATACATTTTCATGCGAGGTCTTTACTATATGGAAAATTGCTTAATAAATCCTCGGCAAATTTTGTATACTTTATTACAAGCAATGAATTGCAGAAAAATAGCATATTTATTAACTCTTCTTACCTAAGCCCTAAGCGCCTGTACGATTCTGCAGTCGCTTGCAGCCCCTGTTGCAAAGTATAAGGAGGTACCCAATTTAAATCACGGCGGATTTTACCACTATCGACCTGCAACGAACCGAGTAACCGTTCGACTTGATCAGATTTGCCAGATAATTTTCCCAATATACGTAACCAGCTAGTCGGGAACGGCAATAAGTGCGCCGGACATCTCATCGCATCGCCTAATTGGTGCAACAAATCCGGGGTGGAAACATCCTCGCCATCACATGCTAAATAAGTCTGGCCTGCGGCGACAGGATGGGTCGCGCAAGCTATCAAGGCATCCACCAGATTTTCCACGTAAATCAGACTGCGACGGTTACATACAGAAGCCAATGGCAAAGGAAAACGCTTGGCGATTATCGCCAGCATTTGTGCAAAGTTGCCTTTCACACCCGTACCATAAACCAATGGAGGACGCACAACAACAATTTCCAAATCGGTTTCTTGAGCAATGCGCCACAACGCTTGTTCGGCTTGCCATTTCGAAATACTGTAAAAATCTTGTGGGCTGGGTTCGTCCAACTCTGTAAATGACTGAGTTGCGCTGGTCTGCTCGCCATTCACCTTGATCGAACTAACAAAGACGAGCCGCTTCACCCCAAAGCAAGCAGCCTGCCGAGCCAGATTTGAAGTGCCGTGCAGATTGACCTGGAGAAACTCCGCCAATGGATCCGTAGCGCTCTCGCGCATTACATGCACTCGTGCGGCGAGATGAATCACTACATCCACATCGCGTAACGCATCTGCCCACTTCGTCTCACTATCAATTGCACCGACGATTATGACTTCAGTGTTTTCAATTAATGACTTCTCTGAACGCACCGCCACGCTTACAGATTGTCCTCGCCGAAGCAATTCAGCACAGAGTGCTTTACCAACAAAGCCGCCAGCCCCGGAAATCATAAATTTCATGATGATAACCAACGATTAAGCATATTAAGTTGGGCAAGCTTTCATTATTCCATCGTACCTCTGTTCATGTTTTTTTCGTTAAACGCAACCAGAATATTTTCAAAAATAAGGTGGAACAAAAAAAACGCATCATGCTCTTAAGATGCCACTTCAAATACTTGAAACTGTGATGGCTACTCCTACGTGCAAGATGAATCACCTTGGCATCAGGGCATACAGCCACTTTATAACCCTTTAATCTCAACCTGGCGCATAAATCTACATCTTCATAATAAAGAAAATATCGCTGATCAAACCCACCTAGCTTTTTGAATACCTCGCGCGGAAATAACATGAACATCCCGCCTACCCAATCAGGAAAGACGGGTTTATTTTTTACAAGATAGTCGCTACCTTTACATCTGCCGAACGCTTTGCAAAATATCTTGAGCGGTGTCGGGAAACGACGGGCACTGTCTTCTATCTCGCCGCTCGTACTCAATATGAGCGGCGCTGCCACGCCAACTGAAGAATCCTGCAGGCACGCAAGCAAAGCTTTAAATGGATTTTCATATAATCGGACATCTGGATTCATTACACAAAAAAACCGTCCCACTGCGTATGTAAATGCTTGATTGTGATTGGTCGCGAATCCCATAGGAATGGGGTTGCGAATAATTTTTATTGGAAATGCAAAGCTGTCTGCTGAGAACGGCAATATCTCATCCAGGTTAAGTGTGAGAATCAATTCGATCAATGAAGCCCGGCAATGCTGATTGATATCATGCAGCAGACATTCAATCAACTGAATTTGTGCATGGCTGACAACAGAAATGGAAATTTCAGGCACTTGCTCCACAGCTATTTTGTCCATCAAAAATAATGAGCCTGAGACTCTCGTGTAACTTGCCTCGCAATTAGACTCTTACCCATAAATTTTATTCCGCAGGTTAGGAGCGCCAATCTCAAACATCCTCAGGAAGAAAAAATAAATGAAGCAAGATCATCAACTCTCGACGAATTACAATGCCGGTTTTCACCGAACTCAAATTCGATTTATAAATATAACGAATCGCAAAATCAAGTTATCAAACCATTTTTGCCGCCATATTTCCTTGGATAAAACTAACTGAACGCGACACCACAATGATGATTTTGCTGCGATGAATTTATTGAGAACCAGCCTTTGAGATATCGGAATGCTATTTTCAAACATATTTGAAAAAACAGAAGCTTGCAACCAAAGCAATCCTTTTCCGCTGTAAATAAATCTATGCAGTTTTCTTTTTAATTCATCGAACATATTCACGGTTGCACCAATCGTGTTATTGCCGTGCTGTCGATATTTTATATTGGCGTTACTATCAAAAATTATTTCGCCAAAACAAGATAGAACTAAATAACACCACCAATCATGCATCAACACTTTACTTGGAAGGTGCTTACAAATAAGTTCGAGTGCTTCTCGATTAAGTACCATCGTACAACCAGTAGCAATATTTTCAACGAGAGCATTGCCAAAGCCAACTTTTCTTGGTGCAGTGGTAAATCCAATATGATTTAACTGCTCATCAACAATTTCTAACCTAGAGCAAAATAATGCCGGTCGATTAGCGGCGACTACTAACAAAGCTGAAACTGCATGCTCAATTTTATAAGGATCCCAAACATCATCTTGATCACAAAAAGCAACGTATTCTGTTTCAGTTAACGCAGCATTATGCAGTAATTCAAAGAAACTCATGGCTGGGCCCAAATTTTTATGCCCTCTTAAAATATCTATACGTCCACTTAATTGCTCATTTTCTAAAATACTTCTTGTTGAATCTGACGATCCATCGTCTCTTACCAAAATCTTAATATTTGGATAGGTTTGCTCATACAACGAATTTAGCTGTTGCTGAAGAAACTTGCTTCCATTGTACGTGGAAAGCAGTACTGTGACCTTATTTGGCGTGGATACCACTAGCGTCATCGTTTAGCCCCACCCTTGACCATTCTATCTGCTTTATTCATGGACTCTTGCATATAGATGTGCGCCGGTATCTGCTACATCTTTTATTTTCTGTATGGAACCTCTAAAATCAATCATATTTAGCTTAAGTCGGCGTCCAATTATTTTAATTTAACTACGTATGAATGACGAAATAAGGATTTTTTGAGTCCCAATTTAATTATTACACTATCAAATTCGACCAAAAATGTCACAGATATACTTATCGTGTAACAACTTCGATGTTTGGTAGCGGAAACACCAATTTTACTCCTCTATATTTATCATTTTCTTCGAAGAATTTTCTAAAATGCCATGGCAATACGATCAGATAATCCAATTTTTGTGACAGTAACTCTGCCTCTGGAATGATGGGGATCCATGTGCCTGGGGTGTAGCATTCATATTTTTCTGGGTTAACCTCGCCCACAAACGAAATATCTTTTTCTGTCACTCCGCAATATTGCAACAGTACGTTTCCCTTCGTAGATGCACCGAGTGCCGCAACAGTTTTATTTTCTGCATGAGCTGTTTTGATGAAAGCCAGTAAATCATATTTAGTTTTAGCTACACGTTCCGCAAATTTTTGATAAGGCACAAGCGTATTTAGCCCATTTGCCTGTTCGCGATCGAGAATCTTCTTCACCAAAGGAGCTGGTGTTAAATCACCATGCGATTTCGATACCGTGATTGAGAAGCTGCCCCCATTAACTTCATTGAATTCCACATTAATAATCTTGAAGCCCACTCTGTCAGCCATCCATTTGATCTGGCGCAGAGCATAAAACTCAACATGCTCATGACAAACTGTGTCATATGCATTCATCTCGAGCATAGTCGGCATATAGCTTTGTTCAAATACCCAGACCCCATCCTCTGCAAGTATGTCATACACTTGTTGCATAAAGTCCGTTGGGTCTTCTAGATCGTAAAACATCGAGAACGAAGTGACTACTTTGGCCTTTCGTTTTGGGAAATATTCATTAACTAAAGCTGAAGAAAAGAAATTTGGGATTAATTGAATGTGCGGTGGGTAATAGCTGTGAAATTTAATACCCGTCGGGTCAATGCCTACCAGATCCGGCCCAGAGGATGGGTATGCCTTCAACGTAGTACTGTCGTTACTACCAATATCAATAACAAGATCGCCTTTGTGCAACTCAACCTGCTCAAGGATTTTTTTCACCTTGTCGTTGAGGTGAGCTACCATGCTGGCATTGAGACTGGAGCGATACCCATAGTTCTCGCCATACATCTCATCAGAATTATAGGAATGCTCAAGCTGCAATAGCCCACAGATATCATTTCCCCCCATGCATTTCACCAGACGCAGTGGACCAGTCGTACTTGCTGAACTCCTCTCGCGCGGGAATATCCCGGTCAGCATCTGCTCTCCCAAATCGAGCACACGCTCCAGATGCTTATTGCCACAAATTCTGCATTTTTCAATTTTCGTGAACACTATCTTATCCCTATCCTTTTGCGCGATTCTGCTCAATGAGCTTACGCAAATCGGCATCCACCATCATGCTTACCATCTCGTGAAATCCTATCTCAGGTATCCAGCCAAGTTGATTTCTCACCTTCTTGGAGTTTCCCACTAACTGCACTGATTCAATGGGACGATATGAAGCAGAATCCTCTCGGACATAATCGCGATAATCCAAATTGAAATGTCCAAAGGCGATTTCACACAGTTCTCGCACCGAGTGCGTTTCACCAGTGGCAACCACATAATCCTCCGCGTGCGAGTGTTGCAACATCAGCCACATTGCGCGCACATAATCTCCCGCAAAGCCCCAATCACGGCGCGCATCAAGATTTCCCAGGCAAAGCTCATTCACCAGTCCCAGTTTAATCATCGCCACTGCATGTGTTATTTTTCTTGTAACAAAACCTAATCCACGGCATGGACTCTCGTGATTGAACAGAATTACCGAGCACCCATATAATCCATAGTGCTGGCGGTAAATCTGGATCATCGAATGCGCATAAAGTTTTGCGGCACCATATGGGGTACGAGGTCGAAATGGCGTCGCTTCTGATTGAGGGCTTTCGAGTGCATTACCAAACATTTCACTGCTTGATGCCTGGCAGAAGCGAATATTGGTATCCACAGCACGAATGGCATCCAGAATACGAGCAACCGCAAGCCCGTTTACCTCTCCGATATCGACAGCATCATTGAACATTCCTGCTCCTGATGAGTAAGCGGCCAAGTTATAAATCTCCGCTGAGCGATATTCAGCTAATACTTCTGTCATTCGACATTGATCCAACATATCCCACACGACCAACTCAACACTCTGCATCAGTGCTGTGGGGAGCAACTCTTTGGCATTTTTTATATTTCTAACTGCACCTACGACACGATAGCCTTTAGTAAGCAACAACTCCGCCAAATATGAGCCATCTTGGCCGGTTATACCGGTGATTAATGCCGTTTTCATAGTATATGTCAGAGAAACCGGGCCAAAAACCGACTTACCCAGGTAGCATTCTGACTTCGTGAAAGATCATACAATACTGAACGAGTATTTCTATTCACGAAAACACAGTAAAGACTGACAAATACATTTACAATCGCAGCAGGGAACATTGCAATTGCCATATACACCCCACGAGACAGGCCTTTCGTCCTAACTGCTATAAAATGGCGGTACTCAAACACGGTATACCCCCCAGTAGCTCTATATAAAATGAGTTTTTTCATTGGCCTCCATGGCTCTTTGGAACATACAGCAGACTTCGATTGATCTGAGAAGTCAGGGAACGACCAAATCAACTGCGGCCATTTGAACATCCAAATTTCAAATCCCCGCGATGTCCACATTGCATTGCCATAACGTATGATTATCAACGGATCTGCAATAACCTTGACCCTGTTTATCGGCGGATGCTGAAAGATAACGCCTACATGAATGAACAGTGTTCCGTAATAGGACGAACGATCCCGCTCCAGCCATACACTTCGCTTCATGACGACGCCACCGATGAACGAAAGATAATTCGCTACTTCGGAAAAAAAAATTTCTCCATCCTTTGTTGCGTACTCCCTGTCACTAGTAAACTTGAGTAAACGAGTTTCAAGCACCCTTGAAAAATCTACATTTCTTACTTCGGCATTCACAACGACGAGGTCAAATACTCCATTGATAGACTCAAGAACACGAGGAATAGCCTTGGGACACAATAGATCGTCATCGGTCATCAGCCAACAGTATTCTCCCCTTGCATAGCCAACAGCCTTATCATAGTCACCGTCTACACCCGAATTTGCTTGCTCACGGAAATAACGAATTTCAGGATAGCGCAACAAATACTGCGCCATCACTTCATGAGTATTATCCGGTGAAGCACCATCCACAATGACAAGTTCAACACCAGACACCATCTGCCCAAGGATGGAATCCAGAGTCTCACCAATAAATCGCCCTCTGTTGTAAGTTGTAATGCAGATGGATAATTTTACAAACATAATGTTATAGATTCACTGTTATTAGCCATTTCATTACCTGTTCAACACGTCCTCCATCTCAACGCGGCAAAATTGACATTTCTTTCACCCTGATTAGATTGCGGTTGATAGGTATTGTCAGATAAAAATAAACTTTTGATCTGCAATCAGAGCAAATTGCTCTTCACTAGATACCCTGAATTTTTTGTATTGATATTGATTCTCAGCAAATATAAGGCCTCGCACCTCGCCTAAGAAGGATTCCTCAAAGAACTCAGGGGCTACAAAAAAACCATTCACACCATTTCGGTCTACGGTCACAAAGCGATACCCGTATCGTTCAAAGAATTTCCGCCAACCTGAAATAGATACCCCATAATAAAGGTGGGTTGAATGTGCCTTTGTAAACACGAAATCAGGCTGATATTCAATGGTCATACTTCGCTCGGGCCCGAAGACAGAGTTGTACTCAACCACAAATATCTTCGGCCTGAACCCGCCTTCCAGAATGGCTTGTGCAATATAATAATCGTTGCCATCGATATCAAGCGAGAACACATCAGGGTCATGGTGCATTGCCATCGCCTTCATGTCACGCACACTTTCCTTTGTCACGAACATATTGTGGCATTCAGCGCCGATGCTATAACCGACGACAGTCCTTCTCGCTCTTTCAACAAGCTGAGCGCTACCTTCGATCAGCAGGCCATTATATTTTTCGGCGACAAGTAACCAACCCGTGTTGTTCTCAATTCCATCTGAGGCACCAATTTCAATGAAGTAACGATTATTGTTCAATAGATTCTTCCGTAATACCTCCAGTATGCCATCTTCGCCATTCTGGCTAAAACCTGAAAACTCCCACGATGCAGGTTGTCTCAAATCGATATTACGAGCTTGCATCATCGCCGCACCTTTGCTCAATGCAATATTGATACGCTGACGATCCCGAGTGTCTAATAAATAATTAAACAACCTTCCAAACATATCTCCCCCTTGTTACCTACAGCAAAATTGGTTCCAATACCTAACAAAAATTGAGCGCAAGGATTGTGATGACAAGATACTTAACATAGTCGCGACAACCCAAAGAATAAACCCAAATAAGAGCTTCACATATACAACCTCTCCTATGATCGGCATGCCAAAATATCCCGATAAGCCAATGAGCAACGAAATTCCTAGTGGTATACCAACATCTTTAGACAGCCAATCCCGGGCATAGCCCTTCAAAAATTTTTTATGCATAATCCATGTTCCCAACAATACATAAAAAATGAAATGCAGAAGCTGTGCTACCGCCCCTCCGACTGCGCCATAGAGCAAAGAAAAAACGATTGTAAGCGGCACAACTATGCTTATTAGCAAAACATATATTATGGACATTGATTTAATTTCGCCTTGCGCCAGCATTAACGCATACGGTATATGCATTACACCGTGCAATGCATAACCAATTAATAGGTAGGATGCTAACGGGGCCACATCTGCCGCAAGATCAGTATTGCCCGTCCACAATCGAATTAATACCTGAGAAAGTAAAACCATTATCATGGCAGCTGGGAACAACATAGTGGCAAGCAAATTACTGGCAGTGCGATACTGTTTTAATAGCTCTTCAAAATTTTCTTGCGCCACCAAAGATGAAAACCTGGGATAAATAGTGTTAAATATTGGGGTAATTATAATGTAGAGGCTGCTAGCCACTATTGTGGCCAGCATATATTGCCCAAACCCTTCTAGCCCTAACGTCTTGCTAAGTATTAGCTTGTCTATTTGAGTTAATACAAGCCCTGCAAATGAAATAGCACTAACACCTAGAGAAAACTTTAAAACCCGTTTAATATTGTCAACATCAAAATGGTTAACCTGCGCATTACCTATTACTCGCCATGCAGCCGAACGCATGGTGATCGCATAAACAAGACCTACGCATGCCTGCCAAATGAAGAAGGCCTCAATCGTCGGCGAGATAAACGCGAGCACCACCACCGCACCCAAACTCCCGATCGTCACCATGGCCATATTAATACCGCTCGATACCGTCAACCGTTGCGCACCAATCAATGCGCCCTGATACAAGCCGATCGGCCAGCGGCACGCCACTACCAGCCCCATTAACACCACGGCTTGTGAAATAGCTTGCGGAGAAAATTGTTTGGACTGCAGCCAGTATTCTGCAATCAATGGCGCGAGCACCAGGATCAATAAAGCAATCGCGCCAGCCATACTCCAATAGACGATGGCAAGGGTATGCAGCAATTTCCCTGCTTCCTTTAAATTTCCCGATGCCGAATATCGTGCGACCTCGCGATTAATCGTTGGAGCTAATCCCATATCAAGAAGAGCAAGCAATGCCTGTGTCGTCACAAAAAAACCAATCAAACCATAGGCT
>Ga0209181_10011903_pt1 | contig 11076 bp, 11 predicted proteins | sample MAT05_FD_187208 | JGI IMG/M metagenome (GOLD analysis project Ga0209181, IMG submission 187208) | Freshwater microbial communities from Lake Fryxell liftoff mats and glacier meltwater in Antarctica - MAT-05 (SPAdes) (version 2) | ecosystem: Environmental > Aquatic > Freshwater > Ice > Liftoff...
ACAAGAAAAGATGGGGGTTCTGGGAAAGTACTGCGCCGAGTGCGTTTACGAAAGGGAAGATCAAGAAAGGCTACATTTTCAGGGAAATATCAACGGTCGGGAATTGCTGAGAGATTACCACGGCTCCGACGTGATGATGAACGACTTCGGGTTGATTGAAGAGTTCGGCGGATTCGATGAAGATCCGGGCGAGCGACTTTCCAAATTGCACGCGCTCGGCGACGAGGCTGCTGCCCACTTCAGAGCGGTGCTACCCGCTGCGCTGTCGCGGTTCCGTCACGTTATTGCGGTGACGCACGTCCCGCCGCTCCGCGAGTCTTACTCGCACAAGGGCAAGGTGTCGGGCGACAACTGGCTGCCGTTCTCCTCGTGCAAGGCTGTCGGCGACGCGCTCGTCGAAGCAATGGCCCGGGCGTCGGACAGGGAGATGACTGTCCTATGCGGCCACACCCACGGCGGCGGGGAAGCGCAGATCCTGCCGAACCTCCGCGTCCTGACCGGCGGCGCACGATATGGACATCCGACAGTTCAGCGGGTGATCGAAGTCAGGTAACGTAGAGCGAATGCTCGGGACATTGGATCGAAGCCGAATCGGGTAAATACAATGTGCCTCGGCACTCGCCCGAGGACCGTCAGCGTACTCGCAATCGAAAGAAACGAGGGCTTTCATGTTCAAGCTGCGGATGGCCGTTCTGATCACAGCGTTCGCCTGTTCCGTCTCCGCGATGGCGCAGCCGGTGCGCAAGTACGACGACAAGGGTGCCCCGCCGTTCAAAGTGCTCAAGGAGGGCGAGAACCCGCCGCTCGACGCCTTCGACAACTTCATCATTGGGCCGAAGTATGTGCCCGCGCCGGAGCGTAAGAAGGTTGATGGCGTGCCCGAGGGGAAGGTGGAGCAGTTCGAGATCGACTCGAAGGAGACCAAGCTCTTCAACCCCGGCATCAAGCGCGACAAGTTCGGGACGGTCGATCCGAACAACCCAAAGACCCTGATCGTCGAGACCAAGTCCTTCGACTACAAGCGCAAGATCGGTGTTTACATTCCCGCCCAGTACAAGGAAGGCACCGAAGCCCCGTTCATGGTCGTACACGACGGCCCCGGCCAGGCCAACGGCTACAAGACGATCCTCGACAACCTGATCGCCCAGAAGCGGATTCCGCCGATCGTCCTCATCTCCATCGCCAACGGCGGTGGCGACGCCCAGGGGCACGAGCGCGGCAAAGAGTACGACAACATGAACGGCGACTACGCCACGTACATCGAGGACGAGGTGCTGCCGCGGGTCGAGAAGAACTGCAAGGTGAAGCTGACCAAAGATCCCGACGGCCGTGCGGCGATGGGCAGCAGTTCCGGCGGTTCGGCGGCGCTCATCATGGCCTGGTTTCGCACCGATCTTTACCACCGCGTGCTGACGACCTCCGGCACGTTCACGAACCAGGCGTGGCCGTTCGATTCCAAGTATCCCGACGGCGCCTGGGGCTTCCATGAAACACTGATCCCCAAGGAGCCGAAGAAGCCGATTCGCATTTTCATCGCCGTTGGCGACAAGGACGCGTTTAATCCCAACATCATGCGCGACGACATGCACGACTGGGTGGAAGCCAACCACCGCATGGCGAAGGTGTTAAAGGACAAGGGTTACGAGTACCAGTATCTGTTCTGCGTTGGGCAGGGCCACGGCATCGGCAACGCCCAGCAGCAGTTCATCCCGCACGCCATCGAGTGGGTGTGGAAGGGGTACGCGCCGAAGAAGGACAAGTAGCGATCGCATCGACCGCAGGATGTGACGCACCGCGCTGTGTCACCCCCTTAGCCATCGCTGAATATCGTCGGGCATGCGCGAGATGGAGAGCCCTCCACGCACGGCAGCGAAAATTGCCCGGACTCGCTGGTCCGGCGGGCCAGCGCAGGCGGCTTCAAACGCAGCACGAACCAATACTGGCCCTGAGAGGCGGAACGCTTCCTCGGTGAGACGATCGGTCCAGAATTGTTGGATATACGGTAGGAGAATCTGCCGGTACTCCGCGCTCCGCGGGCTGAAGGCGCTGGTGAGTTGAGGCATCACCGGAAGTTGGTCAGCGAAGGCCTCGTTGATCACGCCCACACGTGCCGCCAAGAAACGCCCGACGATTTCCACAGCGAAGTGGACGCCATTGCTTCGAGTCCGTGCCAAGAGAGCGGTTCGGCTCTCCTCGTTGACGAATGCAGCTTCAAGAAGCGAGGCAAGATTCCCCCACAGTTGCGTTGCGGGCGAGTCGGTCGCCATCCGTCGGCATGCATCGGCAACAACTCTGCCTTCAACAGCAGCGTGCTCTCCGTTTCGCAACACATTAAGCACCCCCGGAATGATAATCATGCCGGCAACTTCGCCCTCTATATCTCGAAGAACGTCGGATGAGAGGGCGAGTACAGCCGCATCGAGATCGAAGCCCGCACGAGCGGAATCCCGTCCCGCGCCCTCTTCCAATCGACACACGCGGAGCGTGCGAAATGCGCGCCGCAGGGCCATGAGCGCCTCGTCCCACTGATGTGCGATGACGAACACCGTCGCGCGAGCCATGACACTCAGCGCGGCCATCTTCCAATCCCCGCTCGTCTGCGCAAGGGTCTGTGCCCGGAGGAACCACGCATCAGCCGCGATATCGTGGCCGAGCTGCCGAGCAAGGTCTCCGAGGAAGAGAGCTAAATGAGCCTTCTTCCTCGGGTGGTAACAGCCTGCGAGCGCAGTGTTGCGGCCGGAGAACATCTCACGCGTTGGTGCGTGCCAGACAGATCCGTCCTGTTGATGCGTGGGAGGACATCCAGTTTTGACGACGCTCAAGATGTGACCTGTCGCGTGCGCGAAGGAGGAGAAGACCGAGCGCCAGTCGATGCTGTTTTCCTCCGCAGCGAGGAGGAGGTTGGCCGCCTGTTGCAACGCCTCGAACGCCGCTTCCGCGTCGCGATGCAGGGAGATCGCTACGGCGTGCTGACAGGCGGCAGCGGCAACTTCTGGCGTCGAGGGCGAGCGATTGTTCCCAGCTGCCGAACTTGGCAATGCGATAATCTCGGCGGCTCATACCTTCCTTCGGCATCTGCGGGTTCAGTTGAAACGGGTGCCACCGAACCCGAACTTCGTGTCGCCCGTTGATGGCTAATGGCCGTTTCCAGCCTTCGCTTGCCGACGAGGCACCACGGGCAGATCACGTCCGAAATCACGTCGATTGTCAGGGTCATCTCGGGCCTCTTCAAACGCGAGCGGAGAACCTTCGGCGTCCTATGGCATGTTACGCACGGCAACCGCATCCGCGAATGGCTATCGGCATGCGTGTGATCGGCGAGGACACCACGACAAGGGCTCCGATGATCCGCAACGAGGATCAGTACAAAAAGAATCGGGCACGAATCGCCAACTGAACGGCAACAAGGACCCTCCCATGACACCGGTCGACGTTGGGGAAAAGAGCCAAGTCGATGACCTCACGACTCGTCGCGGGTTCATTCACACCTCGGCAGCGGTTGCGGCTTCTCCCGTTCTCATCGCAACGGCGAGCGAACCCGTCGTTGCGGAACGCTCCGCAGTTACGATACAGACCGACGTCCTCGTGTGTGGCTGCGGGTGCGCTGGAAGTGCCGCTACTCTTTCGGCCGCACGCCGAGGGGCGAAGGTACACCTGGTCGATAAGGCACCCTTTGCAGGAGTCATCATCACCAGCGTGGGATTGCCTTACTTCGACGGCATCGCAAGTATCCGTGATCGACGGATCGTGGTCCGTGGTATCGCACTGGAGCTGCTGTCCAAGTCCGGTGTGTGCGGGGAGATGCGAAGACCGTGGGAAAGCACAATCCGACCATCCCGAACACGTTCGAGTTCAAGCTCCTGCTCGACAAGCACTTCCGGAAATGGAAGGACAACCTGACGGTGCTGTTCAACTCTTCGTCTCGCGAGAGGAGCTGACTCGCAGCGGCGTCCCCGGCCTTGATGGTTGGCCCGGACTTTCCACCGGTGGTCATGAGCGCGACCGTGTCGAGGCGGAATTGCCTTTCTGTTTCATCGCCATGTTGCAGCTCTAGCATCGCTCCTTCAGGATCGGTTTGAAATCGCGTGAGTAATCGATCGGAGCTGTGGTGGGTGGGTTTGTCGCGAGGAACACGGCGATGATGGCGAGCAACCAGCGTTTAATCGGCATGACTCAGCGGCCCGGGATGGGCGAGGCAGAAACCACAAGAAGACGACCCGCGTTAGACCTTGTGTTCGTCAAGTGGGCAACGGTTCTCCTGCGATTCCGTGCTTGGTGCTGGCCGAACTGTCTCGTGCGTGGCCCCTTGGTGCCTCGGGGTCCGTGCGGTGAACACCTCTGATATCACGCCAGCAACCAGCCTGACAGACGGCAGGGTTGAATGCGGGGTCAACGGGCATAGGTTCACCTGCGTGCAACTCCTGAAACACCATTCCAACACAGAGACATCCACATGGCCGGCGACAAGTTCGGTGTGGAACAACCCCGCGGTGTCCAGCTCCTCCGTGATCCACGGTTGAACAAATCGACAGCATTCACCGAACCCGAACGAGAGGCTTTCGGGTTGATTGGCCTCGTCCCCGAGGGCGTTGACACCGAAGAGAACCAGCTTCAGCGAGTTCACCTCCAACTCAGCCAAAAGTCGACCGACCTCGACAAGTACATTTATCTGTCCTCCCTCCAGGACAACGACGAAACGCTCTACTACAAGACTCTGATGTCGGACCCGGCTCACTTCATGCCGCTGGTCTACACCCCGACCGTGGGTGAAGCGTGTCAGAAGTTCGGCCACATCCTGCGGCGTCCACGGGGTCTCTACCTCTCCATCAAACGCCGCGGGCGCATCAAGGAGATTCTCCGGAACTGGCCCGACAAGGATGTGCGATTCACCGTCGTCACCGATGGCGAACGTATCCTCGGCCTGGGCGACCTGGGCGTGAATGGGATGGGCATTCCCGTCGGGAAGTTGGCACTGTACACCGCCTGCGCGGGCGTGCCGCCCCAGGTTACTTTGCCGATTACGCTCGATGTGGGCACCAACAACGAGAGCTTGATTGCGGACCCGCTGTACCTCGGGCTCCGTCAACCGCGAGTCCGGGGAGCCGAGTACGACGCCTTCCTCGAAGAGTTCGTGACGGCCATGCAGGAGGTGTTCCCCGGTTGCTGCATTCAGTTCGAGGACTTCGCCAACTTCAACGCGGTTCCGCTGCTGGCACGCTACCGCGATCGGATCTGCTGCTACAACGACGACATTCAGGGAACGGCTGCGGTGGCTGTGGCCGGGATCACGGCTGCTCTCCGGATCTCGGGTGGGAAGATGAGCGAACAGACCTTCCTGTTCCTGGGTGCTGGTTCGGCTGGCACGGGCATCGCAGAACTCATTAGCCTCGCCATGATGAAGGAGGGTTTGACTCAGCAGCAAGCGCGAGCCCGCTGCTCGCTCCTGGACGCCAACGGCTTGATCGAGAGCACTCGCACCGATCTGGCCGACTTCCAGAAGCCCTTCGCTCACCCGCACGCACCGCTCAAAGACTTCCTCTCAGCCGTCGAGTCGATCAAGCCAACGGGGATCATCGGTGTCAGCACGGTCCCCAAGCTCTTCAACCAGTCCGTGATCGAGGCGATGGCGAGGATCAACAAACGACCGATCATTTTCCCATACTCGAACCCCACGTCACGCTCGGAGTGTACGGCGGAAGAAGCTTACAAGTGGTCGCAGGGGCGAGCCATCTTCGCCAGCGGCAGTCCGTTCCCGCCAGTTGCATTCGAAGGCAAGACGTTCGTTCCGGGTCAGGGGAACAACGTGTACATCTTCCCCGCGCTGGGCATGGCGATCTACGCGACTCAGGCAAAGCGGGTCACTGACGAAATGTTCCTCTGTGCCGCAACGAGCGTGGCCGAACAGGTCACGCAGGCGAGCCTGGACATGGGTTTGATCTACCCGCCGCAGTCGGACATTCTCAATTCCTCCCTCCACGTCGCGGAGAAGGTCGCGGCCCTCATCTTCGACCGAGACCTGGCCAGTGTGCCGCGGCCGGCGGACATCGGCGAGTTCATTCGCTCGAAGGTCTACCAACCCGAGTACCACGATTACGTTTGACGCCACACGATCCGTTTTCCAACGTGCCGGAGGATCTGCTCCCATGACACCAACTCCCCCGGCCCAATCCCGGAGTGGGGAAACCATGTTGGCGATCCCGCTCACATGCCGTCTCACGGACTCGCTCTGGCGTGGGATCAACGAGCGAGTCCGTGAGACGGGGGAATCCGTGGGCCACCTCGTTCGTGCTGCTCTGGCAGATTACTTGCAACTCGATCACGGCACGCTTTTCCAGGTGTCCACAGCGGGTGCGTTGGTCGAAGGTTTGTACCACGGCGAGGTCACGGTCGGTTCACTCCGGGGACACGGCGACTTCGGTCTGGGAACTTTCGACGGTCTCGACGGCGAGATGGTGGTTCTGGACGGGCACTTCTATCAGGTGCATGGAGACGGCAAGGTTTGCGAAGTTGGCGACGATGCTCGGACACCCTATGCGATGGTGACCCGCTTCCCGGACGGTCCAACTGTGGAACTCCCCGCAAGTGCTGACCTTGCTGAACTGCACGCTCAACTCGACAAACTCCGCGACTCTCAGAACGTCTTCTACGCGATCCGCGTCGATGGCGAATTCGCCACGGTCCACACTCGCTCTGTCAAACCGACACCGGAGGGGGTGCCGCTGGTCCAGGCGGCATCGCGTCAGCAGGAATTCCATGTGGGTATTGTCCGCGGCTCGCTCGTTGGCTTCTGGTCTCCCGGCTATCTCCAGACCATCCTGGTCCCGGGCTATCACCTGCACTTTCTGTCCGACGATCGCACGTCGGGCGGCCACCTTCTTGGCTGCGCTGGCCTTCGACTCGTTGCTCGGGTGCGACGAGAAGCGGAGTTCCGTGTCTCTCTGCCCGAGTCGCCTTCGTTCCTACGGGCTGATCTCACACGCGATCCAACCGCAGCCCTCGATCAAGCTGAGAAGCCACACTAACAGGAGTGTCACCGATGGGAACCACAAGCGGTGCTGAGTTACTCGTCCGGTGCCTGGAAGCCCAGGGAGTGGGACACATTTTCTGCATTCCCGGGGCCAAGATCGATAAGGTTCTGGACTGTCTGATTGACTCGAAGATCAAGACCGTCGTCTGTCGTCATGAGCAGAACGCGGCCCTCATCGCGCAGGGCATCGGACGCATGACCGGCAAAGCTGGCGTCTGTCTCGTGACATCGGGTCCAGGTTGTACGAATCTGACGACAGGTCTGGCGACCGCCGATTACGAGGGCGACCCGGTTGTGGCCCTGGGCGGCGCCGTGTCGCTCACCGATCGGCTCAAACTGGCGCACCAATCGCTCGACACGGTTAGCCTGTTCCGTCCGATCACCAAATTCGTTGCCGAGGTGACCACGGGGCACGGTATCCCTGAGGTGGTCGCGAGCGCCTTCCGGGCCGCTGAAAGCGGCCGACCGGGAGCGTCGTTTGTGGCGATCCCCAAGGACGTGATGGAAGCGCCGGCTCCCTACGACCACCGCGGTCCAGCACCCCAACCTCGCTGTGGCGCTGCCGACCCCGCTGCGATTGCGGAAGCCATCACGCTGATCGACCGGGCGACGATGTCGGTACTCCTGATCGGCATGTTGGGCAGCGAGCCCAGAGTTGCCGAGGCTGTTCGCGAACTGCTCCGCAAGACGCCGATGCCGGTTGTCTGCACCTATCAAGGCGCGGGTGTGGTGCCGAAGGATTTGCTCCAGTACTTCGCGGGTCGGGTCGGCATCTCACACAATCAACCAGGCGACCAGTTACTCGACGCCGCTGACGTGGTGGTGACGGTTGGATTCGACCCAATCGAATATGACCCCGGCGTGTGGAACAGAGGCAAGATGCGACCGATTGTTCACATCGACTGCACGCCAGCCGAGATGGACGCGGACTACTGGCCAGCCATCGAGTTGATCGGTGACACGGCTGCCACGGTCACGGCCCTTGCATCGCGCCTCCAACTGCAAGCAACCATCCAGAGCATCGCTCAGTTGAGCGAAGCCGGGCGAGCGCTTGCGGAGTTGAAACAACATGGGGCCGCGTTGAACGGTTCCCCGGTTCATCCCTTGCGACTCATCCACGAATTGCAGCAACTGCTGGATGAGGACGCGACTGTCATCTGCGACGTGGGTTCCCTCTACATGTGGATGAGTCGCTACTTTTTCTCGCACCGTCCCAGACACTTCTTGACGAGCAATGGACAACAGACCCTCGGCGTCGCGTTGCCCTGGGCCATCGCCGCGAACCTGGTTCGACCTCGGACGCAAATTCTGTCGATGTCGGGCGACGGTGGGTTCTTGTTCTCCGCTCAGGAATTGGAGACGGCCGTGCGGTTGAAGTGCAACTTCGTGCATCTGGTATGGACCGACGGCACTTACAACATGGTCAAGATTCAGCAGGATCCAAAGTATGGCCGACATGCTGCCGTTGAACTCGGACCAGTCGATGTGGTCAAGTACGCGGAGGCATTTGGAGCGACTGGCGTGAGAATCAATGCTCCGGACGAAATCGCAACGAAACTCCGCCAGGCGTTCAATACGCCAGGCCCGGTCATCATCGACGTGCCAATCGACTACCGAGACAACTCGAAACTATTCGAGACGGTGCAGACCGCGAACGTCCATTGACCGGACTACATCGGGTCGGCGACAGCTATCGCTTCCGCGTCGAGTTTCCTCCTCGCGGGTAAGGGCGCGGTAACGGTCAACACAGTGCAGGCAGCCCGACGCACGACCTGCTCCGCCACGCTCCCCATCAACAACTGCCCCAACCCGGTCCGTCCGTGTGTCCCCATCACGATCAGATCAACGGGAGTTTCCCTTGCCGGGCGAGGTGCAAGATTCCCGCAGCAGCGTCTCACTCGGCAAGTTGGCGCTCGACGGGAACGTCCGCATCTGAGATTTGAAACCTGTCGAGTTCTTCCTGGGCCTGATCCCGGAAGAATTCGGGTTCTGGCGGTAGGATCCCCTCGCCGTAAACGAGGACCGGCTGATGCAACTCCAGATCTGCCGCTCTATTACGGGCAGGGCGTGATGTTCCTGTTCGGGAAAGACGAGGTCTACGTTCACGGCGTCCGCGTGCCCGCAAACCCCACAAATGCGTCGGACCTCAGTCTCGCCGAGATGCATGGCCGCGCCGACGCCCATGCGATGTACCGGCTTCCGCGAGTTCGCACCACTCGCGGGCCAGGATGAGGGCATCCCAGCCGAGGACACGTCGAAGTTCAGCTGCTTCTGTTTCCAACTCCGATTCACGACGAACACGCGACACTTGCCCGCCCATCTTCAAGGAAGTGTGGGCAACAGGCCGTCGAGGAACGTGACGGCAACGGGGCCGAGTTCCGCGAAGCGTTGTCGCAACAGACGTGCCCGCTCTTCCGGCTCGCCCGTGCGATGATGGCTCTTGATCTCTTGACTCACTCCGGTGCCGGGCACGAGCCGATGACGGGCGACCTCGTCGAGGCCCGTCGTGTAGATGATGACGTCGCTTTCGGTCACACGCACCGGCAGCACCTGGCCGATGTACGACCAGGGAACCGAGTAGAGGTTCGAGCGATGAGCGACGAAGCCCTCGACGTTGACGTGGCGATAGACGACCAACGCCGTGTCGAAGTCGCGAGCGGGCAGTGGCAACAGATGGGGCCGTTCCCGCTCGTGGCGGTCACGTGGTGACTCCTTGAACTCTCGCATCACGTGCGGATCGGCGACGTTCGCCAGCCACCAGACGGTGACCTCGTTGAGATGCGCAAGCGTCTCGAAGGTGCGGCCGTTGAGCATCATGCGGACCGCGCACGGAAAGAACCGGCGAGAGTTTCTGAAAGTCGGGGCGTTGGGCCTTGGTGGGCTGACGTTGCCCGACATGCTTCGTGCGCGGACCACGACACCGGCGGATGCGTCCCGAGGTGCTTCGGCCGAAGCCTGCCTCTACGTCTTTCTCCAAGGAGGGCCTTCCCAGTTGGATTGTTGGGATCCGAACCCGAACGCTGCAGGGTCGTTCGGGATCCGCCAGCACGCCGCAACCCTGAGTTGGGAGCGGGAATCGGAGTGGGTATCGGCCGGTCGGACAGACACGGGGACACTAACCGAACAGACGATCTGGCTGACGGAACCGGGCGGGGTGGAGTTGGCGGTTCGGCGGGTGCGGTTGACGTTGGACAATCTGACCCGAGACGGTGACGGAGTAATCGATGTTCTGACCAACCTGCCAGCGAAGCTGGCGACCGCATCGGCAGTGTCCGAACTGTACCGTGGCCGGTGGTCAGTTGAGGGGCTATTTTTGCGGATAACGACAGTGCTGAAGTGCGAGGTGAACACGCTGGGTTATCCGCCAGCAGCGTTGTTCGGGTTCTGCGTAGCGTTGGCCAGCGGCAACGTGTACGCGGGTGTGAAGGGTGCATTGCGTGCGGCCCACGGTGCGGAGGTCGCGGACGCCCGCTCACCCCCAGAACTGCCACCATCGCCACCGAATCGCCCTTTGGAGATCCTGAACCAACTCCATACAGCTCTCGTGCCGCTTGTCGGGGTCGGTGGACAGAGCTTTCTGAAGGACCAGTCGTTCCGCCCTGGGAAGTCGCGAAAGGTCCAACCGGTTCTTCAGGCGCACCGCGATTAAATCGGACATCCTGCCAGGAACTTCCGCGAAGGGCAGCGTGCCTGTCCGGAGTACGTAGTACGCCACGACGAATGAATACAGAACGCTGCTACGGCATCTGATCCCTTGTAGCCGCTCGGGTGCCATGTATCGGGGGTTGCCCGCGATGACATTGATCCCATCTCCGACCTGATCGTAAACCCCTCCTCCAAAGTCGTCGAACACCGCCTCAGCCTGGGTGCCCCACATATTCCAGGGAGACACCTCGAATGCATGGAGAGCAACGTTGCCTAATTCTACTGTTTCCCTAGATTCGTAGTTCGTTCTTCAATGCTGGCAACAGTTTACGCGAGCGATGGAAATAGAGTCGTGCTTTCTCGTTCCGTTCCAGCCACCGCGTGCTGCGACGACAGCTCACTTC
>Ga0209181_10011904_pt1 | contig 11075 bp, 13 predicted proteins | sample MAT05_FD_187208 | JGI IMG/M metagenome (GOLD analysis project Ga0209181, IMG submission 187208) | Freshwater microbial communities from Lake Fryxell liftoff mats and glacier meltwater in Antarctica - MAT-05 (SPAdes) (version 2) | ecosystem: Environmental > Aquatic > Freshwater > Ice > Liftoff...
AGCTCGATCAGTTCTTCCTTCGACAGCCGCTGCAAATCACCACGATCCATAGTCCAATGGATTCAGGCTTTCGCGCCATTGGCAAGCCCGTGGGTAATTACTCGCAGCCCGCATCGCGGTTTTCCACGACGCGATTGCCTAGTCGCCTACGCGGCGTCGATCGCGAGATCGGGGGCGAGGATAGCCAGCACAGTTTCAACCGACTGCGCCTGGCGCAATGCGGTGCGAATGCGCTCCTGCCGGAAGACGCGAGCCGCACGCGCGAGTGCGCGCAGGTGATCGGCGCCGGAGTCGGTTGGCGCAAGCAGCATGAAGATCAGGTCAGCCGGGCGCTCGTCGATCGCTTCGAAGTCGGCGGGCTCCAGCAGGCGGGCGAACCCAGCCACCGGACGCGACAGCGTTTCAATACGCGCATGTGGGATGGCCACGCCCTCGCCCACGCCGGTCGAGCCCAGGCGCTCGCGCTCAAGCACGGCCTCATGGACCAGCTTTGCGCTCAGCCCGAGGGACGCCGCCATCATTGCGGACATTTCCGACAGGACCTGTTTCTTGCCCTGCCATCGCGCGCGGGCGGCAACTGCCCGCGGCAGCAGGAGCTCTCCCAGGCTAGGCGTAAGATTGGCGTTGGAAGCCGGGCCAGCCATCAGCGTGCTCCACCCGGCGAAACGAGACTACGCTGCATAACTCTACCAGGTTCCTTGCGAAGGAACGCCCCGATGCCCGATACGGTCCACAATAACGAGCAGACCAATGAACGCACCAACGGACAGCGTCCTCATCGCGATTCAACTGCAAAAATCCAGCCGGGAAGAATCAGGCATCCTTGCCAGGGTCAACCCAGCCGACGTTACCGTCAGGCCTGCGGTAAACCATGTTCAACCGGCCATGCGCAGCATTGCGGAACATGAGTGCCGGAGAATCGGCTAGTTCGAGCTGCATGACCGCCATGGAAACGGTCATCGTGCGGATCTGCATGTCCGATTCTGCAACAATTGCGGGAGAATCCCCAAGCGCCGTTTCGGTGGAGGGGGCGTCATCCGGAGCATCCGATTCATCCGTCGGGAGAATGATCCGCTCGAAGCCGGCTTCAGCGACGCCGTTCTCCTTGCCGCGATGATCGCGCAAGCGGTTCTTGTAGCGACGGACGCGCTTCTCGATCTTGTCGAGCGCCATCTCGAACGCCTGGTAGCCATCGTCGCCCTCGCCGTGGGCCTGCAACGTCACGCCTGAAGGCAGGTGGATCGAACAATCCACGTTGAAAGCCCAGCCGGGCTTGGACACGGTTACGAAGGCCTCGCCAGTCCGATTGAAGTACTTGGAAACGCGCGACTCGAGACCGAAGGATATGCGCTCCTGAAGCGCTGCGCCGACTTCGATTTTCTTGCCTGCGATCTGAACTTGCAATGGAGGCTCCTCATTCTGGTCCGCGCTATTTGGACTGCGCGCAGCTGGCCCGACCTTGCTGATATAAATCAAGTTTGGGATCGCCCACGCAGAAGGTCAACGCCTGAACAGCGCTGCGAACGAGTAATGCTCAGTACTGTGAGGGAGTTGCAGTGCGCGCCGCGAATGCGTCTCGCAGGCGCCGCATCAGCCGCCTGAAGCGAAAATCCTGCGGCGCTCCACCGACGAGGGAATACGCAGCGACTCGCGGTACTTCGCGACAGTACGCCGCGCAATGTCGACGCCGTGCGCGCGCAGACGCTCGACGATCTGATCGTCGGACAGAACCGCATCGCGGTTTTCCTGGTCGATCATTTCCTTGATGCGATGGCGCACGGATTCTGCAGAGTGCGATTCACCGCCCTGCACCGCCGGGATCGAGGCGGAGAAGAAGTATTTCAGCTCGAACACGCCGCGCGGGGTCGAGACATACTTGTTGGACGTGACGCGGCTGACGGTCGACTCGTGCATCTCGACTGCATCGGCGACAGTTTTCAGGTTGAGCGGACGCAGGGCGCGGACGCCGCTGACGAAGAAGCCGTCCTGCTGGCGCACGATTTCGCTCGATACCTTGAGGATTGTGCGCGCGCGCTGGTCGAGTGACTTGATAAGCCAGTTCGCCGACGCTTGGCATTCCGAAATGAACGCCTTGTCCTCTTCCTTGCGCGACAGGCCGGACACCTCGGCGTAGTAGCCACGATCAAGCAGAACACGCGGCAGCGTATCGGCGTTGAGTTCGATCGCGTATGTGCCGTTCGGCAGTTCACGGACGAAAACATCGGGCGTCACGGCGGGAGCTGCGTCGCCAGCAAATGCGGCGCCCGGGCGCGGCGTCAGCGTGCGAAGCTCGGCCAGCATGTCGAGCACGTCTTCCTGATCAACGCCGCAGAGTTCGGACAGGCGCTTGAAGTCCCGGCGCCCGGCGACTTCGAGGTGGGCGATCAGCTTCTGCATCACCGGATCATAGCGATCGCGCTCGATCAGCTGCAGCGACAGGCATTCCTGGAGGTTGCGCGCCATGACGCCTGTCGGCTCAAAACCCTGGCAGGTCTGGAGAACGGCCTCGACGTCTTCAATCTCGGTGCCGAGGAGATCGGCGATCTCCTGCAGGTCGCCGCGCATGAAGCCGGCTTCGTCGGTTTCCTCGATGAGGCGTGACGCGATCAGGCGGTCGGCATCGTTGAGGCCGGCGATGGCAAGCTGGTCGTCGAGGTGGTCGTGAAGCGATTTTTCCTCGGAGGTGATCGATTCGAGGTCGAAGTCTTCCGAGCGCTGCTTGCCCGAGCCGGCCTTCGACCAGTCGAGCTGCGCGGACGGGCCGCCCACGGAGCCGCCGTCCGGGCCTTCGGAGGGGCTGTCGTTCTCGTAGACGTCGTCGGAGCGAGCATCGAGTTCGCGGCTGGCCTTGTCGGCGCCGTCGGACTCGTCGAGCCGCATCTCTTCGCGTTTTTCAGTGGTGCGCTCGGGCGCCTCGCCATCGGGCGCGCCTTCATTCTCGGCCCGCATCAGCAGCGGGTTACGCTCGATCTCGGTTTCGACGTATTCGGCAAGCTCGACGTTGGAGAGCTGGAGCAGCTTGATGGCCTGCTGCAGCTGCGGCGTCATGACAAGGGACTGCCCCTGTCTCAACTGCAAGCGATGCGCGAGCGCCACCGTAACCTCCCCTGGACCGGGGCAAACCGACTACCGGCCGCCCTGACGGAACCAATCCAACGGAACCTACACTAAGCGGGCGGTATTAAAATTGCATAATCGGCGAGGCGCCGAAATTTCCGCATCTGCACAGGGTAGCTTCGCGATTCCCGTCACTGGGCGGAGAATCTTGCTCCAAGGTAAACGCGGCGAACATCCTCGTTAGTAAGTACCTCAGACGGCGTCCCTTCGAAGAGGACGTTGCCGTCATAGATAATCGAGGCGCGATCAACGATTTCAAGCGTTTCGCGGACCTGGTGGTCAGTGATCAGGACGCCCAGGCCCCTGCCCTTCAGGTAGCGGACGAGGTCGGAAATGTCCGAAATCGCCAGCGGGTCGATGCCGGTGAACGGCTCGTCCAGCAGCATGAAATTCGGGCGTGAGGCGAGTGCGCGGGCGATCTCGACCCGGCGGCGCTCCCCGCCCGACAGCGAGTTGGCGTTCTGCTTGGCCAGCCGCGCGATCTGCAGCTCCTCGAGCAGGCTCTCGGTCAATTCCTTGCGCTTGGCGTTCGAGCTTTCGGTGAGCTCGGCGACAGACATGATGTTGTCCCACACGCTCATGCCCCGGAAGATCGAGTTCTCCTGCGGCAGGTAGCCCACGCCAAGACGGGCGCGCTGGTACATCGGCAGGGCGGTGACATCGGCGCCATCGATGGTGACACGCCCGCTGTCGGCCGCGATGAGGCCCATCATCATGTAGAAGCACGTTGTCTTGCCCGCGCCGTTGGGGCCGAGCAGGCCCGCGATCTCGCCACGGCGGAGATGCAGGCTGACATCCTTCACGACCTGACGGCCCTTGAAGGACTTCGCAAGATTGCTCGCACGGAGACCATCGCGGTCATCCGCCTCATAGGCGACCGGCGCCGTCTGATTACGAGCGTCCATGCTGATCTCAGTTCTGCGGAGGCGTGGCGGGCGCGGTGTTGTTGCGAGGTGCGGGTGTGAAGATCGAGGTGACACGATCCGAACCAGCGGTGATGACGGTGCGGCCCTCAGCGACCTTGTAGACGACCTGCTTGCCGCGGACGACGCCTTCCGTGCCGCGCGACAGGAGTACGTCGCCGGTGATGGTGATGGTGTCGTTCGGGGAGTTGTAGATCGCGCGGTCGCCGCTGATCTTCACTTCCGGCGCCGTGTAGTAGACGCGGCCTTCTGCAATCAGCTCTTCCATCGCCTCGCACGCAGCATCCTCGCCAGCGGCAGGGGCCGTCTTGGTGCAGACCATGGTGAGCTTGTCGGCAGTGATGCGGCTGTCGGCCTGCGTGGCGATGACGTCGCCGGTGTAGACGACGCGGCCTTCCTTCTGGAGGTACTGCGCCTGGTCGGACGTGATCTCGACGGGGGAATCGCCACGGCCGATCTGGGCGTTGGCGGCGCCGCACGCGAGAGTTGCGACAGCGAGAGCGCCGGCCAAGCGGGCGACAAGGGCAGTGCTATGCGACCACATCATCTTCGATACCTGTCCTACTCGTCCTGTCCCCGGCCGGCCGGTAAGGCCGCCCCACGGTTCTTCTTGGCTACGAATCTTGTCCAAACATTGCCCTTGAGGATGATGCGGTTGCCATCGTCGAGAACCTCATAGGCGTCGGCGCGGACCTCGCCAATGGGTCCCCTGCCCTCAAGGGGGTCCTTTCCCTCGACCCTGTTTTCCTTGACGAACATGCGGGTGCGTTGGGACGTGAAGGTATATCCGGCGGCATCCGTCATCACGACATCGCCTTCCAGGTCGAGCACTTCGGTCTCGGCGCTCCACACACCCTCGCGGGCCTGCACGGTGCTGGAGGCCGCATCTTGCAGGCGCGGGTTCACCAGGTCGATGAGCGCGGTGTTGTCACGCCGGCGTCGTGCGGTCTCGGCCGTCAGCGTGTAGGGGCGGTCGTTCGCGTCATAGCCGTCAAAGCGCGGTCCCAGCACGGTGACGCTGAGCCCAGTCGCGCCCGGCTCGGCGCCTTTCTGACGCAGACTGCTCTCGATGACCGTTCCGAGCAGCCATCCGGCCGACAGCACTGCGCCGATCGTGAACAGCAGCCGCAGGATGTGGACCAGCGCTGTGCGGACGCGGGCTTCCCGCAGCGTCGTTGCGCGGCGCGGACCCCAGAGGTCCATCGAATGGTGAGAATGGGCGGCAGTAGCCATGCGCCAGCCTAGATCGGACGACCCGCCCGAGGAAACCGGGCGAGCGCAGCGTTACCCCTGAATCGGGCGGAATTTCCACCCTTTGAGCCCTCAGGGCCCCGAAATCTTCAGGTATGTGCAAAAATATCCTGATCGCCCCACCCCGACAGGTCGAGGGCGGCCCGCACCGGCAGGAAGTCGAAACAGGCTTGAGCCAGCTCCGTCCGGCCTTCGCGCTCAAGCATGACATCGAGCCGGGCCTTGAGTTCGTGAAGGTGCAGGACGTCGGAGGCGGCATAGGCCAGCTGGGCTTCCGAAAGCTTATCCGAACCCCAGTCGGAGCTTTGCTGCGCCTTGGACATGTCGACGTTCAGCAGCTCGCGGGAAATCTCTTTCAGGGAGTGGCGATCAGTGTAGGTGCGCGCCAGCCGCGAGGCGATCTTGGTGCAGTAGACCGGGAAACATGGCGCCCCCAGCCATTGCTGGATCATCGCCAGGTCAAAGCGGGCGAAATGGAAGATCTTGAGGATGCGGGGATTGGCGACCAGCGCCTTGAGGTTCGGACAGTTGTAGTCGGGCCGCTTCAGGCGAACGACGTGCGCATCGCCCTTCCCGTCCGACAACTGGACCACGCAGAGCGCGTCGCGGAACGGGTTGAGACCCATGGTTTCAGTGTCGATGGCGACTGATCCTTCGAACTTCACGTTCGCCGGCAGGTCGCCCTCGTGATTGTGGATGGCCAAGGTGCAACTCCTCGTCTGAAGCCGAGGAATGGCGAAAAGCCGATTTTCGGCAGTTTCCGGGCTTTGCGCTCAAACGCCCGGGAAAAGTGGTGCCCAGAAGAGGACTCGAACCTCCACGGTGTTACCCGCTGCTACCTGAAAGCAGTGCGTCTACCAATTCCGCCATCTGGGCAGATAGCAAGGCGCGCGTCATACAGGGCGCACACGGGGGTTTCAAGGCCCTCTTTGCAACCCTTTCGACCTCCGGCCACGCCTAATGGCCGGAATGGCCGTCCTCGGTGTTGTTCGCAGGTCCAAAGTTCTTCATCGCAACCGCCGCTGCATCGAGGTTCGCCCGGCCGGCGACGATCTCGGCCGTCCAGACGTGCTCAAGCACGGCATACCCGGCCGCTGGGCCTCGTGGAGGAGCAGCGTGTTCTGCTTGAGTGGGTCGAGCGTGTCAGCAAAGGCAGGCGCCAATAGCCCCAGTCAGATCAGCAGGGCGGCTGCGAGGCGGCGCATTACTGCAGCCTCCACACCGCGCGGAAGCCGATCTCGTCCATGCCCTGATTGCGTCCCTCGCCCAGGATCTGTCCGTGGCTAAGGTGCTCGTAGATCCCCTGTACGGCGAAGTCCGGTGAGACGTCCCAGGTGAGGGCAAGTGACGTTCGGAATAGATCGCGCGAACCGAGCAGGACGTGCTCCTCGAAATATGCGGCTGCCTCGGGCGTTCCATTGGCGAAGGGGTTGTTGAGTTCGCCATCGTGGATGACGTAGCCGAAGCCCGGCTCGAGCCGCCAGCCGGGCACGAACTCGAAGTCCCATTCGAGGCCGCCGCCGCCATAGGACGTGTTTCCGTCAGTGTTGACCGACGCCATCAGGTAAGGATGAGGCGAACCTGCCCAACCCAGGAAGTCAGGCGACTTGAACCGCAACTCGCCCGCGATGTTGACGCCGGATTCCTTGTCCGCGTTCTTGCAATCGACGACGCAGATATTGTGCTCCATCACGCCGAAGCGGATGCTGTCGACCTGCGCGACGGCGGCAGGCGCGATCCACGCGGATGCCGTAGCGGCGGCCACTGCTAGAAACACAGGCTTCATGCAATTCTCCCGAAATTCGGGAGAAGCTAGAGCATGTTCCGGCGCCACAGTGAACTGCCCGTAGCCGCTCGTAGCAGTTGCAGTTCAGCGCTTCGTCGGACGCGTCACGATGGTTGCGTAACCGAGGACCAGCAGGAACACCGACATGACGGTGATGACGCCGGGAACGAAATAGGGATGAAGGTCCGTTGCTTGGCTCCGTTTGAATTGCAGTACAATCAGCTGTCCTGGACGCAGGACGGCAGCCGCATCTGATCGTCGGCATCACAGGCATAGATCCGGCCTGCGACTGATGCTTTCCAGGTCCATTTGGCGTCGGCTCTCGCCTCGCCCGTCACGGTGATCGACGCTGGGTCGGCAACGCCGATAGCGCCTGCGGTCACGGCTTTGAGGGAAGCATTGTAATCGCCCTGCGACTGCGCGCCCGCACATGCGGAAAGTGCGGCGGCAACGACAAGCCCCGTAGAAATCCTGAAGACAGAAGCGTGCATCGCTATCCCCGATGGTGAGCTGTCCGGCGCCATCGGCATGCATTCTGGGACCCTCGGGACAGGCCTTGTCTGATCCAGATCAAGGATTTTGGCTCGCATCTGCGGCATTCACGCGGGGCAGCGAGGCGCTGCCAATCCGGGCCCCTTGGATGCGTGACCTACCGCCTGATCCTGCCGCCTTCGCGCCAGTTGGCGGTCGCGACGGCAATGCGATAGAGTCACCACGCCTGTGGAGACTTCCGGACATCAGCCTGCAATCGCTCTTCAATGACGACCGCTTCCGCATCGTGCCGGAAACGATGGTCGACGGCCTTATCGTTATCGATGCCGCCGGCGTCATCCAGTACGTCAACCCCGGCTGCGAGAAGCTTTTTAAATATGCGCGCGGAGAGCTGATCGGCCGCAACGTCGCGACCCTCATGCCAAACTCCTATGCGGATCGTCACGACGCCTACCTGTCCCGACATCGCGAGACGCGCGTGAAACGCATCATAGGAATTGGCCGCGAACTGACAGGGCTTAAATCCGACGGCACGGTGTTTCCGATGTACCTCTCCGTGGGCGAGGCGGAGACCGCGAATGGCATCATCTTTGTCGGCATCATTTACGATCTGACCGACAAGAAGCGCGCCGAGGAAATGATCCTTCACCACCAGAAGCTGGATGCAATCGGCCAGCTGTCAGGCGGGATAGCGCATGACTTCAACAACATCCTCGCAGTCATCGGCGGCAATCTCGAGATGATTGCAAATGTCGATCTGCCACCGGCGGCGCGGCGCGCCGTCGCTCGCGCGCAGGACGCGGCAATTCGGGCCGCGCGCATAACCCAGCGGCTTCTGGCATTTGCCCGGAAGCAACCGTTGCAGCGGCAGGTGCTCGATCTCAACAAATGCCTCGAAGACATGTCGGAAATGCTACAGCGCACCCTCGGCGAGACAGTTGATGTTCGCATGCATCTTTCACCTGATCCCGGCCTCGTGGACGCGGACATCGATCAGTTCGAAACCGCAGTCCTCAACCTGGTTGTAAATGCGCGTGACGCCATGCCCGACGGTGGGCAGATCACGATCGAGACTGAAGTCGTTCAGTTCGACGATGACCCGCGTACTGCGCAGGAAGTGCCGCCAGGCGAATATCTGCGTGTGTCGGTCTCTGACAACGGCGCGGGCATGCCACCGGAGGTCTGCGCGCGCGCCATCGAGCCATTCTTCACGACCAAGGAAGTTGGGTCTGGCACGGGGCTTGGCCTATCCATGGTCTACGGCTTCATGAAGCAGATCGACGGGCACGCGCGACTGTACAGCGAAGTCGGTCATGGCACGCGCGTGAGCCTGTTCTTTCCCCGGACCCCCGCCGCGGACACCGCCCAATCAGCGCCCACAGACGGTTCAACACCGGTCGGCGATGGCGAGACGGTGCTGGTCGTCGAGGACGATCCCGATGTTCGCCTGGTGACGGTCTCGCGCCTTGAAAGCCTGGGTTACCGCGTCAAGATCGCGATCGACGGGCAGGGTGCGCTCGACGTACTGGGACAGTCGGCGGAAATCCAGCTCGCGCTTGTCGATATCGTCATGCCCGGCGGAATGGATGGCCACGCCCTAGCCGATGAAATTGAAAAACGGAATCCGCTTATCCGCATTGTGCTGACCTCAGGATACTCGCCACGGATGGCGGCGGGGGGACGCGGCGACAGACCCTTCCTGCCCAAGCCGTCGACGCGCGCCCAACTGGCCCAGATGGTGCGCGGCACACTCTATCCGGCCGCCAAGTAAAGCGACCCTACTGATTCCAGCGTATCTCGCAGGCGAGAACATAGCCCTCGCCGCGAACCGTCTGGATAAGTTTAGCATTTGCAGAGTGCTGGCCCAGCTTGCGGCGCAAACGGCTCACCAGCGTATCGATACTGCGATCGTAAGCGTCCCAGTCATCCTTGCGGGTCGCATCAGCGATGACGTCGCGCGTCATGATCCGGTTGGCGCGATCCACGAAAGCCGCGAGCAGATTGTATTCAGCCCCCGTAAGATCAACATGGACGCCGAACGCCGTGCTGAGTTCACGTCGCGAGGGCGTCAGCAAGAATGCATCGAACCGAGCGCGCCGTTCAGTGTCAGCGGTCGCCGCACTCTGAACAGCGCCGGAAGGCCGCGCGCGGCGCAGCACAGCACGGACGCGAGCCAGCAACTCCCGCAACTCGAATGGCTTGGGCAGGTAGTCGTCGGCGCCTACCTCCAGCCCGACCACACGATCGACCATCGAGCCCTTGCCTGAGAGCATGATGATCGGCGTGGACAGACGGGTCCGTATCTCCGCCGCAAGCGACAGCCCATCTCCGCCGGGCATATTGATATCGAGGAGGAGCAGGTCCGGCGCATCTGTAGCCATCTGCATACGCGCTTCGGCAGGGTTGCCGGCCTGAAGCGTGCGGTAACCTTCAGCCTCAAGAAAGTCAGACAGCGTTTCGCGAAGCGACATGTCGTCGTCGACAATCAGGATGCTGCCAAGCGTACTCGCCACCGACACGTCAGGTCTCCAGCCCATGGACTCGCCGCGATGCGAGCGCCATCAGGGGCCATTGCAGGTCGGGTCTGTCAACGCATCAATTTGCAAACCGCCATCAGAGGCGGCTCACGGCCGGGGATCCTCATCAGTCAGGATCCGCGCGGCAGCGCCTGTGGGATCGTCAAACTGGCCACTTCGCAGGGACCAGATGAACGCAGCGAGAGCCACCCCCGCCAGCAAAACTGCAGCAGGCAGCATGTAGAGAAGCACATTCACGACCTGCCCTCCTTCAGCTTCATGATAGACAGCCGCAACGCATTCAGCGTGACGATGGCCGAGGATGAGGACATGGCGGCAGCGGCGACCATGGGCGTTGCCCACCCCACAACCGCGATTGGAATCGCCGCGAGGTTGTAGATCGCGGCAAAGGCAAAATTCTCGCGCATCCTCTGCCGCGCAGCCCGCGCAATCTCGATGATCATTGCAACCGACGCCAGGCTGTCGCCGGAGTAGACGCAGTCGCTTGCGAGCCGAGACACATCGACGGCCCCGCCTGGCGCGAGCGAAGCATGCGCCCCTGCAAGCGCGGCGGCATCGTTGAGGCCATCACCTACCATAAGGACGCGTCGTCCGGCTTTCTCGAGTTCGGCTAGCCGTTGGGCCTTTGAGATCGGGGTCGCGCCAGCTGTCCAGTGCGTTATGCCCGCGTCGGCGGCCGCCTTTCCGACGCGCTCCGAACTGTCGCCCGACAACAGCTCGACCGAGAGCCCCATTGCGCGAAGTCGCTCGACTGTTTCCTTCGCCTCCGGCCGGAGGACATCCTCGAACCGGAATGAGATCGGGACGTCACCTTCGATCGCAAACCAGAGTTCGCTGCCACCCTGCGCTTTCGTGCCGACAAAACTGGCCGAGCCCAGCCGGGCACGACGGCCCTTGATCAAGCCAGACACCCCCTCACCAGGATGCTCCTCCACATGATCTGCGACCGGCCCCGGCCCAGCGGCCAGT
>Ga0209181_10011908_pt1 | contig 11072 bp, 10 predicted proteins | sample MAT05_FD_187208 | JGI IMG/M metagenome (GOLD analysis project Ga0209181, IMG submission 187208) | Freshwater microbial communities from Lake Fryxell liftoff mats and glacier meltwater in Antarctica - MAT-05 (SPAdes) (version 2) | ecosystem: Environmental > Aquatic > Freshwater > Ice > Liftoff...
TCGTGAAGATGTGGTTCTCGATCTGCGCCGCGTTGCGCTGCGGATTGGTTCCGAGTGCGCCCTGTGTCAGCGCTGTGCCGCGCAGGCCGAGCAGATAGCGAATCAACAGTACACCGTCGGTCGATGCGCTGTAGACGTCGGGTGCGCTGCTGTCGTCAATGTTGAGTACGGCTGGGCCTGCTGCACAAACGCCAGGGCCGGGAGCGCCCGATTGCAGCGTAGCGCTCAGCGCGAGACCGGGAGTGATGACCGCCTGATTGTACGAATATTGGGTGAACGTCGGACCGGTGGTGGCTGATTGCACGCCTACCGTCGAAGTCCCACCATTACCCGTTGCGCCAGTGCCGGTTTGCACATAACGGTACTGGAAGGCGTTACTGCCTTCGTTGAACACCACCGCATACACATGATTGGTCGTACTACCTGAAGCATCACCAATCATACGACCGCGCCACTCAATGATGAATTGACGGTTCGGCGCCGTGCCCTGCGTGTTCGTGTAGATGCCGCCTCCGGTGGTGGCTAAGGTCATGTCGCTCCACTTCACGAACAGCGTCGGCAAACTCGGTGCAAAGGCCTCGCCCGGAGTGTCGCTGGCACCATCTGCTGGCAGCGGCAGATTCGTGTAGTCCGCGCTTCCGCCTGAACCAACGATCTGCACATTGCCATTGGTACTGACTCGCAACGTCGATGCCGGACTGACGGTCGTGCCGTAGACCGAGAAATTGAACGCCGCTGGAGTAGTGACGTTGAAAATGCCGTCATCAACATTGCTGCCCGACACCAGTATGCCACCCGCCGGAATGGTTGCCCCGGTCGACGAGTTGAACACATAGTTCGTCTGCACACCGACGGGGAGGGAAAAGTTAAGCACCTGCGGCGACGTGCCGCCACCGCTGAATGAAACGGTCAACGTGAAGTTGGCGGTACTGCCCTGCGCCATGCTGTTGCTGGTCGAGACCTGGAACGGCGTGAGGTTATCCCCTGTCCCGGCCACCGCGATATTCGGATAGACGGAAGTAGCCTGTGTGATCGTTACACCCGGCGTAGTGCTCGCAAGAACGGCTGAGACCGCCGTCGCTGCGCCACCCCCGTTGTTGGCGACGCGCACCGTGAGTGCATTGCAGTCGTTCGGGTCGAGGCGATTGTTGTTGCTGGTGACAGTTGCGCTCGAATAGGCCAGCAGCGGGGCAGTTGTGGTGACGGTAACAGTGAACTGTCGGATCCGCGCAGCGCCACAACTGTCATTGGCTTGCACCCGCACGGTATGGGCACCGAACGCAGTGTTGTTGTCGGTGTTGACGGTCACCGTGCCGTTCGCGGCGACGGACAACGTGGCGCCAGCGCCGCTGCCCGGCAGCAGCGCGGGGCTCACACCGGGCGCAATCAGGTTGTTATTTCCGTCAGTGATAACGGCACTGGGCGCCACGGTGGCGGAGCTGCCGCGCACGAGGAAAATGTTGCCATAGGTACCTAGAGCGGGCATCAGGTTCGCGCCGACGAGCACGTTGACCGGCAGCGTGGTGCTGGCACCCGCGCTGTCAGTGACCGTCAATAACACGGGGTAGATCTTGTTGCCGCTGGTGGGCGCTACGAGCGTGCAACCGGCGGTCGCCGTCATGCTCACGCTGCCACCTACATTACTGACGGTGAGCGTGAGTTCTTGCGGAACCTGCGAGACGGCTACGGTGAGGGTTCCGGCGGCGTCCTGCGTGTCGCTCACGGTGGCGACCACAGCAGTCGCAGACGGCGATCCCTGCCGCGTCGTAACGTCGCCGGTAATGGTCAGCGTTGGTGCGGTGTTGCTGCCAGTGATCGTGAAATTGCTGTCACTGATGTCGAAGAAGATGTTGCCGACCGCCGAGACGCGGATGCGTGCCTGAGTGGTTGGTGGCGTACCGGCCGGGATCGTCACGGTTTCCGTGCCATCGTTCGCCGTGCTCGCGGCCAGAACGACCGGGAAGGTGTAGCCACCATCAAGCGACAACGCGATCTCCACGTTGGACGCGTTCACGGGCGTGGCCGTGGTGCTGGCGACGTTCCAGGTAACCGTCTGGCTGGAACCAGCGGCCCAGGTAACCGCAGTGTTAGGCGCGGTGACCGCGAAAGGTCCGGCTGCTGTGGTTACCGTGATCGCAGTGGACGCATCATTGGTGCCACCGCCACCCGCGCGATTGTCGCGCGCAGTCACCCGGAAATTCATTGTGCGGTTGGTGCTCGGCAGCCGCTCCGCCGTCATCCAGCTGGGTGAGGCCGTGCCCGGCAGTGGGGCCGTCGCGGGAACCACGTTTGCGTTATTCAGGATATAGCGCAAGCTCGGGAAAATTCGTGTCGTTGATGTCGTCGGAATGAAGCTCCTGAACAGGGGCCCGCCGTTGTCGGTCAGCACGCCTTCTGCATTGGCTGCACCGAGATCGAATTGTTCCCAGAGGTAGGTGAGCGTATCGCCATCGGCGTCACTGCCCGTCGCGGTCAGCACAAAGGGTGTCTGCTGCGGGATGGTAAAGCTCGGGGTTGTGCTGACCGTCGGCGGGGTATTGCCAGTGACCGTCAGCACCCCGCAGCTCGCGCCCGAACCGGCGTTCGTGGTGAAACCCAATATTTCGTTCAAACTCAGGCGATGGAAATAATCCTCGCTGTTGGGTTGCGTGTTGTCGCCACCGCAGATCCCGGCATACGCCTGAATCGTGATGCCGCTGCCCGGTTCGTAGGCCGTTGAGGCTTCGCGGTTAGGGGCCGCGCAATTCTCGCCACTTCCGTTGAAGGTGTGGTTGCCGGAAAACTGGTGTCCCATCTCGTGCGCGACAAAGTCAACGTCGTAGGCGTCGGCAATCGGGTTCGACAAACCGGTGACGCCGCGCGCCTTGCCGCCACCGCACACCACACCGAGCCCTGCGACGCCGCCCCCGCCCGTACTAAAGACGTGTCCGATGTCAAAGTTCGCGTTGCCGATCACGGTGCTGAGGTTCGACTGATTTTGTCCCAGCATCGCTGAGCCATCGGCATTGGTGTAGGGATCGGTCGCTCCATTGGTGTACACGATGAGATCGTTGTTGGCCACCAGCACCATGCGCACGCTTACCTCGCGCTCATAGATGCCATTCACCCGATTCATGGTGGTGACGATGCCGCTCAAACCGTCCATCACAGTGCCGCCGAGCGCGGCGGTGTATTCACCCGTTGCCGCCAGCGCCAACCGGTAGGTGCGCAGGTTTCCGCCGGACGCAATCGCCGTAACGTCATTGCGTTTCAACAGGTTCGACACACTTTTGACTTCCTGCCCAGTCACGCCGCAATAAAACGGCTCGCTCAGCTTTTGGTAGTCGCTCTTGTTGAACACCACATAGTGCTCAACGTCGCTGCGCTGCGCAGGCTCGATGTAGATGGTGCGAGTATTCGCGATCACCTGTGCACGGAAGCCGCGCGGCGTCACGTCAAATCGCACCGTCGCCGTCGGGTTGTCGATGCCCTGACCCAGATACGTCTTCAGCATCGGATAGCGCTTCGCCAGCTCCGGCTCCATGATGGGCGACTCCACCACCCGGAAACGACTGAAGCCACCCTCTGGCAGCGGCAGCTCAATTTCGAACGGACTATCCGCCGCGAACACATCGCGTTCTAGCGGTGCACCGCGCAGCAGCTCCTCCATAGCGACGTAGTTCAGCGCCATCGTTCGACCGGTCTCCGGTGCTGAAAAGCGTTCCCCACGAGCTGCGATCTGCGACGTCGCAACATCCGTCCAGAGGCTTGCCGCGAATCCGGATGCGGACAGCAAACCCATTCCCGTGCTCGCCAGCACGGCGAAAAATTTTGCGTACTTCAAGCGCTTCCCCGAAAAAAATCGGTTTGATGTTAGCGTGAAAACCGCCCTTTCAGGAATGAAAAAAGGCGTTGAATCAGAGGCTTACAGGCGTACAGTGTGCTCGCGCGATTGTGTTGCGGGCCGCTCAGCGCAATCGGGTGATGACCAGATGCGCCGAAACCAGATTGGTGCCGCCCGCGAGCGGGGTAATAGACAACGCGCTGAACCCACCGGAGTTGATGACGCTCAACACTGTGTTGACCGCCGTCGTCGTCACGAGGGCGATGCCCACGATCTGGCTGGTGCCCGTCGCACGACCGACGGTCGTTGACGCAACGGCGTTGCCGTTGAGCGAGATCGCCAACTGACCTGGCTCGTTGATGCTGACCTGAAACATGACCTGGTAGGTACCGATCGCGGGCAACAAGAATTGATCCGCCGCCAGCCGCATGATGGTTCCCGAACTGGGCCCGTTCTGCGGAAACTGGACAGCGCCGCCTATGGCTACGGTCGCGGCATTGTCACCGGGCATCAGGGCATAGAAGTCCGCGAACTCACCGCCGCCATCGGTGCCGCAGGTCACGCTGCCGTCTGCCGCAATGGCTCGAATGTACGAGCCTGCTGCACATGACGAACTCACTCGCCGCTGCAGATAGGTTGTGTCGGCGGCGATGGTCCCGCTCGTAGTGATGGTGCCTCCGGTGAGGCCGGTTCCCGCGATGATGCTGGTGATCGTGCCTCCGGTCATGCCGCAGCCAATGGCAAGAAAGCTCTGAACCAATGCAGTCGTATTGCGGCTACCTGCGCCGAGCGCGAGGCCGGCGGTGAGCGACGCGCCCTGGAATCCGTTCAAATGCCGCGCGATGATGGTCGCGTCCACGGCATCGACGTTGCCGTCGCCATTCATGTCCAGCGCGCATCCGACGCACTCGATATTGGCCTTGACGGTGGCCGGATTGAGGCTCGCATAGCGCGTGCTCGCCACCAAAGGCGCGCCGGTGATACCCAACGCATAGCGCGTCAGCACAACGCCGTCGTTAACCGCGTCGGAGCCTCCGTTGTCGAAGGGACAGGTATTGACTGCGGTGGCTGTGGTCGTCGCGAGCATCAGCGCACTGGCGGCGACGGACGCAAAATGCGAGCGGAGTTTTCTCCAGATCGTAACGCCTGACAGTGCCGACAATTCGACCGAAAATCGATCATCGCGCTTGTGGCGCAAAAAGTTTTCTGTGTTCACGTGGCCCCTCTAATGTTTATCAAGAACGTTCCTCAGCGGAAAGCCTGATGTTGCCCGTGAACCGTGCCGATTGCAAGGTCACTGTGCTCCGGCCAAAACTAACAAGGGAGCGTTCGCCATAGCGGTGATCAACCGATCTGGCGCGCGATAGCGTCTAGCGCCGCCGCGATTCGCGTGGCTGTCGCCTGGGCTGACTGGCCATTGCTGCGCATGTTGGCCAGCGCGGTGTCGGCCACCGACATGATGCTCGCGAGGAGCGATTGATAGCGCAACGCAACACCGCCGATCACCGGCAGGCCCACCAGCGGCTGCACCGCGTTGGCTAGCCCCGAAACGTTGCGTGCGAGGCCTTCACGAATCCGACCGGTGACAAACGCGGCGGGATCCTGACCCAGCGGGACGGTTTGACGCGTGATGCTTCGCAAGGGCGACGCCAGCGAATTGACTGCGCCATTGAGCGACGCTGCAACCCGGTCATACACGAATTGTGGAACGAAGTCAGAGTCAATCCACGACAACAGGCGCGACGCGATCTTTTGCACGCCGCCGATGATCGCTTCGATCACCACATTGAACATCGACAGATCAACAAATCCCGGTGGGCCGCCGCCCGGTGGTGGCGATACCGGTATCGCGTGACCGCCAGGCGTCGGACCGGGTATTCCGCCGGAAGACAATCCCAATGCTGCTGACGTTTTGGCGCCAACGATGCCATCGGCGGGCAAGCCCGATCGCTGCTGAAAAAGTTTTACCGCCTGCGCTGTTTTCGGCCCGAAAACGCCGTCCGCGACCAATCGTGGCGACGGTATGAGCGCCGAGTTGAGCTTCGATTGCAACAGCGAAACGCTTGGGCCTCGACTACCTATTTGCAGTGAACCATAAGATGAGTTTTGCATTGATATGACCTCCGCAAAGGGAATGAAGACCGAGGGATAGACGTGATCGGTCAATTTTTGCGACATCGCAACGCTCACGGGGTCGTCCGCACCGCCACGTAACTCTGTCGAAGGCCGAATGTCCCCGGCACCTCCGGTTGAGGCGTCCGACAGAACCGCAAGCGTTCTGCCCTACGATGTGGCGGGAGCGGTTCCGCCGCGATTGCCGCGACGATGAGCCATCGCGGTAAACCCGATTTCACATAATTAAATCAATGAGTTGCACTTGCAAGCCATCGCGTTGTGCGCATAAGATTAGCGACGATTTTACGTAGCAACTTGATGGCTGAAACGACCACTGCATCGGGCCTTGAAGGTTTTTACGTGAAAATCGACTACTGATTAGCGAGCCGCCTCAGCAAAGTGGCTTTTCAGGAAGGTTGTCATGTTGAGTGAAACGAACGTTACGCCCCTCCTCAGAGAGGGCATCAACCCCGCTTCAAATAGACCTTGACGAAGCTGCTCTTGAGCGCATCTGCTTGTGCCGGTAACTTGTCCAGCGATGCGTTCCTGGCCAGTGCCATCACCTCATCCAGATTCTTGCGGATGGATTGAATTTCTGCATCGTTGGCTTCGGCCTCGACGGCCTTCAACTTCTCGCTGACCTTCGGGTAAAGCGCGGTAACTTTTGCGGCGTCCCTGGCATTGGCGGCGTCCAGCATTAACTCCATGGCGTCATGGAAATCGACCAGTGCCACGGCCAGCATGGAGAACCCGTTGCGCTTGAATACCTCTTGAAATACCGGGCGCACTTTTTCGAGATCCAGATGGGCCTGGCGCAGATCGCCGGTTCGCACCAAAGGTTCGACGTTGGCCATTATCACGGCGACGGATTGCAGGTCAGGCGCAAGCTGCTGGTCGCTCCTGAGCGCATAAGGCCGATAGCTGGTGTATTTTTTCTTGAATACACCGAACTCCGTGCCCCATTTTTCATAATTGGCGATGGCCGTCTCACGCTCGTTCTTGCCGGTCAGGAAAAGGGTCTGTTTATAGAAATGGTTCATGGCATTGAACTCTTCCAGAAACAGCTTCCGGGTAAAAAATGCGCTTGCGTAGCTACCCCCGACCACTACGGCGAGCAGCAAGACCGCGGCCAGAGCCAACCAGCCAGATCGTGGCGTCGAGGGCGCGGTGCTGGCCGTAGAGACGCCAATGAGGCGGTAAAGCGGGCAGAAACGAACCGAGGCCGTAAGCACCAAGACCGCTCCTGCCACATAGGCAACCCACTGCCACGTTCCGCCGAGCCAGAAGTAGCCCAACTGCAACAGCACAATGCCCAGTACAAGGCGGATGAACTGGTCGACTGAATGCATATTTTTCATCGTGAATTCCTATGGAAGCCGGCCCGCTGGGGCAACTGACGGAGGACTGGGCGTTGGCAAAGCCTGAAGCCAGTCCGGAAAGTGCGCCCTTGATGCATTGCGGTTGCCACGATGAACCTCTTGGTCAAGCCTCGCTTCAATGAAATGCGCACGGTAAGGGCAAAGTGTGCCCCCGATGGGGGGTTTCTCACATGATTGAAATCAAATGAAACGGTGGCTACTCTTCCCCACGGTGAAGAGATTGCTTCCGGTTGCCACGCATGGCTTGTGTGCAGGGAAAATTCTGCAAGAAGGGTGGAGCGCTTCTTTCGATCCCCGAGCGTGGATTGCGCTACGACAACGCCAAAACCAGTCGCTTGATGCGTGGTGACTTCGATTGTTTCGCCACCCAAAGATCGCGTTGTGCTTGCAGATCAAGCCACAGTCCTTCGCGGGTGCCGACTGCCTGATTCAGGCGAAGGTCAATCTCTGCGCTGACTCCCGAGTGACCATTGATGATTCGCGAAAGCTTTGCACGCGTAACGCCGATGTGTGCGGCAAGCGCGGTGATGCTGATTTGCGTTCCTTCGAGCCATTCGCGTAGCAGCTCGCCTGGGTGAGAGGGGTCGTGCATTGCCATAGGCTTCTCCCGCGCCAAATTAGTGATAGTGCAGATCGCTACAAAGGCATGTTCTCGCGGTGCGATTCCGCTTTCACACGATGCGCACCAATGCCCCATATCTCGCGAGTTTGCCGTCTGTGGTCAACAAGACCAACGGTTCGCTGAGACTTTGCGCGACGAGCAGGCGATCAAACGGGTCTTTGTGGTCATCGAACTGCGGGAGTTGCGCCACCGCGTGTGTGTGGAGCGGCGTGATGCTCAGGCGGTCAAAACCGGCAGTATCAATGCCCTGAGAAAAGGTTGGCAAATCGAGGCCAATCTTCTTCGTGCCGACTTTGATCGCGAGCTCCCATTCGGAGGCGACGCTCACCATGACCGAGTCGGTTGAGTCTTCGATGAGACGCCGCGCTTCGGCGGGCAGCCGGGTCGGTTCTACGAGCCACCAGTAAATGAGTTGTGTGTCGATCAGCAGTTTCACGACAGAGGCTCAGCGCTTGCGTGTTGGGCGCGCGGTGTCGTCGTCCTTGAGGACATCGAACAAATCGTCGAGCGGCGCGTTGAAATCGTCGGCCATCCAGAAACCCATCCCCGCGAGGCTCCCCGGGGCCGCGATCCGCTTGCGCGGCGGCTTGTAGGCGCTGAGCGTGGCGATGGGTTCGCCCGCACGGGCGATCACGATCTCCTCCCCGTTCTCGACCGCTTCCAGGAGGCGCGACAGATGCGTTTTTGCTTCGTGGATGTTGACGGTTTGCATGGTGGCGGTAACGTGGTTGCTGTTAGCTAATGCTTAGTCTACTACGTCTCGGCGGCTCTGCGCAAGATGATGCGCGATAGCGTTGCGCGCGTTACGCCGATGAGTGCGCAGAGCGTCGTCGCGCTGATTTGTTCCCCTTCGAACCATGTGCGCTGTAGCTCGCCGGGATGAGAGGGGGGTGCGCATTGCCATGCGTGCGCTACACCACGCGAACCAAGTCCGAGTATGCGGCGAGCGTCGCGTCTGCGGTAAATAGCAATAACGGCTCGGTCATGGCCTGTGCGATGAGGAGTCGGTCAAATGGGTCTTTGTGTATCGGCGGGAGGCGCGCGACAGCGAGCGTGTGCATGCCCGTAATCGCGAGTTCGCGGAACCCGAACGCATCGATGGCGCGGTGAAAGTTTTCAGGTTCGCCGTCGAGCTTACCTAGCGCGCTTTTGATCGCGACCTCCCAAACCGATGCAGCGGACACGTAAACCTCCGATGCCGATTCCACCTGAGCACGCAGCGTTTTGCTCGCTTTGCGGTCATCGGTGGCGAGCCACAAAAAAATGTGAGTATCGAGTAACAGCCGCATTAGCGACCTTCGAGCGCAGCGATGAAGTCATCCGGAAGTGGATCGTCGAAGCCGGCACGAATCTTCAGTTTTCCTTTGAGCATGCCGTAGGGCAACGCCTTGCGTTTGGTGTCAACGGAGGACAGCCGCGCCACAGGCTTGCCCGACTTGGCGATCACGATCTCTTCGCCCTCGCTCACCCGCTCCAGCAGACGGGAGAGGTGTGTTTTGGCTTCGTGAATGTTGACCGTGGAAGAAGCTTGCATCTGAAATCCAAATCTGACTTAGTCGACTTAGTTTATCAGTGTGACCCGACGTATGACCTACTTGCGATCAGTGTCCTTCGAAAAATGCCGATCCAGTTTGTCCAACAATTTGATGCCGATTTTTGCATCGCCACGCTCGGCGCGTTCGGTGTGTCGGGTTAGCGCGTCATCTTCCGCCCGTGCGCGCTGGAGGGCCTTTCCATGAACTTCGTCGAAGATGCCTTCGTCGTTCAGGAAATCGTCGAAGCTTGACCCGCTGCGCGAATTGGATTTCGGTTCGGCCTTCGGAACGTCATTGTTTATCGCGGCAGCTTCGCTAGCTTTTGGCACGCCCAAGTGACCGAGTTCCGCTTCGGGCACAGGATCAAAGAACGCGTCGTCGTTGATTCCTTTCACCCGACCCGGCGTGCGATTCGAGTGCTTGGAATTGATGTCCGTCGTCGTTCGACAGCTTTCGTCAAACTCCTGCATAGTCGCTTCGCTGATGGCGTCGGCGCGATGCAGCGCGCTCGCGGACGAATGAATCGCCTCGAAAGCACCGCTCTTGAATTTACGTTTAATTGCCATTGGTGGTTCTATTTACCCATCGCTATCGTAGCATTCGGCGTTCTCGTTTCTCTGCGCTCTAGAGACGTTGCCACTGCGCACAAGCTCCACCCCGTTCGTGGTGAACCTGTCGAACCATGAACTCATATCTCGCTCGCGACCATGCCGAAATTGACTGAAGCCGCAATCCTCAAACGCGACGCCAAGCGCGACCTTGCGGCGGAATTGCGTGAGTCGCTGGCGCAGATGAAGCGTGGCCAAGTCGGGAGAATTTGGCCAATTCAGGGTCGCGATGGTAAGGGCACGATGCGTGAATCCATCGTTGCCAAAGCCCGCATTTCCATGAAGCTTTCGCAATCGCAGTTCACGGAACTGCTCGGAGTTTGGGTGCGCACCTTGCAGCAATGGGAGCAGGGCCGCCGCGAGCCGACCGGCGCTGCGCAGACGCTGATCAAGGTCGCGATTCACGAGCCGAAGGCGTTGCGCAAGGCGGTGGCGGCGTAAATCCGTCATGTCCCGTTGTCCTTAAGCCTGTCGAAGGGTTTCAAGAACGGGTTGGTCACGGAAAGAACGAAGCAGTCAGATCGCGCTGTGGAAGCGGTTCCACCGCGATTGCCGCAACGACGAAGCATCGCGGTAAAACCGCTCCCACATAATTAATTCAAGGACTTGCGCTTGTAGGCCGTTGCGTTGCATGCGGAGGGTTGGTGAAGATTTGACTTAGCAACCTGATGGCTGAAACGACCGTTACTTAGGGGCTAGGAGGTGGTTTTAGCTTGAAGTCGACTTTTTATAAAAATTGCGGCTAGCCCATGTGCAGTGGTTATCCTAGCTAATAGATGCTGGCTGGTTTGGTCGGATAATTAACCGAATTGCTTTACTCGACCGTTCCGTCGGGAAGCGTGGCTAAACTGTCCCGATACAAACCAAAAGTGTGTTCAGCATGAAGATCGAGTCCACTGATACTGACATTCGAAATCTGCTGCTTTCGGGCTTCTTTTACATACCGCGATTTCAGCGCCCTTATTCGTGGGATAAGGACAACGTTCTCGA
>Ga0209181_10011909_pt1 | contig 11071 bp, 9 predicted proteins | sample MAT05_FD_187208 | JGI IMG/M metagenome (GOLD analysis project Ga0209181, IMG submission 187208) | Freshwater microbial communities from Lake Fryxell liftoff mats and glacier meltwater in Antarctica - MAT-05 (SPAdes) (version 2) | ecosystem: Environmental > Aquatic > Freshwater > Ice > Liftoff...
GTACTTCCAGCAGATCAGGGGCTTGCTGGTATCGGCGCATTTTTTCGTGCGCCGGGACGGCGAGTTGTGGCAATTCGTCAGTTGTGACGCGCGGGCCTGGCATGCCGGCCAGTCCTGTCATCAGGGACGCGACAACTGCAATGACTTCTCGATCGGCATCGAACTCGAGGGCCTGGAGGGTGGGGCGTTCGAGCCGGCGCAGTATGCCGCCACGGCCGCCTTGTGCGCCGCGATCGGCCGACAGTATCCGATCCGTCATGTGGCCGGCCATGAGCATGTCGCTCCGGGGCGCAAGTTCGATCCAGGTGCCGGCTTCGACTGGCCACGGCTGCGCGGCGCGTTGGCATGGGATGACGATTTTTTCCCTCGGTCTTTTTAAATTTTTCTCTGGCCTTCGGGCGTGTTGCCAGTTGCGTGCGCTGCCCCGCCCGTGATCTTGTGCAGCCATCGGTTGGCATCTGCAAAGCGCAGATTTCATGCGGGTGTCGGGCGCAAATGCCGGCGCGGGTCGCATGATCGCGTGGTTTCACGCCGCGGCGCCCATGGTGCAAGGCCTCGCGTGCGATGGTGCGCGCCAGGTTTGTCGATGTTCCACGGCAAGGGCTCGGCCCGCACTGGATGTCATCAGGCCGTGGCCTGGGCGATACACTACCGGTAGTGGCTTGTAATAGACCAATACCCCATATATAGTGTGCGCTGGTCTGGCCACCGGTCTGCTGCGATGACGCAAAAGCAGGCCTCTTGCGAACCAAATCCTCCCCACAAGATGTTCCCAGAGACGAGGAAAGAACAATGCAGACTGCCCATAATCCCCTTACTTCCCAGCAAACCGGCTCCAGCGCCAGGATCCCCATGCACTCTGCAAATGCCAGTAGTGCGCTGACCCATTTTCAGATCATCCGGCGCAATGGCGCTGTTGTGCCATTCGAGCCCAGCAAGATCGCCGTCGCCATGATGAAGGCCTTTCTGGCGGTGCATGGCACGCATGGTGCGGCCTCATCCAGCGTACGAGAGATGGTCGAAGAGCTGACCCAGACCGTGGTGCGGGCGCTGATGCGCTCGCGTCCGGGTGGCGGCACCTTTCATATCGAAGACGTGCAGGACCATGTCGAGTTGGGCCTCATGCGTGGAGGTCACCATGAAATCGCACGTGCCTATGTGCTTTATCGCGAGAAGCGCACGCAGGAGCGCGCCAGCAAGTTCGAGCAGGACAGACCCCGGGCCGCGCAACTGTTTGCCATCGACAACGGCCAGCGTGTACCGCTGGACATGGACTGGCTGCAAGGCCTGGTCCAGGCGGCCTGCGCCGGACTCGGTCCCGATATCCGTTTCGAGCCCATCCTCGCCGAGACCTTGCGCAACCTGTACGACGGTGTGCCAATGGACGAGGTCTACAAGGCCTCGGTGCTGGCAGCGCGCACCTTGATCGAGAAGGATCCCGATTACACCTACGCCACCGCGCGGTTGCTGTTTCATACCATCGCCAAGGAAGTGCTGGGCCATGACGTCGCGCCCTCCGAAATGGGCCCGGCGTATGCCGAGTATTTCCCGCAGTTCGTGCGCAAGGGTGTCGACGCCGAGTTGCTCGACGAACGCCTTCTGCAATTCGACCTGCAGCGACTGGGTGCGGCGCTCAAGCCCGAGCGTGACCTGCAATTCGACTACCTCGGCCTGCAGACGCTGTATGACCGCTATTTCCTGCACATCAGTAAATCGCGCATCGAGTTGCCGCAGGCGTTCTTCATGCGCGTGGCGATGGGACTCTCGCTCAATGAGATCGACCGGGAGACGCGCGCCATCGAGTTCTACGAGATCCTGTCCTCGTTCGACTTCATGTCCAGCACGCCGACGCTGTTCAACAGCGGCACCCTGCGTTCCCAGCTGTCCTCCTGCTACCTGACCACCGTGCCGGACGATCTGGACGGCATCTACGAGTCGATCAAGGAAAACGCGCTGCTGTCCAAATTTGCCGGCGGCCTGGGCAATGACTGGACCCGCGTGCGCGCACTGGGTTCGCGCATCAAGGGCACGAATGGCGAATCACAGGGCGTGGTGCCCTTCCTCAAGGTGGTCAACGATACCGCGGTGGCGGTCAACCAGGGTGGCAAGCGCAAGGGCGCCGTATGCACCTACCTGGAAACCTGGCACCTGGACATCGAGGAGTTCCTGGAGTTGCGCAAGAACACCGGCGATGACCGTCGGCGCACGCACGACATGAATACCGCCAACTGGATTCCCGATCTGTTCATGCGCCGCGTCATGGAAAAGGGCAACTGGACGCTGTTCTCGCCGTCCAACGTGCCCGATCTGCACGACAAGTTCGGCGCTGATTTCGAGCGCGCCTACGTCGCCTACGAAGAGCAGGCTGCGCGCGGCGAGATCAAGCCCTCGCGCACGCTGGCGGCATCCGACCTGTGGCGCAAGATGCTGACGATGTTGTTCGAAACCGGCCATCCGTGGATCACGTTCAAGGACGCCTGCAACGTGCGTTCACCGCAGCAACACGCCGGTGTCGTGCATTCGTCGAACCTGTGCACCGAGATCACGCTCAACACCAGCGATACCGAAACTGCGGTCTGCAACCTGGGTTCGGTCAACCTGCTGCAGCACCTCAAGGACGGTGCGATGGATCACGAAAAGCTGCGTCGCACCATCGGCATCGCGATGCGCATGCTGGACAACGTCATCGACATCAACTACTACGCGGTCAAGAAGGCGCGCGACTCCAACCTGCGCCACCGTCCGGTGGGTCTGGGTGTGATGGGCTTCCAGGACAGCCTGTACAAGCTGCGTATTCCTTACGCCAGCGATGCGGCGGTGGAGTTTGCCGACCGATCCATGGAGGCGGTCTGCTACTTCGCCTATTGGGCGTCGACTGAACTGGCCCGTGAGCGCGGCCGCTATTCCAGCTTCAAGGGCTCCTTGTGGGACCGCGGCATTCTGCCAATTGACACGCTGGACATGCTGGCATCCGCGCGCGGCGGTTACGTGGAGGTCGACCGTTCATCCACGATGGACTGGGAAGCACTGCGCAGCAAGATTGCACAGGACGGCATGCGCAATTCCAACTGTGTGGCGATCGCCCCGACTGCGACGATCTCCAACATCATCGGCGTGGACGCGTCGATCGAGCCATGCTTCGGTAATCTTTCGGTCAAGTCCAACCTGTCTGGAGAGTTCACCGTCATCAACGGCAGCCTGGTGCACGACCTCAAGCGCCTGGGCCTGTGGGATGACGTGATGGTGATGGATCTGAAACACTTTGATGGCTCGCTGCAGCCGATCGACCGCGTGCCGCAGGAGATCAAGTCGCTGTATGCCACCGCGTTCGAAGTTGAAACGCAATGGCTGGTCGAAGCCGCCGCGCGGCGTCAAAAATGGATCGACCAGGCGCAGTCGCTCAACATCTACATGGCGGGTGCTTCGGGCAAGAAGCTCGACGACACCTACAAGCTGGCCTGGGTGCGGGGTCTGAAGACCACGTATTACCTGCGCACGCAATCGGCAACACATGCCGAGAAGTCCACGGTTGCTTCTGGGCGCATGAACGCTGTGTCGTCGGGTACGGGCGACGCGCCCATGAGTGCACTCGACAAGGCCGCGGCTGCAGCGCGCGAACAACTAGCGGCGAGCCCGGCCACTGACGTGAAATTCTGTGGTGTCGACGATCCGACCTGTGAGGCTTGCCAGTAAACCGTGATGCGCAATCGCCCGCCAACGATGCGGGCGATGCAATTGAACAACACAAATTTGCAGCGATGACCATGAATACTTTTCAATTCATGACGCTGCTCTGATAATTCGCAGATTGGAAACCTCTATGTTGACCTGGGACGAAGAAGTCAAGCCCACACCGCCAATGTCTTTCTCTCGCGACCCGCATGCGGGTCGCTCGATGGAGGCGCCGCCGAAATCGCCAACCCTGCGTGTGCTGGATGATGGCGCGGCAGTGCCGGCAGCACCTGCAACTGCAATTGCAAGCACTCCCCGGCGCGTCAACGCTGCCGACAAGCGCATCATCAACGGCAAGACCGATGTCAATCAGTTGGTGCCGTTCAAGTACAAATGGGCCTGGGAGAAATACCTGGCGAGTTGTGCCAATCACTGGATGCCGCAAGAGGTCAACATGACGCGTGACATCGCGTTGTGGAAAGATCCGGCCGGCCTGACCGAAGACGAGCGACGCATCGTCAAGCGCAACCTCGGTTTTTTTGTCACCGCTGACTCACTGGCTGCCAACAACATCGTGTTGGGCAGTTACCGCCACATCACGGCGCCCGAATGCCGACAGTTCCTGTTGCGCCAGGCGTTCGAAGAAGCCATCCATACACACGCCTATCAGTACATCGTCGAGTCGCTCGGCCTGGACGAAAGCGAGATCTTCAATGCCTACAACGAGGTGGCCTCGATCCGCAACAAGGACCAGTTCCTGATCCCGTTCATCGAGACCTTGACCAACCCCCATTTCACGACCGGTACGCTGGAGAACGACCAGAAGCTGCTCAAATCGTTGATCGTCTTCGCCTGCCTGATGGAGGGCCTGTTCTTCTATGTCGGGTTCACTCAGATACTGGCTTTGGGCCGGCAGAACAAGATGACTGGCGCGGCGGAGCAGTACCAGTACATCCTGCGCGACGAATCCATGCATTGCAACTTCGGTATCGACCTGATCAACCAGATCAAGCTGGAAAACCCGCTGTTGTGGACACCTGCCTTCAAGGCCGAGATCCGCGACCTGTTCGAGCAGGCGGTGGCGCTCGAGTACCAATACGCCGAAGACACCATGCCGCGCGGCGTGCTGGGCATGAACGCGTCGATGTTCAAGGGTTACCTGCGCTACATCGCCAATCGGCGCGCGACACAGATCGGTATGGAAGCCTTGTATCCGAACGAAGAAAATCCGTTCCCCTGGATGAGCGAGATGATCGACTTGAAGAAGGAGCGCAACTTCTTCGAGACGCGTGTCATCGAGTACCAGTCCGGTGGGGCCTTGTCCTGGGATTGAAGGCGGATAAGAACAGTCATGGCAACCCGAATTTCATGTGATGCTACAGGCCGCGCAGACGGCCGCAGCATCACGTGCGACCCCATTCAAGGTGCTGGGATAAGGCCCAACACCCTGAATCGCTTCATGTGCTCCAACAGGCATGAAGTGCTCTTTGTTACTTGATCAAGGAGAAAATGATGGCAACTGCAAAAAAACCGGCGGCTAAAAAAGCCGCCCCTGCGAAGAAAGCTCCGGCCAAGAAGGTCGTAGCGAAGAAGGCTCCTGCGAAGAAGGCAGCAGCCAAGAAGGCTCCGGCCAAGAAGGCCGTGGCGAAGAAGGCTCCTGCGAAGAAGGCAGCTGCCAAGAAGGCTCCGGCCAAGAAGGCGGTAGCGAAGAAGGCTCCTGCGAAGAAGGCAGCTGCCAAAAAGGCGCCTGCAAAAAAGGCCGCTGCCAAGAAGGCTCCAGCGAAAAAAGCGGTAGCTAAGAAGGCTCCAGCGAAGAAAGCTGCTGCCAAGAAAGCCGCGAAGAAGCCTGCTGCCAAGAAAGCTGCGAAGGCGCCCGCTGCCCCTGCCCCTGCTGCATCCGCCGCTCAGACGACGTTGAACCCGCAGGCGGCCTGGCCGTTTCCAACTGCCAGCAAGCCCTGAACGACGCTTTAACTAGCTTCGTTGCAAGCCCGATACCTCACGGTGTCGGGCTTTTTTTCAGCTCATCAGGAAAACCTTCGCGCCAGGCGCTGCGTTGCCATGAGCCTTGGAAGCGGCCCGGCGGCTCACAAACCGATCGCAGCCTTGTCGATGGCGTAGTTTTGCGGGCCTTGTTCGGCGATCTTGCGCGCGCCCAGTTGGTTGCCCAGTTCTGCACAACGTTCGAGCGACCAGCCCTGCTCGAGGCCGAACAGCAGGGCGCCGCGAAACGCATCGCCGCAACCGGTGGGATCTACCACTTTGCTGGCCGTGATGCCCGGCACATGGGTCTTGTTGCCGTCGATCCATACATCACAACCCTGGGCGCCGGTGGTGACGATCAGGCCGCGCACCTTGCGTGACACCTCGGCAATGTCCCAGCCTGTGCGGTCGCACAGCATCTTGCCTTCATAGTCGTTGACAGCCACCCAGCTGGCCTTTTCGACGAAGTCGCGCAACTCGGCACCGTCAAAGCGCGGCAATTGCTGACCCGGATCGAAAACGAAGGGGATGTCGGCTTTGGCGAACTGTTCAGCGTGTTGCACCATCGCATCGCGGCCGTCTGGCGCAATGATGCCCAGGGCGATGTCGCCGCGCGCTTCAATTTTCGTCTGCCAGGCTTGCTCCATGGCGCCGGGGTGAAAACCGTTGATCTGGTTGTTGTCCATGTCCGTGATGATCATGGCCTGGGCGGTGTAGGCGTCGGGAATGGTCCGCACGAACTCCGTGCGAATGTCCAGGTCAGCGAAGCGCTTGAGGTAGGTATCGCCGTCCATGCCGATCGTGGCCATTGGCAATGGCTCGCCTCCAAGCAGCTTCAGGCTGTAGGCGATGTTGCCTGCGCATCCGCCAAAGTCCCGGCGCAGCGACGGCACCAGAAACGAGACATTGAGGATGTGCAATTGCTCGGGGAGTATCTGCTGCGCAAAACGACCCTCGAAGTTCATGATGGTGTCGAAGGCCAGTGAGCCACAAATGATGGATGCCATGGTGCAAGTCGGAACGGGTGTCAGGGATAAAAGGCGAGAAGGCGGTATCCAGCAATGCGGTCGGTTGGGGTGCCGGGCCTGACGGACAGCGCCAGCGAGCCGGTCCACACCGAGGCGGTCGCCAGTGTCAGGGTGCCGGAGCCGAATTCTGCGGGCTGGATCACGCGGCGGATGACGGCTTGATCTTGCGGGTCTGTCAGCGAGAGTTCGATGGAAGGCATTGCGATGGCGATGGGCGCCGTGTTGCGCAACGTGAAGCCCAGTTGGTAGTCATCGCCACGCAGGCGACTGAATGAGGAACTGTCGATGACGACGGACTCGATTTGCCGCAGCGGCGCCAAAACGCAACCGGTCAGGTCGCACATGGCCTGCAGCATGGGTCGCGTGGCAGGTTCCACGGCAGCGATGCGATCGCGTTCCATGCGCACCACCTGCACGATCAACAGCGCCAGTAGGGCCAGCACCACAATGGCAAGTGACCAGCGCACGGCGGGTCGACGCCAGATCGAGGGCTTGTCGGCGTCGCGCAAAAATGTGACTGACGGTTCGTCCAGATCCAGCGCCTGGTCCGCCTTGGCGGATGGCTGCACCGCTGTGGAGTCCGGCAGGGGCAGATCGACGTGCGCTCGCTTGGGCGTCGGTGCTTGCGTGTGGGGCTCGGGTTCTGGCTCCCGTTCGAGGAAGACGGTTTCAGGGTCAGTCACCGGAGAGTCGATCCAGCTGGTGTCGTCACTGGCTGTCGCAGGCAAGGGCTGCGGTACGGCTGCAGCCGCTGCAGGCGTACGCGGCCGTTCGGGTGGTGGCGGTGTCGTTGGTTCAGCGGGCCGGACGAAGAACGATTGCGTGGACGCCGGTGCTGACCGTGGTTCCTTGGGTGGTACCGGCGGTGGCGCTGGAGCTTGCGCTGGCGGTGGACTCACGGCCGACGGGGCGGCCGAGTCGGACTCGGCCGATGGGACCATGTTTTGAGTGGCGTCGAAGATCTCGGCGCACCGACCGCAGCGGACCCATCCCTCGGATACCCGGAGTTGGTCCGGAACGACCTTGAACATGGTTTCGCATGTCGGACAACGCGTGATCAGGCTCATGGAGGGTCGATTGTAGTGGCGCGGTCTTGCGCGTCAGGTGCTGGCAGTCATCAGCACCCAGCCGTCCTGGGCTGCTGCCACCTTAAGCTGCACGTGGGCAGCGTAGGCCTGCGTCAGTTCGTCGGCCTGGCGCTCCAGAATGCCCGACAGCACAAGATGCCCGCCGTTCGCCAAGCGGCCGCACAACAGCGGCGCCAACACTTTCAGTGGTGTGGCCAGGATGTTGGCCAGCACGGTCTGATATTGGCCGCTGGTCATGTCCGGCAAGCCGCAGCGGATCGTGACTTGGTTGGCCTGTGCGTTGAGGAGGGACGACTCCACGGCCGCGGAGTCGATATCGACCGCATCGACCTCCTGGGCGCCCATCATGGCGGCGGCAATGGCCAGGATGCCCGAGCCACAACCGTAGTCGAGCACGCGCCCCAGCGGATGGGGTCCACGACCTTGTGCGATCCACTGCAGGCACATGCGCGTGGTCGGATGGGTTCCGGTGCCGAAGGCGAGGCCAGGGTCGAGCCGGATGATGTGCTGCGCGTCAGCCGGCGGTTCGTGCCAGGTCGGCACAATCCAGAACCCAGGCGTGATAGGAACCGGCGCGAACTGTGCCTGCGTCAGCCGGACCCAATCCTGATCCGCAAGTGGCGCGATGCCGACCATCCGACATTCGGCAAAGAAGTCCTGCGCCTGCAGAAGGGCTGACGCTTGCAGCGTCAGCGGTTCGGTGGCGAACAAGGCCTTGACCGTGGAGTGGCGCCAGCCGATCCGCGTCGGTACCATGCCCGGTTCCCCGAACAGTGGTTGTTCGGCATCTGTCAGTGCGTCGCTGTCCTCGACGCTGATGCTTTGCGCCTCCAGTGCCTCCAGTGCGTCAGAGATAATTTCCACCTGGGCTTGCGGGCACTGCAGACTCAACTCGAACATGGCCGGTCTTTAACGTTTGTGCTGGGCGAGCCACTCTTCCAGGTAATGGATATTCGTTCCACCACCGCAGAATTTGGCGTCCACCATCAGCTCGCGGTGCAGCGCAATGTTGGTGTTGATGCCCTCGACCACCGTTTCGCCCAGGGCCGTGCGCATGCGCGCCAGGGCCTGTTCGCGCGTGTCGCCATGCACGATGAGCTTGCCGATCATCGAGTCGTAGTTCGGTGGCACAAAATAGTTGGTATAGATATGCGAGTCCACGCGCACACCGGGACCGCCCGGCGGATGCCACATCGTGATGCGCCCTGGAGAAGGTGTGAATTTGTAGGGGTCTTCGGCATTGATGCGGCACTCGATGGCATGACCGCGGATCTCGATCTGGCGCTGTGTGAACGGAAGTTTTTCGCCCGCCGCCACCATGATCTGCGTCTTCACGATGTCCACGCCGGTAATCCATTCGGTCACCGGGTGCTCGACCTGTACACGGGTGTTCATCTCGATGAAATAAAACTCGCCGTTCTCAAACAGGAACTCGAAAGTGCCCGCGCCGCGATAACCGATCTTCTTGCAAGCGGCGACACATCGTTCGCCGATACGTTCGATCAGCTTGCGTGCAATGCCCGGCGCCGGCGCTTCCTCGATGACCTTCTGGTGGCGCCGCTGCATCGAGCAGTCGCGCTCGCCCAGGTAGACCACGTTCTTGAATTTGTCGGCCAGGATCTGGATCTCGATATGGCGCGGGTTCTGCAGGAACTTCTCCATGTACACCGCAGGATTGCCGAACGCCGCGCCGGCTTCGGCCTTGGTCATCTGCACCGCGTTGACCAACGCCGCCTCGGTATGCACGACCCGCATGCCGCGTCCGCCGCCGCCGCCGGCGGCCTTGATGATGACCGGGTAGCCAATGGACTTTGCAATGCGCCGGACCTGTACGGAGTCGTCCGGCAGTTCGCCCTCCGAGCCCGGCACGCAGGGAACACCTGCCTTGATCATGGCCTGTTTGGCCGACACCTTGTCGCCCATGATTCGGATCGACTCGGGCGTGGGGCCTATGAACTGGAATCCGCTTTTTTCGACCCGTTCGGCGAATCCGGCGTTTTCACTCAGGAACCCGTATCCGGGGTGGATAGCCTCGGCGTCGGTCACCTCGGCTGCCGAGATGATGGCAGGCATGTTGAGGTAACTCAGCGCGGACGGACCCGGGCCGATGCAGACCGCTTCCTCTGCCAGCTTGACATATTTGGCTTCCCGGTCAGCCTCCGAGTACACCATCACTGCAGTGACACCAAGCTCGCGACAGGCGCGCTGGATACGCAGTGCGATTTCGCCGCGATTGGCAACCAGAATCTTCTTGAACATGGCTCAGGCGGTCCGTCGTCAGCTGATTTCGAACATGGGTTGCCCGTATTCGACAGCCTGGCCGTTGACGCACATGATGTTCGTCACGGTGCCGGTCTTGTCGGCTTCGATTTCGTTGAGGATCTTCATGGCCTCCACGATGCAGATCGTGTCGCCTTCCTTTACGGCACTGCCTACTTCGACAAATGCCTTGGCGCCCGGCGAAGCGCTGCGATAGAAGGTGCCGACCATCGGCGACTTCACGATATGGCCGGCGGGCGGCGCGGCAACAACCGGCTCGGCTGCGCCGGACGGAACCGTTGCGTGGGCTGCGGCGAGAGGAGCCGCGGCAGGCGCGCCCATCTGGTACTGCGGCGCGCCAGCGTACCCGCCCTTGACGATGCGCACCTTGCCTTCGGCTTCGGTGATTTCCAGTTCGGATACGTTCGAATCCGATACCAGATCGATCAGTGTCTTGAGTTTTCGCAGATCCATGGGGGCTCCAACGACGATGTTTGAATGAGTCGCAAATTTACCCCAAATAAGGGCTAACTTTGCCTATCTTCGTCTATTTTTGAAATTAACCCGCGACCGGCAAGCGGTTGACAGGGCGGCGGTGGCGTAGTGGTTTCTTGTTTCGGCCCACCAGGCCGCTACATTGCTCACCTCAAGGTCCGCCAATGTTGCAGCTCTTGCGCCGAAAGCTGGCCCATTTTACGTTGCCTTATCCGGGACGATCCGTCCAGCAACACCGAGAACGGCAGACCGCCTGCGGCATTGCCCAGTCTGCGGCTCAGATCGGTGCCTGCAAGTCCTGCCAAGGCGATCGGAAACTGCATCGGCAAACGCTGCAGGAAGCGAGTCACCGGCGCCGCCTGGTCTACGGCCAGGCCGAGCACTTGCCAGCCATTGGCGCGGTTTTCGGCGTAAAAGCGATCCAATAGCGGCATTTCTTCAACGCAAGGGGCACACCAGGTGGCCCAGAAATTGAGCAGCAGCGGTCTGCCCATCAAACTGACCATGGACAGACTGCCACCTTGTGGTGTTTTAAATGTCAAGCCC
>Ga0209181_10011910_pt1 | contig 11071 bp, 7 predicted proteins | sample MAT05_FD_187208 | JGI IMG/M metagenome (GOLD analysis project Ga0209181, IMG submission 187208) | Freshwater microbial communities from Lake Fryxell liftoff mats and glacier meltwater in Antarctica - MAT-05 (SPAdes) (version 2) | ecosystem: Environmental > Aquatic > Freshwater > Ice > Liftoff...
TCCGCCCGCTGCGGTCTGCCCGCTGCCATCCGCCTGTTGCCGTCCGCCCCTGGCTGTCTCTTTCTGTCAGCCGCGTCACCGGGTTCGTCGTCGCCTGCGCGTTCAGCGCCATCGATCTCATCCCTGCCGCGCCAACACCTCCAGCGCTGCGGCGACCACAGCCTGCGCGTCGACTTCGAAGTAGCGACGCAACTGCTGCCGGGTGTCGCTGCGCCCGAAGCCGTCGGTGCCCAGGGTGACCAGGGGCGCGTCGATGTATTCGCCGATCAATTGCGGCCAGGCCCGCACATAGTCGCTGGCGGCCACCACGGGCACGGGGCCGGGCAGCAGCCGCGCGACATGGCTCTGGCGCTTTTCGAGGCGGGGTTCGATGCGGTCCAGCCGCTGCTGTTCACGCGCCTGCCGCGCCAGTTCGCTGTAGCTGGTGGCGCTGAAGACCTCACAGGCGACACCATGTTCGTCGGCCAGCAGGCGCGCCGCCTTCAGCACCTCGCGCAGGATGGTGCCCGAGCCCAGCAGCCTGAGCCGGGCCTTGCGCACCTCGGGCAGGAACGATTGAAGGCGATAGAGGCCCTGCACCAGATCGCCGTGCACTTCGGGCGGCAGGCTGGGCATGGCCTGGTTTTCGTTCATCAGCGTGAGGTAATGGAACTCGTCGCACTGTTGCACCAGCATGCGCTGCATGGCGTGTTCCATGATGACGGCCACTTCACCGGCATGCGCGGGGTCCCAGGCGACGCAATTGGGCACCGTGCTCGCCACCAGCAGGCTGCTGCCGTCCTGGTGCTGCAGGCCTTCGCCGCTCAGCGTGGTGCGGCCGGCCGTGGCGCCGAACAGGAAGCCGCGGCTGCGCTGGTCGGCGGCGGCCCAGATGAGGTCGCCGACGCGCTGGAAGCCGAACATCGAGTAGTAGATGTAGACCGGCAGCATCGGCAGGCCGTGCACGCTGTAGCTGGTGGCCGCCGCGATCCAGCTGCTCAGCGCGCCGGCTTCGTTGATGCCTTCTTCGAGCAACTGGCCGTCGCGGACTTCGCGGTAGTACAGCATGGTCTCGCGGTCTTCGGGCTCGTAGAGCTGGCCCTCGGGCGCGTAGATGCCGACCTGGCGGAACAGGTTGGCCATGCCGAAAGTGCGCGCTTCGTCGGCGACGATGGGCACGATGCGCGGCCCCAGCGTCGGGTCTTTCAGCAGGTTGCCCAGCATGCGCACGGCCGCCATGGTGGTGCTCATCTCCTTGCCCGCCGCGTTCAGCGCGAAGTCGCCCCAGGCCGCCAGCGGCGGCACCGGCAGCACGGGAGCGGCGGCATTGCGCAGCGGCAGCGGCCCGCCGAGGGCGGCGCGGCGCTGGCGCAGGTAGACCATCTCGGCGCTGTCCTGGGCCGGTTTCAGGAAGCGCAACTGCTCGACGTCGACGTCGCTCAGCGGCAGCGCGAAGCGGTCGCGGAAGGCTTTCAGTACCGTGCTGTCCAGTTTCTTGGCCTGGTGCGAGGTCATGCGGCTTTCGCCTGCGCCGCCCATGCCGAAGCCCTTCTTGGTCTTCGCCAGGATCACCGTCGGCCGGCCCTTCGTGGCCTGCGCCAGGGCGAAGGCGGCATACAACTTGCGAAAGTCGTGGCCGCCGCGCTTCAGGCCGTCGATCTCGGCCTCGCTCATGTGGGCCACGAGCTGTTGCACCGCCGGGTCCTGGCGGAAGAAGTGCTCGATGTTGTAGGCGCCGTCGTTGGCGCCCAGCGTCTGGTATTGGCCGTCTACCGTGCGGCTGAGGGCGCGCAGCAGCACGTGCTGGGTGTCACGGGCGAACAGCGCGTCCCAGTCGCTGCCCCACAGCACCTTGATGACGTTCCAGCCCGCGCCTTTGAACAGCGACTCCAGCTCCTGGATGATTTGCCCGTTGCCGCGCACCGGGCCGTCCAGGCGCTGCAGATTGCAGTTGACGATGAAAGTCAGGTTGTCGAGCTTTTCGCGCGCCGCCAGGGTCAGGCCGGCGATGGATTCGGGTTCGTCCATCTCGCCGTCGCCGACCACCGCCCAGACATGGCGGCCTGCCGTGTCCGCCAGGCCGCGTGCGCTCAGGTAGCGCATGAAGCGCGCCTGGTAGACAGCGCACAGCGGCCCCAGGCCCATGCTGCCGGTGGGGAACTGCCAGAACTCGGGCATCAGCCAGGGGTGCGGGTAACTGCACAGTCCCGTCCCCGGGCCGCCTTGCACTTCCTGTCGGTAGTTGGCCAGTTGCCCTTCGCTCAAGCGGCCTTCGAGGAAAGCGCGCGCGTACACGCCCGGTGCCGAGTGCGGCTGGAAGAACACGAGGTCGCTGTGCTGGCCGTCGGCGCTGCCGCAGAAGAAGTGGTTGAAGCCGAGCTCGAAGATCTCGGCTGCCGAGGCATAACTTGCAATATGGCCGCCGAGTTCGCCATGTGCCTCGTTGGCGCGCACCACCATCGCCAGTGCGTTCCAGCGCAGGATGGCGGTCAGGCGCTCTTCCGTGCGCAGGTCGCCGGGATAGGCGCCCTGGCGCTCCAGAGGAATGGTGTTGCGATAGGCCGAGAAGGGCTGCGCCTGGGAGACGATGCCCAGGTTCCGGGCCGCCACTTCCAGCTGTTCGATCAGGAAACGACCGCGCTCCGGTCCGGCGCCGTCCACCACGGCCTGCAAGGCGTCGAGCCACTCCCGGGTCTCCTGCGGGTCGGTGTCTTGCGGCTCGGGATGGTGGTCAGGGCTGTGGTCTGGAATGCGGTCTGCGGTCATCGTTGCAGTGTCGCAAAGTTTGGCCGGCGGTGGCTCGTCGTCACAGCGTCTCATCGTCTCAACGGCTCGACGCGTGGGCGCTGTGCACTGAGTCCGAGGGAGCTGCCCGGTGTCGGAAGTGCCCGGCGAGCCGTGGCTATACTGACCAGTTGGGTTTTCGAGGTGTTGTCATGATCCTGTTTCGTTGTCCGGTTCGCGGCGCCCAAGAGGCCTTCCGGGCATGGTGACCCGGCTTCCGGCCGATCACCCGGAGCGTTTTTCGCTGGCCGAAGAGGTGCACGCCCGACCGTCCGAGCAGTTGCCCACACCGGCGCGTGCCAGCTACCTCGCGGTGGTGGTGGACAGTGACGACCGCGGCCGCGAAAGCGCCCAGCTCGCCAAGCTGTGCGAACGCTTTGCGGTCGCTGCGCCGGCCCGTGACGCCAACCATTTCAGCGCCCGTCTGGGGCCCATGCGGCTGAAGTGGGAGCGCCACGGCGAGTTCTCTTCGTGGACGATGATCGCGCCCGGCCTGGAGACCATGCCTTTTGCCGAGCCGGCCGCCAGCCTGTTGCCCGAGGGTTGGTTGCGCGGCTTGCCGGGCCTGACCGTGATGGCGGCGCATGCCGTGATCATGGAAGACCCGCTGGAAGACCCTGCGCAAGCACCCGGCGCCACTTTGCTGGCCCACTGCTTCGAAGACCATGTCGTGGTCGGCGCTGAGGTGGCCGATGGCGCGGCACTGGCCTATACGGACTTCAAGCTGCATGGCGACGGCTGTTCGCGTTTTTTGCTGTTCGGGCGGGGCCTGTCGCCGCGCCTGGCCGGCCAGATACTGCAGCGCCTGTGCGAGATCGAGGCTTACCGCATGATGGCCTTGCTGGCGCTGCCGATGGCGCGCCGGCAGTCGCCACGCATCGTGGCGATCGAAAAGTCCCTGGCCACGCTGACCGATGGCATTGCGCGCGAAGAGGGCGCCGACGAGGCCCTGCTGCAAGAGTTGACGCGGCTGGCGGCCGAGGTCGAAAGTGGGCTCTCGGCCAGCCAGTTTCGCTTCGGCGCCTGCCGCGCTTATGCCGAGTTGGTGCGCACGCGCATCCAGGAATTGCGCGAAAAGCGGCTGCCCGGTTTTCAGACCATCGGCGAGTTCATGGCCAGGCGCTTCGAGCCGGCGGTGGCCACCTGCCTGACGGTGTCGTCCCGCCTGCACGACCTGTCGGAGCGCGTGGCGCAGGCCAGCGGCCTGCTGAGCACGCGGGTGGACATCGCCCGCGAACGCCAGAACCAGGCCCTGCTCAGATCGATGGAGCGCCGCGCCCGCTTGCAATTGCGCTTGCAGCAGACCGTGGAAGGGCTGTCGGTGGCGGCCATCGTTTACTACGTCGTCGGTCTCCTGGGCTATATCTCGAAGGGGCTGAAGGCCGGCGGGCTGACGCTGGACGCCGACCTGGTGACCGCCCTGGCGGTGCCGCTGGTGGCGGTGCTCGCGATCACGGCGGTGCGCCGGGCACGGCGCCGCGTGCAGGCCGACGAGGCGATGCCTTAACGCCCCTGCACCGGGGCGCGGCCGCAGTTCGTGGAACACTCTGCGGTCCGTTTTTTTGTCCGCTCTCTCCAGATTTTTTTCACGGCCTCGCGCCCCAACGTCCAACCTCTACCGATGTCGATCCCTTTCCCTTTCAGTGCCATCGTCGGCCAGGAGCAGATGAAGTTGGCCATCCTCGTGGTGGCGGTGGACCCCAGCGTGGGTGGCGTGTTGATCTTCGGCGACCGCGGCACCGGCAAGTCGACGGCGGTGCGTGCGTTGGCGGCCCTGCTGCCCAAGGTGCGCACCGTCGTCGGTTGCCGTTATGGCTGCGACCCGGCGAAGCCCTTTTGTGGTGTCAAGACCCCTTGTGAAGGGTTGGCGAACAACAAGGTCGCCCTGCTGCCGGTGCCGGTGGTGGACATGCCGCTGGGCGCCACCGAAGACCGCGTCGTCGGCGCGCTCGACATCGAGCGCGCACTGAGCCAGGGCCAGAAGGCTTTCGAGCCGGGCTTGCTGGCGCGCGCCAACCGCGGCTTCTTGTACATCGACGAGGTCAATCTGCTCGAAGACCATCTCGTGGACTTGTTGATCGACGTCGCTGCGTCAGGCGAAAACGTGGTCGAGCGCGAGGGCCTGTCGGTGCGCCACCCGGCGCGCTTCGTGCTGGTCGGCAGTGGCAACCCGGAAGAGGGCGAACTGCGGCCGCAACTGCTGGACCGCTTCGGCCTGTCGCTGGACGTGAAGACGCCCACCGACCTGCCCACGCGGGTCGAAGTGGTGCGGCGGCGTGACAACTTCGAACGCGACCCGGCGGCTTTCGTCGCCCTGTGGAAGAAGGAAGAAGACAAGGTGCGCAAGCGCATCACCCTGGCCCGCGAACGGTTGCCCTCGGTGGTGATGCCCGACAGTGCGCTGGAGCGCGCCGCCCAGTTGTGCATGGCGCTGGGCACCGACGGCCTGCGCGGCGAGTTGACGCTGATGCGCGCTGCGCGCGCGATGGCGGCGCTGGACGGCGTGGCCACGGTGGGCGACGAGCAGTTGCGCCAGGTGGCGCCGGCGGCGCTGCGGCATCGCCTGCGCCGCGATCCGCTGGACGACACCGATGCCAGCGCCCGTGTGCAACGGGTGCTGGACGAGGTCTTCGGTGCGCCTGCGTCGGTCCTTGCCGGTGATTGAGTCCGGGGCCGCGCCGCAGCGCAATTCCTGAGCATGGCAGCCAGCGCCGCGCCCGTCGACGACAACGACCCGCGTGCCGAACAGGCGCTGTGGGCCGCAGCGGCCTTGGCGCTCGACCCGCAAGGCCTGGGCGGGGCCGTGCTGCGCGCCCAGGCCGGTGGCGCGCGCGACGCCTGGGTGGCGGCTTTGCGGGTTTTCTTGCCGACCGACGCACCGGTGTGGCGACTGCCGCTGAACATCAGCGACGACCGGCTGCTCGGTGGCCTGGACCTGGCCGCCACGCTCAACCAGGGCGCTCCGGTGGCGCAGGTCGGTCTGCTGGCGCAGGCGCACGGCGGCGTCGTGCTGGCGGCGATGGCCGAACGTTTGAGCCCTTCGACCACGGCGCAACTGTGTGCGGCACTGGACAGCGGCCAGGTGCGGGTCGAACGCGAAGGCATCAGCCGCGTTTCGGCCAGCCGCTTTGCACTGGTGGCGCTGGACGAAGCCCTGGCCGACGACACGCCGCTGTCGGCCGCGCTGGCCGATCGGCTGGGCCTGTGGCTGGACCTCAGCCAGTTCAGTGTGCGTGCCACTTTGCTCGTCGATCAAGGCATGCAGCAGGCCGTGCAGGAGGCGCGTGCCCTGTTGCCGCAAGTGCAGACCGACGAGGCCATGCTGCAGGCGCTGTGTGCCACCACGCAGGCGCTGGGCGTGCACTCGCCGCGGGCCGCCTGGCAGGCATGGCGGGCGGCCCGCGCGAGTGCGGCCCTGCGCGGCAGCCTGATCGTCGAAGCCGAGGACGCGACGCGGGCGGTGCAGATGGTGCTGGCACCGCGGGCGACGCAGCAGCCGCAGGTGCAGCCAGAAGACACGATGGAGAGCGAGCCCGGAGAGCCGCCAGAGCCACCAGAGCCGCCGCAGCAAGACAGCGCGCCCGCGCCGACGCCAGACGAGGCCGAATCGGCACCGCCCCCGCCCGCGCCCTCACCGCCTGCGGGCTCGCCGGACGAGGTCGAGGCCGAACAGTCCGCCACGCCGGACGAGGCCAAGGAGTTGCAGGACCAACTGGTGCAGGCGGCACTGGCGTCCATACCGCCCGGCCTGCTGGCGCGGCTGGAGCAAGGTGAGACCGCGCGCGGCGCGGCACCCGCTGCGGGCCGATCCGGCGCGGCCAGCGCTTCGCGCAACCGCGGCAGGCCGCTCGGTGCGCGTGCCGGTGCGCCGCACGCAGGCGCCCGGCTGCACCTGATCGAGACCTTGAGGGCGGCAGCACCCTGGCAGCGGCTGCGCCAGCAGCAGGCCGAGCAGGCCGAGCAGGTTGCGCAGGCTGCGCGCAGCGAGACGGCCGACGGGCGGCCCGGCAAAGTGCGCACCGCCAGCGCCACGGCGCCGCGTGTGCATGTGCGTGTGCGTGTGCGCTCGCAAGACTTTCACGTGCGCCGCTTCGAGCAGCGTCGAACCACCACCACCATCTTCGCCATCGACGCCTCCGGCTCTTCGGCCCTGCACCGGCTGGGCGAAGCCAAGGGCGCGGTCGAACTCTTGCTGGCCGAGTGTTACGTGCGCCGCGACGAGGTCGCCGTGATCGCCTTTCGCGGTCGTGGCGCAGAGCTGCTGCTGCCGCCCACGCGCTCGCTGGTGCGCGCCAAGCGCGGCCTGGCGGGCTTGCCCGGTGGCGGCGGCACACCGCTGGCGCAGGGCATCGAAGCCGCGACGCAACTGGCACATCTGGTGCGGCGGCGCGGTGCGACGCCGGTCATCGTGCTGCTCACCGACGGCCGCGCGAATGTGACGCGCAGTGGCGAGGGCGGCCGCGCGCGCGCGCAGGAGGAAGCGCTGCAGGCCGCGCGGGTGTTGCGCGCGCAGGGCGGGCACGTGCTGCTGATCGACACCTCTCCGCGTGCCGATCCGGCGGCGTTGGCGCTGGCGGTGGCCTTGGGTGCGCGCTACCTGGCATTGCCACAGGCCAATGCCCAGGCCTTGTCGCGCGCCGTGGCCGGTGGGCGTGGCTGAGGCGCTGGCCGGGCTGGGCGGACCGCCGACCGCCTTGCCCGCCGACTGGCCCTACCGGCAGGCCAGCCACACGGTGCGGGCGGCGGGCCAGGACTGGCACCTGCAGATCCTGGGTCAGCCGCCGGGCCAGGCGCCGACCATGCTGCTCTTGCACGGCACCGGCGCGTCGACCCATTCCTGGCGCGCGCTGATGCCGCAGTTGATGCCGCATTTCTGTCTGCTGCTGCCCGACCTGCCCGGCCATGGCGCCAGCGCACGGCCGGCCCAAGACCAGGGCCTGTCCTTGCCCGGCATGGCGCTAGGACTGGCCGCGCTGCTCAAAGTACTGCGGCTCAGCCCCGATGTCATCGTCGGCCATTCGGCGGGGGCGGCGGTGGCCGCCCGCCTGTGCCTGGACGGCGGGGCTGCGCCGCAGACCCTGATCAGCATCAACGGGGCCTGGTATCCGCCGCAGGGTGTCACCGGCTGGCTGTACTCGCCGATGGCACGCCTGATGGACTTGAACCCGCTGGCACCGGCCTTGTTCTCGTGGCGCGCTGCCAAGCTGCCGCTGATGCGCCGGCTGGTGGAAGGCACGGGTTCCCGCCTGGACGACGAGGGGCTGCACTGGTATCAGCGGCTGGCAGCCAATCCGCGCCATGTCGGCGCCGTGCTGACGATGATGGCGCAGTGGGACCTGTTGCCTTTGTTGCAAGACCTGCCGGCGCTCGAACCGGCCTTGCAACTGGTGGTGGCCGAGGGAGACCTGGCCGTCGCGCCGGCGCAGGCGCAGCGCCTGCTCAGCCTGGTGCCCGGCGCCAGCTTGCACCGTGTGGGCGGTGGCGGCCACTTGCTGCACGAGGAGTCGCCGACGGCCATTGCGGCCTTGCTCGGCGTCCTCGCCGGACGGCCGGTGCCGCGCTGAGCCAGCGTGAATCCTGATTGACGCCGATTGACGCTGACAGTGCGAGTGTCTATATTGCGTGACACTCGGGACTGACAGGCTGGCGTGACGCTCGGTCGCAACCCCCGACTGGAGAACTGCATGCCGTCCATCGCCCGCATCGAAAACGCACTGCTCTCGGCCTTGAGCCTTTCGGTCGGTCCGGGCTGCCCGCCGAAGTTGGCTGCGGCGGTGCGCCATGCGGTGATTCCGGGCGGCGCCCGCATCCGGCCGCAACTGACGCTGGCCGTCGCCCGTGCCTGCGGCGACGACCAGCCCGCGCTGGCGGATGCCGCTGCCACTTCGGTGGAGCTGATGCACTGTGCCTCGCTGGTGCATGACGACCTGCCCTGCTTCGACGACGCGCCGACGCGCCGTGGCCAGGCCTCGGTGCACAGCGCGTTCGGCGAACGGCTGGCCGTGTTGGCCGGCGATGCCCTGATCGTGATGGCCTTCCAGGTGCTGGCGCGGGCCGGCAGCGTGGCGCCCGAAAGAATGATCCAGCTCCTGAAAACGGTGGCCGAAGGGGTTGGCATGCCTGGCGGCATCGTTGCCGGGCAGGCCTGGGAATGTGAGCCCCGCATTTCCTTGCGCGAGTACCAGCGACTGAAGACCGGCGCCTTGTTCGCCGCCGCCACCGTGGCCGGTGCTCAGGCTGCCGGTGGCGATGCAGAAGCCTGGCGGGCCTTGGGTGAGCGCCTGGGCGAGGCCTATCAGGTGGCCGACGACATTCGCGATGTCATCGCCAACCCCGAGGTGCTGGGCAAGCCCGTAGGCCAGGACGTGGCATTGGGTAGGCCCAGCGTGGCCACCGAGCAAGGTCTGGAGCGCGCGATGCAGATCTTCCAGCGGCTGGTGGTGGGCGCGGTCGACGCCATCCCCGAATGCCGGGGTGCGCCGATGTTGCGTGCATTGGTGCGGGCCGAGGGCGAGCGGCTGGTGCCGCAGTCGCTGTTCCAGCGCTCCTTGCGCGCGGTGGCTTGATCTGTCGATGGCAGGCTCCGACAGTTCCGCGCTGACCCGTCCGATGGCGGCCCGCGGCTGGTGGCAGACTGCCCAGAGTGCCTGGCTGGACTGGGTTCAGGCCCGCGTCACGCAACAGGGCTTCAGGCGCTGGGCGGCCGGTTTCTGGCTGACGCGGCCGCTGGTGCGCCGCCGCGCCAGCCAGCTTTTCGATCTGGTGTCGGGTTTTGTTTACACCCAGGTGCTGCTGGCCTGTGTGCGGCTGGACTTGTTCGAGCGCCTGGCCGCAGGTGGCCCGCAGACCGCGGAGGCGCTGGCCACGGCCTGCGATCTGCCCCTGCGCTCGATGCAGCGCCTGCTCGATGCGGCGGTGTCGCTGCGCTTGTTGCGTGAACGGTCTGATCGCGGTTCTGGACGGCGTTACAGCCTGGGCGCACTCGGTGCGCCGATGGTGGGCAACAGCGCGCTGGCCTCCATGGTCGAACACCATGCCGCGCTGTACGCCGATCTGCGCGATCCGGTGGCCCTGCTGCGCAACGAGGGCGTGGGCTCGGCGATGTCTGCCTACTGGCCTTATGCCGCTTATCCGAAGGCCGAAGATCTGCCGGCCCGCGCGGTGCAGGAGTACTCCGCACTGATGACCGCGTCGCAGCCGATGGTGATCGAAGAACTGCTCGACGCCTACCCGCTGCAGCGGCACCGCTGCTTGCTCGACGTGGGTGGCGGGGAAGGGCGTTTCGTGGCCGCCGTGGCCGCCAAGGCGCCGAAACTCCAACTGATGCTGTTCGACTTGCCGCCGGTCATCGAACTGGCCCGTCAACGTCTGGCCGGTCTGGGCCTGGGACCGCGGGTGCAGTTGCACGGCGGCAGTTTTTTTGACGGCGCGCTGCCGCAGGGCGCCGACATCGTCAGCCTCGTGCGCGTGCTCTTCGATCACGACGACGAGCATGTGCTGGCCATCCTGCGCGCCGCCCGCGCCGCCCTGCCGGCGGGCGGCACCTTGATCGTTGCCGAACCCATGGCCCAGGCCAGCGGGGCGCAGGCCATGGGCGACGCCTACTTCGGCTTTTACCTGCTGGCGATGGGCCGCGGTCAGCCGCGCAGCGCGGCCGCGCTCGGGGCCCTGCTGCAACAGGCCGGGTTCGAGCGCGTGCGCAGCCTGCCCACCCGTTTGCCCTTGCAAGCCGGCGTCTTGGTGGCCCAGGTCGGGCCTGCGCATTCGGGTTCACACTGATCCTTCATCTGTAAATGCCGCTTGACACTTTGAAACGTCAGCATACGATGACACTCATGGATCAAGCGATGTCTGCTCCCCCACCGGCCCTCCGCCAACACCCCGTGTTGGTGTCTGCCGCACCGGAGCAGGCCCTGTGAAAACCACCGCCGTGGTCATGCAGGCGCCAGAACAGATGGTCCTGAGCCAGCTCGACCTGGAGACGCCGGGCGAGAACGATGTCGTCGTCGACATCCACTTCAGCGGTATCAGCACCGGCACCGAGAAGCTGCTCTGGACCGGGCGCATGCCGCACTTTCCTGGCATGGGTTACCCGCTGGTGCCGGGCTACGAGTCGGTCGGTCGTGTCGTCGAGGCCGGCCGCCACGCCAGGCACAGCGTCGGCCAGCAGGTCTTCGTGCCGGGTGCCCGTTGTTTCGGCCCGGTGCGGGGTTTGTTCGGCGGCGCCGCAGCCCGTGTCGTGGTGCAAGACGAGCGCGTCTACGAAGTCGACGAATCCCTGGGCGAGCAGAGCGTGTTGCTGGCCCTG
>Ga0209181_10011913_pt1 | contig 11070 bp, 7 predicted proteins | sample MAT05_FD_187208 | JGI IMG/M metagenome (GOLD analysis project Ga0209181, IMG submission 187208) | Freshwater microbial communities from Lake Fryxell liftoff mats and glacier meltwater in Antarctica - MAT-05 (SPAdes) (version 2) | ecosystem: Environmental > Aquatic > Freshwater > Ice > Liftoff...
TCGCTGCAGCTGTTGAGGCCCGAGAGATTCTGCCCGCACGTCGTCGCGGTGCCGCACTCGTTGATGTTGACGCAGGTCGCCGAGAGGCCGCTGCCCATCAGCACGAAGCCGGCGCCGCAGCTGCAGGTGTATCCGCCGCTCGTGTCCGAACAGGTGTTGCCTCCCGAGAGGTTGCGTCCACACGCGGTCGCGGGCACACACTCGTCGACGTTGACGCAGGTCTCGCCCGGCGTGCCATTGCCGCTCACTTGGAAGCCCGCGCCGCAGCTGCAGTCGAAGCCACCGGCGAGGTTGGAGCAGCTGTTGAGCCCCGACAGATTCTTGCCGCAGGCGGTCGCAGGCGCGCACTCGTTCAGGTCGGTGCAGGTCTCGGCCAGCGTGCCCGAGCCGCTCTCGACGAAGCCCGTACCACAGGTGCAGCCGAAGCCGCCCGTCGTGTTCGCGCACATGTTCGACACCGACACGTTCTGCCCGCAGGTGGTCGAGGTCGCGCACTCGTTCGTGTCGACGCAGTCCTCGCTCGCGGTGCCGTTCCCGCTCAGCGTGTAGCCCGCCGTGCAGGTGCAGTCATATGCGCCCGCGGTGTTGCCGCAGAGGTTCGACCCGGAGAGCAGCCGACCGCAGCGCGACGCGGTGCCGCACTCGTCGACGTCCGCGCAGGTCTCCGACAGTGTGCCGCTGCCGGTCTCGGTGAAGCCCGTCGTGCAGCTGCAGTTGTAGCCGCCGGTCGAGTCCGCGCAGGTGTTCGACGCGTTCACGTTCTTGGCGCAAGCCGTCGCGGAAGCACACTCGTCGATGTTGGCGCAGGTCTCGCTGTAGGTGCCGTCGTTGGTGAGCGCGTAGCCTGCCGTACACGTGCAGTCGTAGCGAGGCGAGGTGTTCGCGCAGGTGTTCGAGACGTTGAGATTCTTGCCACACGCGCTCACGCCCGCGCACTCGTCGGTGTCCACGCAGCTCTCGCTGAGCGTGCCCGTATTGGTCTCGGTGAAGCCAGTGCCACACGCGCAGCCGTAGGCTCCGCTCGAATTGGTGCAGGTGTTCGCGCCGCCACCCGTGAGCGTGCGCCCGCACGCCGCCATGGGCGTGCATTCGTTGACGTCGACGCAGCTCTCGCCGAGCGGCAAGCTGCCGGAGACGACGAAGCCCGCGGCGCAGGTGCAGTCGAATCCGCCGCTGGTGTTCGCGCACGCGTTCGAGCCGCCGCCGCCGAGCGTCCGACCACAGAGTGCGGGGGTGCTGGTGCACTCGTCGAGGTCCGCGCACGATTCGCTCAGCGTGCCGTTGTTCGTGACCGAGAACCCAGCGCCGCACGAGCAGTCGTATGCGCCGGTGAGATCACTGCACGAGTTGACGTTACCGCCGATCACCGTACGGGCGCAGCGAGAGGCAGTGGCGCACTCATCGATGTTGGCGCAGTTCTCTGAAGTCGTACCGGAGTTCGTCTCGATGTATCCAGCGTTGCAAGTGCAGTTGTACGAGCCGGTCAGGTTCGCGCACGTGCCGTAGGCGAGGTTCGCGTTGCAGCGCGAGACCACACTGCACTCATTGAAGTCGATGCACGTCTCGCTGAGCGTGCCGCTGCCGGTCTCGGTGAAGACTCCAGCGGAACACGTGCAGTTGTATCCGCCGCTCGCGTTGGTGCAGGTGTTCACGCTGCCATTCGTGAGCGTGCGGCCGCAGGTGGAGGCGGTGGAGCACTCGTTGAGGTCGGTGCAGTTGCTGGCCGCGGCGTCGGTGATGCCGTCCGGGAGATGGTCGACGCGACCGTTGCCCGTATATCCTGCGCTGCACGCGCAGTCGAAACCAAAGTAGTGGGAGGGGAGCGGCAAAGCGCTGGCCGAGGTCTCGGCGTTGTCCTCGGTGCAAGTGACACCGGCTGACGACGTGCAGTTGGTGAACGGATAGCTCGACGAGCTGAGCTCCTCATCCAAGTAACACTCGTTCGAGTCGTAGTTCGACGCGTTACCTGGATTCGTGGCGTAAGCCGGATACGGGTTCGCCGCGCCCTCGGTCCACGACGCGCTCTGATAGACGAGCTCGTGCCAGTTCGGCTTGCCGTCGTTGTCCGAGTCTTCGGTGCGCAGCGCGGCATCCCACGTGAACGCCACGTGGGTCCCGACACCCGCGCGCGTCCAGGCCGTGCCGAAGTCGCGGCCGAAAATGTTCCAGCACTTGCCGTAAGGGTTGTTGGTCCCTTCACCGGGGCTGCACGACATGTCGGGGCAACAACCGCCGCCGCCGGACGCGTTGTTGTGGCAGGTCAGGCAGCCGAGGTTCGTGCCATTCGGCACGTTGTCCGCGTACGAGCTGAAAGCCTCCGCTGTGGACGGAATCGCCAGACCGACACATACCGATGCAGCGCTGAGGGCGCCGACGATCCAGGCACGAAAAGACATATAGCCCCCTGAAAGACCAGCCTTTGGACTCGAACCGTCAGCGCGAAGCGCGGCGTCGTCGTGTACGGACGAGCGCCGTTGCGAACATGGCGAGCGAGAGGAGCAAACCGGCAGAGCGCGGTGCATCGTCGTGCGTGTTGGACCCGGCCGCGCGACAGCCGCAGCCCTCGTCGGCGGGAGGAGGCGGCGGTGTCACGGATCCATCGGGGAATCCACCGTCCAGCGCCACGCCCATATCGGGGGGCGGCTCGCCACAGAACGGATCGGGTACGTTTTCGCAGTCCTGTGCGTCTGCCGTGCAGCGATCGGTGGTACAGAGGTCGTCGTCGTTGCAATCCGTCGTGGCGTCGCACAGGCACTGGTTGTCGGCGAGATCGATCTGCTCGTCGCAGTCGTTGTCGATCGTGTCCGCGCACGATTCGGTGGCGCGCGGCGAGACGGCCGGGTTCGTGTCGTCGCAGTCGACGCCGAAGCGATCTTCGCCGAGATCGAGGCAGTCGCCGTCGCCCGTGTCGTCGATGCCCATTCCGCAGAAGCCATCGCGGTCGCGGTCGAGGAGGTAGAAGCAGCCGTCGTCGAGGAGATCGACGTCACTGTCGCAATCGTCGTCGCGCGAGTTGCCGCAGACCTCTTCGGAGCCTGGGTTCCGCGCGGCGTTGGTGTCGTCGCAGTCGCTGACCGCGAGGTTCTCGCCGGTATCGAGGCAGTCTCCGTCTGCGTTCAGATCCTGTCCGATGGGGCAATAGCCATCGGAGTCGGCGTCGGCGTCGCGCACACACTCGGGATCATCGCGGTCGGTCAGGCCGTCCTGATCGTTGTCTTTGCGGTCGAGGCAGTTCTCGTGCGCCGATGGGTTGATGGTCGAGTCGTACGGCGCCGCGTCGGTGCCGCCGCCCTGCTCGCCCGCGTCGGCGCAGTCGCCGTCCATGTTCGTGTCGGGGCCGATCTGGCACCAGCCGTCGCGATCGAAGTCGAGGTACTCCATCGAGCAGACCGAGTCGTAACCGTCGATGCTGCCGTCACAGTCGTTGTCGAGCGCGTCGGTGCAGAGCTCGGTGGCGGCTGGATTGAGCGCGGCGTTCGCGTCGTCGCAGTCCGTACTGCCGCTCTCTTCGCCCGGGTCCGCGCAGTCGCGGTCCATGTTGCGGTCGAAGCCGACGAAGCAGTAGCGGTCGCGGTCACCGTCGAGATAGCCGCTGCAGTCCGGGTCGAGGAGGCTGACGAGGGCATCGCAGTCGTCGTCGATCGCGTTGGTGCAGATCTCGCCGAGACCGGGGCTGCGCGCAGCGTCGTCGTCGTTGCAGTCGACGCCCATGCCGGCCTCGGTCGGATCGGCGCAGTTGCCATTGCCGTTGAGGTCGCGGCCGCCCGGACAATAGCCGTCACCGTCGCCGTCGGCGAGGAGCTCACACGCGCTGTCGAGGAAGTCGACGAGTCCATCGCAGTCGTTGTCGAAGCCGTCGCCACAGGTCTCCGCGAGCGCGGGGCTGATCATCGCGTTGCCGTCGTCACAGTCCGACAAGCCGGAGGCCTCGCCCGCATCGCGACAGTCTCCGTCGGCGTTGATATCGCGCCCAATCGGGCAATAGCCATCCATGTCGTCGTCACCGTCGCCGGTGCAGCGGGGGTCGGCGAGGTCGATGAGCACATCACAGTTGTTGTCGATGCCATCGCCGCAGTTCTCACCGCCACCAGGGCGCACCGTTGCGCGCGTGTCATCGCAGTCGATGCTGCCGTCGGCCTCGCCAGCGTCGGTGCAGTCGGCGTCGCGATTGTTGTCGCGACCCATCGGGCAGAAGCCGTCGCCATCGCGGTCGACGACGCTCGCGCACATCGGGTCGGTGAGCGTCGGCAGTCCGTTGCAGTTGTCGTCGCCGACGTTCGTGCAGAGCTCGGGGGCGCCGGAGTTCACCGCCGCCGCCGTGTCGTTGCAGTCGAGCGCGCCAGTGTTCTCTCCGGGGCTGGTGCAGTCGCCGTCCATGTCGAGGTCGCGGCCGAAGTAGCAGTAGCGGTCGCCATCGGCGTCGTGCGTGCCGGGGCTGTCCAGCCCATTGCCAGGCGGCGTGTTGTAGGTGATGACGCCAGGCTGCGGCTGGCCGGGCCGCCACGCGCCGAGCGGATCTTGCAGCTCTTGGCCGTTGGTGAAGCCGTCCATGTCGGCGTCCATCCCCGCGAGCGCTGCGTTCCAGGTGAACGAGGCTGTACGGAACTGCACGCCGAATGGGTTCAGGCAGAACGCTACGTCGGGCGCCATGTAGACGTCGGCGCCGACGCAGCCAGAGCCACCATCCGGGTTGTTGTGGCAGTTGATGCACGGGCGAATCGTGCCAATCGAGTTCGCCGTCTTCACGGGGTTCGGCACGCGACCGGCGTAGAATTCGTGCGCTGCAGCCGGCCCGGGGCTGGCTACGAAGAGCGCGACGAAGAGAGCGAGGCACGAAGCGAAGCGAATGCGGTCCAAGGCGACCCCCGAGAAGTGAGTGAGCTGGCGACCGCGAACCGATCAGGGCAGGTTCGTGATGCTGAGGTTGTAGAACGCGGGTGTGAGATCCGCTGGAGTGCTCGAGCGCACCGTGACGAAGTACGTGCCCGCCGGTAGATCGGTCACGCTGATCGCGGGGCAGCCGGGCATGCCACCGCCGCGCAACGCCCCCGTCGAATCGCGCAGGTCGACGCGGAAGCCAGGATCGCTGGAGCAGCCTGGTTGTCCGACCATGACGTCGCCGCCCGCGGCGACGTTCACCTCGAACACGTCCGGATAGCAGTCACCGGAAACGCCCACATCGCCGCTGATCACGACGGACATCGTCCCGAAGAACGAGACGACGTTCGCCTCGCGCTGGTTGTCGTTGACCTCGGACTCGCTCGGGAAGTTGCCGCCCGCTGTGGCGCCGACGATCTTCCGGCAGCGTGAGTTGCAGGTGCTTGCCGGCCCGCCAGCGTCGACGCCGACCCCCGCGTCTGCCTCGTCGCACGGCTCGCCGTGTTCCTGCACGCCGTTGCCGCACTCCGGGCGAATCACGTCGAGCGCGTAGTGACCACCGCCCGCGGTGGCGTCGTCGACGCCGATGTAGAACGTGCCAGACGACGGAGCGGTGAAGCCAAAGTGCTCGTCGGAGCGGCCAGCGCACGCGTTGGCGAACACCGTCGCGCAGCTCGCTGGCGAGTCCTGACAGCCGCCCGCGCCGTCCGCTTTGACGGCATAGACGATTGGATTGCGGTCCGGCTCGCTGAACGCGGCGTCGGCCTGCAGATGAAAGTGCCAGTAGTCGCCGGCGACCACTTCGATGCGGTAGAAGGCGTCGTTGCCGATCGCCATCGACGGGCAGCCGAACGGCGTAAGAGCCGCAGTGTCCGCCGCCGTCGTGTCGATGCGTAGTCCGCGCGTCGTCCCGATGAGCAGCGGCGCTGCGGGGTCGCCGCAGCGAGTTACGGCTTGCGGGCCGCCGCCATCGGCGGGGCCCAGGTCAGTGTCGACGCCGAGGTCTTCTTCAGGCGTGCCGCCATCGACGCCGAGGTCGGTGCCGGCACGCGGCAGGTTCTCGTAGAGCGCGGAGTCGACGATGAAGCAGCCAGACAAGCTGGCAGCCAAGAGCAGCGAGAAGCAGGCGGTGCGCGTCATGGTCGTAGCTCTAGAAGCGGTGGATGAAGCCCGCGACGCCACCATGCGCGTCGAGGGAGACCGTGGGTGTGGTGGCCGGCGTGTTCGCGGGTGCATCGTCGTCGTCGCTGCCGCCCCAGTCGGTGAGGAAGAAGAGGACGGCAGTCGCGACGCCGAATACCGCGGTACCTGCGATGAACAGATTCGTGAGCAGCTGCTGCGACGACGCGTCGTCGAACAATAGCTTCGCCTGTTCTTGCGTCGCGCCCGGAGAGGCCGCGTACGTCTCGTAGTCGTCGTTGAGACCGCCTGTCGCGAGGCCCGACCAGATGGTCAGACCGCCGGCGACGACGGTGAGCCCGCCGGCGACGAAGAAGAGGACCGGAGGCGTGCCGCCGCCGCTGTCGACCGGCCCGCCAGCCGGAGGTGGATCGTCGCCGTTCTCGCCCTCACGGCGCGCGCGCTCGGCCTCTTCACGCGCAACGCGCTCGCGCTCGCGCTGCTCGGTGCGCTCACGCTCGACCTGAGCGGCGCGGTCGCGCGTCTCGATAGCGGAGCGGAGCGAGCGAATACGCGCATCGATCTCCGCCCGATTGGCCACCGCTGGGTCGGCCGCGAGGAAGCGCTCGAACGTCGCCAGCGCTTCGTCGTCTTGGCGCAGGCGGTCGAGCGTCGTGGCGATGTTGAAAAGCAGCCCAGGGCGCGCGCTCGCTTCGTACGCTTGTTTGAAGCGCGCGAGCGCGGTCTGGTAGTCGCCAGCGTTGAACGCGGTGCGGGCCGACTCGAACAAGATGCGCGCGGCCTGATCGAGCGAATCAGCCGTCGGGCCGCCTTGCATCTGTGGCGCGACGGGCGCACCCGCATCGGGGCTCGGTCGTGGCTGCGCGTAGGCGATCGAAGCGCTCGAAAGAAGGACGGCGACGGCCATGCGGACGACGCTCCAGTAAGCTCCCTGCATCGAACCCCTCCGAAAAAAATCTCTGGTGGGCGGAACCTAACACGGCTGGACTTTTTTTGTGTGTGTGTCTACCTCTCGGCGGAGCGGTATTCGCGGGAGTGATACGCTCGGCCGACCAGGAGCTCCATGCATCGAGAACGACGGCGGTTTTGGCTGGCGGCGATGGTCGCGCTGAGCGTGGCGGGCTGTGGCGACGATAACGCGCCGCCGCTGGCGGACGCGGGCACTGATCCCATGGATCTCGGCGGCGAGGTCGATCTCGGAACCGAGGAGGACCTCGGCACGCAGCAGGACCTCGGCCCCGAAGACCTCGGTCAGCCCGATTTCGGCGCGCCACCCTGCGACGGTCCGCCTGGCCTCTACGTCGAAGGCTCGTGCACCGAGCTCACGCCCGGCGTGCGCGCCTATGCGCCGCAGTTCCGGCTGTGGACCGATGGCGCCGAGAAAGATCGCTTCGTTTATCTGCCGGGCACCGCGCAGATCAACACCACGAACCCGAACGGCTGGATCTATCCGACGGGTACCAAGCTGTGGAAGACGTTCTCGCTCGCCGGCGTGCGCCTCGAGACGCGCATCCTCGAAAAGACGGGCACGGGGGTCGGCGCGAGCTCGTGGCGGATGCGCACGTTCGCGTGGAATGCCGCGCAGACGAGCGTGGCGGAAGTAACGGGCGGGCGGCTCGACGTGCTCGGCACCGGCCACGACATTCCAACGACGGCCCAGTGCATCCGCTGTCACAGCGGCGCGGCGCTCGATGCCCCGCTCAGCTTCACCGCGATCCAGCTGAACCACAGCGGCACGCCGCTCTCCCTGCAGACGCTGCTCGACGAAGGCCGCTTGAGCGTGCCGGTGACCACCGCCGCCGCGACAATCCCCGGCGACGCAACGGCGCGGGCCGCGCTCGGCTACATGCACGCCAACTGTGGCCACTGTCATGGCGGTCCGGCACCGCAGGCCGGGATGACGCTCTGGGTCGACGTCGGCCTGGCAACGGTAGAAGACACCGGCACGTGGCTCACCTCGGTCGATGGCGTCAGCGGCTGGGTCGCGTCGCTGCCGCCGGATGTGACGGCGCGCATCGAGCCCGGTGTGTCGAACACCAGCTCGGTGCTCCGCCGGATGAGTCTGCGCGGCTCGCCGCTCGTGCCCGGCGACTACGTCAATCAGATGCCGCCGCTCGGAACCGAGATCATCGACACGACGGGCGTCGAAGCCGTGCGCAGCTGGATCGACGCGCTCACGCCGACGCCGTAGCGCGGAACTCTAGACGTACCCGAGGACCAGCGCGCGCGCGAGCAAGTAGAAGCCGTCGACGAGCACGAGCAGCAGCAGCTTGAACGGCAGGCTCACGGTCGTCGGCGAGAGCATGTGCATGCCGAGCGCGAGCAGCACGTTTGCGACGACCATGTCGATGACGAGGAAAGGCAGGAAGACGAGGAAGCCGATCTGAAACGCCTCGGTGAGCTCGGTGATCAGGAACGCCGGCAGCACCACGAGGAAGTCGTTCTCGGTGAGCTCCGCGCGCTCCGCGGGCGGACGCGAGCGCCGCGCGAGATCGAGAAAGAGCCGCCGCTCGCGCGTGCTCGCATTGCGGGCGAGGAACGAGACCAGCGGCTCTTTACCGGCGCGGAGCGCGTCGAGCACGGCGTCGGCGCTCTCGCCGGCGAGCGGATCGTTGGTGTCGATGCGGGCGACGATCGGCGAGACCGCCTCGACGATCTGCGAGCCTACCGGCGCCATCACGTAGAGCGTGAGGATCGCCGCGAGCGCCGTGACGATCGTCCCCGACGGGACCTGCCCGGTGCCGATCGCGTTGCGCAAGATCGAGAAGACGACCGACATCTTCACGAAGCTGGTCGCCGTCATGAAGATGAACGGCAGCAGCGACAGAACGCCGAGCGCGACCAGCGTCAACACGGGCTTACTCGTCGCGAGGTTGCCGACCGCGTCCTGCGCGTGTGCGCTCGACGCGAACAGCGTAGGTGCCGCGAGCAGCGCAAACAGAAGCCCTACGCCGAGCGCCAGCCACCGCGCGGCGCGCATCAGCGTTGACTGCTCGCAACGCGAGCGATCTCGGCGCGGTTCCCGGCGGCGCATGGCGCGCACGTTCGCACGGCGCTGCGCTCGTGCGCAACGCTGCTGTTCAGCGAACGCGGACGGCAGAGCTCACTTCTTCGCGGGCGGAGCCGAAGCCGTCGTCGCGGCCTCCTGCTTCTCGCGCCACTTGAGGAGCTTCTTCGTCGCGCGATTCTTCTGCTTCTTCCGGGCCGGGGGGTCCTGCGGGCTGCTCATGGCGGCGGGGTATACGGAGATCTTCGCGCGAAGGCAACCCGCACGGAGCGTTCGAGCGTCCGCCGTCCGCGCAGTGTCGCGAGCGGATAGTCGCGGCTGGCTGCGCGCGCTACCCTCGCGCGCCCATGGGTGTGCTGCTTCAGACCGCGCAAGAGGTTCCCGGCGGATACGGCGTCGCGCTGCTGCAGACGCTGTTCGCGCTCGGCGCCGTCTGCGTGCTCGCTTGGGTCGTGCTGCGCTGGGGCGCACGGCGCGGCATCGGCATGGGCGCGCTCGGCGGACGTGTGCGCGTCCTCGAGCGAATCGCGCTCGATCCGCGCCGCGCGCTCTACATCGTGAAGGTCGGCGACCGCGTGCTCTTGCTCGGCGCAGGCGACGGCGGCTCGCCCGCGCTCATCACCGAGATCGATCCCGACACGCTGCCGCCCGAAGCCGCGCGCAAGCCCACGGGCGAAGCGTTCCGCGACGTGCTCGATCGCATCACGGGACGCGCCAGGCCGCCGGCGGAGTAGAGCGAGATCGTCCGACCAAGCAAGCCGGTGCGCCAGCAGGCAGCGCTTCAGCGCTTGAGAGCAGCCTTCAGCAGCGGCGAGACGCTCTTGAACGGCTCAGCCGGGTCGATCGGGCCTTTCACGGCGGCGGGCTCGCTGGCGAGCGCGACCCAGCGCGCGGCGATGGCGTCGGTGCCGAGGAGCGCTGCGGGCGGGCGTGGCTCGTTGCGCGTGCGCCAGTGGGCGGCGAGGCGCTCCATCGTGTCGTTCGATGGGCTGGTATCTGCCTCGCACACGATGAGGCCGTCGATGTGGGCGTAAATGGCATCGACGGCGGCGGCGTGGCCAGCGGCCCAGGGATCGGTGCCGTAGCCATGGAAGCGAAATGACGTCTTCCAGCCTTTGATCTCGCCGAGCGCGAGCACGGTGACGATCGGTGCGCTCAGCGGATCAGCCGCGTCAGCGAGCGAAGCGCCGGCGTTCGCGCGCGCGTGGATCGCGGAGAGCAGCTGGCCTGTCGCGCCGCCGACGACCAGGACCTGAAGCTCGATCGACTGGTCTTCGGTGGTGACGTTGGCCATCGGTGCGCTGCCGTGTGAGAGGTGGTCTTACGCGTGCGTCGGGACGGGCAGAGCGAGCCGAGCGGCTGGGCTCGGCTTCTTGGTGAAGTCTACAGAGAGCGCGAGCATCTCGGCTACGTCGAGCTGCTTGATCTCTTCTTCTTTGTCCTGCGCCTTGAGGCCGTCGGACAGCATCGTCATGCAGAACGGGCAGCCGGAGCTGAGCGTGGTCGCGCCGGTGTCGAGCAGCTGCAGCGTCCGCTTCTTGTTCACGCGGTGCTCGTTCTGCTCTTCCATGAACATCTGCGCGCCGCCGGCGCCGCAGCAGAGGCCCTTGTTCTTGTTCCAGTACGGCACCTCGACGAGCTCGACGCCGGGGATCTTCGCGAGGATCTCGCGCGGCGAGTCGTAGACGTCGTTGTAGCGGCCGAGATAACAGCTGTCGTGATAGACGACGCGGCCCGCGACGGGCTTCTCGGGCACCAGCAGCCCGCGCGCGATCAGGCCGTTGAGGAAGTCCGTGTGGTGCACGACCTCGTATTTGCCGCCGAGCTGCGGGTATTCGTTGAGCAGCGTGTTGAAGCAGTGCGGACACGCGGTGACGATCGGCTTCTTGTGGTAGCCGGGCGAGGTGCTCACGGGCGCGTCGAGCCCGTAGCCGTTGAGCGTCTCGACGTTGCCCTGCGCGAGCATCTGAAAGAGGTACTCGTTGCCAGCGCGGCGCGCCGGATCGCCGGTGCAGTTCTCTTCCGTCGCGAGGATCGCGAACTTC
>Ga0209181_10011916_pt1 | contig 11069 bp, 10 predicted proteins | sample MAT05_FD_187208 | JGI IMG/M metagenome (GOLD analysis project Ga0209181, IMG submission 187208) | Freshwater microbial communities from Lake Fryxell liftoff mats and glacier meltwater in Antarctica - MAT-05 (SPAdes) (version 2) | ecosystem: Environmental > Aquatic > Freshwater > Ice > Liftoff...
AATCACGAAGCCGCCGATCTCGAGCTTCTTGCCGAAGTCCAGACCGAACATGTGCATGCTGTCGATGCGGTCCAGGCCACGCGGACCGTTGGTGATGTTGACCGGATGCTCCAGGTTGTTCATGAACACGCGGATGATTTCGCCGAAGCCCAGCGTCACGATGGCCAGGTAGTCACCGCGCAACTTCAGCACCGGCGTGCCCAGCAGCACACCGGCCAGCGCCGCCAGCATGGCGGCCATTGGCACGACGACCCAGACCGGTGTGTGCAGGCCGTTCGGGAAAGCGGCTGCGATCCAGGGAAAGTTCTCGAACAGGTGCGGACTGGCGAGCAGCGCGTACATGTAGGCGCCCAGCGCATAGAAGGCGACGAAACCCAGGTCCAGCAGACCGGCATAACCGACGACGATGTTCAGGCCGAGCGCCAGCAGCACATACAGCAGCGCCAGCGCCATGATGCGCACCCAGCCCTGGCCGAACTGTTGTGCAAACAGCGGCAAGGCCACCAGTGCCAGCGCGCAGATGAAGAAAACGATGATCTTGTTTTTCATGCGGTGTCCCTCGTTCAGGAGCGGTCGGCGACACGCTCACCGAGCAGGCCCTGCGGCCGCAGCGTGAGCACCAGGATCAGCGCCACGAAGGCAAAGATGTCGGCGTAATGGCTGCCCAGCACACCCCCCGTCAGGGCCCCCAGGTAACCCGCGCCCAATGCCTCGACCAGACCGAGCAGCAAACCACCCACCACCGCCCCGGCGAGGTTGCCGATGCCGCCCAGCACGGCGGCGGTGAAGGCCTTCAGACCCGGCAGAAAGCCCATCGAATGCTGCACCGTGCCGTAATTCGCGGCCCACATGATGCCGGCCACGGCGGCCAGGATGGCACCGATGACGAAGGTGGCGGAGATGACCATGTCGGGCTTGACACCCATCAGCGCAGCGACACGCGGGTTCTCGGCCGTGGCGCGCATGGCGCGCCCCAGTTTGGTCTTGTTCACCAGGTACATCAGCGAGGCCAGGAGGACCGCGGTCAGACCCAGGATCAGGCATTGCGTGACGCTGATCACCGGTCCACCCAGGTTGATCGGCTCGCTGGGCAGCAGGATCGGGTACGGCTTGGGGTTGGGCTTCCAGATGATCATTGCAATCGTCTGCAGCAGCAGGCTCATGCCCATCGCGGTGATCAACGGCGCCAGCCGGGGCGCATTGCGCAGCGGCCTGTAGGCCAGCTTCTCGATCGTGAAGTTCAGCGCCGAACACACGACGATGGCGCACATCAGCGAGACACTCATCGCCGCCCAGCCCGGCATGCCGCTGTCAGCCAACGCGCTGACCACTGTCCAGCTCACCAGGGCGCCCACCATCAGCACCTCGCCATGCGCGAAGTTGATCAGGTTGATGATGCCGTAGACCATCGTGTAGCCCAACGCGACGAGGGCGTACATGCTGCCAAGCACCAGACCGTTGATGATCTGCTGGAAAAAAGTTTCCATGAATGAGACTCCGGTTCAAATCAGGTTCAAGCCCATTGCCCGGCCCTGTTTCGATGCTGCCAGGCAAAGCCGCAGCGCATCGACATCTCAGGTTCAAGCAAGAAGCTGGCCGCTTCGGTCTTTGTGTGCCGGGACTGGCATCCTGGCCTGCAAGCTGAAAATCATTCTAGGTCTGGCATCTGCCGCCGCCAGGGCGGAGTTACCCCCTTGAAACGCGCCGAACGCGAGCCCGGCCTGGGCCTGCGGGACAAGCGCCAAGCGTCAAGCCGGACCGTCGGGCGCGGCCTCGTCCACCGCCTGCGCACGCGCCGCAGCGTCAAGTTCGCGCAACTCCTGCAAGCGTTGCCCGATGCGCAGCTCCAGGCCACGCGGCACCGGTCGGTAGAAGGGGCCTGGGGGCAGGCCGTCGGGCAGGTAGGACACCCCGGCGGCGTAGCCATCGGCCTCGTCATGGGCGTAGCGGTAGCCCGCCCCCATGCCCATCTGCTTCATCAGGCCGGTCGGCGCGTTGCGCAAGTGCACCGGCACCGGGCGCGAGCCGTCGTTGCGCACCACCTCACGCAGCCGGTTCCAGGCGCTGTACAGCGCATTGCTTTTCGGCGCCAGCGCCAGGTAGGCCGTGGCCTGGGCCAGCGCCAGTTCGCCTTCGGGCGAACCCAGTCGCTCGAAGACCTCGGCCGCGTCGAGTGCCATCCGCAAAGCCTTGGGGTCGGCCAGGCCGATGTCCTCGCTGGCCATGCGGACCAGGCGGCGCGCCGCATAACGCGGATCCATGCCGGCATCGAACATGCGCGCCAACCAGTACAGCGCAGCGTCCGGGTTCGAGCCCCGCACCGATTTGTGCAGCGCCGAGATGAGGTCGTAAAAGATGTCGCCGCCCTTGTCGCCGCGGCGCAGCAACTGGCCCAGCGTGGCTTCGAGCTCGATCTCACCGAGTTCTGCCACCCCCGGGTGGGCGGCGACCAGGTTCTCGAAGGCGTTGAGCAAACGCCGGGCATCGCCATCGGCATGGCCGACCAATTGCCGGCGCGCTGCCGGGCTCAGGGGCGGTGCCAGCAGCGCGGCTTGCGCACGTTCCAGCAGTTGCTCCAGCTCTTCGTCTTGCAAAGGCTTGAGCACAAAAACCGTCGAGCGCGACAACAGCGCCGCGTTGACCTCGAAGGACGGGTTCTCGGTGGTGGCACCGATGAAGCTGAACAGACCCGATTCGACATGCGGCAGAAAAGCATCCTGCTGGCCCTTGTTGAAGCGGTGCACCTCGTCAACAAAGACCACCGTCGACAAACCGCGGCGGCGCAGGTTCTGGGCCTGCTCGACGGCGTCGCGGATGTCCTTGACGCCAGCCAGCACGGCCGACAGGACGATGAAGTGGGCCTGCGTGGCGGCGGCCAGAAGGCGCGCCAGTGTCGTCTTGCCGACACCGGGCGGACCCCAGAGGATGATCGAAGGCAAGCGCCCGGACTCGAACGCCACCCGCAGTGGACGGCCGGCGGCCAGCAGGTGGGTCTGGCCCACGACTTCGGCCAGCGTGAGGGGTCGCAGGCGCTCGGCCAGCGGCGTGAGCAGGGTGTGCTCGTTCTGTGCAGTCTGCGCCGCTGCCGTCGGCTCCTTGCCGGCCGGCATTGGCGGCGCTTCGAACAGTCCCTCCTGCTGGCCCATGCCTCGATTGTCGCAGCGGGTGCGTATCGAGTGCCAGGCTGCCGTGCCATGCCGCGAAGCATCGCGGCGCTGAACCGGGCGCCTGCAGCGGCGTGGTCTGAGGGTACGCCTGACTTCCTCGATGCTGGACAGCGCGTCGCATCATGGAAGACTGCGACCTCGACTTCAGGGCTGCTCGATCACATCCGCCCCCGCAGGCGGCGTGAAGACAAAACGGTCGGGTGCCACTGGCGTGTTGATGACAAAGCGGCTGAAGTCCAGCCGCGAGCGCTGGCCAAACGCGTCGGTGACCTCCAGCGCCACCAGCTCCTTGCCCCGGAAGCCCACCCGCATGGCCTGAAAACTGGCTTCCTTGCTGCGCGGTGTGGCCAAGGCCCACTCCAGGCCTTCGGCCGCCGGCAAGGCGCTGAGCGTGAACTCGGGCTCCAGGGCGGAGCCCGCCAACAGCGCAGCCGGCGTTGCGCCCAGAGCCTGACCCAGGCGCCGCGAACTGGCCTGGTTGAGATCGGGGTCATGAATCCACACCTTTTGACCGTCAGCCACGATGGTCTGCTGAAAGGGTTTGGTATAGGCGAAGCGAAAACGGTTGGGGCGCGCGAACTCGAACTCGCCGCTGCTGACCTTCTTGCGCGCGCCGTCGCTGGACGTCACCGTCTGCACGAATCCGGCCTGCCCGCTGCGGGCTTCACGCACGAACTGGCGCAGTGAATCGACGGCATCGGCATGCACTGCGGCGGAAAACAGCAACAGCGGCGCCATCACCGCCATCACCACACAAAGTGCCGCCAAGCGGCCAGGTCGGGTACCAAGAAACACGGGCCTGCCTCTCATTCTTCGCGTCTGGGCACCAGGATGTCCCGGTTCCCACTGTGGCCCATGGCCGAAACGACACCGGACTTCTCCATCTGCTCCAGCAGCCGGGCGGCACGGTTGTAGCCGATGCGCAGGTGGCGTTGCACCAGCGAGATGGAGGCCCGCTTGTGCTGCAGCACGACGGCCACCGCCTGGTCGTACAGGCTGTCGGCCTCGCCACCACCGCTGGGACCGGCGCTGGGCACGCCGTCGGCGGCGTCGCCTTCGCCCTCCAGCACACCCCCTTCGAGAATGCCTTCGATGTAATTGGCTGCGCCTTGGGTCTTCAAGTACTCGACAACGCGGTGCACCTCGTCGTCGCTGACAAAGGCACCGTGCACGCGCACCGGCAGCCCCGTGCCCGGGGAGAGGTACAGCATGTCACCCTGGCCGAGCAAGGCCTCGGCACCCATCTGGTCGAGGATGGTCCGGCTGTCGATCTTGCTGCTGACCTGAAAGCTCAGGCGCGTCGGGATGTTGGCCTTGATGAGGCCGGTGATGACATCGACACTGGGCCGCTGGGTGGCCAGGATCAGGTGGATGCCCGAGGCGCGCGCCTTCTGCGCCAGACGGGCGATCAGCTCTTCGATCTTCTTGCCCACCACCATCATCAGGTCGGCCAGCTCATCGATCACCACCACCACGTGGGGCAGCCGCTCGAGCGGTTCCGGTGCATCGGGCGTCAGGCTGAACGGGTTGGGCAGCTTTTCGCCGCGCTCGGCCGCGTCGCCGATTTTCTTGTTGTAGCCGCCCAGGTTGCGCACACCCAGAGTGCTCATGAACTTGTAGCGCCGCTCCATCTCGCCGACGCACCAGTTCAGCGCGTTGGCGGCCTGCTTCATGTCGGTCACCACGGGCGCCAGCAAGTGGGGTATGCCTTCGTAAACGCTCATCTCGAGCATTTTCGGGTCGATCAGGATCAGCCTGACGTCGCGCGCTTCAGCCTTGTAGAGCAAGCTCAGGATCATGGCGTTGATGCCCACGCTCTTGCCCGATCCTGTCGTGCCGGCCACCAGGCAGTGCGGCATCTTGGCCAGGTCCACCACCACGGGCTGGCCGACGATGTCCTTGCCCAGCCCCATGGTCAGCATCGAGGTCGAGCTGTTGTAGACCTTGGAGCCCAGGATCTCGGACAACTTGATCGTTTGCCGACGCGCGTTGGGCAGTTCCAGCGCCATGCAGTTCTTGCCCGGCACGACCTCGACGACGCGGATGCTGACCAGGGACAGCGAACGCGCCAGATCGCGTGCCAGTCCGACGATCTGCGCGCCCTTCACGCCCGTGGCCGGTTCGATCTCGTAACGCGTGATGACCGGGCCTGGCGAGGCCGCGACCACGCGCACTTCGACACCGAAGTCCTTCAGCTTCTTTTCGATCAGGCGGGAGGTCATCTCCAGCGACTCGGGCGTCACCGTTTCCTGGCGTGCCGACACGCTGTCGAGCAGATCGACCTGCGGCAGTCTGGTGTCGCTGAGTTCGGCAAAGAGCGGCTTCTGACGCTCCTTGACGACGCGCTGCGATACCGCAATCTCGGCCACCGATGGTGCAATCACCAGTGGCACGTGCTCGTGAATCTCCTCGCGCTGAACCTGGGCCAGTTGTTCGCGCTCACGCGCGGCAGCCTCACCCAGGCGGCGGTCTTCCTGCGCTTCTCGCAGGTCGATCCTGCGCTCCCGAAAGCTGTCGAACCAGGTTCCCAGCGCTTCGGCCCACTGCAGCCAGGAAAAACGCAGAGCCAATGAGGCGCCGACCACCAGCAAGGCAATCCAGAGTACGCCAGAGCCGGCAAAGCCGAGCCAACGCATCGACAGCGGGCCCAGCAAGTAGCCCAGCACCCCGCCGCCATGCCCGGGCAACAAAGCCTCCCAGCGGTACAAGCGGGTCCACTCCAGGGCACCACTGGCGCTCAGCAACATCGCCAGCCCGGCCCAGAACATCCAGCGCGGTGGCAGGGGTGGTGTGGCGGCGGCGCGCAGCAGGGATGCCAGGGACGCCAGCCAGGCCCGCAAAGTGACCGGAAACAGCCACCAGGCGGAAAAGCCGAAGAGGAAATACAGCGCATCGGCAACCAGCGCGCCCATCAGTCCGGCCTGGTTGTGCAAGAAGCCACCGGTGCCCGAGGTACTGAAGGCCGCATCGGCGGGGCTGTAACTCAGCATGGCCAGGAGCAGCAGCAGCCAGACCAGCGCCGCCATGAAGAGACCCGCCTGATGGCCCCAGCGCGGCAGCGGAGATGTGTTCAGCTCGGTCGCGGACTGGCCCTTGGCCGAGACCGTGACCACACCGGTGGCCGAGGCCGTGGACTCACCTTGCAAAGAACCCAGCGGAAAACTCATCCGCAGATTGTGCGGGATGCTGGCTCGGCGGGGTCGCTACGCGCGCTGCGCAAAGGACCTCAGGCGGCAGGACCTCGGTCGCAAACACCTCATTCGAAAGGAGCTCAGTCGTTCTGCAGACGCTCTTTGATGAGCACGGAGCCGTTCTCCTGGGTCTCGATGACACCCCGCTCCTCGAGGTCCTTCATCACGCGGCTGACCATCTCGCGTGAGGCGCCGACCACTTTGGCCATGTCCTGGCGGCTGACCTTGTGGCGGATCAGCTTGGTGCCGTCGATATCCTCGGCCATGTCCAGCAGCGTGCGCGCCACCCGGCCGTAGACGTCCAGCAGTGCCAGCGATTCGATCTGGCGGTCGGCGTTGCGCAAGCGCCGCACCAGCCCGCGCATGATGCCGTAGGACAGGGTCGAGTTCTCCGGCAGGCAACGCGCAAAATCCGCGCGCGCCAGCACCAGCATGTCGGTCTGGATCTCGGCGCGAACCGTGGCCGAGTGCGACTCGTTGTCGATCAGGCTCATCTCGCCGACGTAGTCGCCCGACTCGAGCACGGCAAGGATCACCTCTCGGCCGCGTGTGTCGGCGGTCAGCACGCGGGCGCGACCGTTGAGCAGGATGAACAGGGCATTGCTTTTGCGGCCCTGCTCCACCACCAGTTCACCGCGACGGAAGCGCCGCTTGACGACGCTGTCGGCGATGGCCTGCGCCTGATCTACCGTCAACATCGAAAACAGAGGGACTCGACGAATCAAATCCAGATTGGACAGCATCGACATGGACACACTCCTGTTGTTGTCTCAGTTAGGAATGTATGCAACAAACTCCGCATCCCATCGCCCGTAATGCTCTGCAAGAATCTGCCTATTGTGCCGATTGAGAGCATTGCAGCCTCGGTTTGCCGACACGATGTACCGTCGGTGCGTCAACTTCATGCCACGGTCTGCCGGGCCACCACGGCGCTCCGGCTCCTTTGCTCTCTCGCTGCGAACTTCACACCATGACCACCTCTTCTCCTCTTGGCGCCCATGCCGCCGCCCTTGCCGCTCCTGCTGCGAACCACTCCCGCGTGCTGATCCTGGGTTCCGGCCCGGCCGGCTACACCGCAGCCTTGTATGCAGCGCGCGCCAACCTGAATCCCGTGCTGATCACCGGCATCGCTCAGGGCGGCCAACTGATGACCACCACCGATGTCGACAACTGGCCTGCCGACGTGGCCGGGGTACAGGGGCCCGAGCTTATGCAGCGATTCCTCGAGCACGCCGAACGCTTCAACACCCAGATCGTTTTCGACCACATCCACCGCGTCGACTTCAGCCGCCGTCCCTTCACCTTGACCGGAGACTCCGGCACTTACACCTGCGATTCCCTGGTCATCGCCACCGGTGCCAGCGCCAAGTACCTGGGGCTGCCGAGCGAACAGGCTTTCATGGGCAAGGGCGTCAGCGGCTGCGCAACCTGCGACGGCTTTTTCTACCGCGGCGACACCGTCTGCGTGGTCGGTGGCGGCAACACCGCCGTCGAAGAGGCTCTCTATCTGTCGAACATCGCCAGCAAGGTGCATCTGGTGCACCGCAGGGACAAGTTCCGCGCCGAAGCCATCCTGATCGACAAGGTCATGAACAAGGTGCAGGCCGGCAAGATCGAACTGCACCTGTGGCACACCCTGGACGAGGTGCTCGGCGACAGCAGCGGCGTCACCGGCGTGAGGTTGCGCAGCACGGCGGCAGACGGCGCGGCACAGACCACCGATCTTGCGCTCAAGGGCTGTTTCATCGCCATCGGACACCAGCCCAACACCGACATCTTCAAAGGTCAGTTGGAGATGAAGGACGGCTACATCATTACCCGCACCGGACTGGACGGCATGGCCACCATGACCAGCGTGCCCGGGGTGTTCGCAGCCGGCGACGTGCAGGACCATATCTACCGCCAGGCCATCACGAGTGCAGGCACGGGCTGCATGGCAGCGCTGGACGCCCAACGCTACCTCGAACAACAGTCGTCCTGACTCCAACTTCTCAGGCTATAATTTTGGGCTTTGCCGGGTCTGACACGACCCGGCGCCCAGGCGCCTTCACCGGCTTTTTCTTCCCTGAGCCATTCCTGCGGCAAACCGAAACCTGCGAACCCGGCGAAACCGTCGGACCTGGCTCGGCTGCCTTCCAAGACACCGTTTTTTCTGGAGAGCGTCATGGCACGCGTCTGTCAAGTCACCGGCAAGGGCCCGATGGTGGGAAACAATGTTTCCCATGCCAACAACAAGACCAAGCGTCGTTGGCTGCCCAACCTGCATTACCGCCGGTTCTGGGTCGAGAGCGAAAACCGTTGGGTCCGCCTGCGCATCAGCAACGCGGCGCTGCGCTTGATCGACAAGGTGGGCATCGAGCAGGTCGTCACCGACTTGCGCGCCCGCGGCGAAATCTGAAACCCACATTCCAGGATTAGGAGAGCACCATGGCCAGCAAAGGCGGACGCGAAAAGATCAAGCTGGAGTCCACAGCGGGCACCGGCCACTTCTACACCACGAGCAAGAACAAGAAGACGACGCCCCAAAAGCTCGAATTTCTGAAGTTCGATCCGAAGGCGCGCAAGCACGTGCTCTACAAGGAAATCAAGCTCAAATGAGGCCGTGCCCACCTCGGGCTCCCGTCAGAAGAAACCCGTCCTCCGAGACGGGTTTTTTTATGCCCAGCCGGGCTTGGACAATGTTCTGCGGCGCCATGAAAAAGGGCCCCGAAGGGCCCCTTGAACGACAGATCCGGAGGAACGAATCCGAGGACCAGCAGATCAGCGGATGACGGCGATCTGGTCGCGCTTGCCGCCCTTGTAGGTGTACAGCGTCAGCGCGCCGTTCTTCACGTCGCCCTTGTCGTCGAAGGAAATGATGCCGGTCACGCCCTTGTAGCCGGTGGTCTTGGCCAACACCGGCAGGTACTTGGCAGGCTCGGCGGAGCCGGCCTTGACCATGGCGGCCACCATCAGGTTCAGCGCGTCGTAGACGTAAGGCGCGTAAACCTGCACTTCGGCGTTGTACTTCTTCTTGAATGCGGCCCTGAAGTCGTCCATCGACTTCTTGCCCGCGCCTTCGATACCACCGGCCTCGGCACAAACCACCTGGCCGTCAGCCATGGTGCCAGCGGCCAGCTTCGGCAGTTCGCTGGAGCAGATGCCGTCGCCACCCATGAACTTGGCCTCGATGCCCAGTTGCTTCATCTGCCGCATCATCGGACCGGCCACAGCGTCCATGCCGCCGAAGAAGATGATGTCCGGCTTCTTGGCCTTCAAGCTGGTCAGGATGGCGGTGAAGTCCGTGGCCTTGTCGCTCGTGAACTCGCGACCCACCGTGGTACCACCCGCGCCTTTGACGCCCTTTTCGAACTCATCGGCCACGCCTTGCCCGTAAGCGGTGCGGTCGTCGATGACGGCAATGCTCTTGCCCTTGAGGTCCTTCACCGCATAGCGGCCCAGCGTGCCACCCAGATGCACGTCGTCAGCGACGACGCGGAAAGTGGTCTTGTAGCCCTGGCGGGTGAACTTGGGGTTCGTCGCCGAGGGGCTGATCTGCGGAATACCCGCGTCACTGTAGATCTTCGAAGCGGGGATGGAGGTGCCGCTGTTGAGGTGACCGATGACGCCGTTGACCTTGCTGTCGACCAGCTTTTGTGCCGCAGCCGTGCCCTGCTTGGGGTCGCCCGCGTCGTCTTCGGCGAGCAACTCGAACTTGACCTTCTTGCCGCCGATGGTCGTGCCCTTGGCATTCAGTTCCTCGATCGCCATGCGAGCGCCGTTTTCATTGTCCTTGCCCAAGTGGGCGATGGAACCGCTGGTGGGGCCGACGTGACCGATCTTGACGACCAAGTCCTGGGCGAACACCGAACCGCTCACACAAAGGGCGGCAGCGACGACGATCATATTCAGCTTGACTTGCATGCAAATACCTCCGGGGTGGAAATCTGTCGAAATTGACAAACGTTGAAAAACTGCGAAAGGCACGATACCGCAGAAGAATGCCCGAACCTACCGGGGTTACTCTCGGGTGGCGCCCCGACTGACAGGCGTCAGCACAACGGAACCCCAGCCGGAACGGTGGACAGGGCAGCGAAGAAAAACACGTCTTGCGGCTGAGCGTTGGGAAACCTCAAGCCTGTTCAGAGGCACCGATGTCATCGCCCGTGCCTCTGGTCAGCGGGGCGTGATGCCGGATCTCCAAGCCCAGCGCCTTGTAGTTTCGCCAACGCTGGCGCCCCAAGGCAGCGGCATCGACATCACGCGACACCAATTCGATCAGCCTGCTCAAGGCCAGCGGCGCGGCGGGGGCTTCGGCGCCGACGTTGATGAGCACCGTCGGTGTGCCCGGCGCATCAGGCACTGACTCGCACAACCAGATCGGTGTGCGCTGGCAGACCTCGGGCTTGGCGCCCGGCCAACGCAGATGGGGCACGAAGTCGCGGTCCTCAGCGCTCCACAACGCGTGGTCGAGCTGCTGCAGGATGGCCGGCGGTGCGGTCACGCAGACCGCCACCCCTTGTCGGTAAGCCTTGCGCACCATGCGCAAGGCCAGATCCAAAGGCTCGGCCAGGCCGGTATGGAACTCGACTTCGGTCATCGCCGCCAGCGCTCAGCCAGCCCGGTCGATCAGGAAACGGGTCAACAAAGGCACCGGGCGCCCCGTACTGCCTTTGGCCAGGCCGGACTTCCAGCCGGTGCCGGCGATGTCCAGGTGGGCCCACTGCTGCCT
>Ga0209181_10011921_pt1 | contig 11066 bp, 7 predicted proteins | sample MAT05_FD_187208 | JGI IMG/M metagenome (GOLD analysis project Ga0209181, IMG submission 187208) | Freshwater microbial communities from Lake Fryxell liftoff mats and glacier meltwater in Antarctica - MAT-05 (SPAdes) (version 2) | ecosystem: Environmental > Aquatic > Freshwater > Ice > Liftoff...
CGAGGCGGGTGTACCGGCGGTCATCGAGACCGACTCCATGCGCCTGCAGCAGGTGCTGAAGAACCTCTTGTCCAATGCTTTCAAGTTCACCGAGCACGGCAAGGTCGAGGTGCGTATCGGGCTCGCGACGCGCGGCTGGAGCACCGAAAACGTGTCGCTCGCGACCGCGCGCTCCGTGCTGGCGTTCGAGGTCACCGATACCGGCATCGGCATCCCGCTCGCCAAGCAGCAGATCATCTTCGAGGCGTTCCAGCAGGCCGATGCGAGCACCAGCCGGCGCTATGGCGGCACCGGACTCGGGCTCGCGCTGAGCCGCGAGATTTCGCGGCTGCTCGGCGGTGAGATTCGCATCGAGAGCACACCGGATGTGGGCAGCGCGTTCACGCTGTATCTGCCCAGCTCCTTCCGTTCGACCAACGTCGCCAGACGTTTGCCGCCCAATGTGCTCGAATCGTCGAGCGGCCATCGCCGCGCGCCGATCGCCGCGCTACCGCCGCCCGAGACGACGCTCGCGCGCGACGTGGTAGAGGACGATCGGCGCGACGTGCAGCCGGGGGACCGCACGCTGCTCATCGTGGACAACGACGTCGGCTTCAGTCGCTACATGCTCGACCTCGCGCACGCGCACGGCTTCAAGGGGCTGGTGACCGCGCAGGGCAGCGTGGCTGTGTCGCTCGCGCGGCAGTTCCATCCGGACGCGGTCACGCTCGATATCCGCCTTCCCGACATCGACGGCTGGCGCGTGCTGCATCACCTGAAGAGCGAGCTGTCGACGCGCCACTTGCCGGTCGTGCTCATCTCGACCGACGACGAGGCGTCGCGCGGCTTCCATCACGGGGCGTTCGACGTGCTGCAGAAGCCGGTGAGCACCGAGGACCTCGACGCGCTGCTCGAGCGGATCTCGGAGTTCGTCGCGCGCAGCTCACGTCGCCTGCTGGTGGTCGAAGACAACAGCGTACACCGCGACGCGGTAGTGGAGATGTTGCGCGGCGGCGACGTCGAGGTGCGCGCTGTTTCCACCGGCGAAGCGGCGCTCGAGGCGATCCAGCAAGAGAGCGTGGACTGTCTCGTCGTCGACCTCGGATTGCCCGACATGAACGGAATGCAGTTCATCGAGGCGGTGCAGAGGCAGCCGAAGCTGCGTCATGTGCCGATCATCGTGAACACCGCGCGCTCGCTCAGCAGCGCCGAGGACACGCGGCTACGGCGGGTCGTACGCAGCGTCGTGCAGAAGGGGGAGGGCTCGATGGAGCGCTTGCTCGACGAGACGTCGATGTATCTTCACCGCGCGCACGATCGCATCCGCCCGGAGCAGCGCGCGTTGCTCGAGAGTCGCCATCTGCCGAACGTCGTGCTCGCCGGCAAGACCATCCTCGTGGTCGACGACGACGTGCGAAACATCTTCGCGATGACGACGATCCTCGAGGAGCGCGAAATCGTCGTGTTGCGCGCCGACAACGGGCGCACTGCGATCGACATCCTCGAGAGCAGCCCCGGCATCGATGGAGTTCTGATGGACATCATGATGCCTGGCATGGACGGCTACGAGACGATGCGCGCCATTCGCGCAATCCCACGCTTCCGCTCGCTGCCGATCATCGCGCTGACCGCCAAGGCGATGAAGGGCGACCGAGAGAAGTGCATCGAGTCGGGCGCCTCCGACTACATCGCCAAGCCGGTCGATACCGAGCAGGTGCTGGCGCTACTCGGGATCTGGCTTTGGCGCTGATCGGTTTATTTCCAATGAGGTCAACCAGGAGCTGACGCCGCGCGACGCCACACCAAAGGGCTATGGGCGCAGCACGCCGAGCACGGCGGAGACCAGCTCACGCGCGGTGACCGGCTTCGACAGGTGGCGCTGGAAGCCGGCCTCGATCGCCGCGCGTCGATCCGACTCGGACGCGTAGGCGGTGAGGGCGATGATCGGCAGTGGCGCCTGCGTCCCCGTCTCTCCCGCGCGGATGATGCGAATCAGATCGTAGCCATTCTGCCCCGGCATGCCGATGTCGGACACCAGCACATCGGGTCGCTCACGCCGCAGCTCCTCGAGCGCTTCTGGCACGTTCGCGGCGGTGCGTACGATCGCGCCGCTACGCTCGAGGATCGCTTGAAACAGCATGCGACCATCGTCGAAGTCCTCGACCACCAGCACGCGGACTCCCTCGAGCGGGCTTTCCTCGTTGTCGCGCGGGCGTTCGGACCCGGCGCGCGCTCGCCGCGAGACGCCGAGCGGTGCCGGCAGCTCCACCGTCATCGTAGCGCCGCGGCCGTCGCCTTCGCTCTCGGCGTGGCAGGTGCCGCCGTGCAGCTCCACGAGGTGGCGCACGATCGAGAGGCCGAGACCGAGACCCCCATGTGAGCGCGTCGCCGAGCTGTTCGCCTGGCGGAAGCGATCGAACACGAACGGCAGAAACTCGGCGTCGATCCCGGCGCCACTGTCGCGCACGACGAGGCGAAACTTCTCGCCCTCGAGCGTCGCACGGACCTCGATGCGGCCCTCGGGTGGGGTGAACTTGAGCGCGTTCGAGAGCAGATTGCCGAGCACCTGCTGCAGACGTTCCGCGTCGCCGCGGATCGGGCGCAGATTGGATGCGATGTGCAGCTCAAGCTCAATCTGCTTGGCATTGGCGGCGAGCCGGACCGACTCCACCGCGCTCTCGATGATCTGCTCCAGATCGACGTCGTCTTCCTGGAGACGCAGCTTGCCAGTGATGATACGCGAGACGTCGAGCAGCTCGTTGACGAGCCGCACTTGCGAGTGCGCGCTGCGCTCGATCGTGTCGATGGCCTGCGCCGTTTTCTCGGGGCCCAGCTTGCCAGTGCGCAGCAGCTGCGCCCAGCCGAGCGCGGTGCTCAGCGGGGTGCGTAGCTCGTGTGAGAGCACGGCGAGGAACTCGTCCTTCATGCGCGCCGCGGACTCGAGGGCGGTGCGCTCGCGCTGCGCCACCTCGAACAGGCGCGCGTTGTCGATGGTCGAGCAAATGCGCCGCCCGAGATCTTCTGCGAGAGCGCGGTCGATCTCGCCGATGCGCCGGCCCGAGCCCGCCATGCCGAGCTGCAGTGAGCCGGCCGGCTCGCCGCGCACCACGAGCTGCACGCGCCACGAGCTGTCGAGCTTCTCCGGATCGGCGCCGGCTGCCGTCGACCAGCGCGAGACCCCGTCGATCTCGAGCAGCTCGATCGCGCAAAAGTCCGCCACGGTGCGCGCGGCGAGCTCGGCGACCTCGCCGAGAGCGCGGTGATACTCGAGCGATTCCGCGAGCAGCTTGCTGGCCTCGGCGAGCAGCGCGAGCGACTCCTCGGCGCGAACCCGATCGTCGATGTCGGTGAACGTGCCGACCCACTCGCCGACCTCGCCGAGAGAGCCGACGATCGGCACCGCGCGCACCAAGTGCCATCGATAGACCCCGTCGCCACGGCGAAACCGTGCGGCCCGCTCGAAGTTGCGGCGCTCGACCAGCGCGTCGTGCCAGTCGCGCTGCATCGGCGCGAGGTCGTCGAGGTGTACGCCGCACCGCCAGTCGTCGGCGTCCGAGGTGTTGACGGCCCTGCCGGTGTAGTCGAACCAGCGCCGATTCCAGTACGTTGCCTGTGCGTCGGGTGTCGACGTGAACACGATCTGCGGCATCGACTCGGCGAGCTGCTGATACCGTTTCTCGCCGACGCGCCGCATGTCTTCGAGGGCGCGCTCACGCTCGCGCTGCTCGCTCGCGCGCAGCTGCTCGCCCTGCTGCCGGACTTGCTCGTTCTTGCGATACAGCTCCACGAAGGCCGCGACCTTGCCGCGCAGAATGTCGGGATGAAACGGCTTGGCGATGTAGTCGACGGCGCCGAGCGCGTAGCCGCGCACGACTTGCTCCTGGTGCTCGATGCCGGCGGTCATGAAGATGATCGGGATGTGCCGCGTCCGCGCGCGCTCGCGAATGATCGCTGCCGTCCCAAAGCCATCGAGTCCCGGCATGACCACGTCGAGCAAGATGACGGCGAACTCGCGCTCGAGCAGGAAGCGGAGCGCCTCGTTGCCGGAGTTCGCGGCGACTAGCTGCTCTCCGAGCGGCGCGAGCACGGCCTCGAGCGCGAGGATGTTCTCCGGTCGATCGTCGACCAGAAGGATCTGCGTCAGGATGGACGAATCGCTGATTCCACCGGGCATCGAACTCGCTCCTTCACGGTGTTGCGCAAGGCGCCCGAGACAGTAGCCCGATTCGTTTATGTCGCGGTCCAGAAACGCGCGGGCCACGCGCCCGCGATGATCATGAAGCGAGCAACGCCGTGATTGTGTATTGCAGCGGCGTCGTGACGAATATTCCAGACTCGTCGAGGTAGGGCGCGCTCCGACGCTCATCGACGCCACGCCGCGAGCCTACAGGTCCCACGTCGCCTGATAGGCCGCGCCCGTCGCGCGTCGCGCCCAGCTGACGCGCGCTGCCTTGCGACCCGAGCAGCGGAGCACCGTCTCGATGCCGCGAGCGATCCCGCGCATGTGAAACTCCGACACCGCCGGCCAGCCGACCAGCAATATCTCCGCGCGCCCCGGCGCATAGATGCGCGACTGCATCTCGCCGTCGTCGTACGTCTTCGAGTAGAGCAGCGGCGTGCGCGACACCAGCGCGTTGTCCGTCGTGACGCGCAAGATCACGCGCCACAGCGTGTTCAACGTGCGCTCCACGGCGCGGCGACTGACCTCATCCTGCAGTCCATCGCGGTTGCGGCCGACGCTCGACGCGGCCGCCGTGAAGAAGCGCTCGAACTCCGGCGCCGGTACCCACGTGAGCGTCGTGGCGCCGCTGAACGAGACACGCGTGTCCGCATCGAGCGCATCGAGGCCGGCGCGCACCGCCGCGTCACCCGCGATCTCACGCAGCGCGCGGATGCTGTCGAGCAAGACCGCGCCGGACTGACGCGGGTGTTCGTCGCGAGCGAGGGGCACGGTCACGCGAGACTAACCGCGATGACGAGCCGCGTGGGCCGATTCGTATCACGCGCTCGTGACGAAACACGACCCGGCAGCTCGAGGTGAGCGCAGGCTCAGGGCCGCGCTGCGGCGAGAGCACGATGAACGGGCGCTCGCGTGGCCACTCGTCGCGATCGATGAAGCGCGGCGGCCCAGCCGACAGCGAGACGAATACGAACTCATGCGAGGTCCTCAGTAGTCGTCACGATAGCGCCCGCGATGATCATGAAGCGAGCAACGCCGTGATCGTGTATTGCAGCGGCGTCGTGACGAATATTCCAGACTCGTCGAGGTAGATGTCGACCGAGGTGCGGAGTCCGTGCTCCTCGAAGTAGAGGCCGGGGTGTACCGCCCAAGCGAGACCGGGGACGAGCTCGCGCGTGTCGTGGATCTCGAGGTCGTCGAGCGTGACCGCATCGCCCGAGTTCAGCACCGCAGCGAGGTGATGACCGGTGCGGTGGAGAAAGCGCGCGGCGTGTCCGTGCCGCGCGACCACCTCACGCGCCGCGCGATCGACCTCGAAGCCAAGGACACGCTTGCGCGCCGCGCGCCGCGCACGGACGAACGCGATCGCGCGATCGCGCGCCTCGACGATCACCGCGAACGCCGCTGCCTTCTGCTCGGGCACGTGAGCCGCGGCGATGGCAGCCCAGGCCATCTCGGCGAACGGCGCATCGACGTGCGGCTCCCGCGCCCACAGCTCGACCAGCACGATGTCGTCGCGCGCGATGGGCACGCTCGTCGCCTCCGTCGGGACGTAGTGCGGGCTCGCGGTGTGTGCCCCAGTCGCGACGATCGGCCGCCCCTCGGTGACCAACCCGCGCGCCTCGATCGCGCGCACGATCGACTGCTGCACCTCGTGCTCTTCGACCACCGCGCCAGCGCGCAGCCGCTCCCCGATCGACGCGATCGTCTCTGCGCAGATCTCCGCCACCGCCGTCGCCGCGCGCTGGTGCGCCGCGAGCTGCTCAGGCTCCCAGCGACAGAGGAAGTGCTGGACCAGATCGCCGGAGCTGACGACCTCCGCGCCGTAGCTGCGGATCAGGTCGACCGTGCCGGCGTCGACGCGCGACAGGTACGGATTGCTTCCCATCGCGCAGAACTCCATCGCGACCTTTCCGCCCGCGGGCACGATGCGGTCGAGCGCTTCGCGCAGCGAGCTCCAGCTGGAGAACGACACGTGATCGCCAGGCGCCTCGGCAAAAGCGGCGGCCTCGGTCGCATGCACCAACAGGACCGGCATCGCCTCTGCTGCGACGAAGTAGAACCAACGTCTCATCAGCGGCGCCTGGCTCACACCGAGCGCGCGCGCGGCGATCGGATTTTGCCCGCGGAAGTCGCACAGCAGCCAGCCGGCGAGCCCGCGCGCACGTAGCTCCAGCTGAATCTCACCGAGCCGATCGATCACCCGAGCGCCTCTTCGACGAGCTGAAGGCGGTCTTGTCCCCAGTAGAGCGCGCGGCCATCGACGACGAAGGTCGGGGCGCCGAAAACACCAGCGTGTTGGGCGGCCTCGGTGCCAGTGCGTAGCTGCGCCTTGACCGCGTCGCTCGCGGCGGCTGCGCGTATCTCTGCGTGATCGTCGCCGATCAGCGCGCTGAGGACGGACTCATCCGCGATGTCGGCGTCGTCGGCCCAGATCGCCGCCATGGCACGCCGGCGGAAGTCGTCGCGGCGCACCTCTGGGAGCGCGAGCCAGATGCGGAGCAGCTCCACCGATCGAATCGGGAAGCGCGTCGGAAAGCGATACGGCACTCCATAGCGCGTCGCGTAGCGCCCGAGCTCTTTGCTCATCCACGCCTGTTTTGCGGCGCTCATCGCGAGCAGCGGGACATCGCTCTGGCCGAGCGCCTTGAACAGTCCGCCGAGCAGCAGTGGACGCCACAGCACCGTTGCACCGGTGCGCGCGGCGAGCGCCTCCACCTGCGTCGAGCCGAGATAGGCCCACGGGGACGAGAAGTCGAAGTAGACCTCGAGCGTGTGCGGCTGTTTGTTCTCGGCGGGTTCGCGTGCGTCCGCGCTCGGCGGAGTCGCGCTCGGCCGAGCGCCCCAGCCTGTCGACATCGCCTTTCCGGAGAGGCGATATTCGACCGCGTCGAGGCGGTCTTGTCCCCACTCGAGCTCACCGTCGACGATCATCGCGGGCGCGCCGAAGATGCCGAGCTTCACGGCTTCGTCGGTGCGCGCGCGCAGCTCGTTCTTCACCTCCGCGTCGCCGATTCGCGCCATCACGGCGTCGACGTCGTGGCCCGCGTCGCCGAGGACGCGGCGCAGGGTCGCTTCGTCGGAGACCGGCAGTCCGTCGACCCAATAGGCGTGAAAGAAGCCGTGAATCACCCGCGGATCGCAGCCAGTGACGAGCGTCGCGCGGAGCGCTTCCACCGTGCGATACGGGTGCGCCGCGGGCATCGTCAGCGGCGCGCCGAAGCGATCGGCCCAGCGCTGCAGATCGGTCGCGTTGTGCATCGCCTTCGACGGCGAGAGCGTCGCGAACAGCTTCTGCGCGGTGCCGACGGCAGCGAATACGCCGCCGAGCAACATCGGCTTCCAGGTCAGAGAAGCGCCGGTGCGCGCGGCGATCGCCTCGATGCGCGTCGCGCCGAGGTACGCATAGGGACACGAGTAGTCGAAATAGAAGTCGACGTGCATGACGGCGACGCTACTGCGGAAGGCGCGCGAGCGCGAGCGGTCTTGCGCGTTTGCGAGCCGGCGGCCACAGTCGTCGCGCCCATGGGGACCCACCTCGCCTGCGAAAGTTGCGGCGCCGCGCTCGAGCTCGGTGAGGCCCAGCGCAGTACGATCTGCCCATTCTGTGCGTCGCCCTCGGTGGTCGAGCGACCGGCGACGCACGACCGACCGACGCCGCGCTTCGCGATCGGCTTCGCCGTGCCGCGCGATCACGCGCAGCGCGCGGTGCGCGCGTGGGCCCGCGAAGGGCTCTTTCGTCACTCCGGGCTCGACGCCGCGGATATTGCCGAGCTGCGCGGCGCCTACGTGCCTGCGTTTCTCTACTCCGCCGCTGGAGAGGCAGAGTTCACCGCGCGCATCGGCGAGAACTATCAAGTGACCGAGACGTACACGGTCACCGTCAACGGCAAGACGCAGATCCGCACGCGCACCGTCACCAAGACCGAGTGGCGCGCGCTCGCGGGACGCTGGGCCGGCTATGCGAGCGATATCCTCGTCACCGCCTCGCGCGGCATCGCCAATGCCGAGCTCGAGGCGCTCGAGCCTTACGATATGCGCTCGATACGGCGCTACACACCGGCGCTCATCTCGGGCTGGATCGCCGAAGATCCGACGATGGATCAGGCGCAGTGTCTGGGGCTCGCGCGCGGCGAAGCGGGCGCGGAGGTCGGTCGTCGGCTCGCTGGGTTCATGCCCGGCGACAAGCACGACTCGCTGCAATACGGCTGGCGCATGACGGCCGAGTCCGTCGACCTCGTGCTGGTGCCCGTGTGGATCGTCGCCGTGCGCCACCGCGCCGACAAGCCGCCGCTGCGCGTCTTGGTGAACGGCCTCTCGGGCAAGCTTGTCTCCGCCAAGAAGCCGCTCTCGTGGTGGAAGATCGCCCTCGCCATCGCGATCGTACTCGCGGTCGTCAGTGGCCCGATACTGCTGGTGGCGCTCTATGGCGCGCTGCTGCGCGGAGGCGTGCTGTGACGCCCTTCGCACCAGCCGCCGTCGCGCTCATCTGCAGCCGCTGTCGCGGTGAGCTCGAGCCCGACGATCTGCGCTGTCCGCTGTGTGGCCTCGGCTGCGAAGCTCACGCCGTATCCGCAGAAGCAACAGCGCGCGCCGACGTGCTGCGCTGCGATGGCTGCGGGGCTGCGCTCGCGTACAGCGCAGAGCACCGCGCGCCGAACTGCGGCTTCTGTGGCTCGACGATGCACATCGAGGCACCGCGCGATCCGATCGAGCAAGCCGAGCTCGTGCTGCCCTTTGCGAACACGGAAGCGCAGGCGCGCGCCGCGCTCTCGGCGTGGCTCTCCTCGCGCGGCTTCTTCCGCCCGAGCGATCTCGCCTCGGCTTCGACCATCGCCGAGATGAAGCCGCTGTTCTGGGCCGGCTGGCTCTGCGACGCGCAAGCCATCGTCAGCTACACGGCGGACTCCGACGCGGACAGCCGGACATCTGCGTGGGCACCGCACGCGGGACAGTCCGCGATGCGCTTCGAGCGACTCGTCATCTCGGGCTCGCGCGGTCTCACGCTACAAGAGACCGCGCACCTCATCAGTCACTACGATCTCAGCCACGCACAGCCCGCGTCGAACGTGCCTCCCGGCTGGCTCGTCGAGCGCTTCGAGCTGCAGCGCTCTGCGGCGCGCAGCATGGTCGTCGGGGCGATCCACGGGACCGCCGCGCAGAACGTCGTGAACCATCGCCTGCTGCCGGGCTCGCGCTTCCGCAACGTGAAGGTCGGTGTGCTGCTGCAGCAGCTCGCGACGCATCGCATGGCATTCCCGGCGTGGGTCCTCGCCTATCGCTATCGCGGCAAGCTGTTCCGCGCCGTCGTCCACGGCCACGATGCGCGCGTCGTGCTCGGCACCTCGCCGATCTCCATCGGCAAGATCGTGCTCGTCGTAGCGCTCGTCCTCGCAGCGCTCACTGTGGTCGCCGCGCTTGGGCTCTTGGCCACAGCGATCGCCGCGAACACGTAGCCTGCGGGACGGCGCCGTTGACGCCGAGTCACCACAGTTCGCGTGCCGGAGCGGCACACCCGTGAACCACACTTGGCATCGGCGTGGTCCCGCATGACGCCGGCTCATCCGCCACAATCGTCAATAGAAATAAACACTTCCGCATTCGTCGGCCGTTCGGCCTGAATCGTGCTCATGGCCCTCTAGTGCGTCGCAGAGAGCGGCGCAACGAGGAGCCGACGATGAGCCGAACGAACCTGATCGATGCAACCAATCGCGCGCCCCACGCGCTCGGCGTGCTCGCCCTCACGCTGCTCTCATCGCTGCTTGGCAGCGGCTGCTCGCGCCACGTCTTCTCGCCGCCTGCGCGCATGATGCCGACCGAAGACGCGCTTGGTCCGAGCGCGGGCGGCGTCAACCTCGGCCTCCAAGGATCTGCCTCCGGCACGGTGTTCGGCCCCACGATCGCGGCCGCAGGGCTGCACGTCGATGTCGGCGTCTCCGATCGGATCGACCTCGTCGGCGAGGGTACGTTCATGAAACTCGACGGTAGCGGCGGGCGGCCGCTCGCCAGGCAGCGGACCGACGGCGCCGCCGGTCGCGCCGGACTGCGCTTCACGCTCACCGAGACGCAGCGCAAGCCGGGCGACACGGCGCCGCTGTTGCTCGGTCTCGCGCTGACTGGCGGATTCGGCGGTGGCGCCAGTGCCATCGGCACCTTCGTATCGCCGGACCTCGGACTCAGCTTCTCGATGCGCACACCGACAGGCTTCGATCTGAGCACGGGAGTGCGCACCTGGACGAGCGTGCCAGTCCTCCGCCGCACATTCGCGTGGACTGAAGACGAGCAATCGAACGAGCCCGCGACGACTTTCGGTGCTGGCTTCACGATCCAAGGCGCGGTGCCGCTGGGCTTTGACCCGACGCGGCGCGGTGAGCCGCGCTTCCGAGCGCTCATCGGGCTTGGGATCGCCTACATCGGTGACGGGACGGCGAACGAGACGTTCGTGCAGCTCGGCGGCGCGTTCGAGGCCAGACTCGACTGAGCGCCAGGGCGATCAGGCCGCGATCAGGTGAACTCCATCGTCCCGTCGTCCACGCGGCCGACGCGCAGCATGAAGAGGTCGAGCAGATAGTTCTGATAGAGCTTCCACGGCCGCTTCGAGCCCTGCTTCGGCAAGAACGCGGCGGCGCGCTGCACGTAGCCGGACGCGAGCCCGATGAACGCCTCTTCGTGCACGCTCGGATCGGTGAGGCGAGGGGTGCAGCGCCGCGCGCCAATGGCATCCATGTGCCGCAGCAAGCGGACGGCATACTCGCTGGTGAGATCGGCCTTGAGCGTCCACGACGCGTTGGTGTAGCCGAACGTATAGGCGAAGTTCGGTACATCGCTGAACATCGCGCCCTTGTAGTTGGTGAGCTCGCGCGGCTCTACGGCGTGGCCATCGACGGTCAGCTTCATTCCGCCGGCG
>Ga0209181_10011925_pt1 | contig 11063 bp, 8 predicted proteins | sample MAT05_FD_187208 | JGI IMG/M metagenome (GOLD analysis project Ga0209181, IMG submission 187208) | Freshwater microbial communities from Lake Fryxell liftoff mats and glacier meltwater in Antarctica - MAT-05 (SPAdes) (version 2) | ecosystem: Environmental > Aquatic > Freshwater > Ice > Liftoff...
TTTGTGGGATGGTTATCCCGAAGAAACCAATGCGCCCTATGGGATTGCCAAGAAAGCCTTACTGGTTCAGCTTCAAGCCTATCGCCAACAGTACGGGTTGGACGGGGTCTATTTGCTGCCCGTCAATCTCTATGGACCAGAGGACAACTTTGATCCGCATAGTTCTCATGTCATTCCGGCGCTGATTCACAAAGTTCATGAGGCACAGCAACAGGGCGATCGTACCCTGGCTGTTTGGGGCGATGGCAGCCCGACGAGAGAATTTTTGTACGCCGAAGACGCGGCTCGTGGCATTGTAATGGCAACCCAGTCTTACAGCGATCCTGAACCTGTAAACCTGGGGACAGGCTACGAAATTACCATTAAAGACCTGGTTGAACTCATTTGCAAACTAATGAAGTTCAAGGGTGAGTTGATCTGGCAAACCGATATGCCCAACGGTCAGCCTCGCCGATGCTTGGACACGAAACGTGCTAAGTACGCCTTCGGTTTCAGTGCCCAAATTGATTTTTATCAGGGTTTAAAGAACACGATCGCCTGGTATCGGCAACACGCAGGCAGTTCTGAAAAATCTACCGTCAAGCCTTGATGAAGCCGCTGATCTTTCGCTCAAAGCATCCGGTTGAGACCAAAAGGGTACGGAAGAGTGATAAGACCGATGAAGTTAAACAGTCTGTCTTAGAGCATCAGCCTGTAAGAGTAAGTCCAGATTCACGTTTTGTCTTTCCAACCTTGATAAGGTGCAATACTGCCTGCCTGCATTGAACGTCTGCGAACCTAGTCATACAGCGATTGAAAATGCATCTTCGTCAATGCTTACTGCACGGACGTTCGTTGGGAGTGCATGCAGCAAGTTGTCTCCAATCTAGGCTCTCATAGGTCAACAACATGATTTACCCACGAATTTCAATTGTTACCCCCTCCTACAATCAAGGTCAGTTTCTTGAGGCAACAATTCAAAGTATTTTATCTCAAAACTATCCCAACCTTGAATACATCATCATTGATGGCGGTTCTACCGACAACAGCGTCGAAATCATTCAGAAATATCAGGATCATCTCCATTTCTGGTGTAGCGAACCTGATGCTGGGCAATATGATGCCATCAACAAAGGGTTCGCTCACTCTACAGGCGAGATTATGGCATGGCTTAACAGCGACGATATGTATTATCCCTGGACACTGAAGACACTTGCCAGTGTCATGTCTGAGCTCTCTCAAATTGAGTGGCTGACAACTCTCAACATGGGTTTTTGGGATTGGCAAGGTTTTTGTGTCGGTATTGGCGAAGTTTCTGGATACTCAAGAGAGGCTTTCTTAGATGGTCGCTATATCGGTTCTGGTAAACATGCAGTTAGTTGGATACAGCAGGAATCTACTTTTTGGCATCGATGCTTGTGGGAAAAAGCTGGGGGATATATTTCCACAGAGTTTAAGCTGGCAAGTGATTTTGATCTTTGGGCTCGCTTTTACTCCTTCGCTGATCTCTATGGTACGCCTTCTTTACTGGGAGGCTTCCGTAGGCAGTCCAGTCAGCGGAGCAGCCAGATAGAACAGTATATATTGGAAGCTAGACAATCTTTAAAGCAGATGAAAACTAAATTCGACTGGAAACCAAACATAAGTCGAGAGCTTGCATTGCAATTAAGGTTTAATCAAATTCCAAAAATTAAAATGCTAACTACACAAATGTATGGCTATCAAGGAAAACGAGTAATCAGAAAAGCGCAAAACTTGCCAGATAGCTACTGGGCAATTGAAGACTACTGGTTTGTCTGAACTCTTTTTACAGATTGATTGGCTTTAAATAATGAATATTAGTAGAAGATTAAATTCTAATTAATTTATTGAAAGGCCTATCAACTTAATGAGCAACGATAGATATAATTGCTAAAGAAAAGAAGAGGAAAGAAGGGGAGCCTGAGTTAACGCCATGAACAACGATTTGATGATTAGTGTGATTACACCTGTTTATAATGGCGAACATTTTATAGAATCTTGCATTAAAGTAGTTGTTGATCAAAAATGCCTCAATGTTGAGCATATTATTGTCGATGGTGGTTCAAGTGATCTTACTGTAGAAATTGTTAAACAATACGCTGAGCAATACCCTCATATTCGCTGGATTTCTGAAGCAGATCAGGGACAATCTGATGCAATGAACAAAGGAGTGAAAATGTCAAGAGGCGATATTATTGGCATGCTAAACGTTGATGATTTCTACGAGCCTGATGTTTTAGTGAGAATTCTTGAAATTTTTCAAATGCTTCCTGACCCATCTTTACTGGTTGGAAATTGCAATCTCTTAGATGAACATGATCAAATCAAATACATTAATAAACCTAGTGATCTACGTTTTATCAAATTGCTTACCCAGCAGTGCGAGTTTCCAATCAATCCTTCCGCGTACTTTTATCATAAGTCTATACATCATAAAATAGGAGATTATCCCATCAATGAACACTATATGATGGATCTGGATTTTATTCTTAAGGCAGTACAAAATTCCAATACAAAATATATGAATGAACTTTGGGGAAATCATCGACAGATTGAAGGTACAAAAACAGTTTCACTTCTTAATAGTGGCCATCATCGTGAACACTTACTCAATCTGTTGTTGAAACATAGACAAAATTTGTCTATCTATCTACGCACTCTAGCAATGATTGAAGCTGATATTATTCCTAGATTTGGGTTTGTAGTTGATTGCTTAAATCGTCTCTCTCCGTCATTAGCCAAAAAGATTAGAAAATGGCGATATGAAATTGATTGAGATCTGAAATGATTATTTGCAAACTAAATATGTCTAAGATTTTGATTCAATCAATAAAGCATAAAGTTTCATGATATAAGGTAAGACGTCTAGAGTACTCATTTATGCGAATACTATTCATTTCAAACAGTTTTCCCAGCAATTTAAGTAGCAATGATAGACCTAATATTAATGGAACACAGCGCCGTTTGGATATGTTGATTGGCGCGTTAGGAGAAATTGCCCAGATAGATCTTTTATACTATGTATCAAATTCTATTGAAATCTCTCCCGAAAACATTCTTCAAATTGAAAAGGAACTTGAAGAATACTGGAATATAAAGTTATGTTTGCATCTTTGTCCACAATATTCACTGCCAAAATGGCGTCATCAGCTAGAAGGGGTTTTTGATTTTTCCAGGCAGAATTCTTTTTCTAAGACCAGTGGCTCTAAGCAAGTTAAAGCATTTGAAAACTGTCTTAGTTATAAACCTGATGCCATTTTTATTCAAAGATTACAGTCTATTTATCCAGTACTATTTGCCCGTCAAGCTTTGCCACCAGTTTTTTATGATGTTGATGATATTGAGCATATTAAGTTGATTCGCCAGCTTCGCCAACCTTCTATTACCCTTGCTCAGAGTTTATACTACCTGCATCTTCCAGCACTATTCTTGGGAGAGTATCGTGCTATACAACGTGCTACACGCACTTTTGTATGTTCTGAACTTGATCGCCGCTATTTATCTGAGAAGTGGAATCTTTCTGGTATCGTAACAATTCCTAATTCAGTTAATATTCCTTCTTTTTACCCGATATCATCAGCTCTAACACTACTTTTAGTTGGCTCATATAGTTATTCTCCTAATGCTCAGGCTGCTGAGTTTTTGATTGATAAAGTTTTTCCAATCGTCCGAGAAAAAAATCCCTATACGAAATTAATCATTGCTGGCAGCAATCCTGAATATATTAGTAGTTATAAAAAAGAGCTAGTAAATGTAGAGTTTACTGGATTTGTAGATGATCTAGATGATTTATATCGGCGTTCACGGATCATTTGTTGTCCAATTTTTTCTGGTGGAGGAACACGAATTAAAATGATTGAAGCAGCCGCATACGGAAGACCGATTGTTGCTACTTCTATTGGGGCTGAAGGCTTAGATATGACTCCTGGAAAAGATTTTCTTCTTTGTAATACTGTTCAAGAATTTGCTGCTGCTTGCTTAGAATTATTAGGCAACGATGCTCTTTGCAATCGCTTAGCAACTGCCGCCAGAGCTACGGCTACTCAGCACTATAATCTCGGTAGCATCAGGAAACTTATTCAGCATAATCTTTTATCTGCGATCGATACTAACTTACCTATTCCTACCAAGCCATCTTCTATATAATTGCTTCTACTATCGAAAGCATTCTTAGAGCTAGTCACAAAATAAACAACTGCTCAGATCCAATGGACTTATGAAAATCCTCTTAAGTATTCATCATCCACTTGACCCTTATTCTGGTGCCTCTGGTACAGTTCTAAAGCTAGGACAGATTTATCAGAGCTTAGGGCATGAGGTACATTATCTTTCACACGATAATCTGCCCAGCAAAGTGCCTGAAGCCTTTTTCCCTGCATTTGTCGCAGCCTATTTGTATAAACATAATCATCGTTACCGCTTTGATGTCATTGATGCTTCCACTGGTGATGCATGGATATGGGGCAGTTTTCTTCGTAACTTTTCATCTAATCGCCCTCTACTAGTTACCCATAACCATGGATTAGAGCATAATGTTCATCTTGAGATTTTAGAAGAAGCTAAGCGTGGCAATCTCCAATTAAGTTGGAAATATCCCTTTTATCGCGGCAGTATTTTGCTCTGGGAAGTAGCAAATTCACTGCGCTGCGCTGACTTAGTATTTCTTTTAAATAAGAAGGATATGACCTACGCAACCAAAGTTTTGAGTGTGTCTAAAGAGCGAATACATATTATCCCTAATGGTATTTCCGAAGAATTGCTTGATCTACCATTTGAAGCCTTACCAATCTCTAATCAGTCACTTCAGATTGCCTCTATTGGCACTTATATTTCGCGTAAAGGTATTCACTACAGTGTTCCTGCACTAGAAAAAATTCTAACTATTTATCCTCATGTATCTGTTAGTTTCCTGGGAACCTGTTGCCCTGAAGAACGGGTATATGCAGATTTTGATAGAGCAGTTCATGATCGCATTAAGGTCATTCCTCGCTTTCAGCAAGATCAATTGCCAAGTTTGCTCAAGGGTCATGCTATCAAGCTCTTTGCTCCTCTTTCTGAAGGATTTGGAAATGCCTTAATTGAAGCAATGGCTTGTGGTCTTGCACCTATTACTACTGCCACTGCTGGTCCTTTAGAAATAGTCAATAATGGGCATGATGCTATGGTTGTACCACCAAGAGATAGCGAAGCAATTAAGCAAGCCCTAGATCGATTAATTACTGATCGTCCATACCTAGAGCAACTCCGTCGTAATGCTCATATCACTGCTCAAAAATACAGCTGGGTCAATACAGCTCAAAAGCGATTAGCTCTTTATGAAAATGCGATCTCGCAAAGGAATAATTACGCATGAAAGGTACCGTTATCATTCCAACCTACTGCCGCCCTAACGATCTTAACCGTTGTCTGCGGGCTCTGACTCAACAGATTATGCCGCCTTATGAGGTCATTGTGGTAGTGCGCGATGAAGATGCCAAGACTTGGGCAATGTTAGAACAGCTTAAATCGCTACCTTTGGCAATTAAACCAGTGACTGTGCGCACGCCGGGAATGATTGCTGCAATGAATGCGGGAATATCTATTGCCAGTGGTGATTTCATTGCCTTTACCGACGATGATGCTGCCCCTTATCCTGATTGGCTCCAGCGCATTGAAGCTCATTTTTTAGACAATGTTTGTGTGGGTGGAGTAGGTGGTCGAGACAACATTCAAAGTACAGAACCCTGGGCTGTGGGTGCGCGCGAAGTTGTTGGGAAGCTTCAATGGCATGGCAGAGTTATTGGTGAGCATCATCGTGGAGTCGGCTCTGCTCGTGAGGTCGATGTACTAAAAGGTGTTAATATGAGCTTTCGTCGTTCTATCTTTGATGGACTCCAGTTTGATGAGCGCTTGCATGGTAAAGGTGCTCAAGTTCATAACGAGTTGGCTTTTTGTTTGGCATTGAAACGTCAAGGATGGAAGATAATTTATGATCCAAAAATTTTAGTTAATCATTACATCGCTCAACGGTTTGATGAAGATCAACGTAATGCTTTTAACGCGGTAGCTTGGGCAAACAAAGCCCACAACGAAACGGTTGGGTTACTCGACCATCTGCCACTAATACGAAAAATTATTTATTTGGCTTGGGCATTTTTAGTTGGTACACGCGATGTCTTGGGATTTGTTCAACTCTGCCGCTTTTTACCCATAGAGAAAGACCTGGCAGTCCGCAAGTGGTTAGCCTCTACACAGGGCAGGTGGCAAGGAATACGGACCTGGATGCAGCCTTCTTCGCCAAACTCGTAAAAGACAGGCATCACCTGCTATGGCTCAACAGCTAGAATCTGCTCATAAAATTGGTCTCATAAGAACCGGATGAGAGCGAGTAACGAATGAATGGAGGACTAAAGAGATTTACTAACGCTGATGCATCTAAGTAGCCAACGCACACGCAGTTTTTACTCATTCTTTCAGCCTGCGATCGCCTGGATCGCGATCATCGGGTTTGCAGGGTTCTCAACTCTATGTGCATTCGCTGGTTTAAGCAAAGTTTTGAACCTGATCTTTCCAATTGGAGCCGTTGCCGTTGGACTTTTACTTTATTTTCGTGCTCCTCTGCTATACATCGGCTTTACCTGGTGGCTTTGGTTCCTCTCTCCCCTCATTCGCAGATATATAGACTATCGCAGCATCTACACTGAACCCAGCCTGATCATATTGACGCCTTTTTTAGTTACACTCATCACGCTTATCACAGTTTTTCAAAATATTCCTAAAGCAAAACAGCAGGAAAGTTTGCCGTTTATCTTAACCCTTCTTGGTGTGCTTTATGGTTATCTGGTTGGAGCGCTCCTGGCTTCCCCTGTTTCTGCTACGACCAAAGTATTAGAGTGGCTAGCGCCTGTCACCTTTAGCTTCCATTTGTTTGTCAATTGGCGCGAGTATCCTAGTTATCGTCAGACCACTCAACGCATTTTTTTGTGGTGCGTGTTGATTACAGGAGCTTATGGCATTTATCAGTTCATGGTCGCGCCTGAATGGGACACAACATGGATGCTCAACCTAGAAGAGAGAGCAGTTACCTTTGGGCTTCCCGAACCCTTTGGTATTCGAGTCTGGAGCACAATGCATGGACCCCTGGTTTTTGCCAGCGTCATGGCAGCGGGATTGATTTTGCTAACCACCAATACAGGTTCGCTAAGTTTTCTCGCCATTATGCTGGGCTTTTTAACCTTACTGCTTTCAATGGTGCGGACAGCGTGGTTAGGCTGGTTATTTGGAATGTTTGATCTATTGGTCTTTCTAAAACCAAAATTTCAGATGCGCCTGATCCTATTCGTTGTTATCCTTGCCTTATGCCTCATACCACTGATCAACCTAGAGCCATTTTCAGATGTGATTAATGCTCGGATCCAAACGCTCACTGATCTCAGCAATGATACAAGTGCTTCAGACAGGCAAGGCGCGTATGCCTCACAGATTGGAACTGCTTTGACTAATGTGTTGGGAGATGGCATCGGGGGACGATTCGCTAATCAAGTTTTTGACAGTGCCATCCTGGAAAGCTTTTTTACTTTGGGCTTGTTTGGAGGTGCATTTTACTTAGGTGGAATGGCATCACTTTTATCTCGCTTAATCGGGAATTTTAGAACTTCTACGGATGTATTTCTGAATGCAGCACGTGCCATCACAATATCAATAGTCGTTCAGATGCCATTAGGTTCAGTGATCCGTGGGCTTCCTGGTGTCGTGCTGTGGGGTTTTTTGGGGATTGGACTGGCAGCGCAGAAATACCATCAGGATCAGTCTTTGCAGAACGCCCTCACACACACAGATCCGTATTCAAATTAAGCGACGCTAAACAGAACTTGTCATTCAACCTTATTAAAGTTAGTACTCAATGCTCTCAAATATTGCGTTTCAACATTTTATCAACCATCAGCCCCTTTGTCTTCGGTTAAATCTGTTATGAGTAATTCTCCTGCTTCAATTCTCTGCGTCGGCATGGGATGGTTTCCTTATCAGCCTGGCGGATTAAACCGATATGTTTACGAACTGATCTATCAGCTAGCCACAGAAAAAGATCAGATCGAGCTGTGTGGCACAGAACTCCCAGAAAGTGTCTTGGACTTACCCATCACCTTAACGAACTTGTCTTCTGCGAGTAGCCCGCTTGTCCAGCGGTTATGGCATACCCATCACAATTTTTTGCACCGTCGATTTCTAACGCCTAGCACTATAAATCTTCACTTTGCGCTCTATAGTTTGCCAATATTGCGCAACTTACCTAAAGATGTTCCCATAACCTTTACTTTTCATGGGCCTTGGGCATTTGAAGGGCAGCAGGAAGGTGGGAACAGGTGGGGCGTACTGCTAAAGCAGTGGATTGAGCAACGAGTATACGATCGCTGCGATCGCTTCATTGTTCTCAGTAAAGCCTTCGGCACTGTTCTGCATGAAACATATAGCGTTCCTTGGAACAAAATTCACATTATTCCAGGCGGTGTCAATACTCAACAGTTTCGGCATAATTTGTCTCGGCAAGAAGCTCGATCGCAGCTCAATTGGCATCCCGATCGCCCCACTCTTTTTACTACCCGCCGCTTGGTACATCGGATGGGTCTAGATAAACTACTAACCGCCTTGGTACAGGTGAAGCAGCAGGTGCCAGATGTTTGGCTAGCGATCGCTGGCAAAGGTCCCCTCCGCGATGATTTGGAGCAACAGGTGAAAATGCTAGAACTGCAAGATAATGTCAAGTTTTTAGGATTTTTGCCCGATGAGCAATTGCCCTTAGCCTACCAAGCCGCTGATTTAACCGTTGTTCCCAGCCAGAGCCTAGAAGGATTTGGGCTGATCTTATTAGAATCGCTTGCATCTGGAACACCCGCTCTCTGTACGCCAGTCGGCGGTATGCCAGAAGTAATCGCGCCCTTTTGTCCTGAACTCGTTGCTGATTCTGCTGAGGTGGAAGCGATCGCTGAACGACTAACTGACTTCTTAACTGGAAAACTTTCCTTACCCTCGCGCAATGCCTGTCGAGAATACGCCTGCCGCCATTTTGACTGGCGAATCATTGCTCCACAGGTGCGACAAGTCCTACTAAAAAACCTATGAGGCTCCTATTGCCAGACTGAAGTAGTAAGCTTAAAAAATGGGTAGTAGATTAAATGAGAATTCTTTTCCTTGACCAAAGCGGTAAGCTTGGTGGTGCCGAGTTCAGCCTAGTCGATATTGCAGACTGCTACCGCGATCGCTGCCTAGTGGCTCTCTTCGAGGATGGTTCCTTCAGAACATTGCTAGAACAACGTCAAATTCCGGTTCAAGTTCTTATGGGTCAAGCCATTCAAGTTCGCAAGGAAAGCAATCTACTTCAAGGGTTGAGTAGCTTAAGGCAGCTGCTACCATTAATTTCTCAAGTTACTAAACTCAGCCGTGACTACGACCTGATCTACGCTAATACCCCAAAAGCCCTGGTGGTGGGAGCGATTGCTAGCTATCTCAGTCGCCGCCCTTTGGTCTACCATCTCCGCGATATTCTCTCGCCAGCTCATTTCAGCGCTACCAACCGTCGTCTTATTGTCACGCTTGCCAATCGATTCACTTCTCTAGTGATTAGTAATTCTAAAGCTACCCAAACTGCCTTTATTCAGGCAGGAGGACGACCTGAGATTGCAGAAATTGTCTACAACGGGTTCCGACTAGAACAGTATCACTCTGACATTGCAGTGGTCTCGCAGCTTCGACAGCAGCTAGAGATTGATCAGCAATTCGTGATTGGGCACTTCAGCCGCATATCGCCCTGGAAAGGACAGCATGTATTAATTGAAGCACTTCAATACTGCTCAGAGGATGTGGTTGCGATTTTCGCGGGTGACGCGCTCTTTGGCGAACAGGACTATGCAATTCAGCTGCATCGTTTAGTGGCTGAACTCAACCTAGAGCATCGAGTTCATTTTCTGGGCTTCCGCTCAGACATTCCTCAGCTCATGTCTGCCTGCAACCTAGTGGCACATACCTCTATATCGCCCGAACCCTTTGGACGAGTCATCGTGGAAGCAATGCTTTGTCAGCGGCCCGTTGTAGCTGCAAGAGCCGGAGGAGTAGTTGAGTTAATTGAGCATAAGAAGACCGGATGGCTCTCTGCTCCAGGCGATGTGTTTCAATTAGCCAACATTATCAATCAGTGTTACAACCAGCCGGATCTCGCAACGGCAATTGCGGTGCAGGCTCAGACTCAAGCGAGCTTACGATTTAATTTAGCTAAAACGCAGCAGCAAATTGCTCAACTTCTGAACCAGATTTTAAGCATTCATCAACATATTTAAGATTAAGTGAGCGGAGGATGGTGAAAATCCTGTTTCTAGACCAAAGCGGCAAACTCGGAGGTGCAGAACTCTGCCTGCTCGACATTGCCAAGCCTCACCGCGATCGCTGCCTGGTTGGGCTATTCGCCGATGGTTCCTTTAAAGAACTATTGGAGCAACATCAGATTCCAGTGCGAGTATTAACACAGCAAGCAATTCAAGTCCAAAAAGATAGCACCCTACTGAAAGGAATGGGTAGCCTGGGGCAATTGTTGCCGTTGATTTGGAAAACCGCTCAGTTGAGTCGAGATTACAATGTGATTTATGCCAACACGCAAAAAGCTTTAGTGGTGGGTGCGATCGCGAGTCTTTTGGCAAGTCGTCCCTTAGTCTATCATCTGCACGACATTGTTTCTTCAGACCATTTTAGTTACATCAATCGCAGGCTAATTGTGGGTTTAGCAAACCGATTTGCATCCTTAGTCATTGCCAACTCCCATGCCAGTGCAGCAGCATTTTTTGCGGCAGGCGGAGATCGCGATCGGGTCAAGGTAGTTTATAACGGGTTTCAGCTTCAGCGATATCAACATCATGGTGAAACTGCCGCTCAGATTCGGCAAACTTTAGATTTAGGCGATCGCTTTGTCGTCGGTCATTTCAGTCGCCTTTCTCCCTGGAAAGGGCAGCAGATCTTGATTGACGCGTTGCAGCATTGCCCAGAAAATGTGGTTGCCTTACTGGTGGGCGATGCGCTGTTTGGTGAAGATGCCTTTG
>Ga0209181_10011926_pt1 | contig 11062 bp, 11 predicted proteins | sample MAT05_FD_187208 | JGI IMG/M metagenome (GOLD analysis project Ga0209181, IMG submission 187208) | Freshwater microbial communities from Lake Fryxell liftoff mats and glacier meltwater in Antarctica - MAT-05 (SPAdes) (version 2) | ecosystem: Environmental > Aquatic > Freshwater > Ice > Liftoff...
GAAGAGCCATGCCAGACCATGTTAGTGTCGCCGGGGTGCCAGGCGAGCGCCGCGTCCAGATCATCAAAGACACCCGCTTTGGCCATAAAGGTTTTGCCGACCAACGTCTCTTCGGCAGGGCAGCCATAAAAGCGGATGGTGCCAGGAATCTGTTGCTCGATCATAGCCTCTTTGAGGGCGAGAACCGCGCCCAAGCACGCCGTGCCAAAGAGATTATGCCCACAGCCATGCCCCGGTCCACCGGCTTGCACCGGCTCGATGCTGGTGGTCATTTGTTGCGAAAGCCCGGGCAGCGCATCATATTCACCCAGCAGACCGATGATCGGCTTGCCCGCGCCCCAACTGGCCACAAAGGCCGTCGGCATCTGCCCTACGCCGCGCTCAATGGTAAAGCCCGCCTGGGCCAACTCCTCGGCCAGCAAATTGGCCGCAAAGGTTTCCTGCAACCCAATTTCGGGATGATCCCAGATCGCTTTGGCCAGGTAGGCCAGTTTCTCATCTTCCATGTCCAGATAGTGCTGAATCTTTTCCTGCACACCCATGCCTATCTCTCCTCTGTGTGGCGCAAATTGAATTTCGGTGGGTTGACTGACTTGCGTTAAGTACCTGTTGCGTGACGCAAACTGCGTTCAGTATAGGGTTGCCCGGCGCTCCCCAGCAAATTGTCTGCGACAAGCGCGCCGATCGTTGAAAGATCACTGGCCGCCAACTGACAGCTCAAGTGGCTGGGGATAGGTCTCAAGCAATTCTTCGCCGTGTTTGCCGGGCAACTGGCAACAAGCTAAACAACGCGCCGATCTAGAATTCTGTTTACTTTTCTGCTATACTATGGCTACGATTGATGCTGAAGCGTTAGAGTGCGATTGGAAATGTATAATGCCGCGTGATGAAGTCCTTGCTATCCTACGCCAACATAAACAAGCGCTAGCAGCCAAATATGGCGTTACTCGGCTGGGCATTTTCGGCTCTGTTGCGCGCGGCGAAGCGACCGATGCCAGCGATGTTGACATTGTGGTGGAAATGCCGCCCGATCTTTTTCAAATGGTCCATATGCAAGAGGAACTGGAAGCGCTCTTGGTCGCTTCGGTCGATCTCATCCGCTATCAAAAATATCTCAATGCCCTGCTTAAACGTCGCATCGACAATGAGGCAATCTATGTCTGATCCAGAACTGGTTCAAGACATTCTCGCTAATGTCATGACAGCCATCACCCGCATCGAGCGGCGTTTCGCGGGTATTGATCACCCTGATGATTTTGTTGCGGATGACTTTGGCATTGATCGGCTTGACGGCATTACCATGATGCTCATTGCAATGGGCGAGCAACTCAAACGACTCGACGCAGCCCTTGATTTTGACCTTGCCAATCAGTATCCAGAAGTTGATTGGCAAGGTGCCAAAAGGACACGCGATTTTCTCAGCCATCATTACTTTACGATTGATGCTGAAATCATCTTTGATATTTGTCAAAACAAGCTTGCAACCCTCAAACAAGCTATCATCTCTATACAAAACCGTGCGGCGTGAACAGGTAGCATTGTCGGTAGGTAGTGGATTATACTTCTTTGCCAATCTATCAAGCATTCCTGAATTGACAATATACTAACCAGTTGGTATAATTTGCCCATGGTGACAGGATGAGTACAACACGCCAACAGATTGTTGAAAAAACATCGATTCTGCTAGAACGGCAAGGCTATCATGCGACGGGGCTCAATCAGATCGTTGCCGAGAGTGAAACGCCGCGTGGTTCGCTTTACCATTATTTCCCCCAAGGCAAAGAGGAACTAGCTGCCGAGGCAATCGAGTTCAACGCGCAACAGATCGCCGCGCATACGCGACGCAGTTTGGCCGCCTACGCGGATCCGGTTGCGGCCATTTATCATCATCTGTTGGATGTGGCCGAGCATGTGGCGAGTGGCAATTGCTCGGGGGGCGCGCCGATTGCGGCGGTCGCTTTGGAAACAGCCAATTCGAGTGAACGTCTGCGTGCGTCTTGCCAATTGGCCTATGAAGCATTTCGCCTGCCATTGGAAGAAAAGTTGCTGGCCGGTAATTTCCCTGCCGAGCGTGCTTATGCCCTGGCTTTAACCATTACCGCGGCCTGGGAAGGGGCTATGATTCTCAGCCGAACAGAGCGGAGCGCACAGCCATTGCGGATTGTGGCCGAGGAAATCCGCACTTTTCTGTTAAGCGGGTCACCCGCACCCCACTAAATCTTTTAATTATATCAAGCAGTCTATTGTAATTTACATTGTAATTTATAAGGAACGAACGCATGTCTGTTATTCAAACATCCAAACCCCCCATTGCGCGTATCTGGTTCAGTGGCATTCTTGCCGCCGCAGTATCTGTTGTGGTGAATGTGGTCCTTTTCTTTGTCGGCACGGCGATCGACGCTTTTCCCCCAGATGTGCTCGTGCCAGGCACCGCGGCCCCGATGACGGTAACACCCGTTGCCATCATGTCGGTGCTGCCCATTCTGGTTGCGACCCTGGTCTATACGATAATGAGCCGCTTTACCGATACGCCCAATCGTTGGTTCAATATTCTGGCGGCGATTGTCTTTGTCGCCATGCTCTTTACACCCTTTACTATCCCTGGCGCGCCTACATTGATGATTGTTTTCTTGGAAGTCATGCATGTAGTCACGGCGGTGGCTGCGGTTTACTTCTTGAATCGTTCGGCCTAACTATCCAAGCAAACTATCTGAAAAGGGGCTTTCCTGATCGGCGCATAAAAGGTTAGGAAAGCGGCCTATCCTCTCGCCCCTCTGCTCGATTTTTGTCCCATTGATTTTTATTCTAGGCCACTCTTTGCCTGGGACGGTTATGTGCCAGCCGCATAACTATCCCAAAATCGGGCATGTGTACGTGGTCCGGCCATAACCCTCGGCCATTGAGCAAGCAGACGTAATGGCCGAGGGTTGCACTTTTCTAGCTGACCTGTGATAAACTAGGTCGGCTAGAAAAGCAACCTTTTGCCAGCCAACCCAAAATCAACCCAATCAACCCATTGTCGTGAACCTTTATGGCCTTAAGCGCAACTATTTATAATCTAACCGTCGAACTAGCCGATATTGACCGCGGTGTCTACGAGACGCTGGAGTTGCGCATGGCGCGCCAGCCGTCGGAATCGCTTGAATATATGTTTGTGCGCTTGGTGGCCTATTGTTTGGAGTATACCGAGGGGATTACCTTTACCCAAGGCGTGGCGGCGGGCGATGAACCGGCGGTCTATGTGCTGGATCTCACCGGCCAGGTGACGGCGTGGATCGAGGTGGGGCTGCCCGATGCCGAACGGCTCCATCGCGGCAGCAAGCGGGCAGGCCGCGCCGCCGTCTATACCCATCGCGATGTGGATCAGTTGTTGCAGCAATATGCCAGCAAAAAGATTCATCAAGCCAGCGCGATTCCGGTCTACGCGCTTGATCGGCGCTTTGTCGAAGAAGCCGCCAATTTGCTCGACCGGCGTGCTACCCTCTCACTCTCGATTACAGATCGCCAGCTCTATGTCACCATTGGCAAGCACACGCTGAACAGTACCTTGGTCGAACACCGCATTGAGTGAGACAAGGGCATTGGCTATTGGCTGGCTAAGCGTGCCCGTATGCGCCGCTGCCGTTTCACGCCTTGGGTTGAGTAGCGGAGCTGATCAGCAACGGCTTTGCGCAGGAGTGTGACCAACGCTTTGTCGCCAAAAAAGTGCTGGCGATAGTCGCCACTACCCATGAAGCCGTCACGGCGGTTGAGTAAGTTGAAGCGCAGTTTGTTGTCGGGCAGATGATTCTTGCCGTTGAGCAGATTGCGAAAGGTCGAGGGTAGCCAGGGAAAGGCAAAGAGCTGCGCTTTGATGGCGGCGACCGTACGATCTACATCTGCTTCATCTGCCAGATCGACCTGATCCATGAGTGCGTCAATCGCTTCCTGTAGCACAAAAAAGCGCGCAAAGCCACCACCCGCCAGCCGGTGTGGGCGCATCAGCTCTAGATATTCTGCGCGATTGCGTGCCCGCATGCGGTTGATCACCAGCCGCAAATACTCCAGATACGCTCCCAACAGCCACAACACCGAATAGACCTGCCAAAGCTTGTAATTGCTCCACGATTTGAAAGAACTCGCCACCAATCGATCATGCATGTTGATGTAACCCAGCGTCATCGCTTCGAGTGGGGCAAAGGTTGCTGCCGAATAGTCGCCACTTCCTTTGGCTTTGAGCAGCAGATCGGCCAGCCAAAAGATGCTCATGTGGGTCAGGTACAACCCTTTGGAATAGAGCGGATCGATAAAACCCGCGGCATGGGCGAGCAAGGCACAGCGGTCACCGACAATGTGCTGGGCCGAATATTGCAAGCGATCAACCCGTTGCCAGCCGCGTACGGGGTGGGCCTGTTGCAACTGCGCGTACAGATCCGGAAATTGCTGGATAAAGTCATAGAACTCGGCTTCGGGGCTCAGATCGTCACGCTGGGGATAGATGCGCGGGTCGAGTTGTAGCCCCACACTGCACAAGGGATTCGTGGCCGCAGGGTGATTGTTAAAGGGGATAATCCAAAGCCAGCCACCATGAAAGACATGGTGCAATGTACCCTGCGATATGGGATAGGGAAAGCCGTAGGCGGCTTGTGAAGGACCGACGTTATTAAAGCAAGGTACGTCGATCATGTGTGTAAAGATGGTGCGCGAGTGCGATAACAAATCGTGATGGCGCCAGGCAAATTTGTTGGCGAGCAGCGAACGCATACCACCGGCATCAACCACATAGTTGGCGCGATAGGTTGTGCCTTTGCTGGTAACAATCTCTACCCCTGTGTCATCAATCTCGATCTCCTGAATCAACGTGCCCTGGAAGACCGTCGCCCCATAGGAGATAGCAATCGATGTCAGAAAATAATCGGAATCCTGGCGATTGATATGAATTTCGTGACCATAGGGCAATTTGGGAATCACTGCTTGCAAGCTCTGGGCTACATCCTGTTTTTGTCCCGCACTGTGATGCACAAAACTAAAATGCCGTTTCACGCCGTGTGACAGGCCAATGTAGGGATAGAAATTCTCTGAACTAAAGTAGGCCAGTTCCGGCACATCGTAAAATTCAGCCAGGGCGCGCATGGCTTCGGACGTTTCCAGGATCATCGATTCGCCAATCGTAAAGCGCGGATGAGTGCCACCTTCAAAGACGATCACCGACAAGCCCTGGCGCGCCAGGACCGCCGCCAGGGTCGAGCCGCCAATTCCCGAGCCGATAATTGCCACGTCATAGCCTGTTGCTGAATCTGCCATTCAAATTCTCCTGTGCGTTTTCTGTTTGCTCAGTATACCATACCTGATTTGTGTTTGCGCACTGCTTGTTGCATAAAGACCATGGCTGGCAGCAACGCTGCTGCACTCACCACCAGCGCACCGCGCAACGACACATCGGCAATTACCCCCAACACCAGCCCGCCCGCCAAGCCGCCGAGCGCGCCCATCTGGCTATTGAAGGAGAGCATGGTCGCACGGGTCGCGCTATCCAGTTGACGGTTGAGATGCGCCTCAAAAAGCGGTGTGATCGGGCTGGCAACAAAGACCATCGCCCAGAAGGCCGCGACACCCCAGCCAAAGGTACGCGCCAGCGCCAGGGCTAGGATACAGGCGCTTACCAGTGGATAGAGCCAGAATAATAAAATCGTTACCGCACAGCGTGTCTGCTGTAGCCAACGTGCTGTGAGACCGGTGGCCGCCATGCTACAGAGCATAGCACCAATACTCAACGCGCTAAACCAGGTTACATCGGTTAGGCCAAAAAGCGGTGGCAAGCGGAAGTTCGCCAGAAAATGGGCTTCCCAGAAGCGTTCAATGCCTTCACCCTGCACCGTATAAGCGACCGTTGCGCCAAAGAGAAACCAGAGCGCGGGCTGAGCTTGCAACAAACTGATCCCGGCGCGGGTTGTCGCACCCAATGTCTGCCAGGTTTGCCGTTGGGCGCGCTGGGCCGGTGTGAAATTGTGCTCGGTCATACTGATCATCAAAAAAAGACCCAGGCCAACCATCAGCCCGCCGCCCAGCAGAATCGGTACACCCAACCCCAAGTTGACGAGGAAGCCGCTGGCAATGATCGAAACCATACCACATAATTGACCAATTTGCACGCCGCGCACCAAAATCGTGGTCACATCTTCGCTGCCCAACTCATCGGCAATCCACGCCGTTGTGGCCCCGCTTGTAAAGGCACTGCCCAACCCCCAAAGCAGTTGGGCAATGATGATCAGGGAAAACTGGGGAAAGCCCCCCAAAAGCAGATGTGCGCCCCCCGTCAGCAAAGCGCCAATAATAATCGATAGGCGGCGACTGTAGCTATCGGCCACCACCCCTGTGGGAATTTCAAAGATGAATTTCGAGCCTGCCAGCGCAATGCCCACGACAGCCAACTGCAAAGGCGTCAGTCCGGCGGCGCGGATGTAATAGACAGCCAACATGGTGCTCACCAGCAGATCTGCTGCCCAAGTTGTGCCGATTAGGATAAAATAAAGGGGGCGCGACGCGAGTGGCATACATGTCCTTGTTTGTGTCGTTATTTGTTCTTATTTGTCGTTATAGGGTTCAGCTGCGGATCGGTGGTTGGCAAAGTGCCCTTTCGCAAGGGGGCAGGGTATAATCATAGGTTAAGCGATAACCATGCATCAAATGTAGCCAATCCTAGTAGTTCGCAGCAGCAAGCAGGCACCCGTTTTGACTACCGACTCTACAGGCAATCTGCCTTCGTTGCTGCCGTAGTATCTACGCCTACCTATACTAGAAATCGATAGCAACCATGGCGATCTTTTCCGTTATTCTGGTCTTTACCTCGGCGATCATTCATGCCAGTTGGAATCTTATTGTGCGTTCACGCGGGGCAAATGGGATGTTGCTGCGCGTGCCGCTGCTCATTGCCATCCTGGGCGCGCCCCTGGCATTATGGACAGAATGGGTGGGCGAACCCTTTTCGCTCTTTGTCTGGGCAATGTTGCTTTTGACCAGTGTTTTTCAGAGCTTTTACTATATGGGCCTCTTGCGTGGCTATGAACATGGCGATTTTACCATGGTCTATCCCATTGTGCGCGCCCTGCCTGTCCTCTTTATTGCGCTTTTTGATGCCGTGCGTGGCAACCAACCTGCTCCGTTGGCCTGGGCGGGCATGATCTTGGTTTCGCTGGGCTGCCTGGTAATTCCGCACACTTCTTTTCGTAATTTCCAGTTGGCGGTTTATCGCAACCGGACCATGTTATGGGTGCTGCTGGCAGCCATCGGTACGGTTGGCTACTCGGTTGTCGATAAATTAGCCGCTGAGGATATGGCCCCGGGCGCGTCGATGGCGGCCCGCTACTATATTTATGAATCGGCGCTAACCTTTATCATGTTGGGCGGTACGCTGCGCTTGCTGGGCTTGCCCACGGGGCTTGAACAGTTGCGGACCGATTGGCGTTGGTCGGCGTTGGCGGCCATTGGCGTCTTTACTTCCTATTGGCTCATTCTGTGGGCCTATCAGATCAATGCCCAGGCCAGCTATATTGTTGCTATGCGGCAATTTAGTATTGTGATCGGGGCCGTGGTTGGCTCACTGCTCTTTCGCGAGCCGGCGCGCCATTTGCGCATCACCGCGGCTGCTATGATTACACTGGGTGTGATCTTCATTGCGGCCAGTTGAACATGTTTACGCCACCTGGGTCAGTTCATCGCGGTGTGCCCAACGCCGTGTGATCCAAAGGGTGTAATTTTACGTCAATCTATGCTATAGCACCGCGCGATGATGGCGGGTGATAATAAGCTAAAAAGGTGCGATCAACTGCTGAACCAAAGCGGTTGCGTCTAAGGAGAATTCTGCCGCCTAAAAATTCAAATGCATGGGCTCTTACCTTGAAAGCGTAAGATGGTTTTGACAGAAACGAAGGTTATTGGTAATCTGCTTTTACAAAGCACCTTTTCCCTGGCTGTCAAAATGGAATCCCAGCGTGAATTTATCAAAGCCATCTGACGAAGAACTCTTACAACTCATTGCCAAACGCAATGCAGACGCTTTCGAGGCGCTCTATGATCGGCACGCGCAGATCATCTACAATTTGGTGCTGCGGATTATCGGGGAAGCCAGCACCGCTGAAGAACTGGTGCAGGAATGTTTTTGGCAAGTATGGCAAAAGGCCAGCGACTATCGCGGTGCTGGTGCCGGCGCAGCGTGGATCTATCGAATCGCACGCAATCGTGGGTTGGATCGGCTGCGGCAGCGCAATGCACGTCCGCAGACTGTGGCGCTAGAGATGGAAGAGGCGCCCAGAGTGTTTGCACAGTATGGTCAATTGCCTTCGGTAGAGACGACAGTCGAGCGAAGCTGGGAACAACAGCAAGTGCGTCAAAGTCTCGCTTCCATCCCGGAGGAACAACGAGTAATTCTTGAGTTAGCGTATTTTGAAGGAATGACGCAAAGTGAAATTGCGGATTATCTGTCCCTGCCGATTGGTACAATTAAGAGCAGGGTTCGGCTGGGTGTTGAAAAATTGGAACGGCTACTCGGGGCAACAGGGTTGCGCAGAGGTGATCTATAATGGATAACCAAGTAACCTATGAAACAGTTGTTGAACTGCTGCCCGCCTATGCGATGGGGGCGCTGAAGCCAGATGAAATGTCGGCTGTGGCTGCCTATTTGCAACGCCAGCAAACGTTGTTGGCACGCGTGGAGCAACTGGATCTTGCTACCGCACAGCTGGCCCATGCTGCACCCACTGTACCGCTGTCGGCCACTGTAAAACGAAACCTGATGGCCCAGGTGCGTGCCTCCGCCGCCGAAGGCGACAACGCGCCGCGTTTGCCGGGCTTGGCCAGATCTGCTGATAGCACGCCTACGCCCACACCCAGGCATTCTTTGCTGGGCCAGCGCCCGCCCGAACGCACACCGGACGGCCGGCAAGAACGTGCGTTAGCTCTTGGCCGCACACAACAGCTCCGCACATTGCCGCGTGCCGTGCAGCCACCCTTGCCCGCGCCAGCCCCCACCCGGCGATTCAACTTCGGTTGGGCCGCCGCGGCGGCTATCGCGGTCGCTGCCCTTTTTATTATCTGGATCGATATTGGGGTGCAACGCCAGGTGAGCCAATTGCAAACAGAATTGGCCAATCGCGAGACAACCATTACCGAGCTGAGTCAACAGCTACAGGTAAAAGACTCGGAGATCGAGCAGAATCACTTGCATCTCGCCTTTTTTGCGGCTCCTACCCAGATCGTTACGCTCCGGGGTACCGAAGGTGCGCCCGATGCTGGTGGCGTCTTTTATCAGCACAATGAACGTGCTCTTTTGGTTGTCCATGGCCTAGAACAGTTGCCAGCCGGCCAAAGTTACCAATTGTGGCTCATTCCGGCTGATGCTGCTCCGGTTTCCGCTGGTTTATTGGATGCACAATCTGGTGACATTAATCGCCAACAAATCCCTTTGCCAGCCGATGGCCTTGCCTATAACGCCATTGGTATCAGTGTCGAGCCGGCTAGCGGTAGCCCTGCACCCACTGGGAAAATTGTTATTCTCGGTGCCAAGGCGTAAACGTTGCCCTTGTCTTTGCTTGCCCAAGTATCGTGTTATGCATCAATCCGCTCCAGTTCTGGAGCGGATTGATTGTTTTTACACCAACCCAACATGCAGCATTGATCCAATCAAATCAGCATAGGCTAGCGTACTTCAACTGGGATCGGCAGCACATGGCTGATCAAATAGCGACCATGCGCTGGATCGTGCGTTAGGGGTTGGGTGCGCCCCGTCTCATCTGTGGCGCGTGCCAGTAGTGTATAGGAGCCCGCTATGCCTGGCGTTTGCCAGACGAATTCCCATAAGCGCCAAGCTAGGCGGACTGGCGTATCTAGTAACTGGGCGGCTTGCCATGTCATGCCGCCATCGGTACTGACATCCACCGTTGCAATCTGCGCATCGCCCGCCCACGCTGCACCATAGACTCGATAGGCCGTATCCGCCGGCACAACCTCGTGCATTGCCGGGCGCGCGATCTCCGCTTTGACGCCCATTGCGGTAATGGGCACCATTTGGGGTGGCAAATGTGATTTCTGTTGCCAGTAAGAATAATCGGTGGTCTGAAAATAACCATGGAAAGGCTGTGTGGTAACGATAATGCGCGTGAGCCATTTTACCGACGCCATGCCATACCAGCCAGGCACGAGCACACGCAAAGGAAAGCCGTGGGCCGGGGTCAACGCTGCCCCGTTCATGGCATAGGCGAGCAATACGGTTGGTTGTTGGGCTTGGGCCAGTGGCAAACTGCGCGCATAGTGAATTTGCCCCGGTGGTTTCGGTTCCTCTTTGAGTTCGCCCTGATCTGCCCCTTCTAGCACAACGTCGATTGCTGTGGCCTGTAGCCCAGCCAGTTCCAAAATTGTTGTCAGCGGTACGCCCGTCCATTCGGCAGTGCCGACGGCACCCAAGGCCCAGGCGACTCCTGGCGGCTGTGGTGCGAGAAAGGTGCGACCATTGCCCGCGCATTCTAGGGTAGCTACCAGAGTGCGCGCCGGCAATTGCATCAAGTCCGCCAGGGTAAAGGTCAACGGTTGCTCGACCGCGCCTTCGATCTGCAAACGCCAGGACTGTACCGTCAAGGATGGGATTGCAAAGTGATTGCGCACAAAGAAGTGTTCGGTTGGCGTAATAAAGGTCGCGAGCGACTGAAAGGAAAACTCTAAATTTTCCGGTGTTTTTTCGCGGATAATGAGGCCGTCGATATTCGTTTCTGCGCTTTGCGACGCTGAATTGTCCATGCTGTTGATACCCTTTCACTTTTCATAGGGATGATCGGAATAAGGGTATTTTGTACCGATAGGCGCAAAATGACAAATGATGCGATAATCGCTGCACGTAGACCAGGGGAATCCCCTGTAAGCGGAGTTCCCTTGCCAACAAGTGCCGAACTGGCATCATCCTTGCTGGCAAGGTTACAGCCGCGCTCGTTAGCTGATGTGCGCGCCCTGGGTATTCACGTACACGGCGTAGATCGACTGGCTGGCGGTCATAAAGAGCCGGTTGCGCTTCGGCCCGCCAAAGCAAAGATTCGAG
>Ga0209181_10011928_pt1 | contig 11061 bp, 5 predicted proteins | sample MAT05_FD_187208 | JGI IMG/M metagenome (GOLD analysis project Ga0209181, IMG submission 187208) | Freshwater microbial communities from Lake Fryxell liftoff mats and glacier meltwater in Antarctica - MAT-05 (SPAdes) (version 2) | ecosystem: Environmental > Aquatic > Freshwater > Ice > Liftoff...
GTAACAACTTCTTTATAAAAAAATATATGTTTCAACTGCTGTTTGCGATACAGAAAAAATAAAAGACACCTGCCATTATGGAATAACCACAGTAGTTGTTCTTACCGATGGCACTCCTGTAACCCCTGTGGTGGTTAAACTGACTATATAAGACCCGGCAGTTGTATAAGTGTGCCTGGGGAAAGGCGTTGTTTCTACAGGCGACCCATCTCCATAGTTCCAGGAAAAAGTAACCCCATTGATAGAACTATTTAAGAATTCTACAGTTTTTGTAGGTCCATCAATTGCAACTCCAAAATTAGCTGTCGGCAAAAGGATTACTGCCGGGTCAATGTACACTACTGCTATCGACAATTTACTATTAACCAACCCGTTTTTTGAAGAAGACAGACCAATTGCAACGGCGTACTTCCTGGTAATATTTGCCACCAAAAAATTAAGATCAAGTGCCAAATTAAATTCACCTGTTGCCTTGCCATTTTGTACTGTAACTGTAGGTGGAAGAGTAAAAGCAGCAGCAGGCAAAATTTCTGTGGTTGTTGGCATTACTAAACCAGGAGCTTTTAAAGTATTAATAGTGTCTTCACCCGCTATTACAAGGTTTGCTTCAATGGCTCCGTCTAACTTAATTCCAGAACGAATTATACCCATGGATATATTCACTTTACTTGCCGGAATATCAACTTTAAATTTAAAGTCGCCACCTACCCTATTGGCCGCTACTCTGTAAACACCATTTGCGCCGGGGCCAAGCGTAGCAACCGCAGCCTGGGCAATTCCAATTTGCTGATCGGGGTAACTGGCATCTACAAAAATATCTTTTTTGTTGCATGATAAAAGCAAAATTGTAGTAACTACAGAAAGTAGCAGGGATTTCTGATATGGAATGAATATATTTTTCATTTTATTTATTTTAAGTTATTTACCAGATTGGGTTTTGAACCAGCGAACCAGCAATATTGATGTCAACCTGCGGTATTGGATACAAATACATTTTGGCATCAAATGTTCTTTGTTCTAACACAAATGGAACATATGTAACGATAGCAGTAGCAGGGTCACGGGTAATATTCACTCCACGTACCGGCACACCTAAAATAGCAGGCCCCTGCATCCACCTGCGGGCGTCCCAGGCACGATGCTCTTCAAATGCTAATTCAACCCTTCTCTCATTGCGAATTAATTCACGCACCTGAGGCTGACTCAATCCGGCTGGTAATAAAGGCATTGCAACACCTGTTCTGTTTCTTACCCGATCATAAAAAGCTTTTATATCTGGGTTTCCCGGACTCCATTCGTTAAGTGCTTCTGCATAATTGAGGTAGATTTCAGGATAACGAAACAATATCCAGCTATGCACGCCTGTGTTGCCAATGTTGAGATTTAAGCTTTCAATTTGATACTTTCTTACATGATAGCCCGTTTTAGAAGCATTGATGATCGGTTTACCATCAAGCCCGCCTTCATACAATTGTACAGGTCTTGCAGGTGTACCAAATGTAGCTCCATTCCTTACAATGGTAAATTCTAAGCGGGGATCTCTGTTGGCATAGGGATTAGCTGCGTGGGTTGGATTATTCCAGTTAAAAGGTTCTGCAGTAGTTGCATTCACCCTTACCTGGTAAGCATCAACCATATCTTGTGTAGGTGTATTGCCACCCTGCCCACGAGGAAAACCAATGGGAGAATTCACTGTTTCAAAAGTGTTGTTTGCACCTGCCCTTCGGGCTAAAATAATTTCAGCATTCTGAAAAGTATTAAAAAGGGTTCTATATGCCCCCAGCGTTGGCAATGCTGCTGCATCTATTACTGCTTTGGCTGCATTGGAGGCTGCTTGCCACCTAACAGTACGATCTCCGGCAGGCAAAGAAATCAGGTCGGGATTGGGAAAACCCGCCGCCCAGGTTGTATTATTGAATAAATCACTTGCTGCGTACAACAATACCCTGCTTTTTAAAGCAAGTGCTGCAACTTTTGTTATTCTGCCTAAATCGTTTAAATTCACATAAGGCAAAGTGGAGGTACTAACTGGTAAATTAAGTGCAGCAGAATCACATTCATTTGTTATAAATTGAATACAATCTCTTAATGAGTTTCTGGATATTGTAGAAAAATCTTCCTCTAACGATAATGCATTGTTAAGAATAGGTACTCCACCGTATCTTTTTATCAATTCAAAATAAAAGAAAGCTCTTAAAAAACGAGCCTGGTACTGCCAGCTTGCAATGGTTATCAAATTATTGGTATAAACAGCTTGTGCAGATGGACTGGGATCTAACTTCCAGGGATCCAGATTGATTCTGCCAGTTGACAATAAAAATTGATTTACTTTTCTAATGCCCCGGTAATTATTATCCCATACTAAATCCGGGTTACTAATCGCATTCCAGCTACCCGTGTTAAACTGATGAACAGCATTGGTTTCAAGGGTAAATTCGGCTTCATCTGTTGCCGAAGCCAACATTGCTGTTCCACCTATGGGTGTAAATCCATCCGGTAAATCTGCATAAATAGAACTTAACAATGCCTGTACATTTCCAAAAGATTGTTCAATTTCATTTCTTCCGATGGTAGTAACAAACTCTCTATCAAGTTTTTGACAGCCCGTAACTACGAGAGCCCAACCAATTGCTATCAAGTATATATTTTTTTTCATTACAAACGATTTTTAATGGATTAGAATTGAATTTTAAATCCTGCTGTAACTGTTCTCATCACCGGGTAGCCGGCAAGTGATTCAGGATCTCCGTTTTCAATTTGATCAATGGAAAATAAATTAGTGCCATTCAGGAAAAAACGTGTTGAGTTTAAAGTTAACCGTTTACTAAATTTAGCAGGCAGCGTATACCCTACCTCGGCGTTGCGTAATTTAACAAAACTGCCATTCCGCTGCCAGAAGGATGAAAATTGATAATTATTTTGATTATTAATAGAAGATAGTCGGGGATAATTTGCTGTAGCAGCAGTTGAAGGTGTCCATCTGCCTAATGCTATTGGCCCTACTTGTCCATTGTTTTGAAAAGCATGAAACAATGAGCCACCCAAATAAACCGTATTGCCAAAACCTGCATTGAATATAAGATTCAAATCAAATCCTTTAAAGGTTAATCCGGTATTGATACCTCCTACAAAACGGGGTATTCCAGGGTTACCGATAGCTCTTCTATCATTGCCATCAATAACTCCGTCTGGTAAACCTAACGGACCACCAATATCTAAATACTTAATATCCCCGGCTTTAATAACTTCGGTTAATACACCCGGTACTAATTTAGGGTCAGTCTGGCGCTGCGCAATATCAGCTGGTGTATAAAAACCTATTGCCACTAAACCTATGGGTTGACCAATTGATGTACCAGTTGTTAAAACACCCGGATTCAACTGCAATGCCTCTGCATTAAAAATGATTTTACTTTTACTGTATGAAAGGTTTGCTTCCACATAAAATTGTAAATCCTTTTTATTGGTAGAGCTATACCGCAATGAAAAATCGAAACCTGTGGTACTGGATTTTCCCTGGTTTAAGTTTGGGCTTGCTGCCAACCCTAAAAACAATGGAGTAGTGCTGTTTGAAGCTACTAAAATATCCGATCTGTCTCTTTGAAAATAATCGAAACTGATATCAAAGTTTTTTAATAAAGTTGCATCAACACCAAAATTCAGGTGCTTCTCTTTTTCCCAGGTTACATTGTTGTTTGCGATTGCGTTTTCTGCAAACCCGCCCGCCCCGCTATTGGCTACACCAAAATTATACCCTGCACCACCAAATGTTGGGGTAAATGCATAACGGGTAGATAAACCCTGAGAAGCGATGATGTCGTTTCCGGTTTGTCCGTAAGAAGCCCTTAGCTTTAAGAAGCTGACATATTTACTTCTCTTTAAAAATTCTTCTTTAGATACTACCCAGCCTACAGAGCCTGCCGGGAAATAACCATAACGTTTTCCTTGAGGAAAGATGTCACTTCCCATATAGCCTAAAGAAAATTCTGCAAGGTATTTATTATCGTAGGCATAAGTAAAACGAGCTGCTCCGCTATTGTGCTTGTAAGGATCGCTGGAGTTGGCTGTTGGAGCAGCAGGATCTGATGTTGGCCCAAATAAAGTTACCTGGTCATTGTTGAACATAATCAAACCGGTAACATCGCTTTTACCAAAAGTTTTTTTATAGTTTACTGAACCTTGAAAAATCAAGTTTCGGTATTGGTCTAATGTTTGTTCAGAGCCGGCAAGGGTTGTTAATTGACCCACGGGATTACTATAAAGAGTGTCACCTAAGGCGCCCCTGGTAACGGAAAACCGCTCATAATTTTTAGATTTGATGGAACCCTGATCGAAAAAATTATTACTTGATACAGCGAGTGTAGCACTCAACCCCTCCGTTATCACGTCTAACTGCTGAATCAATTTTAAAGAAGATAAAATAGTACGGGTATTATTTTGGTAAAACCCCGTTGACAATAAATTTGCATAAGGATTGGAGTATAAAGCATTACCACCAAAAGTACCATTGGGGTTACGCACCGGAAAGGAATTAGGCGGCAGCGATTGCAACAGATTGAACGTGTTGCCAACAGAATAACCATTTGGATTATTGATTTGCTCAACAGCTCCTGCTACTTTAAATTCAACTGCCAGCCGTTTGGTAATATTAATATCTACATTGCTCCGGAAATTATACTTAATATAGTTTGAATTGGTGCTTTCCTCATCCAGATTTCCAAATTTTTTCAATAAAGAATTGCTTGAGATGGCATTTAATACACCAAAGTAACGAACCACTTTATCTCCCCCGCTAAAACTTAAATTATAGGCAGATACGGGAGAGGTAGGTCTTAACACCTGATCGTACCAGTTTACATTTGGCCTGAATACCGGATCGGTTCCGTCTTTGTAAGCATCTATATCTGCCTGTGTATAACGGGATGGCTGACCGTCGTTGGCCAAAGCTTCATTAAATAAAACAGCGTAATTCTGTGCATCTAAAAATTTAGGCAGCGAATGTGCCTGGTTAAACCCCTGGCGGGTAGTAAAACTTACTTTCAAAGGCCCCTCTTTACCGGTTTTTGTTGTTACCAGTATAACCCCGTTTGCACCACGAGCACCGTATAAGGCGGTGGCAGATGCATCTTTTAATACAGAAATAGTTTCAATCTCTTCCGGAATCAACTGCATAAATGTATTTGAAGCACCTAGTCCGTTAGAGATATACCCATCAATTACATACAATGGACTATTACCAGCACCGCCAAATGTATTGATTCCTCTTATATGCAGGTTGGGTACACCTTGTCCAGGTTCGGAGCCACCCTGTGTAACTGTTACGCCGGGTAGCCTTCCAAATAAAGTGTTGCCCAGGTTTAGGTTAAAGTTTTTTTCGAGGCTGGTACCGATAACCGTAGAAATAGCGCCTGTTACCTGTTGAGTTGGCTGTGTCCCGAACGCAACATTCGTAATGCCAGAGACAACTCCGTACGTAACAATAATAGAAGAATCTATCTCAGTTTGGGCTTGCACAGTATCATACAGGCATGCTGCTATCAATACCCCAAGCAAAACGTGTTTTTTATATTTTTTAATCATGATAGTTATTATTGGCAATTGTTAGATTATGTTAAATTATTACTACCACCCTGGATTTTGTAATAAATTACCCTTTAACACTTCATTTTGAGGGAGTGGGTGCAGGTACATATTTTTAGTGAAATTTCTTGTTTCAAAAACATAAGGCTGCCAGGTGAAAGTAAAATTTGGTGCAGTACCAACTCTATTAATTTGTAAACCAGTCATCGCTCCTTTCATTACGCCTTCTTCTTCTGCTATCAGCCAACGTTTAACATCCCAAAACCGGTGATCTTCATTTAATAATTCAATTGCTATTTCATTGCGTAATTTTTGGCGAAACTGATCCTTCGTCATTCCAGGTGGAAAATCAGGCATTGCAGAACGAGCCCTGATTAGATTCACTGCGGTGTATGCTTCCACCGGGGGAGCTGGGTTATACTCGTTTAATGCTTCGGCATAATACAGATGTAATTCATTTACCCGAAAGAGGATATCATTCATCACAAAACTTGCGTTGGCAGCACTGCGTGGGATACATTTACGAATCCACACCCCACCTCGGCAGTTGACATAGTCTTTACCGCCATTATAAATTTGTGCAATTGGGTCTCTGGAGGTATGGTACGCATTGGTATAGGTAACTGATTGTTTAAACCTGGGATCAAGCCCGTTATATTTGGCAATTAAATTATTCCCACTACCTGTCCAGTTTTCAGCTTCCCCGGTTAACCTGTTTTCGTATTTACTAATAAAGTTTAGTGGCATGGTCATACCACTCCAGAAAGAACCAAAGCAAGCTGCGTTAATGAAAGTCATGGGTGCATTACCAAGATTGGTTACTCCTCCGTTTAAAGTAGCATGTTGAAATTTTAAAATAATTTCCGGGTTATTGGGGTTTTCCCATGATTCTCTGTAATTACCCAAAGGGCCAACTGTACCATTATTTAACTCGTTTGGGTTTCTATTAGCAGCCACGTCAACAATGGCATAGCCATTTGCAGCAGCATAATCTAAAGCGGCTTTGAAAGCATCAGCAGCCAGCTTCCAGCGCTCTGCATTAAAGTTGCCATAGCATACGAGCCTGTTATCAGCAGCGTTGGCCATATTTAATATTGGGCTTGCAGTATTATATTGCGGGCTTGCAGCAAAAAGCAGAATTTTTGCTTTCAACGCATGGGCCGCCATGGCAGTTGCCCGTCCGGACTGTGACGCAATATGTGCGGCGGGTAAATCCGGAATGGCTTCATTTACATTTTTCAAAGCAAAATTCACGCATTCCTCAAATGTATTTCTTGGGGCAGTAATGGTAACACCGGGTTCGTATATCTCTGTTATAACCGGCATCCCACCATATCTTTTCAACATTTCGAAGTAGTTGAGGGCGAGCAGAAATTTTGCTTCTGCGGCTACCTGCAATTTATAGGCCGCATCCGCATCTGGTACTTCATTAACCCTTTTAAGAATGAGATTAATCTGCCGAACCGCAATCCAACGGATGAAATATCGAAAGTCTTCTACATTCACAATATTGAAAGGTAAAACGGTGCCTTCATTCCAGCGATTGTTATTTACAAAATTAGCTTCTGAGGCATCTCCCTCATCGCTAATGCTGGTGCTGGGGTGAATACAATCCGTATTACTTACATTAGAGAATGGTAGTTGACCCTGATTTCTGTAGCGAAATACTGAGTGCATAGCATAACGATAGGTTGTAGCTATAAACTGATCCAATGCTACCCTTGTTTTGAAAACACTTTCCTCTGTTAAATCCACACCTGGTGCTTTGTCTAAAAAATTTTTGTTACAAGAAATTAGTACCAGCAGGGAGAAACATAAAGCTTTTACAAGTTGTATTTTTTTCATAATTGCAATTGTTAAAAATTAAGGTTAAAACCGAAGTTAACGGTGCGAACAAGTGGATAAGGCTCTGTGTTGGTATTTTCTGTTGAAACGTTCTCTGGATCTATACCTGAAAACATTTTTTTCCAGGTAATCAGGTTATTTGCATTGGCATAAATGCGAAGGGTTTTAATACCTGCCTTTTTTAAAAAATTTGCTTGTGGAGAGTACCCTATTTCCATATTTTTCAACCGCAGAAAACTGGCATCTGCCAACCAAAAGGAAGACACATCATTGTTTCTGCTTCCGTTTACACTAAAACGGGGAAATTGAATTGGCAAACCAGCATCGTAGCGTTCCTGTGTCCAACTTTCGTTGAAATAAGAGGCCGACCCTTCAGGAGGTGCCTGACCATAACCAGTACCTCTTTGGAAACGAGTGTAAAAATGTGATACATTACCCACCCCCTGGAACAATACAGACATGTCAAATCCCTTATAATTTGCCGATAAAGTAAAACCATACGTTTTTTCAGGTACGTTTGAGTAACCGAGGGGTACCTGGTCAAAATCATTGACAATGCCATCTCCGTTTACATCTCTGTAAATTAAGTCACCGGGTTGCACTCTGTTGTTAGCTAATCCAGCGTAAACAGGTCTTTTACCGTCGTTCACTTCATCCCAGCTATTATAAGTACCGTCGGCTATTAGTCCAAAAAATTGTCCTAAACGCTGGCCAGTTCTTAACTGATAAGCATTGATTGGCTGAATTTCATCACGAAAAAGTATTTTATTTTTTGCAAAACTATAATTGGCTGATACACGGAAATTTACTTTCCCTATGTTTTCTACAAAAGATACGTCAAACTCATAGCCTTTGTTTTGCATAATACCCAGGTTTGTAGCGGGTTGTGATAAACCAGCCACGCCAGAAATGGTTTGCGGGGTAGCCAGGATATTACTACGCTTTTCGTCAAAAAAATCACCAGTAAAACTAAATCTATCATTGAGCATCTTCATTTCCAAGCCTATATTTCTCTTTATAGCACGCTCCCAGGTAACATTGGGATTACCTGTTGCACCTTCCCGAATTCCTGTATTTGCAGCATAGGTAGAACCTACCTGACCAAAATAATAGATACTGCCGACAGTGCCATAGCTGGTTGGGCGATACAGGAAGCGGTTGCCACCAATGTTATCGTTACCCACTTCACCATAGGAACCCCTGATTTTTAAGAAGTCAACCAACCCGCTTTTGGGAAAGAATTTTTCTTTAGAAAGTACCCAGCCACCGGAAACAGCAGGGAAAACACCAAATCTTTCACCGGGTATAAAGTTTTCAGTTCCATTGTAAGCAACATCTAAACCAAATAGGTAACGGCCGGCAAAATCGTAAGTAACCCTACCAACAAACTGCTGAAGACCACTAGGTACAAGAAATTGTAAATCAGGGCTGAAAGTTTTTTGTTGGTTATACAATAAAAGTCCACCCACATTATGCGAACCAAAACTTCTTTTATAATCTAAACCAGCTTCCGCAGTAATTCTGCGGTTATAAGTACCCGTTTGTCCAAAACCAAATACGGCCTCAGTGGTACTTGGTACATAACTGACAGTACCATCTGGCAGGCGAATGGCCTGGTAAACGATGGCCGTTTTATTATTGGTGATAACCTGATCGTTGTAGGTTTGTATAGCAAGCATGCTTCTTGCACTTAGCCCTTTGGTAATAGAGGACAAATCATAATCAAAACGCACAGAACCGTTTAAATAATTACGATAACCTCTTCTTGTACCACCAGCAGCATTTGGAAACAGGGTAGATACATACGGATTGTTTTGTGCGCCAGTAAAAATTTGCACCAGTCTGCCATCCACCACTCCCGGGGTACTCAAAGGGCTTGCCCGGAATACGTCTCCAATAACTCTTTCGGTACCACCAGTTGCATTATTATTTCCATTTCGGGTTTCTGTTTGTACGGCAATATCTAATGACAATTTCAACTTGCTGGTTAATTCAAAGTTGAAGTTTGAACGCAAATTGTACCTGGTAAATACACTTTGTACAGAATAATCGTCCACTATATTGCTAAAATCTCTAAATTGCCCTTCCTGGCGGAAATATCCTGCTGAAACAAAATACTTCACTTTATTTTGACCACCGCTTACACTCACATTATGTTGCGTTTGTGGTGCAATTTTTCTAAACATTTCTTTAGCCCAATCTACACTGGGAAAGAATATCGGATCGCTGCCGTCTTTGTATTTTTCAATATCAGCCGTACTGTACCTTGGTACGTAAACCGTTCCATTAACATAAGCATCATTTTTAAGCGCCCGGTTAAACCCATCGGCATAATCGGCACTATTCATCATATTACGCAAATCAGTAAATGAGTTTAACCCCTGGTTAAAAGTGTAACTAATTCTTGGCGGCCCGGTTTTGCCTCTTTTAGTTGTAATTAGCAACACGCCGTTTGCTCCACGAATACCGTAGATAGCAGTTGAAGCAGCATCTTTTAAGATGGTAAGCGATTCAATTTCGTTGGGATCAATATTATTAAAGTTATCGACCTGAACCCCATCTACTAATGTTAAAGGATCTGTATTGCCAGAAAAAGTACCAGACCCCCTTATACGAATTCTGGAAGCGTCATTGCCGGGCTCACCGCCCGCCTGGGTAGCAAACAGACCAGGCACTCTACCAACGAGAGAGTTACTAATGTTTGCAACGGGCGATTGTACCAACTCCTTTGTTCCAATAGTGGCAAAGGCACCCGTAGTTGTTACTTTCTTTTGCTTTCCATACCCCACTATCACCACCTCATCGATCAGCGCACTGCTTCTGGTTAGTTCCAGGTTGATAAAGGTTAAATTACCAGCAACTACCTCTTTTAACGAATACCCTACAGAGCTGATAGTTATTACAGATTGTTGATTGGCAACCGTAATCGCAAAGCTTCCATTTTTATCAGATGAGATAGCATTTTTGGTACCTTTTTCAGTAACCGTAGCTCCCTGCACCAATGCCCCTTGTTCATCCTTTACAATTCCGCTAATTTTAATCTGTGCAGTAGTGACTGCAGCGGTTGCGAAGAAAAAAATAAACAGGCATACAAGTTTTGAAAAAGAAAAGTCAAGTTTCATATTCAGCAGTTTTATTTGAAAACACAATTGTTTAAGAGATGAGACGCTAACCCGGCATAAAACAGAATTTGGCAAGGGAGTATCTAAGCAATCTTTTGAGGAATGTAAATTTTTCATGTCAGCAAGTTGGTGATAATTTTGGCAAACCAAATTTTGGTTAACCAAATGTAAGGATTATTATTTCCCCGCTAATACTTTTATTCTTTTTTATAATTTTTTTTACCTTATGGCTCTAAAATCAAAATTCATAGGCGCCACAATCTACTCCCGCCCCTTTTGGACGGCTAACATCCTTTATATCTTTTTTTGAAAAAATGGTTTGCGTACCTGCATCTATTGCGGGGCTTCCAGCATTCAAACTAAAATTTGCCAGCAACGGATCTGCACCAGGGCTTACAAAAGATGGATTCACTATTTTATCATGAACTCCCTGTACATCCACAGTTCCGTTGAAGTAAATGTTGTAATCATAAGTAACAGTAGTGCCACTTGATGGAGTTGAGTTGCACTTTCC
>Ga0209181_10011930_pt1 | contig 11060 bp, 6 predicted proteins | sample MAT05_FD_187208 | JGI IMG/M metagenome (GOLD analysis project Ga0209181, IMG submission 187208) | Freshwater microbial communities from Lake Fryxell liftoff mats and glacier meltwater in Antarctica - MAT-05 (SPAdes) (version 2) | ecosystem: Environmental > Aquatic > Freshwater > Ice > Liftoff...
TCGGCCAAACAACCGCGGCCGTTGCCCAGGAGCGCAAGTCCCAGGATTGGAAAGTGGCGATCGCGACCCACTTGCGCCAAATCACCACCGCCACCAACCCCTGGCTCGCCGCTCGCTTACACATGGGCAAGCCCGGTGCACTCAGCCGCTACGTCGTCGAGTGCAAATCCGGTCTCCGCCCACCGGCCTTACGTTATCTCAAGAAACTAAAAAATGTGAAAAGTGCGGTTTGACCCCTTTTTAGGTTCGTGAAGAACCTGGCGGCATCGGTGAAAGCCCTTTTGCAGAACGAAGCCGCGCGGCGGGGTGACGATTTCAACCTGCTGCTCCTGCGCTATAGAATCGAGCGGCCGCTGTTCCGCCTGAGCCAGTCCGCTTACGCCGAACGCTTCTTGCTGAAGGAAGCGATGCTGTTCGTCGTCTGGGACGAGAAGACGCATCGCCCGGCGCGAGACCTCGATTTGCTGGGCTTCGGCCCCTCGGAGAAAGAGGACCTCCGAAAGGTATTTCAGGAGGTGGTGACTCTGCCGGTCGTGGAGGACGGCCTGGTGTTCGATCCCGCGTCTGTGCGCGCCGAAGAGATCCGGGAGGACGGTTACGAACCGCAAACCAAGCGATCAGATTCGTTTTAATTCCGTGCCTGTAGCGCATCGACGGAGAGAACATCGAGCCATCGGCTCTGGAAGGGGTCAAACCGCACTTCTCAATTCCGAACTCAGCCACAGGCCGCAGCCCCAATGGTCGCGGCCCATGTTTTCGAAACCCCACATCCAGCAGCGAGCCTGCATGAACCATCAGCGATCTTCAGTCGGCACTTCCGAAAATGTAGACGCGGGCGACTCTCGGCTGCTCACCAGGCTACCAAAAGTGAAAAGTGCGGCTTGACCCGAATGGGCGGATAGATATCGAAGCGACCTTCGCCCGCCGGCAGACGGCGCTTGGGATTTGGCCGGACCCATTGGGCGATGCGTTCGCCAACGATCCGACAAAACAGACACGGGGGGCCGCATTTATCCGCCGCAATGGATTAAAGGGACTTCCCGGACAATTCTCGGGAGTAGTCGTCTCGGTCGGGAATACCTCGGTCCCGTACTGCGTGGATGAAGTTCTTTACCGCTGCAGGCATTACGATCTTGAGCCACCGCTCGGGAAACATTGAGGTCGGAGTCGCACGGCGCATTTAGAAGCTGACACCGGTCGTGAGGCTAATCGAAGTGCCTTCAATCCACCGAGCGGTGGTGGCAAGCCCGGTGCCGTTGCGAGCCATGACGATGACACGACCGTCCCAATCGCCGACGTTGGCGACGGTCACACGCGTGAACCAAGTGTAGCCACGTTTCGCCTTAAAAGAGTAGTTCGCTGTGAGGCCGACGGAGACGTAGCCGTCCTCCACGTACGGATTGTCCGAATCGGCGATGCCTCCGACCACGGGTACGCCAACGTAGGCATTCCCGAGATAGCGGGCATTGGCCGAAACGGAGAGCCCCTTGAGTTTGCCTTCGAGGAAGCTGTAGGTGCCGACGAATGCTCCAGTGTAGAGGCGATTGTTATAGGATTGAATGCCCTCCTGACCGAAGAACTGGTCGACTTGGGATTTGAGGTTGGCGAGTTGGCCTGCAACGGTGGAGCTGCCGGCGGGTAGCGCCTGATAGCGCGCTTCGGACCAGATCGGCATGTTGGCGTCGAGATACAAGCGCAGGTAGGGATTAACGTTGGAGAGCTTCGCGTCAGATTTCGACGCCGTCAGGTAGAATCGCAAATTCTTGTTCGGGTTAAACGTGGCGGTCAGCTCGTAGCCGGCGCTGGCGCTGTCCTGCGTATCGCGGGTGGAGGCGCCCGTCATGATGTTTTTATCCTGCTGGCCGATGGCTTCCCAGATCGCGTTGATCGGCGTGATGACGGGGTTAATGTTACTCGTGTATTGGTTGACGGTCATGCTCTCGTACTTGTTGAGCGATAGGGAGAGCTTGCTGTCCCAAAGGTGCACGCGCACGCCGTAGTCCTTGCCCTTGCCGCCGGTGGCGGGGAGGCCTCGCGTCTGGCCAATGGGTGCGAGCGCCGCGGCCGCGCCGGTGTTGTTCTCGGATTCGCTGTAAGTGAAATCGAGCCACTTGATCGGCAGTGGATGGAATACCAACGCCTTGGTGACGGGATCGAATTTTTGCGAGACGTCGCGTGTCACGGGATTATTGCGGGCCAGCGGGAAAACGCCATTCGCACCCGCGACGGGCTTGGCGGTGGAGGTGGTCGATTCGTCGGTCCGGAGGCCGTACGTCGCGATGATCCGATCGCCCCAGAAGCGGCCTTCCAAGCCAAAGGTGCGCGATTGGATCTCGGTTAGCGCGGTCGTCTGCGTGAGCACCGGCAGCGCGGTGGCGCGGACGCCATTGCTCTCGACGACGTCGCGGTACGGCTGCGTGCGGAAGTAGTACATGCCATTGGCAAAATCGAGATAGGCGCGATGGTACACGCGATTGGAGGCATCGGCCAGATTGGCCGAGGCGCCGGGCAGCGGGGTGGTGTTCATTGTCTGCAGGCGCTCGGTCGCCGTCCAGTCGGTGCGGTCCTCGAGCAGCCCAAATAACTGGAACTGGCTGATCCATTTTCCGATCCGCTCGCTGCGGCGCGCGATGTCGAATGTGTATGAGGCCTGCAGGCGGTACACCTCGCGATTACCGAGGCGCGTGTCGGTCTGGCCGCCATCCTCGATGTAGAGCTTGCCGACATTAGGATTCGGCTGGCCGTTGGGCAGCACGGCGTTCGGGTCCGCGGAAATCGTCGAGCCGACGACTTTGATCGGCCAGTAGTTTTGTTCCTCGCCGCGGAAATAGGCGCCTTGAAGGATGAAGTCGCGGCCAATTTCCTGGTCAATGTAGGCAACGCCGTTTCGCCAACGGTTGGGACTGACGCCGTCGAGGCCCTTCACATTGAGCGTGTAGGGATAGATGTCCTCGGTGAAAACCGGGGTGGAGACCGGGGCGGTGGTCGCGAGCCGGCCGGTCCAGTTCATCGTCGCCAAGCCCGGCTGCTGTACGAGACGTGTGCCGAGACGCGTGGTGCCCGGAAGAACTGCGGTGCTTGAAGCAGGTTGGATCGGGCGGCCGGCGGCTATCCAGTTGCCGATGTTCTGCTGGGGAAGCACGACGTTGCCGTAGAGGTTCTCGGCGTTGACCATCTCGTAGCTGCCGCGGACGGTCGTGCGGAAGTTTTCGCGGTCCACGAGCCGGGCGGAAAGCGTGGCGAAGAGGCGCTTGTCTTTCTTCCAAGTCGGTTTGATCGCGTAGCGCATGTCCTGCTGCAGGCCCACGATGCGCAGCGCGAGGCGATTGTTCAGGAGCACGCGATTAACGTCGAGGCTGCCGCGCCAGCTGCCCCAGTTGTCGAAATGGCCTTCAAGCGTGTTCCTGTTCTTGAAACCCGCAGACTTGGCCGTGCCGGTGATGACGCCGGTCGGGCTTCCGACGCCGAAGAGGAAGGCGTTGGGGCCGCGTGCCACTCCGATCCGGTCGAGATTGTAGCGGTCGAGATCGGTGTAGACCGGAAAGAAATCGATCGTCTGCGTGTTGAGCGAAGTCAGGCCGCGGATGGCCGGGCGCACATAATCGATGTCAGGCGCCGCGGCGCTCGTGTCGTCGGAGCGGACGTTGCCCATGAAATCGAACGCGGCAGTGGCGTTGAGCGCGCCGATGTCGTTGAGCAGCTCGCTCGTGAGCACGTTGATCGGCGCAGCGATGTCGCGCAGAGGTTTATTGAGTCGGCTGCCGGAGACGTCCCTCTGCGGGATGTAGCCGGTATCTTCCTCGGCGGAAACAGTAAATGTCGGCAGGCGCACCGGCTCGGTTTCGCTGCCGGCGCGGTTCGGCGCGGTCTGGGCGAAGAGCGCCGAGGCGGACAGGAGAGCCAGGGCGGACAGGCCGCATTGCAAGGACGTTTTGATCACGGTGGGGGCGGACGACGCGTGCGTGGAACGAGGTGAGCTCATGAGCAGGGCGGACTGGGGTTGCAGTTTGGCCGCAAGGTGCGCGGCGGGGTCGGGAGTGGCATGACGGTGGAGGAATCCGCCGCCACTCCAAGGCGGAGTCGTTATACCAGTTACGCATTGCCTTATGTTTTTCGGACACCGCAATGGAAGCCAGTCATCGTCACGACCCCATGCGCACCCCTGTTTCACCGTCTCGTGCAGCTACCTTCGACCGCGGCCCCTCGGAGTCGGCACACGCCGCGTCCGATGAAAGCGTGGTCGGAGCCGCGCGCGAAGTCGCGCCGTTTCAGGATTGGGGTTGCCTGCATATTTCGCTGGTGTGGGTTTACGAGGGCCTCGTGCGCCCTGAGGGGCGGCACCTCACGCTCGAGGATTCTTACATTCGCTGTTGGCTCGTGCGCAAGGGAAGGGTCAGCGTCACCGCGCATGGCCAACGCCGCGAGGCGGGCGTGGGACAATGGGTGATCCTGAGCGGTGGGCGGCACACGCAGGATTTCACCGACGACGCTCGAATCCTCTCAGTGAAATTCCAACTCACCTGGCCCACCGGCGAATCCCTCTTCCCGCGAATGCCTCCGCTCGTGATCGACTCCCGCGCGCATCCCGAGCTGCAGCGCGCGGGCGGGCCGTTGATGCGCGTGGTGAAAAAACATTTCCCCAGCGCGCACGATTACCTGCCACAGCTGGCGTGCTCGCTCGACGTCTATTTCCGCGTTCAACAGCTCCTGCCGCCCTGGCTGCTGGCTTTTCGACAGGTGATGGCGCGGAACGAGGTCGTGCCGTCGCGGTTGATGGTCGCAGACTCGCGCTCGCTCGAGGCGATTCGCATCCTCGACCATCATCCGCTGGGCAAGCGGTTCTCGGAGGGCGCGCTGGCCCGCAAGATCGGCCTAAGCCGCGCGCAATTGAACCGCATTCTCACCCGCGATTTCAGCGTGAGCACGCGCACCTATCTCGAGCGGCGGACCCAGAAGTCCGCCTGCGAGGCGCTATTGCACACCGACATTTCCGTGAAGGAACTCGGCTTTACGCTCGGCTTCCTCCACGTTTCGCACTTCTGCGCATGGTTCAAGCGGCTGACGAAATCGACGCCCTCGGAGTTCCGGCTCCGGGGCAATCACGGGGAGCCGGTGGAGGAGAAGCCGGGAAAGGTGCTGGTCGAGACGGTGCGGAGACGGGCGCGCACCGGCAACGATTAGCCCGCGCAGACTGTCTGCGCGATGGGCGTGAAACGCGCCGTGGCGATCCGACTGGATTGCTTCGTCGTCCCGGCGCTGCGACTTATCGCGACGATAACGAGGGAAGAAGCGTGAGAGACTGGCCCTCCCTTGGGTGGGCTTGGAACGTTCAATGTCGAACGTTCGAAGTTCATCCCGATCCTGTCGGCAGGGTCAATCCCACAACAATCTATCCCCGTGGAGGTCGCCGACGAGTTGCTCGATGGTGCGTTCGCCAAGGACGCCGGCACCCTTCGCGAGCAGGGCGCGCTTGAGCTGCACGCCATCGAGCTGGCTGGGAAGCGTGTTCTCGGCGGCGCAAATCGCGGCCGCGAGACCCGCGGCCTGGCCCATGCCCATGCAGGTGCCTGTGACGCGATAAGAGGCGTGCGCCTCGTGCGAGCCTGAAATGCAACGCCCCGCCACAAGCAACCCCTCGAGGTTAAGCGGGACGAGCGAGCGGTAGGGAATACCGAACGGACGCGTGGCGTGGATCCGGCTGGAGCGGGCGGTTTCGTTCGGGTTCATCTCGTGAACATCGAGCGGGAAATTGCCGAAGGTCACATCGTCCGAGAAGAAACGCCCTGTGCTGATGTCGTCCACGCTTAGCCGGTACTTCCCGAGAATGCGGCGCGCCTCGCGCACGCCAATAGCTGGGGCGGTTTGGACGAGGCGGATGGCCTCCAAGCCGGGCACCCCGCGCAGGAGGCGTGTGAGTTCGTGGGCCTGCTGGCGCGCTTCGACCGTGGCGCGGGTCAGTTCGCGCGTGTCGAGGGCGTCAACGCAATAGACGTGGGTCGCCTGCACGGCGGCGGTATCGGGGCGCGCGGTGTGGATGATCCAAGGCACATTCTTGGCACGGCCGAAGGGGAGGTCAGGGCCGCCCCGTTCCTTCTGCGAGGCGAGGAGCGCGTCATAGAGCTCACCGGCGTTCTGCTGGACAGGGAACGCGCGGACGCCATCGATCTCGAACATGAGGGTCATCGGCTGGCAAAGGCCGTCGCCCTCGCGGCCGAGTTCGTACGGCACACCGGCCCGGGCCGCGACGTCACCGTCGCCGCTGGCGTCGATGATCACCTTGGCGAGAATGGCCTCGCGACCGGACTTGCTCTCGACCACGACGCCGCGGATGCACCCATCCTCGACAATGGCGTCAACGACATAGCTGTAGTACCACCACTCCGCGCCAGCCTCCTTCATCATCTGCTCGAGCACCAGCTTCATGATTTCAACATCGAAGGTGTGTGTCCATTTCCACGACTGCCACGCGCTAGCCTGAGTAAGGCGGGCGATAAGATCGGAGATAAGCCAGCCTTTGCCTGGCGTGTCGAAAAGCGGGTTAAGCAGACCCGCGGTCCAGACGCCCCCGAGCATACCGTGACGCTCGATGCACAGCGAGCGGGCGCCGCTGCGCGCGGCGGCGAGCGCGGCGGAGACTCCGGCCGGGCCTCCACCGACCACGAGGACGTCGACATCGGCCACGACGCGCGTGGCTCGCGGCCCCTCGAGCACGAGATGGCGGGGGCGATCGACATTCATGGGATGCACCGGGGCATCTTGGCGAGGATGGCCGGCGCGATTGGGATCGGAAGGACTCATAAGCTGGGCTGGGTACCGCGCGCGAAGCGGAGGATCAGAAACATTGCGATGGGGTGGAGCAGCACCATGAAGAGGAAGCAGCTGTCGTAGGAATAGCGGGAAACGGCCCAGGCGACGGCGCTGTTCATGACGATGCCGCCAAGGGCGCTACCCGCAGAGACGAAGCCGAAGGCTGTCGCGAAGAGCCGCTTGCTCACGAGGTCCATCACCAGCGCGGCGTTGCAGGTGAGCCACGCGGCGTGGGCGAGCGCCACGACCATGGAGAAGGCGAAGACCAGTTCGATGGCGCCCAGGTGCGGCACCCAACCGATAAAGAGCGGCACGGTGAGCGCGGCTGCGCCCATAACCCAGCGGCGGGCGTCGGCGGGCAGCCGGCCACGACGCACGAGCCGGTCGGAAAAGAAGCCGCCCGCGATGAAGCCGATGTCCGCGGCGAGGAAGATGAGCCAGAGACTGGTGAGCTGGTTCTGGCTGAGCCCGCGCTCCGAATGGAGATACTTAGGCATCCAGAACTGAAGGAAGTACCAGACCGGGTCGGTGAGCATGCGCGCGCCCATCAGCGCCCAGATCTTCCGCGAACTCACGATGGCGCCCCAGCGCTGGGCTTCGCTCAGCGGCTTGGCTTCCGGCTGGGGCATCTGGCCGGCGAGGATGTGCTGGCGCTCGGCTTCCCCGAGCCAAGGGTGGCGGTAAAGCGGGCGGAAGAGCACCAGCCACGGGATCACCAGCAGCAGCCCGAAGACGCCGGTGACGATAAAAGTCCCGCGCCAACCATATTGGTTCGCGAGCGTGATAATGATGAGCGGGGCTATTGTGGCGCCGATGGACGCACCGATGGCGTAGATGCTGATGGCGGTGCCGCGCTCCTTGTCGGGAAACCATTCCGAGACGACCTTAGGCGACGCCGTGTAACCGCCCGCCTCAAAGAGCCCAAGACCCGCGCGGCACCACGCGATCCCGCCGATGCCACGCGCGAATCCGGTGAGGGCACTCGAGGCCGACCAGAGGCCGAGCGACAGCGCCATGCCCGCGCGGGCCCCGATCGCATCCATGATGCGCCCTGAGACCAGGTACGAAAACGTGTACGCCGCGAGGAAGAAGCTGACAATCTGGCCGTATTGCGCGTCGCTCATTCCCAATTCGGCCTGAATCGTCGGCGCCAGGATGGAGAAGATCTGGCGGTCGACGTAATTGAGGATCGAGATCAGCAGCAGCAGGCTGACAATCCACCAGCGGAGGTTCCGAAGCTTCATGGCCTTGATCAATTCAAGCTCCGCCGGGCGAACAGCCGGCTGCGGGCGCGTGACGCCCGCGCGCTGGGTCGCCAAGTCCTGCGACCGCGTTGTCCGTATGGCGACGAAGAAGAATCTGGCATGGGAGGAGCACGCTTACGTCTCGACGACAATCGCGCTGTGGATTTCGACGGAAGGAACCGTGACCGTGAGAGTGCCAGCATTCCAATCCCACTGCGGTTGCGCCACGCCCGCGGGTTCGCAAGCGACGCGGGTGGGGCGGTTCGCGAGTTGAAGTTTCACCTTCACCGGCCCGATCGGCGGCAAATGCTCGACATGGCGGCGGACGGTTGTCTCGCGCTGCGACGTGACGGTGCGATTGAGCAGGTGCACGATGTAGCGGCGATCCTGCTTGCGCAGGTTGGAGGTGAGAATGCCGTTGGCGACGGAGTCGATGAGCACCGTGGGGTTCGGCCAGAGCGTGCGGAAAAGCGCGCGCAGGGAGCGGGCGAGCTGCGGGCTGCGGTCGCGGGTGAAGGCGGCGAAGGCGGCGCCATGGATCACGGCGACCTGCCCCTTTCCGCTCTTGCGCACCGTAATGGCCGCCGTACCGGCGAAATCGCCGGCCTCGGGCGTGGCAAGCAGGCCGGAGAATTCCTTCGCTTCCTTCAGCGTGACTGCCTGCCACGGGCCCTTGATCTGGGAGGACTCGGAGTCAGCGGGCAAATAATAGTATCCCATCAGCGGCGAACCCTTGAGGCTAACGCCGGCTAGGTCCGCCAGGGCGGGGTCCGCGGCCACAAAAGAGCCGCTGAGCACCACGCGTCCGCCGCCCTCGACGTACTTGGCGAGAGCCCGAGTCATGCTCGCGGTGACTGGACTTGATTCGGGGATTACGACGAGGCCGTAGTCGGAAAGTTTTCTCTGTAGATCTTCCTCGTTAAGGATGTCGGTGCTGTAGCCGGCGTAGAGCAGGGCGTGGACGGCTCCGATGAGGGCGCCGCGGTCGGCAAGATGCCCTGCGATTTCATTGACGCGGACCGAGCGTGTATAGACGGAGGAGGCGCTGTTGAGCACGACTGCCTGCGGCACGCCGGTGCTGCCCTCGCTAATCGCGCGGCGGGCATGGACGAATTCTGAAACCTTTGCGAGCTGGTCGTGCTCCCAAGTAATGAGGCGGCCGGTTTGCGTCGGGCGCGCGAAGATGATTGCGCCGCCGCCGACCGCGAGCGATTCCGCGGCGCCCTGGCAGGTTTCTGCGAGCGCGCGGAACTGGCCAGTGGGGGCGCTCTTGTTGAGGCCGCCGGTGTTCTCGTAGGGGGGCGCGATAAAACCCCAGGTCATGACGTTCCACGGTAAGCCGCGACCCGCGAAGAAACGCGACTCGACGGTGATCTGGTCGTCGCTGTTGGCATCGCCGCTGAGGAAATCCACGCCGAGCGTGATCGGGTCGGGAACGGACGAGCTGTAAAGCCAGTTGATGCACACGAGGCAGTCCGGTTTGTGCTCGTGGACGGCATCGGTGTAGGCCTTGGCGTATTCGAGGTAAGAGCGGCGGTGGAAGGCCAGCCAGGCCGGCCAGTGCGAGTGGGTGGCAACGAGCGGCGGATCGCTGATGCCCGTTTCGACCTCGAAGGCGTCGCGGCAGCGGCGACAATAACATGGCTGCATCGCCCAGACGTCACCATCGACCCAGAAACCGTCGATGTCGTAGTCCACCGCGACCTCGACCATCTGGGGGATGAGGCGTTCATTCAGGTATCCGCTCCGCACGCACAGCTTGCCCGTTTCGGCGTGGCCGCCTGCCTCGCGGCGGGTCCACTCGCGGTTCTCCACGCTGGAGGCCAGATCCCAGATGCCGCAGAAATGCACCAGCAGCGGAATGCCCAGTTCGCGCGTGACGTCACGATGGATGCGCAGCGGATCGTTGGTCAGGCCTGGTTTCGCCCGTCCCACCTTGGTCGGATAGGAAGAGAGGCCGGCGCTGCCCTTGCAGTCACACTGGATCCAGTCGGGCTTAACTTTCTTCCACTGCGTGCGAAGATTGTCCGCAGAGATTTCCTTGAGCCACTTCGCGTCGTCGGAGTCCGGCTGCAGATCATAGTGGATGCCAAACATGCCAGGCCCGCTGAATTTCGCCGCCTTGGCGGCGCGCGACTGTGCGGCGGAGGCGCCCGTTCCGTTGGCCTGCGCGAGAAGCCGCGGGACGAGCAGCGTGCCAGCCCCGGCCGCCAGCAGGGAAACGGTGAATTGCCGCCGGTTCATCGAGGATAAGGGAGTAGTCATGGGATTCAGAGTTCGGGGGTTTGGCCTGGGGTTCGCCGTAACGCCGCGCCCGGTCGGGATCGCTTCGCCTTAGGCTTAACTGGGAGCAAGCGCGCCCCTTGGCCCCAAGCCAAGGGACGAAAATTACATAAATTGCAGGAGTTATTATGGATTTTCGACAGCGGGAGTCCCAAGCGGGCGAAGGATCCAGCATTTGAAGCGATCTTACGGGGACACGTCGCAATCCTGACAATAGCGCCATGCCACTGGGTTGTAATTTCCGTTTTCGGAACGTTTTGTTTCCGAAAGGATAGATCAAAAGGGTCTGCCCAAAGTTTCTTTCCTTTGAACCGCCTAAACAAGTTCACGGAACAACGCATAGGTTCATCAATGAGCGGCGCGGGGGCCGGAACAGGGACGAGGGCGGTCGCATCTCTTCGTCACGGTGGGCGGCTTGATGGGCTGATCTTGCGAACAGCGGGGTGAAAAGACGCAAAAAGGGGTCAAACCTCACTTTTCGCATTGCAGGCCGTTTCCAAGGATTGAAGCGTAGTGCAATGGCGAGAAGACTGAGGATCGAGTACGAGGGTGCGATGTACCACGTGACTAATCGTGGCAACTATCGGGCGGATGTGTTCGAAACCGACGGAGCCAAGGAGGCGTTTGAGGGGTGTCTGTACGAGGCGTGCGCGAAGGCGGGTTGGAAGCTGCACGCGTTTGTAGTGATGAGGAACCATTACCACTTGGCGCTGGAGACGCCAGAAG
>Ga0209181_10011933_pt1 | contig 11059 bp, 6 predicted proteins | sample MAT05_FD_187208 | JGI IMG/M metagenome (GOLD analysis project Ga0209181, IMG submission 187208) | Freshwater microbial communities from Lake Fryxell liftoff mats and glacier meltwater in Antarctica - MAT-05 (SPAdes) (version 2) | ecosystem: Environmental > Aquatic > Freshwater > Ice > Liftoff...
CCCAACCATCCGTGTGGGACTTTCGAGGAGCGCGGAGCGGGCTGTCGAACTTGTGGCGTGATCTCGTCCGCTCCCTCCCGTTCCTTATCCTCGCGCTGTTCATCCTGGCCTTGTCGGCGGGGGCTGGCTGGCTGACGGCGCGCAGCACCCGGAAGTTCCTTCACGGACGGGTCCGGGCGAAACTTCTGCGAGGCGTTCTGGCGGGAGGCCTGGGCGTGATCGTGTTTCTTGCGGGCACCTATATCGTCTTGCGCGTTTCCGGTTTGACCCAACTGGCCTTGACCATCGTCGGCGGAACCGGACTGGTCGGCCTGGCGGTCGGCATCGCCTTCCGGGACATCACGGAGAACTTCCTGGCCAGCATCTTCCTCAGCATGCAGCAGCCGTTCGAGACGGGGGACCTGGTCGAAGTTGCCGGAGTCACCGGCTATGTCCAGCAATTGAACGTCCGCACAACGGTCCTGATGACCCTCGACGGCAACCTTGTGCAGATCCCCAACGCCGCCGTTTACAAGAGCACCCTGCGAAACTTCACGGTCACCCCCAACCGGCGCGAGAATTTCGTCGTCGGCATCGGCTACGACGACGCGATCGATGACGCCCAGAAGGTCGCCCTGAAGGTGCTCATGGATCATCCAGCGGTCCTGCAAGAGCCAGAGCCATGGGTGCTGGCGGATGACCTGGGCAAAGCGACCGTCAATTTAAGAATCTACTTCTGGCTCAATGGCCATGAACACAGTTGGCTCAAGGTGCGGTCTTCCGTGATCCGGCTGGTAAAACGCGCCTTTCAGCAACACGGCATCAGCATGCCGGACGAAGCACGAGAAGTCGTTTTCCCGCGGGGCGTCCCCGTCACCATGCTCGACGGGAAGCAGGAGGCGACGAAGGAAGTCGGGTCGCTAGAATCATCCGGCGAGTTGCCGCGCTCGGAAGGGTTGGACGCGGTCTCCACGCAGGCCGAAGCGGGGTTGTCCAGCGAGGCCGGCAGCCTTGAGAAACAGGCACGTCAGGCCAAGCCATTGGACGCGGGCGAGAACCTCCTGGGGCCGACCGCCAATGTTCTCCCCATGAAGGCCACTACGCCCGCTGACAAGAAAAAATGAACCATGAATAGGCTCAAACTGCTTCTTGTCCGCGAACCATGAATTCGGGCCGCCTGGTCCTGCTGGTCCTGCTGGTCCTGCCGGTCTGCGCCATCCTGGCGCTCGCTTGGACCTTCGGCACTGGATCAACGACGGCCTGATGACGATCGTCTTCTTCGGCGTCGGGCTCGTGCGCGGTAAACTGGGGATCAACGGAGAGATGTGCCCCATATCAGGTTAGACGTTCCTGGGCGAGCGAGGCGGACGGCCCGTAGAGATTGGGCCAGGAAAAAGGCGGCCCTTTCGATCGAAAGTTGATCCATGCAGTCACTTAAACAGTTCTGGCGCAATCTGCGGACGAGCCTCTGGTTCGTGCCTTCGCTGATCGTTGCCATTAGCATCGCCCTGGCCATGGCCCTGCTGGAAGCGGACGCGGCGGTCGGCGATCGATGGCTGGCCCGCTGGCCGCGCCTGTTTGGTGCCGACGCCGCCGGCGCGCGCGCAATGTTGTCCACGATTGCCAGCTCCATGATGACCGTTATGGGGGTGACGTTCTCGATGACGTTGGTGACCCTGGTGCTGGCCTCGAGTCAGTACACCTCGCGCATTCTGAGAAACTTCATCCGGGACCGCGTCACTCAAGTTGTTCTCGGCATCTTTTCCGGCGCCTTCACCTACTGCCTGATCGTGTTGCGCACCGTTCGCGGAGGCGAAGAGGCAGGATTCGTGGCAAGCGTTGCCGTGACCTTCGGTGTCGTATTCGCCATCGGTGGCATCGGCGCCCTGATCTATTTCATTCACCACATCGCAACATCGATCCAGGCCTCGAGCATCATTGCCTCAGTGGCGGATGAAACCCTGGCCGCCGTGGACCGGCTCTTCCCCAGCAGGCTGGGACACGCTCCCGCGGATGACGACGAGCCCCAGCCTCCACTAACGCAGCAGCGCTGGCAGGCTGTCCTGGCCGAGTCCAACGGTTACATCGAAAGCGTCGACAACGAGTTGCTCCTTCGCCTGGCTCGGGAGTACAACACCATCGTGCGGATGGAACGCGGCATCGGAAAATTCATGGTCCAGGGGAGCCCGCTGGCCTCGCTCGCGCTGGAGGCACCGCCGGACGAGCAGATCGTCGCTGCCGTGCATGCGGCCTACAGCATCAGTCGCCACCGCACGCTGCAACAGGATTGCGCTTTCGGCATCCGGCAGCTCGTGGACATAGCGTTGCGGGCGCTATCGCCCAGCATGAACGACACCACGACGGCCGTGATGTGCGTGGACTATCTGACGGCAATCCTGGCGCGGCTGGCCGGCCGCGGCATCCCCTCATCACATCGCTACGAGGACGGGAAACTGAGGATCATCGCGATCGGGCCGACTTTCGCCAGCCTGGTAGCCCAGTCCTTCGACCAGATTCGAGGCAGTGCCGCAGGCAACGTTGCCGTGATGCTGCGGATGGTCGACTCGATTCAAACCCTCGCCAGCCTGACCGCCAGTCCGATCCAGCTCCAGGTGTTGCGTGATCAGGTTCAATGGGTCGCCGACCTGGCCGATCGCACCATCGAGTCGGTGCACGATCGGGCCCGGTTCGAGCATCGATTACAACGCGCGCGATCGATCTGGGAACTGCGTTGATCTGCAAGGTCACGCGGTCATCGTGCAACAGTTCAGGGGGACCTTTCGACTAAGTCGAAGGCGATCAAAAAAACGTTTTCAGCAACAGTGCTTTCACGGAGGTTAGTAATCGGCCTGGGTAATCAAGCAGAAGTGCTCTGTTCGTTGCCGAACAGACGCAGCACCACCGGCCGCTATGCTCGGAGGCACCCCCGTTATAAGGCCACAACATCATGCTTCGCCAAACCAAGGACCTGCTGGATCTCTCCATCCTCGCCACCGATGGGGCCATCGGCGACGTGAAGGATCTCTACTTCGATGATGAGTCCTGGGCGATTCGCTATCTCGTGGTTGATACAGGTTCGTGGCTGTCCAGCCGCAAGGTGCTGATCTCGCCGATCGCCGCCGGCAAGCCCGATTGGGCGAACATGACCTTGCCAGTCTCGCTGAGCCGGGAGCAAGTGAAGAACAGTCCCGACATTGACACCGACATGCCGGTCACCCGACAGCACGAGACCGCCAATCTCGACTACTACAGCTATCCGTACTACTGGGGTGGCATGGGCTTGTGGGGAGGCGGCGGGTATCCGACCCTGCTTGTGCCCGGCTACGGTTCCGCCGCCGCCACTCGCGCAGAAGCGGACAGTGCACAGGCAAGAAGCGAAGCCCGCCAGCGCGACAATGACCCTCATCTGCGCAGTTTCAAGGCCGTGGCTGGGTACCATATTGAAGCCAGTGATGGCGAGATCGGACATGTGCAGGGACTCCTCGTCGACGAAGATAGCTGGGCCATCCGCTACCTGGTGGTGAGCACGAGCAACTGGTGGCTCGGTCACGACGTGCTGGTGGCACCTCAGTGGATCAAGCGCGTGAGCTGGGCAGACCGAACTGTCGCGGTCGAACTGACACGTGATGCGCTGAAACAGGCGCCCGGGTACGACCCGGCATTGCCGCTCGGGCGCGAGATGGAAATCGCCGTTTATAAACACTACGGCCGGGCAGGGTACTGGCCTCGCGGGCTGCCGGCGGCGTAGTGCCTCCGGAAGGGCCGGTCACAGCCCGGCCTACCGCGCCACCGGACGACCTGTCGCTGATCGACATCGCCGATCTGGCTCAGGCGCTCGGCACCGACCTGGATCGCGGACTCCCTGCAGCGGAGGCCGCCAGCCGTCTTCGCGCGGACGGCCCCAACGAACTGCGGGCGGTGCCACAAGTGGCAGCGTGGCGCCGTGCGTTGACGCAGCTCCAGAACCCCCTCGTCTACCTGCTGGGCGCGGCGGCGGCAGTGGCCCTGGCCGCTTGGTGGTTCGAGGGCCGCGGCCGCCCCGGTGCCGCCGGCTGGCCGCTGGACGCGATCGTCATCGCCACCGTGGTGGTGGTGAATGCGGTGCTGGGCTGGCTGCAGGAGGCGAAGGCCGCGCAGGCAGTGGCGGCGCTGGCCAAGATGACCACCGCCACGTCCAGCGTGCTGCGAGACGGCACCGTGGCCACCGTGCCCAGCGCGGAACTCGTCAAGGGCGACGTACTGGTACTCGCCGAGGGCGACGCGGTGGGCGCCGATGCGCGCTTGGTGCAGGCCGCCGCGCTGAGGCTGCTGGAGGCGCCGTTGACGGGCGAGAGCGAGGCCGTGTTGAAAGATGCGGCACCGCTGCCCGGGCCTGCGGCACTGGGCGACCGACTGAACATGGTCTTCAAGGGCACGGCGGTCGCGCAGGGCACCGGGCGTGCTGTCGTCACCGCCACCGGCATGCAGACCGAGATGGGCGGCATTGCCACACTACTCGACACCACGCCCAACGTGCTGACGCCACTGCAAGTCGAGATCGCGCATTTGGGCAAGGTGCTGGGCATCACGGCCCTCGCAATCGCTGCCATCGTGGTGGCCACGATCCTGTTCACGTCGGACCTCCGTGGTTTGGCCGATGTCGTTACGGTGCTGCTGCTCGGCGTGTCGCTGGCGGTAGCCGCCATCCCCGAGGGGCTGCCGGCGATCCTGTCGGTGGTGCTCGCGATCGGGGTGCGCCGCATGGCACGACACCACGCCATCGTGAAGACGCTCGCCTCGGTTGAGACACTCGGGTCCGCATCCATTATCGCGTCGGACAAGACTGGTACGTTGACGCGCGGCGAGATGACGGTGCAGCGGGTGATGACGGCCTCGGGGCGTATCGACATCACCGGCGTGGGCCATACCCCCGAAGGACGCGCCGAGCAGGGCGGCACCGAGGTGGCCGAAGGCCCCTTGCGCGACGAACTGCGCGCCGTGCTGAGCGGCGGCAGCCGGGCGGGCAATGCCCAGCTGCAGCAGGACGACGCCGGCACATGGGTCATCCAGGGCGATCCGACCGAAGCGGCGTTTCTGGTGGCGCACCGCAAGCTCGACAACCAGGAGCCCGCGACTCAGAGCCAATCACGCTATGAACGCATCGGTGAGATTCCCTTCACCTCACAGCGCAAGATGATGTCGGTACTGGAGGTGGACCATGCGGACGGCGACGCGCACGTGCTCTTTACCAAGGGCGCACCCGATGTGCTCCTGGCCCATTGCACCCGCGCCCGCCGGGGCGACACCGCGGTGGCGCTCGATCCCGCCCTGCACACGCAGGTGCTGGCCGACGTGGCTGCGATGGCCGACGACGCGCTACGCACTCTGGCAGTGGCGTGCCGCACGCTGGCACCTGACGCGCAGATCCCGACCGATGCCGTGGCGGCGGCGGCGCTGGAGCAGGATCTGGAATACCTTGGCACCGTGGGTATCATCGATCCGCCTCGCAAGGAGGCGGCCGTGGCCGTTGCCCAGGCTCGCCAGGCCGGCATCCGCGTGATCATGATCACCGGCGACCACCCGCGTACGGCCGTGCGTATTGCGGCCGACCTCGGCATCGTCCCAGTCGGTGCACCGGTGCTCACGGGGATCGAGCTTGACAAGCTGGACGACGCCGCCTTCGCGACGGCCGTCCTGCAGACCTCGGTGTTCGCCCGGGTGGCGCCCAAGCACAAGCTGCGTATCGTGCGTGCGCTGCAGGAGAGCGGCAACGTGGTGGCGATGACGGGCGACGGCGTCAACGATGCCCCGGCGCTGAAGGCCGCCGACATCGGTGTGGCGATGGGCGTGGCGGGAACTGAGGTGGCCAAAGAGGCCGCCCGCATGATCCTCGCTGACGATGACTTCGCCACCATCGTGCTGGCGGTGCGCGAAGGGCGCGGTGTGCTCGACAACATCCGCAAGTTCCTGCGCTACCTGTTATCGTCGAACCTCGCCGAGGTGCTGACGGTTTTTGCCGGGGTGGTGGGGGCGGGTGTTCTTGGCCTGAAGGCCACGTCCACCGGCTCGGGTGGTGCGCTGGTGCTACCGCTGCTGGCGACACAGATCCTGTGGATCAACCTGATTACTGACACTGGCCCGGCGCTGGCCATGGGCATGGACCCGATTGCCGAGGACGTCATGGCGCGCAAGCCCCGCCCGCGGAGCCAGCGCATCATCGATGTCCGCCTGGGGCTGGGCGTGGCCGAGGGGGGTGTCGTGATGGCGGTACTGACCCTGCTGACGCTGGACCTGTTCCTGCCGGGCGGGCTGATCGAGCCGGTGGACAGCTGGCTGGGCCCCGGCCCGCATAGCGTGGAACTGGCGCGCACCGCCGCCTTCACGGTGCTGGTGCTGACCCAGCTGTTCAACTGCTTCAACGCGCGCTCGGCATCCGTATCCGCGTTCCGGGCCGCGTTTTCGAACCGCTGGTTGTGGGCAGCGGTGGCGTTGTCCACAGCGCTGCAAGCGGCTGTCGTGCACCTGCCTTTCCTTAACCTCGCCTTCGGCACCGTGCCGCTGTCGGCGGGCCAGTGGGGCGTGTGTGTGGCGATGGCCAGCGGGGTGCTCTGGTTCATCGAAGGACGAAAGCTTTTGCGACGCGTCTGGAAGTTCGCTGCCGCACAGACGCCCTGAGTATTCGAGTTCACAAGTAAGATTCGTCTCTCTCTAGACTCGATCCCTCAACCCAACAACGGGAGCCTCCCCATGCAGTCCTTTCACACCGGCGCCATCGCGGCTGCCCAGACACCCTCCGCTGGGGCTCAGGCTGGCAACTCGTATGGCTTCTATTGCACGCTCCGAGGCCTGCGTTATGCCGACGCCGTCAGCCGCGTCACCGACGCGCTCAAGGCGGAAGGATTCGGCGTGCTGACGGACATCGACGTGCAGGCGACAATGAAGTCCAAGCTGAATATAGACGTGCCGCCGTACCGAATCCTGGGCGCCTGCAACCCGCCGCTGGCCCATCGCGCCCTGACCGCTCAGCCCGACATCGGGCTGCTGTTGCCGTGTAACGTCATCGTGCGCGAAGAGGCCAACGGTGGCCAGATGGTGGGGTTCATGGACCCGGTGGCTGTGATGCAGATGACCGACGACCCCGAGGTCGCCCAGGTGGCGGCTGAAGTCCGCGCGCGACTTGAGCGGGTCCGTTCGGCTTTGATGGCTGCTCCCACGACCTGAGCTTCGCATCGATCCGCCTGGACGAGTCCATGGACATGACCGCAGAACATGGGCCCGATGAGTACCATGCGGGGGCAGGTACGACCTACACCTGCCCGATGCACCCCGAGATCCGGCAGGACCACCCAGGCAACTGCCCGAAGTGCGGCATGACGCTGGAGCCGGTCGTCCCCACGCTCGACGACGACGAGAACCCTGAACTCGTCTCCTTCACCCGCCGCTTCTGGTGGACGCTGCCGCTGACGGTGATCGTCACGATGCTGGCGATGTTCGGCCACCGCTTAAGCTGGTTCGACATGGCCACGCAGAGCTGGATCGAGCTGGCCCTGTCCTTGCCCGTCGTGCTGTGGGCGGGCTGGCCCTTCTTCGTCCGCGGCGCCCAGTCGGTGGCGCAGCGCAGCCCCAACATGTGGACGCTGATCAGCCTGGGTACCGGCGCCGCCTTTTTCTACAGCGTGGTGGCGACAGTGGCGCCCGCCGCGTTCCCGGCCTCGTTCATCTCGATGGGCCGCGTAGCGGTCTACTTCGAGGCGGCTGTGGTCATCATCTCGCTGACGCTGCTCGGCCAGCTGCTCGAATTGAAGGCGCGCTCGAAGACCTCGGCAGCGATCAAGTCGCTCCTCGGCCTGGCGCCCAAGACGGCCCGCCGTGTGAAGCCGGACGGCAGCGAGGAGGACATACCTCTCACGAACGTGCACGAAGGCGACAGCCTGCGCGTGCGTCCCGGCGAGAAGGTGCCCGTCGATGGCGTGGTCACCGAGGGCAGCAGCGCGCTCGATGAATCGATGCTGACCGGCGAACCGCTGCCGGTGACCAAGCGGGTCGGCGACAAACTCATCGGCGCTACGCTTAACACCAGCGGTGCCTTGCTGATGCGTTCCGAACATGTGGGGTCGGCGACCGTACTGTCACAGATCGTCCAGATGGTGGCGCAGGCGCAGCGTTCGAAGGCACCCATGCAACGCATGGCCGACACGGTGGCCGCGTACTTTGTCTATGGCGTCGTGGGTGTCGCGTTGCTGACGTTCCTCGCCTGGGGCATCGTCGGGCCACAGCCGGGCTGGGTGTATGGGCTGATCAACGCGGTGACGGTGCTGATTATTGCCTGCCCGTGCGCACTGGGCCTGGCCACGCCGATGTCCATCATGGTCGCCACCGGTCGTGGTGCGACGCAGGGCGTGCTGTTCCGCGATGCGGCCGCCATCGAGAACCTGTGCAAGATCGATACACTGATCGTTGACAAGACCGGCACGCTGACTGAAGGCAAGCCGGCGTTCGAGCGCGCGATCGGCGCCAATGGCTTCAACGAAGACGAGGTGCTGCGCCTGGCGGCCAGCCTTGATCAGGGCAGCGAACACCCCTTGGCAGCAGCCATCGTCAACGCAGCGCGCGAGCGCAAGCTGAACCTGGATAAGGCCCAGCAGTTCGACTCCGCGTCGGGGATCGGCGTGAAGGGTCTCGTGGGTGGCAAGTCCCTGGCCATCGGCAACGCGACGCTGATGCAGCAGCTGGGCATCGATGTGGCGTCGCTGGCGAGCCAGGCCGAAGAACTGCGTGGCCAGGGCGCCAGCGTCATGCACCTCGCGGTCGACGGCAAGCTGGCCGGGCTGCTTGCCGTGTCCGATCCGGTCAAGGCCACGACGGCGGATGCGCTGGCGTCGCTGCGCAAGTCGGGGCTGCGCATCATCATGGCCACCGGCGATGGGCTCACCACGGCCCAGGCCGTGGGCAAGCGCCTGGGCATCGATGAAGTGCACGGGGAGGTCAAGCCGGCCGACAAGTTGCAACTCGTCGAACGCCTGCAGAAGGAAGGCCGAATCGTCGCGATGGCCGGTGACGGCATCAACGACGCGCCGGCGCTGGCCAAAGCCAACGTCGGCATCGCCATGGGCACGGGCACTGACGTGGCGATGAACAGCGCTCAGCTCACCCTGGTCAAAGGCGATCTGCGCGGCATCGCGACGGCCCGCGCGCTGTCGGTGGCGACCGTCGTTAATATGAAGCAGAACCTCGGCTTCGCCTTCCTCTACAACATGCTGGGCGTGCCGCTGGCCGCCGGCGTGCTGTTCCCGTTCACGGGCTGGCTGCTGTCGCCGATGATCGCGGCGCTGGCGATGAGCCTCAGCTCGGTTTCTGTCATCAGTAACGCGTTGCGGTTGCGGATCACGGCGTTGAAACCGGGCTGAGGGGACTGGCGCGGCCGCTTGGGCCAGCGCCTGGCCTTCGCGGCTGGGCCTGATACCGCGCCAGGCCGCATTGCGAATGTATGGACCCCGGCATCGGAGGTGACACAGCGCCCTGCACGTCAAAGACAATCTCAGTGGTTCGCTGTCCCAGGCGGCGCGGGACCTCGGCCTCAGCTACCGGCGGGCCCGGAACCTGCTCGATGACCTGAACCAGCGTTCCCTGGGGTCCCCGCAGCACCTCCCCGCGATCGATGTCGGTGAAGTCGAAGGACGAAGTAGCCGGCCGACCGTGGTAGACCTGATCCACATAGAATCCCACGCCCGGCTCGATGCAGTCGTTCGCTGCGCTGATGGACAAGGTGTTTGAACCGAGGCCGCGGATCGTGTAAGCCGTGTTCCGCGGGTTGGTAGAGTTGTAATAGAGCGCCGGCACCAGCAGGCTCAACTGCTGAGTGTTCACGGTACAGGAACCGTCGAGCAGGTCGCCACTCGCCACTGAAACTGCGGCTGGGACGGACTGGAGATTCTCCTCCCTGCGGCGCGCGGTCACCACAACTTCGGCGAGGCGACGCTCGTCGGCGATACCCTTTGCATCGATCTCAGGGCGCGCCGCCTCGGTTCGTGAGGTGGCGATGGCGCGGAGGGCGAGACTGGACGTTGCGAGGGCGCGCACGATCCGTCGACGCATAGGCACGGATCCCTACGACCAGTGAGCAGAGGCGTGATGTCCTGACATAGATTACGAAGTCTGAAGCAGCGCTTCGTTACCCGCCGCAACTGCCGAAAGCGCGACCATCGCAAATCACATTCTGCCACCTTGCATATTGAGCGAGAGGCGATCAATATGCATTGCATGCTGCAGCGACCGTGGCTTCTGGAGAGACTACGCGCAGGACTGAAAATGAGTCCTGCCGTGGCGTTGTTGGGGCCCCGTCAATGTGGCAAGACCACCCTCGCGCGGGAGGTGGCTGCGAAGTCCGAGAGCAACTATTTCGATTTGGAGAACCCCGTCGATCTGGCACGGTTGGCCGAGCCCATGACAGCGCTGGAGTCGTTGCGCGGGTTGGTCGTCATCGACGAGGTACAACGCCATCCAGAACTGTTCCCGGTGCTTCGGGTATTGCTCGATCGCAAGCCGGTCAGGGCGCGGTTTCTGGTTCTTGGCAGTGCTTCTCCTGAGCTGTTGCGCCAAAGCTCCGAAACCCTGGCGGGACGGATCGCCATCGTGGAGATGGGCGGCTTCATGCTCGAAGAGCTTGCGAGGCAGGATTTCAGTCGCTTGTGGTTGCGTGGCGGGTTTCCGCGATCATTTCTGGCGCGCTCGGAAGCGGCGAGTGCCGCCTGGCGGGAGGATTTCATTCGTACATTCCTCGAACGCGATCTGGCGCAACTCGGAGTGCGGGTGCCGGCGAACACCATGCGAAGGTTCTGGACGATGACGGCGCACTATTCGGGCGGAATCTGGAATAGCTCGGAGATCGGGCGTTCCCTCGGTGAGGCGCATACAACCGTCAGACGCCATCTCGACACGCTATCCGGTGCCTTGGTAGTCAGAGTGCTTGAGCCTTGGTACACGAACGTCGGTAAACGGTTGGTGAAATCTCCGAAGGTTTACATCAGGGATTCCGGACTGCTGCATACCTTGCTTGGGATCAGCGAGCGCCGGCAGCTCGAGGGGCATCCCGTAGTCGGCG
>Ga0209181_10011934_pt1 | contig 11059 bp, 8 predicted proteins | sample MAT05_FD_187208 | JGI IMG/M metagenome (GOLD analysis project Ga0209181, IMG submission 187208) | Freshwater microbial communities from Lake Fryxell liftoff mats and glacier meltwater in Antarctica - MAT-05 (SPAdes) (version 2) | ecosystem: Environmental > Aquatic > Freshwater > Ice > Liftoff...
CCGCACCGCTCGCCGCGACAGGCGTTCGGGGGAACTCTCCCTCGCTTGCCTTCGGCAAGCCCACCCCAAAATAATCCAACAAAACTCTTGTCTGACTACATGCCCGTGTTTCGCGGATCCTATTCATGGATTTAGGCTTATGATTATGGAGTTGCTCGAGCTATCCTCGGAATTGGGCACCGGATTTAATTACTCCCCGCGTTTGACTCCTCTGCATTTTCCCGCCTATCTTGCGCAATGGTTCCAGCCGTCCGCGCACGCATCTACGAATTTCTGGAAAAGAAAGGTCTTCGGAAGACCACCCAGCGTGATGCGATCATCGAGGCGGCCTTTACTACGACTGAGCACTATACTGCGGAAGACCTGCTCGCGATGGCAAAAAAAGTGGACCCTTCTGTGTCGCGTGCAACGGTTTACCGCACGCTACCTCTGCTGGTGGAAAGCGGTCTTCTGCGTGAAATGGACTTTGGCAAGGACTACAAGTTTTACGACCCGAACTACATCGATCATCCCAACCACAACCATTTGATCTGCATCAACTGTAACAAGATTGTGGAGTTTGAAGATGTGCACATCGACACGTTGGAAAACTGCATCAGCAAGCGACTCGGATATACGCCAGTGGGTAAAACAGTGCGGATTGAAGCCAATTGCGATGAGTTTGAGCTTACGGGCTCGTGCAAGGTGCGGAAGGTGTAAGTAAAAAGGTATTGTCTCCCTGTAATTCGTTGGCGTGACGGTTCATCGCCCCAAACAAAAAGGGGCAGGACGCGCGTCCTGCCCCTCTCGTGTGTTCGGGTAAAGTTACGCAGCTTTCTGCTCGTCGATGTGCACGGGCTTATAACCGCCGATGCTCTTGAAGTAGAGCAGCAGCAATCCATAGATAAGTGCCATAGTGAGCGGGATGTATGAGTCGGCCTTCAGGGTCTTGCGGTCACCTTCTTGATCGGATTTCACTACCGTTTCTTGAGCTTCGGTGCGTGGTTTTGCCTCCTTGGCTGCTGCGAGTTTCTTGCCGTCGATCGGCGTTACATCAGCAAAGAAAAGGAAGCTGGATGGTTTCTCTGCCTTGTACTCTTCGTAAAGAGCACTGTCGGCTTTCTTGAGATCCTCGGCTGCGTAACGGTCTTTGCTGTAGCCAAGACCAGGACCACCGATCAAACCGGCGGAAAGCATGCCGATCCCACCCATGATGGAGATTGCCACCGCACCAGTGCGCGGGAAGCGATCAGATGCGACTGCGAGCATGGTAGGCCAGAAGAAGGTTTTACCCAGCGCGTAGATACCTAAAGCAAGGAGTGCCATACCGAAGGTAGTCATGTGGCTGGAAAGGATGAGACCCGCCCATGCCAGGATCGCACTGATAAAGAGTAACCCGATAGGTGAGACTTTGAGCTTGGTCTCAATGAAATGCGCGCAGAAGCGCAGACCAAACATGATTGCTGAAGTCCAGATGAAGAGCGCCTTACCTTGTTCAGAAGTAAACAAGTTGCCGGTGATGTTCTGAATCCAGCCGTCAGTTCCAAGTTCTACTGCGCCTACAAGAGCGTGGGTGATGAAAAGAACGAAAAGGAGAATCGATCCCATGGAGCCTTTAGTGATGACACCCACCAAAATCAGTAAGGAGCCTGCGATTACATAGGAGACACTTTGCGAGAGTCCGAGGGGACCCGCGAAGAAGAGTGAGAGCAGATAACAGGCGACCAATGCACCGATCAAACCTACATCCTTGAACATTTCGCCTAGCTTTGCGCCTTTTTCAGAAGCTTCTGATTTAGGCATTTTCTGGCCGAGGAACATCAAGCCGTAGGCGATAGTAGGAATCAGATATAGTGCGAGCTGTGTTTTCCAGCTGAGCTGCATTTTGTCGTCGAGGAACCATCCGATCACTGCGCCGATCACCATACCCAGCGGCCAGCTTGCGTGCAGGATATTGAGGTAATGGGTGCGGTTGTTCGGGAAGAGGGTTGCGATCAGCGGATTCGCCACGGCTTCCAATGTGCCGTTTGCGAAAGCAAAGATAAACATACCCCAAGCGAGCATGTTATAGGCGTTTTCCGGCGTGGATGCGCCGAAGGTTACGAAGGCGGACAGGATGTGCGCTGCAAAGGCCAGGATGACCAGTTTGCCGTAACCGATTTTGTCGGCGATAACGCCGCCGATGATGATACCGAAGCAGAAACCGCTGAAGCCCATGCCGCCGATGGCGCCGAGCTGAGTTGCGGAGAAGTTGTATTCCTTGGCCCAGTTGTCAAAGATTCCGCCACGGATGGCGAAGCCGACGCCGGCTGCCAGAATGGCCATGAAGCCTGCCCAGAGGAGGCGTTTTGCATTGGGTGCGATTCCTTCGTCACTCATAATATTGTAATAGGTTGGGTTGGGTTGGGTGTTTCCGTCTTAAATCCCGCGCGCTTTACACTTTGGCGATGGATTGGAGCCGGATGATTTAGGGAGAATATCTTGAACTCTCTCCTGACGCCCGACCCCTTTAGGGAGGTTGAAGATTCGCTGAGGCAAAGCCTTGGAATCCTCCGGTTTGGCGCAGGAGGGGCGGAGTGAAACGGGCGAATGCAAGGTGAGTCAAGACGGCATTTGCTTTTTTTGCTTTTTGTGCCTCTTGAAATACGCCGGGGTCAATCGTTTGCGCGCTGCGCGATCAGGCAGGGATGTAAGAGACGGCGAAGCAGATGCATGGGGAGCGCCCGCGACTCGCGGGCAGTCTTTGACGACTCGCCAAAGACTTTAAAACCCAATGCGGAGCATCACGACGCTGGATAGATGGAGGCTACGCCTTATGTTTTGGAAGTTTTCGGCGAGTCGCCAAAAACTGCCCGCGGGGTCGCGGGCGCTCCCCATCCGGCTTCGCCGGGTTACTGGTTCAACCCAGCGATGATACGCAGTCCTTCGAGCGTAAGATTAGGATGCACGGCGTTGATCTCCTTCACACCTGCGGCGATGAGGTCGGCGTATCCGCCTGTCGCGACAACCTTGAGCTTTTTAATCCCGAGCTTTTTACGCACTTCCTCGATGATCCCTCTTACAAGACCACGATAACCATACACTGCGCCGGAAAGCATGGCGTGTTTCGTGGATTTTCCGATGGGGCCGGGCGGTTCGAGAAGGCTGATGCGGGGAAGCAACGCGGTGCGCTCGTGGAGGTAGTCGGTCATGGCCTCGAGCCCGGGAGCGATGACGCCGCCGATATATTTGCGGTCAGGTGAGATAATGTCGAAAGTGACCGCCGTTCCAAAGTCCACGACGACACAGGGTGTGCCGTGAAAATGAGCGGCGCTGGCGGCATTCGCGAGACGGTCTGCGCCGATACTGTTGCGCTTCGGATAATCGATCCCGACACCGATCTGCGTCCGATGAGTGACCTCCAGTAAAGCCATGCCTTTGAGCAGGCTACGGATGAGCGCGGCCTTGTCGGGCACCACCGAACACATCACCACCCGGCTGAACTGCCAGCCGCGCAGCACAGTGCGCAGCGTGGGTGCCGACAATTCCGTCGTGCGCAACTTCCGCGTAGCCCGAATTGCTTCACCGCTGGAAAGCGCAAATTTAGTGAAGGAGTTACTGTTATCGATCAGTAGTAGTTCTTCGCGAGGCATGGGGGGAGAAAGGAAGAAGGAGGAAGGAAAAAGTGAGATGGCTATCTCAGATTCACGAGGGTCGCGTGGATGCCGTTTCCGCAGACGACATTGGTGAAAGTCTCGGACGGATTGGCAGGGTTTTGCACGAGGAGCGTGTAGCGGTCGTTGTCGGCGAACATATTAAAGTAACAGATCATCATTTTCTTGCCGAGGGTGCGGGTCGTGACGACGCCGCGTTTGTCATAATAGGATGCGATGAGGTCGCTACCATTCTTCTGGGTTTTGATCTCCTTGCCATCAATCTTGTAAGGCGCGTAAGCGAACTTTCCTCCGGCCACTTTTCCTCCGGTCTGGCTCCACAGCACGATTCCGAAGTGGGTCATGTCTCCCAGATAAGGCATGGTGTTGATCTCGTTACTCTCGCCGTTGTGGTAAAAAGGGAAGTCCGTTTCTTTAGTGCTCCCTTTGGCGAACCAGTCGTCCATCGGCTTGTGCATCTCGGGGTTGAAAGCCACCGGCTTTTTGGTGAGCGACTGATACGGCATCAGCCCCCACTCGATAAAAATGGTGCCGTATTCCTGGGAAAGGAAGGCGACGAGAATCTGGAGGTTAGGATCAATCGGGAGTTTGTCGGTGCGGTAAAAAGTACCTTCGGGATATTCGATCTGCGTGGGAAAGCCCGGACGCCACTCGTGGACATTGAAGATGAACATGCCGGTGTATTTTCCCATGCGGGTAACCAGCTCCATACGGACGAGGGCTGCCAGCAATTGCTGTGGAGTCTGGTCGGGAGCGCTGATGTAAATTCCTTCAAGGATGGTGTTGGGTTTGCCGATGGATTTGCCCACGCTGTATTGTCCGGCGTCGATTTTCTCGGGCGGGGTTTCATAAAGTTTCTCCAGCACCTCGCGCTTTTCGTGAGCGAGCTGAAAGTTCTGTGGGAGTTGCTCAAAGTAGTTGTGCGCCACGTAATACGGGATTCCGTCCTTCTTTTTCTGCTCCTCGTAACGCTTCGTAAATTCATCATAAAACCAGTCCCACATCGGCTCGCCCGACGGTACCCAGTCCGTACCTTCCATGGTTTCGCCCACCCATAGGCGTGCATGAATGGGTTTGGTTTTCCCCTTCTCACGCGCTTGCTTTTCATTGAGGAAACCGTTGGGCCACCATTTGTCGCCGACGGGGGGCGGCAGATCGAAGATTTCGCGGATGCGCGGCACTGCTTCGTATTCGCGCGTGGCAAACTGGGGATTCTTCTTTTTAAACGCCTCCATCTGCGTTTCCGGCTTCTCGAAGCTGCCTCGGCTCCAATGCGTCACGCCCTTGGCCATGACTTGCTCCACGGTCCAGCCCTGTTTGGTGGGTGGCTTGAAATACACGTGACCAGCCGGGAGTTTGATGTCGGGACAAATATCCGCGAACTGCGGCAGGACTTCCATGGGATTATACGCAGCGGGGATGGGGTCCACGAACGTGATGGGAGTCTGGGCAACACCAGTTTGCAGTAGTGCGACCGACAGGGAAATTGCGAAAAAAAGTTTCATGGTTGGAGACAAAACAGAGGTTACTTGAAGAGGAAGACCGCCACGGCGCCGGATTTTCCATCCAGCCCCATTCCCGCTTTGAGGTCGAAGTAGTTTTTGGCCTCCTTCGGGTCCGACACCCATTTACCCAGTGTATCCAGACCGATCTTTGCGCCCATTTTCACAAGACGACCGGGTTGATTTCCATTCCACGGCTCATTCTTGAGCGGTGTTTTCGTTTTCACGATCTTGCCGCCGAGCTGATACCACCATTCGTATCCGTCTTCGAGTTTGAAGTCGGAAGTATCGGTCAGCAGCCATTTGCCGGATTCGCCGGTGATTTGCAGATTCATGTGCTTAGTGAAACCGTGGGTGATAATCCACGGGGAGATGCGCGGTTTTTCGCCCGGCTTGATAACTGCAGACGCTTCATTGGAATAAGCAGACTCACCGCCGACATTGAACGCTTTCACCCTATATATATAGGTGTCAGGCGCGGTGATGCCGGTGTCCTGAAAATCGGTCTGATCGAACTCGCCTGTAAGTATTTTTGCTAAAACGCCGGTCGGGCCGGTTTTGCGTTCGAGGATAAAGCCTGTCTCGTTTTTCGCCCGGTCCGTCCACATGATATTGATCTGCTTTCCGGAAACCACCTGCGTGATGAGTTCGTTCGGCGCGCCGGGAAGCTCCATCGGGGTTACGGCGGTTATGAGTTCTGAAAAAGGGGAATTGCCGCCGGGGAGCTTTGCCGCCACGCGGTAGTAATATTTGTTGTCCGGCTTTACGTCCTTGTCGGTAAACTTGGAGACGTTCGGCCCGGTTTGGCCTGCGGGAACGAAATCCTGCTTTCCGCTCCGCCGGCGTCCGATCACGAAGCCGGTTTCATTGGGGAAATTGTCGACCCAAATGAGATCCACCCGAGTGGGAGCTATCGCCTTCGCCACTACACCGGACGGCGCCTGGGCGTTTACGAGCAAAGGGATCAGTGAAATCGCGAAATAGATCAGTTTTTGAATCATGACAGCGGGGAATTGCGGACGGAAAAAGTAAGAGCGTGGCTTTTAGGGGGGTAGGTGGGAAGCGGAAATTGCTGGGAAGGAAGAGGGAAAAAGGGTCGGGCGCTTCGCGCTATTGGGTGAGTGGGCCACGCAAAATGCGTCGCTGTGTATTTCAATAGTCTCCAATCGGGGCAACCTTCCTTGCCCGCCCGGTTGACACTGTAAGGTGGAGTGCGTAGTTACGACTCCTGTTTTTATGAGTCTCGAAGTCAAAATCCCGGCAGTTGGCGAATCTGTAACCAGTGGAATGATCTCCGCGTGGCTGAAGAACGATGGCGACATGGTGAATCGAGGCGACGCGCTGCTTACGCTCGAGACGGATAAAGTTTCCACGGAAATCACCGCAGATGGACCGGGGATTTTACGGATCAAAGCGCAGGTGGGAGCGGATGTGAAAATCGGGGAGACGGTGGCGGTGATCGAAGCGGCTGACACCTCGGCGGTTCCTGTTCCCGCAGCGTCGGCGCCTGAAAAAGAAAGCGCGCCTGAAAAGGCAGCCGCTAAAAAGGGGAAGAAAGTGGAGACGATTCCAGATCCCGTGCCTTCCGCGCCCGAGCCGGTCGCAAGCGTTCCCACCCCGGAGCCGATTGCACCTGCAACATCGCCGACGGGCAGCGCTGTTCCGGCAGCCAGCGGACGCATCACTCGCAAGAAGCTTTCCCCGTTGCGCCGCAAAATCGCCGCGCAGCTTGTCATGGCCCAGCATACGGCGGCCATTCTGACGACTTTCAACGAATGCGACATGACCGAGGTGATGAATCTCCGCAAGGCGTTGCAGGAAGATTTTACCAAGCAATACGGCATCAAGCTCGGCTTCATGTCGTTCTTCATCAAGGCGGTGGTGAGTGCTTTGAAATCGGTTCCGCAGATCAATGCCCGTCTCGATGGCGAGGATTTTGTCCAAAACCACTTTCATGACATCGGCGTTGCTGTGGGAACGGAGCGGGGGCTTGTGGTTCCGGTGGTGCGGAGCGCCGACGAAAAGACGTTTGCCGAGCTGGAACGCGATCTCGCGAACTACGCGACCAAGGCGCGCGAAGGCAAAATCCAGATCGAAGATTTGCAGGGTGGCGTCTTCACCATTTCAAACGGCGGCGTGTATGGCTCGCTGCTCAGCACGCCGATTTTGAATCCTCCTCAAAGCGGGATTCTGGGCATGCACAAAATTCAGGAGCGTCCGATGGCGGTGAACGGGCAGGTGCAGATCCGCCCGATGATGTATCTCGCGCTCAGCTACGATCACCGTGTGGTGGATGGCAAGGAGGCTGTGACTTTTCTCGTGAAGGTGAAGGAAGGGATTGAGAATCCGGCACGCTTGTTAGTTGGATTGTAAAAATTGAGCCGCGAGCAGCTTGTTAATAGCCGCAGCAAGCCGGGTATGGGCACGCATTCGTCAGAGGGTGTGATTGGAAGTGGTGACAAAAGGAGGAGTCAAAGTCATGAGAGCAACCTCGTTAACACTCCGGTGCTTCCCTCCTACTCTACTCTACTCTTCATCACACCCTACTAATCCCCTAGGCAAAATATTCAATTGACCTTTCGTATCCGCTTTACCTTTAGCGTTTCATTACCTGACAAACCCTGAGTGATATTTTGGAACCCAAAACTCGAAATCGTACCATCCCAGTTGGGTGTGCCCGCCATCGTAATGGTGTAAACGCGCATCTGCCCGTCGCCAATGAGCGGGAAATGTTTTTGGTAATTGAATGAAGTGGCCTGGCCCGGTTTGTTCCAGATGATGTTTAGCTGACTGATTCCGCTGACCGCCATTTCAACCTCAATCGTATTGAGATCCACCGCCTTCCATGTGCGGTAGGGAGAAATAAACGACCCGGTTCTGCTGCCATCATTATTCGCGTCACCGATATAAATCAGAAGGTCGCCGTTAATGCGGCGTGAGCGTGCATCACCCGTAAACCACATTTGGTGATCCGCGGAAAAGTCAAAGTTGAAGGAAGGGTCAGGACGCGGCAGGTTATTGATCGTCTGGCGCGCTTCGCTTTCCGTGCCTGCGATGATGTAGCCGAAATCATCGTAAACCCCCGGGGTGTCGTAATCCACCATGGGGCAGGCGTTGATGTAGCCGCAGTCGTTGGAATTCTCATCGCCAAAGTAGCCAATAAATTGAGCGCCTCTGAAGAGGGAGTTGCGCGGTGTATAAAGGGTAATGCCGATTCCGTTACCTTCATAGCCGCCGAGCCAGTGCTCGGAAGTCATCAAGACGGGGGTAAAAGTCAGGGACGACGGCGCGACGTCAATGGAGCCATTTCCCACCCAAGGCGTGCCCGTCACAATTTTGTGGTTCCGCAGAGGCGCGATCAAATAAGCGCATGGGTTTTCCTGCTCGCGAGCCATCCATTTCCGCTGGTTGTCCGTGCGCTCGAGAATGGTGTGGCGGACGTGATAACAAATCGTTCTGCCATTCAACCATACCCATTGCTCTCCGATGACATTCCCCAGCTCGGCGGGGACTCCCCAAATGTATGGCTGCACTTTGGCGTAAAAGACGAGACCCTTCCCCGACACATTCTGAATTCCGGAAGCGAGCACTGGGGATGCGGAAAAGTACGGCGCCAGCGAGCCTCCCTGAACGACATTAGCTCCGGTATCAAATCCGTAGTTGGCGGTGTTCTGTCCATTGATGATATAGGCGTTTCCCGGCGTGAAATAATCTGAGAAAAACTGCACTTGCCTGCCTTTGTCCGAGATGGTCTGCCCATTGTGATTCAGCCTATAGTCATTAATCAGCCCGCGGTTATCCGATTTCAAAGAGATATGGCAAATACATGCGCCGACGCTTTCACGGAATCCCACGCGAATGACATCGTTTTCCAAATACCGCATATCAGACGTGCCCCAACCTTGATTGGGAAAAGCCACGAAATCGGCGTTATCATTCATCGGCGGAGAAGCGGTAACCGTCGCTTTGAGTTTAAAGAAAAGCTTCGCTGAGGAACCCGCCGCAACTTGTGCGCGCACCGATTGCATGGAACCATCGTCGCTGAGAATCTGTTCAGTTACTCCAGTGCCACTCCACGGTCCAGTAGGCGAGACAGACCATTCACAAGCAAAGGCAACTTCTGCGAGCGCGGATTTTCTGCGGGAGTAAGTGAATGTCAGATTATTGCCGGATACTCCGGTGGTGGCCCATGAACCCGTGGGTTTGTTGGGATCTTTGCTCAACGCATACTCCAGAAGATTCGCCAAGCGGTCTCCATCGGGATCTGCAAGATCTGCCGCATTGCCGGAATTATTGGTTGTCTGAAAATATTGCTGCCGCCAGCCCACGCTGGTGAGACTCGGTTCATTGATGCTCACCCTGACTCCAAAAACCAAGTCGGAGCCATTTACTGCGACTTGATGAACTTCCGCGCTGAGCACATTGCTTCCATTCACCAATGCCGTCGTCGGTACATTGATCGCATTCACCTCTTCTGCCGCGTTTCCCACCGGTGCATCCGCCACATTATTCCAATTCCCTGGTGTATGTCGTGATGAACCAAGGAATGTCCCGTTCAGATAATAGGTCACCCCGTCGTCCACCATCTGATCAATGGCAATCTGCACACCCGCCGTTCCCCCGCTGTAATTAAATGTCTTCCGAAAAAGATAAACCATCTGTGGGCTTCCGGACGTGCCGATCGTGGTCTGAATTCCCGGCGCAGGGATACTGTCTGCGTCAAATCCAAGTAAAGCCGGTCCCGAACTCCAACCGCTGTCATTAAATCCAACCGTCTTCCATCCACTACCCGGGTCACTGGCAGGCACATTGTATTTCCACGTATCACCCATATTGATCACCGTCACTCCCGCTACTGCCGGTAAACAGGAAACGAACAGTGAGAGCAACCCGCCCAACATTCCTTTCCGTGCGCCTGTTGAAAATTCAAGCAAGGGACGTTTAAAAGAGATTGTGGAATTCATAAGTGCTGGGGATGGGGATTACCGGGGGTGAAGAATCGTAAAGAATCTTAAACTGTGAGGATCAGCGGTAGCATCAAACACACCAGCAAGCTCACGAATGCCTCACTTGCCTCATCCGGCAGTTTCATCTCCCGGACGAGGAGGGCAATGTGATCAACGTTGTGCCGTGTCGGCGTATTTTTTCTCATGGTGCAGTAATCTCAATGGAGTAAAATTTCCGCTGCATTCCGGCGTTTAAGTCGGTCACAACACGCATCGATCCAACATCGGCAACACTAAAGGACGCAAGCGGCTGCCATGTGGAATCGGATAGATTGAGTTTATATTTAACGGAATAGGTTCGTCCGGGAACGATTGGTCCAAATGCAACATTCCATTGTGTAGAGTTGACTGTGGGTTCTGAAAGCAACTCGAACTCTGAACCCGGATCAGCGGGATTTAATCCGGTCGTAAATTCGAACAGGTTGTTCTGCCCATCGCCGTCAGCGTCGAAATCAGGCGCTGCATCCGGGTTGCTGGTTCCGAAATACTGAACCTGCCAGTCGTCATGAATGCCATCTCCTGCGTAATCCCCGTAATCATCCTGATTATTATTGATGATCATGACGTTTCGCGTGGTGTTGAAGGCGCCCCAAGAGCCGGAAATAACCCCTCCAGAGTCGGTGTGAATCACTCCTGAGGACAGCACTCCGGTAGGGGTGATGCTGGTGAGCGGGCCGCTCACGATTCCCCAAGTAACCTGATTCGGAGAGAGATAAATGAGAGTGCCATCATCAAACACGCGATAGGGATTGATCACACGCGTGCTGTTTTCATTTATGCTCACGCTGGAACGCGAGAGCGTAATCCCGGCGTCGTAAACGATCTGTGCAAGATATCCGTGACGGAAGACTTCCTCCGACGGCGCGATGGATGGAGTGGAGCAAATCTGTCCGGACGATCCCTCATGGCCATATGCAGC
>Ga0209181_10011936_pt1 | contig 11058 bp, 10 predicted proteins | sample MAT05_FD_187208 | JGI IMG/M metagenome (GOLD analysis project Ga0209181, IMG submission 187208) | Freshwater microbial communities from Lake Fryxell liftoff mats and glacier meltwater in Antarctica - MAT-05 (SPAdes) (version 2) | ecosystem: Environmental > Aquatic > Freshwater > Ice > Liftoff...
GCTCGTGCGCCGGCGTCGCCGCCGAGGATCGGGACACCAGCCCCTTCGAGCACGTCGAGGACATCGCCAGCGTCGAGCGGGGGACCGCAGGGGCCGTCGTCACCTTTCGAGCCGTCCCAGGCATGAGCGCCGAGCGGCTGCAGCTCGTCGTCGACTGCCATCTGGCCCGCAATGCATCGCTCGGCCACGTCGTACCCGAAATGCCGAACTGCCCGCTCGTGCCCAAGGGGGTCGAAGCGCGGGTGACCGCAGCGGGAAGTGGATTCGCGATCACCATCCGGTCGAGCGACGACGCGACCGCACGCGAGATCTTTTCACGTGCGCAGCGACTACGTCCCGTGCCGGTGGCCGCAGTAGCACCCCCATCCAAATGACCGTCATGCCCTCCGCCCTGGCCGCCGGAACCGCGGCCTCGCCGCACTTCGGAATGCTGCGCGTGCGTGCGCGGAGATCGCTCGAACCACAATATCGAACAGATAGCCTTTCGACCCATGAAGGAGATCATCATGCAAACCGAGCTATTGAAGGTGACGGGGATGACTTGCGGCGGCTGCACGGGCAGCGTGACGCGCGCGCTGAAGGCGATCCGCGGCGTCGAGCAGGTCGACGTCTCACTCGCCAAGGGCGAAGCCACCGTGCAATTCGATGAACGACAGGCCTCCTCGGAGCAGCTGAAGTCAGCAGTTCGGAGCGCGGGCTATGACGTGAGCGGAGCCACCAACGATGAGCGTCCTGCGAAGGTCGCCTGCTGCTGCCACTGATCGCGCGCGAGCGTCGCCTCATCGAGCCCTGATGGCTCGAGCCCAAGCCAGATGGTAAAACGCGCCGAAGCGCGCTTCGGGCTATCGAACGCGTTCGCTTACTCAGACGCCGAGCTGCAGTCCGCGCATCGTGAACAGCGTCGCGAGCACACCAGCAATCGGCTGCTGCAGCAGACCCTGGAGCATGCGCTCGCGGAGCGCGGGCCGCTCCGTCGGCCCGCCCAGCCACATGTTGAGCTCAGCTCGCCGCGCGGCGGCGCGCGCCATTCGCCGCCGGCGCGATGCATTGCGCGCCAGCGCCGACTGGATCGATTCGCGCGTGCGCAATGCGCGGGCGAACTCGGAGACGAGATCCGCCGCGCCCATCCAGCCGAGGTTCATGCCCTGACCACCGATCGGGCTGACGACGTGCGCGGCATCACCGGCCAGCGCCACGCCGTTCGCGGACAGCGACGAGGCGAGGTAGCGCTCCGCGCGAAAGCCCGTCAGCCCGGCCTCGGCTCCGGGCAATCGATGTCCCGTGCGGCGCATGACGGTGTCGACCATCTCGTCGACATCCGGGTCGTCGCTCGCGTCGCCGTCACGCCGAATCACCCAGCGGCGCAGCCCGCCCGGCAGTGGGAACGACTCTACCAGGCCACCGCGAGTGAGAAAGATCGCCGCGCTGGAGCCGAAGCTGGTGGCGTCTGGAAAGTCACCCATCGCGTAGCGTCCTTCGTAGGGCCCGCCCTCGAATGCGATCTTTCCCGCGCTGCGGACGACGCTGTGCTTGCCATCGCACGCGATCAAGAAGGCGGCGTGGGCATCGCCCGCCTGACCCTGGGCGTCGCGAAGCTGTAGCGCGACCCCATGGCGCGTCGGGTACGACGCTCGGATCTCCTGACCCTCCACCAGCGATCCCGGCGCGCGCTCCTGCAGCGCCTCACGCAAGAGGGCTTCGGTGTCCGATTGCGGGATCGTCAGCACGTAGCGATGCCGGCCGGGACAGCTCGAGAAGTCGACCGTTCCCAGCGGCCCGCTCGCGCCAAAGGCCAGGCCCTTGCGCACGCGCATCCCGCGATCGATGAACCGCTGCGCCAGGCCCAGGCGCTCGAGGATCTCGAGGGACGGCGGGTGGATGCCGATCGAGCGGGTTCCAGCGCGCGGCTGCGGTCGTCGCTCGTACACCCTGGGCTCGAGACCGTCGGCGAGCGCACACAAGGCACAGAGCAGACCCACCGGACCCGCACCTGCAATGGCGATGCGTCGCTCAGACATGTGCGGACCCCGACGATCTGGGGATGAAGCGTGGCTTGCCTGCGAAGGCTGCGTCGTATGCGCTGTCGTTTCGCAGCGCTGCTTCTTCGGCGCGGATCCTGGCGACGAGCAACAGACCGTTGAGCAATGTGCCGGTGACCGCCGTCAGCACGGCACCGTGGATCATCGGCAATGCCGCGATCTCGAGCACGACGCCGAGGTAATTCGGGTGACGGATCCAGCGAAAGACACCCGCGCTCACCGCAGGCTCCCCGGGGAGCGTCATGACCTTCACCGTCCAGCGCCGGCCCAGCGTGGAGATCGCCAGGATGCGCAGCGCTTGGCCGGCGACGAACACGACCAGCCCGATGGCGGCGACGGGGAGAGAAGCGGTGGGGCGGAGCGTCCAGATCTCCACCAGCATACCGACCAACCACGAGGCATGGAGCGCGCGCATCCATGGCATCTGCCCCGCAGCATGCTCCTTGCCGCCGGCCGCGCGGATCCACGCCTCGTTATGGGCGCTGCGTCGCAGCTCCCATAGCCGCTGCACGCCGACCGCCGCCACCAGCGCGGTGAACGCGATGCGAGAGACGTCGGCTACCATTGCAAAAGCACCATCTCGGCGCAAAACGCCGGTCCCATTGCCATCAGGATGCTGTGCGTGCCGCGTGCCGGGGCGAGCCGTCTACGGTGCTCCTCGAGCAGGAAGAGCACGGAGGCCGAGGACAGGTTGCCCACGTTGGCCAGGCTGTCGCGCGTCGGCTTCAGTGCCTCGGGCGCGAGTCCGAGCGCGGCCTCGAGCGCGTCGATGACCTTCGGTCCACCCGGGTGCATGATCCATGAGCGAACGTCGGCGCGCTCGAGCCCCTGCGAGGCGAGGAAGGCATCCACCGCAGGCGCCGCGTGCTCAGCGCAGATCTTGGGCACCTCCGCGCTGAGCACGATGCGAAACCCGGTGTCGACCACATCCCAGCCCATCACGCGCTCAGTATTGGGAAAGAAGGCCGAGCGGCTGGCGACGATCTTCGGCCGCGCCGGCCGGTTGGCCAGCGGATGGCGCGCGCCCGCGAGCACGACCGCCGCGGCACCATCACCGAAGAGACCGGTCGAGATGAGATTCGCGAGCGAGCCATCGTGCGGCTGAAAGGTGAGCGAGCACAGCTCGACCGAGAGAAAGACCGCCAGCTCATCCGGAAACGCGCGCAGGTACTCCGCAGCGCGCGCCAGACCGGCTGCTCCGCCGAGGCAACCCAGGCCGAAGAGCGGCATGCGCTTCAATGCTGGATCGAAGGGCAGGAGGTTCATCAGCCGCGCATCGAGCGACGGCACGGCGATGCCCGTCACCGTGGTGGTCGCCAGCAATCCGATTTCGCGCGGATGCACCCCGGCGCTCGCCAGCGCCTTGGCTACGACGTCGCGTCCAAGAGACGTCGCCACCTCGAGCCACGCGTTGTTGCGTTGCTCGAGCCCTCGGAGCTCGCTGTAGCGCTCCGCGGGAAGCGCGAGGTAGCGCTCCTTGACCCCCACACGCTGGAACAGGCGGGCGAGCGTGCCGTCCTTCAGCAGCGCTGGTGGCAAGAAGCGCTCGGCCAGCTCGGCCAGCTCCTGCTGTCGATAGCGGTGGCGCGGCAGCGCTACCTCCACCGCAGCAATCGCGGGAGCGAGTTCGAGCTGACCCCGGCGTACGCGAAGCGAGCGGATCTTCGGACCCAAATCCGGAACGGCGGAGGCATCCATGGCGGGGCGCGACCGTGCACCTTACGTGCCGGTACATCTTCTGAGGCGAACCCGCGCATCGGGTCCCACTTCGCATAGCCGCACGCACAGCTTCGCCACAGTGTGGCGATGCCCCCCGTCGCGCAGCCAGACTCGTCAGGCGCTCACCGCGTTCCGAGGCAGTCCTGGATCGCGGTGGGGCCGCGAAGCTGGTGTCCCGGCTCGAGGATCGTCGCGCAGCTTGCCGCCGAGGGGAGCGGGGGCTACCAGATTGACGCTCGTCCTCCCGCTGGACAGAGGACACATGGAAAGCAAAGCGCGGCTGCTCGGGCACTCGGTTCACCAGATGCTCGTCCCGATCCCGATCGGGCTCTTCGTCATGGCGACGGCCTGCGATGTGATCGTGATGACCGGCCACGGTCCCGGTCTGGGGTACGTCGCCTTCTGCAACCTCTTCGCCGGCGTGGGCGCGGCGCTCGCCGCGGGGATCTTCGGCGCGATCGACTTCAGCGCGATCCCGCGGCAGTCGCGCGCCTCACGGATCGGGCTGGTCCACGGCCTCGGCAACCTGCTCGCGGTCGCGCTGTTCGCAGCAAGCGTGATCCTCAGGTGGAACACGCCCGGTCATGCACCCACGACGATCGGCTTCGCGCTGGAGATCCCGGCGATCCTGCTCGCCGGCGTGGCCTCCTTTCTGGGCGGAGAGCTCGTGGTGCGGCTCGGCGTCGGCGTCGATGATCACGCACATGTGAATGCGCCAAGCTCGCGCGCGGTGCGGCAGCACTTCGCTGCCAAGAAGATGCCGCCGTGAGCCGCCGGATCTTTCGAATTTACCCTGCGCTGGGCGTCGCACGCGTCGGCGATGCGAAGGCCGACGAGTACTTCATCGGCCCGGAGATCCCCGGCGTGCCTGCGAACTTCGATCTGGCGACACAGGCGTTCGGGCGGTTCAAGGTGGAGGGACGGATCAAGCGACAAGCTGCGCGCTTTCGCGTCTGGGAGTGCGAGCAGCTGGCCGACGGCCGCATCGTGCCCAGGGCGGCGGAGACGGTCGTGGGACAGGACGCCGTCGCAGCGATCGAGTGGTCGGTCCACCTGGCCAATCGCAAGTCGTCCTTCTTTCGCGTCCAGAGGCGCGCTCGCATCGCCGAGCTCACCACCACCGAGCTGCGCAACCCGCAGGTCGCGCCGGACGCGGACGAGCGCGCGCGGCGGCTGGATCTGGACTGCGGTCCCCGCTGGATCTCCGGGCCGCTCGCCGGCCCCGTGATCCTCGACCATCCGAACCAGGCGCTGCGTGCGAGCATCCCCGATCTGGGGGAGCTACGTACGGACGTTGCGGGTCGTCTGCTGGTCCTCGGCGGCGCCGGACGGACCGCGCAGCTCGACGGCGCAAGACTGGCAGCCGACATCGACAACGATGGCTGGTTCGACGACGTCGGCGACGGCCCCGTGGGTGCGGTGCTCACGCTGATCAATCCGGACGGCACGACCGAGCGGGTCGAGGCGACCGGCGCCTGGGTCGTCGTGGGGCCGCCCGACTTTGCACCCGCCATCAAGAACCTCGTCACGCTCCACGACGTGCTCTGGGATCTCGCCGTGCGCGAGCCGGAGAGCTGGCCGCTGCCCGCCTACGCCGATGGGACGCCCGCGCTGGCGATGTTGAAAGAACAGCGCCTGGACTGGCGCAGCACCGGAGCGCGCTTCACCGCGTACCGGCCCTCGTTCACGCGAGAGATCGCGCCGCTCCTCGAACGCGCGCTCCACGTCACGTTCGTTCATCGACCACCCGGCGATCCTTTTCACGCGACCCTCACACGGCGCGCGTGGGCCGATCTCGGCGCCCCGGGCAACGACGATGTGAGAGCGAGCATCTTTCGTACAATCCGTGATCCGGATGCCAGCGTAGCGACCGCGATGGCGATGCCCAAGGCGTTCGGGGACGAATATGTCTCCGCGAGGAAGGTTCCGCTCGATGATCCCAGGCTGGCCAACCCCAGACGCTTCCTGAGCCTGACGCGCACGCAGTACGCGCTTCTGCGTCAATGGGCCGAGGGCAAATTCGAGAGCGATCTCACGGCGCCCGAGCCGCCGTCGGCCCAGCCGATCACACCCGAAGGGCTCGACCGGGCGGCGCTGGAGAATTGCGTCGGCGGCGCGCTCAATCCCGGAATCGAGGTCGGTTGGCTGGTACGAGAGTCGGGGGCCCACGTCGATCCGTTCCGGTTGGAGCTCGGGCGCTGCGTGGGCGGGCTGCCGGTGCGAGCCGGTTTTCTGACGCAGCAGATGGCCGTACCGTGGCAAGCCGATTTTCGGGACTGTCACCGCGAGCCGGTGACCGATCCGCTGAGCGGGGAGCTCACCTTCAACATGTGGTGGTCGGCGCAACGCCCGGATGAGGTGTGCCTCGCCGAGCCCGGATATCGATCGGTTCCCTGGTTGCGGCCGCCGCAGTTTCTGCTCGGCGACCACGATCCCCTCCGCTTCGAAGAGATGGTCGCGGGATGGTCCCGGCTCGGATTCGTGGCCCTGGCCTTCGAGGGTCGCTGGCTCGAGCACGAGCGCGACGAATGAAGCGCGTGGTCGCCGTGGTGGGCGGCGGTCCGGCCGGCTGCTATTTCGCGATTATGGCTGCGCGAGCCGGCATCGAGGTGCTGCTCTTCGATCGGGCGCGGGGGCGGAAGCGGCGGTCGATCGGCGAATGGCTGGCGCCCGAAGGCAAGACCGCGCTCGAACGCGCGGGCCTGTGGCAGCGGCTTCCCGCGACGCTCGCGTCGCGCTGCGAGACCCTGCGCGTGGCCTGGGAGCGACCTGTACCGTCCGCGCGATCCTTCATCACGAACCCCCACGGCTGCGCGTGGGTCCTGGATCGTGCGGGCTTCGATGCGTGGCTGCTCGCGCAGGCCGAGCTCGCCGGAGCCAGGTGCGTGGCCGGCGCATCGGTGCAGCGCGCGCGTCGCACCGACGGCGGCTGGATGCTGGCGATCGAGACCGCCGAGGACGCGAGCGAGGTGCGCGCCGACTTCGTCGTCGATGCGACCGGTCGCGCCGGTGCGCTGACCCGCAGCCTCGGAAGACGGATGATATGGCGGGATCCGTTGTGCGCGCTCGTCTGCACGGCGGAGCCCGGCGCGCCCGAGGCTGGCCTGGCCATCGAGGCGACGTCCTCGGGCTGGTGGTATGCGGCGCAGGTCCCCGATGGGTCGCTGGTTGCCGCGTTCTTCACCGACGCCTGCCTGCTACCCCGAGGATTTCGCTCGGACAGGGCCGCTTTTCAGCGGCTTCTGGAAGAGGCGCCGATGACGCGCGCGCACCTGGCGAGCCTCCAGCCCAGGGAGGTCGTATCCGCGGCGACGCGGGCATTCGACCGGGTCGCCGGCGAGCGCTGGCTCGCGATCGGAGACGCCGCGCTGACGCGCGATCCGCTGTCGGGCGAGGGGATCGCCGCCGCGTTTCGCTCGGCGGCGGCGGCCAGGGACGTGCTCATCGCCTGGCTCGGCGGCGATCTCGATGCGTCGTCGCGATACGACGAGAGCGGCGCGCGCGCCCGCGATGCATACCTCCGCGCGCGCCACGCCGCCTATGCGACGCAGCGCAGGTTCGAAGCTGCGCCGTTCTGGGCACGGCGCTGCGCGGCAGCGACTCGGCTCAAGTCGACAAGAACCGGGTGCGGATCGATCCGAACGAGGTAGGCGACGTAAGTGCGGACATGCAGCCCTGACGAAGCCATAAAATCTCGTCGCTTGTGCGTTTGCTCACTCGTGGGCTCCCGGGCAGGACGGCAATGATGGCCTCGCTCCCCATTGACAAGGCCGCGCCATTGCCCCGCGCCATCTGGGTGCTCGGGTTCGTCAGCCTCCTGATGGACGTCTCTTCCGAGATGATTCACAGCTTGCTGCCGCTCTTCATGGTGACCACCCTTGGGGCCAGCGCGTTCACCGTTGGCATTCTCGAGGGCTTGGCCGAAGCAACGGCGCTGATCGTAAAGTTGTTCTCCGGCGCCTTGAGCGACCATCTGGGGAAGCGTAAGTGGTTGGCGGCGCTGGGCTATGGTCTGGGCGCATTTGCCAAACCATTCTTCGCGTTCGCGACGTCGATGCCGTTGGTTTTTGCAGCACGCATGACTGATCGCATTGGCAAAGGCATCCGAGGCGCACCACGCGACGCGCTCGTCGCCGACCTTGTGCCACCAGCGCAATACGGCGCCGCTTATGGCCTTCGTCAGTCGCTCGACACGATTGGGGCATTCCTCGGCCCGCTTGTCGCGGTGGCGCTCATGGTGCTCTGGGCTGGCGACTTTCGCGCGGTCTTTCGGGTCGCAGTGGTCCCCGGCGTGCTCGCGGTGCTGCTCCTATTGGTGGGCCTTCGGGAACCCGCGCCGAAGGCCAATACCAATCCCCACAAGCCGTTGCGTGTCGCACGACTGCGCCTGCTCAATGCCGAGTACTGGTGGGTGGTCGCCATCGGCGGAGTATTCACCCTCGCCCGTTTCAGCGAAGCTTTTCTGGTGTTGCGCGCGCAGCAGACGGGGTTGTCGGTCGCCTGGATACCGCTCGTGATGGTCGCGATGAACGTCGTGTACTCGCTGTCCGCCTATCCTCTCGGCAGACTCGCGGACAGAGTGAGCCACGACAGCTTGCTCGCCTGCGGGCTGGCAGTTCTCATCGCATCGGATCTCGTTCTCGCGCAGCCGCCCGGCTTCTTGACGCTGTCCGCGGGGGTGGCGCTTTGGGGGCTTCATATGGGCCTGACGCAAGGGCTTCTGGCGTCCATGGTGGCGAAGACCTCACCGCCCGATCTGCGCGGGACGGCTTTTGGCTTCTTCAGCTTGATTTCCGGCGGTGCCCTCTTGGTCGCCAGCGCCGTAGCAGGCCTGCTTTGGGATGCCTTTGGCGCCTCCTTCACGTTCTACGCAGGCGCCTGCTTTGCTGCCGCGGCCCTCCTGTTGCTGCTGGCGCGGAGGCGGTTTGTTCCGCTTTGAAATCGCTCGGCCTCACGGTTTGCAACGCTGCCGAGAAGAGCGGGCTCTCCAGCCTCGACCGTCGCTCACGGAGCTGTGACCTCGAGAGCCACATCTCGACGCAAGCCTGCGGGGAGACTACGCAGCGGCGATGAGACTCGAACCGTTGTCGATCGCCGCGCTCACGATTGCGTGTGCGTGCAGTGGCTCCCAGACCGAGCCGGCTGGTCCTCACCAGGATGCAGCTACCACAGCGTCGGCATCGAGCGAAGCGCACTCCGAGCACAACCAAGCGCCTGAGGTGGCTGCACCCACCACTGCGCCCAGCGCGGAGCCAACTGGAGCTCACGCACCGGGTGGTCCGCACTGCGACCAACTTGCGAAGCTCTGCCACGACGTAGGCCACGGTGCGGACGACGCGGGCAAGTGCCACGAGATCGGTCACAAAGGGGACGCGGCCGCCTGCGAGAAAGAGCACGCGCGCTGCGAAGCCGTCTGCAAGGCCGCTGCGGCGAAAGGTGACCCCGGCGCGTCCGGCCACAAGCACTGATCTGCAGCGGGCTCAGCGCTTGTCGCGAAAGTCCTCTGCGCGCAGATCGTAGCGACGCATCAAGCGATGCAGGCTCTCACGTTCGACGGCTGCACGTTGGGCCGCACGCGTAACGTTCCCGCGGACCGCACGCAGTAGCTCGACGAGGTACTCGCGGGTCGCGCGATCACGTGAAGAGTCGATCACGTCGCGGTACGTCAGATCGGCCAGACCTAGCGGGGGATTCACGCCCCGCTCAGCCAGCGCCGCAGGGTTCTGGCCTTCTGCGTCTTTGGCGCGCGCGTCGTTCGCTGGGTCGGCTCCGCTGAGCTGTGCGCGCCTGACGGAGACCGCCTGCTCGATGATGTGGAGCGCGTCGTCGGGGTCGAATGGCTTCGTCAGATAGTGAAATGCGCCTCGCTGCATCGCGCGGACGGCGTCGGGGATCGCCCCGTAGGCCGTCATTAGGATGACCTGAATTTCCGGTCGGCGCGCTTTGATCTGCTCCAGCAGGGTCATGCCGTCCATGCCGGGCATCCGCACGTCGGTCACCACCACGTCGAAGTCCTCTCCGTCGATGAGGGCCAACGCCTTCGCGCCGGTACGTGCCGTACGCACCTCCATTCGCTCTCCGAGAAGCTTCTCGAACAGCGAAAGAAACGTTGCCCGATCGTCGACGACCAACACGCGAGCGCGACTCATTCGGCGCCTGCGTCCTTGACCGGACGTGGCAGCTCGACGACGACCCGGGCACCGCCGAGCGGCGACCGCTCGAAGCGCATGCTGCCGCGATGGCTCTCGACGATGGCGTGAACGATCGAGAGGCCAAGCCCGACGCCAGTCGGCTTCGTCGTAAAGAATGCGTCTGTCACTTTGCCGCAATCTGCCTCTGCGATGCCTTCGCCGCTATCGTCCACCTTGAGCCGCACGATGTTGGCACCGGGTTCGACGTGAATGGCAACGCGACCCGCCGGACCGGCTGCCTCGGCGGCATTGGTCAAGAGATTCACGATGACCTCGCGCAGGCGCGCTTCGTCCGCGCGGACGAGCACGCTCTCGTTCGCATCGGGCTCGTTGCAGTCCACCGTGTCGAAGCGCGATAGCACGCGCAAACGCTCCACGCTCTCGCGCGCGAGGATCGCTAGGTCGACGTCCGAGAACCGGAGGGCGTAGGGTCGGCTCAGGTCGAGCAACGACTGCACGATGACGGATGCGTTCGTGGCCTCGTCCTCGATGATGCGAAGCGCTTCGGGGTCGAGCTCACCGCTGCGCCGCACGAGCTTCACGTAGCCCAGGATGACGCCGAGCGGATTGTTGAGCTCGTGGGCCACGCCGGCCGCCATCTGCCCCATCGCGGCGAGCTTCTGCGTACGAATCAGCTCCGCCTGCCGCTCTCGCAAGGCGGCCGCCATTGCGTTGAAAGCGTTCGCGAGCTCGCTGAGCTCATCGTCGCCGTCGAGCGTGATCTTCGCGCCGAGATCACCTTCGCCCAGGCGTCGCGTGCCAGCTCGCAGCGCTTCGATTCGGACCATCACGGATTTGGTGATGAAGAAGCCCAGGAGCGCAGCCGTTGCGACCGCGAAGCCGAGGCACGCAAGCGACGCAGCGCGGGCCCGGCTCCACGCTTGGTCGGCCGCCGCTCTCGCGGCCGAGGCGCGCGCATCGTTGCGCCGGTGAAGCTCGGCGACCGCGGTCGAATAGGCGATCACGCTACCTTCCGTCGTTTCGTGGAGCCGGCGCGCTTCGTCGCGCCGGCCAGCGAGCACAGCCGGCACCGTGCGCTGCTCGAAGACCCGGTCGCTCTCGCTGACGATCGCCAGCAGCTCCTCTGCGATCGCCATGTCCTCTGCGGA
>Ga0209181_10011939_pt1 | contig 11057 bp, 7 predicted proteins | sample MAT05_FD_187208 | JGI IMG/M metagenome (GOLD analysis project Ga0209181, IMG submission 187208) | Freshwater microbial communities from Lake Fryxell liftoff mats and glacier meltwater in Antarctica - MAT-05 (SPAdes) (version 2) | ecosystem: Environmental > Aquatic > Freshwater > Ice > Liftoff...
GGGACGTACCCGACCAGTGCGGGGGAGGGCGCGTCGGGGTTGGTCGTAAGGGGGGGTTGTGAAGGCGGATGGAACATTCCGGCACGACCCTCGCCGGTTACCGCGCTGTCGGCCCGCCGGTGGGGGTAATCTACGAAGCCGGGCCGGGGGGGTCAACGAACCGAGGCCGCCTCTCGGCGGCCTCGGCGGAAGGCGGCGGACGGCAGGGATCACGGCCGGAAGTAACCGACGAGCTCCAGACGGGCCGGCGTGTCCCGGCGGGTGCCGATCTGGCACGCCCGGTAGTTCGCCTCGCCGATCGTGACCATCACGGTCATCGACCCGTTCCGCTCGCGGATGTACTCGACCCGGTTGACCACCGAAACGTGATTGTAGCTGTGGACGGCCACCCTCCCCACAGCCGGGGCGTAGTCGTTGATGATCCGTGCCTTGTCCGCCTGGGTGTGCAGGCCAAACGGGATAGATCGCACGCGCGAACGGGCGTACAGCACACAGTTGCACGCGAGGTTCTGCTGCTGGGCCTGCGCCGCGGAGCCGAGGCCCGCGGCCGCGCCGACGGCGGCCGACGCCGCCAAGAAGAAGCGCCTCCGGTCCATAACCCTGCCTCCGATGAGTGAGAACGGACCCCGGCCCCACGCCGGGGAGGAGCGCTACCCGTTGGTGGCCGAACGTCGGCACCCGGCGGGTAACTCGGAGGTATGAACGGAGGCACGTCGGGGGTTTTTACAGTGTGCAGAGAAAAAGTGCCGTCCGCCGGAACTACGGTCGCCTTGACGGCAGGCGGGCTTCGGTCAGAATGAAGACGGCATCGCGCCTTACGCGGGCATGGCAACCCGCACTTGCACGTGCCCGGCGATCCAACGGCGCGAACCCCAATCCGGGCCACCCGCTCTGTACAGGTACTGTCCCTGCCCCTCTTGCGGGTGACCAGATGTCCGACCCATCCGGTTCTTGGAACAGCCTCCGGCTTGTGAGCGGCCTCCGCCGGGAGGACGAGGTCGTATGGCAGGAGTTCGTAGACCGCTTCGCCCCGTCCGCGCTCGACCTCCTTCGCCGGACCGGGCTCCAACCGGCGGACGCCGAGGACACGCTTCAGGAGTTGCTCTTGAAGGTCCATTGGCACATCAAGGGCTTCGTGAGCCGGGGTCCGCGAACGTTCCGCGCGTGGCTCAGACGGATCCTCCAGAACGTGGTGTACGACCTCCGACGCCACCGGAGCCTCCGACCGCTGACCGACCAGGAGTCGGACGACGCGGCCGACCAAGACCCCGACCCGACTCGGGCTCTCCTCCTCGAAGAGCTGGCGGAGGCCGTCCGGGAGGCGCTGGAGCGGGCGCGCGTGAGGTCTCCGGACGGCTGGGAAGTCTACCACCTCCGCGAACACGACGGCCTCCCGCTGCGCGAGGTCGCCGCGCGACTGGAGGTCAGTTACACGAATGCGGGCGTCCGGCTCCACCGCTTCCGGGCCTGTCTGAGGGAGGAGTTGGTCTTCCTGCGGCTCGACCCGACCGCCCCCGACGACACGTCCGAACCCGCACCGCGTCCCGAGCAGGAGCCCGCCGATGACCACCTGCCCTAGCGTTGAGGCACTCATCGCCCTCCGCGAGTGGATTGACCCCGACAGGTACCGAGACCACCTTCAACACCTCGACGGGTGCCGCGGGTGCCAGTCGACGCTCGACGACCTGAGCCGCGGGCGGCCGGCGGGGGGGCCGGCCAAGCCGACCCGGAGACTCGGGAAGTACGAGCTGCGGGGGGAACTCGGGCGCGGCGGGATGGGCGTCGTTTACCGGGCCTGGGATACGGCGTTGAATCGTGAGGTCGCCCTCAAGATGCTCCCGGCGGCCGGCTACGCCGACCCGGAGAAGGCGAAGCGGCTCCGGGATGAGGCCCGAACCGCCGCCGGGCTCAGTCACCCGAATATCGTCCAGGTGTACGAAGTCGGCGAACACGGCCGCGACCCGTTCATCGCCCTGGAGTTGTGCGCGGGCGGTTCGCTGGCCGACCGGTTGGAGCGGGGTGCGCTGCCGCCGCGGGAAGCAGCCGGTCTGCTGGAAACCCTCGCCCGGGCGGTCCACGCCGCTCACCAAGAGGGCGTCGTCCACCGCGACCTGAAGCCGGCCAACGTGCTGTTTTGGGTCCAGACGGCCGGGTCGCGGGGTGATGAGAAGACGACCACGGCTCCCGACCCGACCCCGCCCCCTCTCCCCCTGTCCACCCCGAAGGTCACCGACTTCGGACTCGCCAAGCGGCTGGGCATCGACGGCGGAACCCGGACCGTGGCCGTAATCGGGTCGGTCCAGTACATGGCTCCCGAGCAGGCGGCCGGGCATTCCGCTAGGGCTGGGCCGCCCGCGGACGTTTGGGCGCTGGGGGTGATCCTGTACGAGAGCTTGACCCGCACCCGACCGTTCGACGGGCCGGCCACGACCGATGTCCTCACGCGAATCCAGACCAGCGAACCGGCCCGGCCTCGCAAGCAGGTTCCCGGCATCCCGCGGGATCTCGAAACGATCTGCATGAAGTGCCTGGAGAAGGATCCCGACCGACGGTATCGGTCGGCCGAAGCATTGGCCGAGGATCTCCGCCGGTTCCTGGCCGGTGACCCGATCCTGGCACGCCGGATCGGCCCCGCCGGCCGGGCCGTCCGGTGGCTCCGGCGGCGAAAGGTTCACGCGCTGACCGGGCTCGTCCTGACCGTCTCCGTCGCCACCGCGGGCGGGCTCGTGTGGGACCGGGACGCGACGGCCCGACGGCAGCGGGCGGCGGAGGCCGAGCGCGACGAGCGCGACCGGGCAGCCCTGGGGGAGAAGGATCGACTCCGGCGGGAGACTGAGGCTGACACGGCCCGGCGGGCCGGGGAGAAGTTGCACGACGCGGCTCTATTCCGATCCCGGAACCTGTGGCGCGAGGCCCGGGCCGCGGTCCGGGAAGCGGCCGCCGGCCTCGACCAAGCCACCGGGAACGACGCCCTCCGGGAACAGGTCCGACGGGAGCAGGGGGACGCGGACACGCTAGCCCGGCTGGAGGACATCCGGCTGAAGCAGTTGTGGGTCAAGCTCCCCACCCTCCCGGCCGACACCGCCTTGCGCCTCCCGAAGGAAGCCGGGGGCGCGACCAATCCGGTCTACTTCCACACGACGGAGGCGGCGGCCGCGTACGAAGCCGTCTTCCGCGAGTACGGGATCGATGTCGTTGGGCGGGGGGAGGGCGAGGCGGCGGACCTGGTCCGCGCATCCGCGATCCGGCCCCAACTCGTCGCCGCGCTCGACGACTGGGCGATGGTCCGGCTGGAGGACTCGGGCCGGGACCGTCTGCTGGCGGTTGCCGCGAAGGCCGACCCGGACCCGTGGCGGACGGACCTGCGGGTCGCGGTCGCCCGCCGAGACCGGACCCGGCTGGGGGAGTTGGCCGACACCGCCGACCTGGTCGCGCAGCCGCCCGGGTCGCTCGAGATGCTCGGCGTGGCACTCGGTGCGGTCGGGGACGCCGCCGGGGCCGTCCGTTTTCTCCGCCAGGCCCGGGAGCGGCACCCGGCGGACTTCTGGCTCAACCACCACCTGGCAGCCGGGCTGTTCAAGCGGAACCCACCCTCCATCGACGAGGCGCTCGCCTACTACCGGATTACCCAGGCTCTCCGCCCCGATAGTCCGGGCACGCACCTGAACGTGGGCGCGGCACTCCATCTGAAGGGGGACTTCCAGGCCGCTCTCGTCGCTTTCGAGCAGGCGGTTCGACTCGACCCGAAGCTCGCGGCGGGGCATGAGAACATCGGCTTGACCCGCTTGGAGATGGGAAACCCGGTCGGGGCGGTGACAGCGTTCGAGGCCACTGTCGCGGCGGACCCGGGGTACGCCAGGGGCCACAACCACCTCGGGTTGGCTCGGGCCGAATTGAAAGATTTACCCGGGGCGGCGGCAGCCTTCCAGCGTGCCGCCGATCTACAGCCGAACGACCCGGACTTCCGACAAAACCTGGCCACCGCACATTACAATTACGGGAATCGGTTATGGCGCCGGGAGGGCCGACTCGGCGAGGCCGTCGAGGCCTACCGAAGGGCTCTCAAAGTCGAACCGAATCACCCCGGTGCCCGTGGCAACCTGGGGATCGTTTTGCGGATGCTGGGGCGGCCCCCGGAGGTACGGGATTAACACCCGGGTCATCCCGTGAGACAGCCTTGAGCCCCAGCGGAGGTCGGCTGGCAAGCCACGTCGGGAACGCGACGGACTACCCGGCTGAGCATGTCGACCTGGTAAGCCGGTCCGAAGAGCCTCCAAGCCCGGTTCGCCCTTGGCGTGAGTCGCTAGAGGTCAGGCTGTGAAGCGCTCGAGTCGTACGGGCTGAAAGCCCGGGGACGACCGTCCCCGGGCTTCGCGGGTTCAGTTTACCACACCCTCCGCGACCCGTCGCTGCGGCGCCGGTTCCGCCGCCGCGGCCGGCGCCCGGTAGCGGGGCGGCTCGGCCGTGCGCAGGTCGAGCGTCAGCGGGAACTCGGCGCTCGGCTCCACCGGCGGGGCGCTCACCGGACCGGGCGTGTGGCCCAGCGAGAAGAAGCGCGCGACGCGGCGGCTCTCGGCTTCGAGGCCGTTCACCGGCAGCCGCTCGTGCGACAGCCCGCCCGGGTGCGACACGTGGTACGTGCAGCCGCCGATGCTCCGGTCGTTCCACGTGTCGAGCAGGTCGAACACGAGCGGGGCGTGGACCGGGATCGTCGGGTGGAGGCAGCTCGGCGGCTGCCACGCCCGGTAGCGCACGCCGGCCACGTACTCGCCGTTCGTCCCCGTCGGGTGGAGCGGCACGCGGCGGCCGTTACACGTCACCACGTGCCGCGGGTCGGTCAGCCCGCGTACCTTCACCTGCACCCGCTCCACGGACGAATCGACGTACCGCGCCGTGCCTCCCGCGGCACCCTCTTCGCCGAGGACGTGCCACGGCTCGATGGCGGTGCGGAGTTCGAGATTCACGCCGCGGCGGGTCAGCTCGCCGATCAGCGGGAAGCGGAACTCGACGTGCGGGGTAAACCACGCCGGGTCGAGCGCGTACCCGCCGCGGTCGCCGAGTTCGGTCAGGGCGTCGGCGAAGTCCTCGGCCACGAAGTGCGGCAGCATGAACTTGTCGTGCAGCGCCGTGCCCCAGCGGACGAGCTTGCGGTCGTACGGCTTCCGCCAGAACCAGCCCACCAGCGACCGCAGCAGCACCTGCTGCGCCAGGCTCATCCGGGCGTGGGGCGGCATCTCGAACGACCGCAGCTCCAGGAGGCCGAGCCGGCCGGTGGCGCTGTCGGGGCTGAACAGCTTGTCGATGCAGAACTCGGTGCGGTGGGTGTTGCCGGTCGAATCGGTCAGCAGGTTGCGGAACAGCCTGTCCACGAGGTACGAGGGAACGTGCTCGCCGCGGTTCGCGGTCACCTGCTCGAAGGCCAGTTCCAGCTCGCGGAGCGCGTCGAGCCGGGCCTCGTCGACGCGCGGGTGCTGGCTCGTCGGGCCGACGAACAGGCCGCTAAACAAGTACGACAGGCTCGGGTGGTTCACCCAGAAGCCGACGAGGCTCTTGAGCAGGTCGGGCCGGCGCAGCAGCGGCGAGTCGGCGGGGGTGGCGCCGCCGAGCACGACGTGGTTGCCGCCGCCGGTGCCGGTGTGCCGGCCGTCGAGCATAAACTTCTCGGTGCACAGGCGGCTCGCCTTCGCCTCCTCGTACAGCGTCGTGGTGGTGGCGACAAGTTCGTCCCAGCTCGCGGCCGGGTGGGTGTTCACCTCGATGACGCCGGGGTCGGGCGTCACGGAGAAGTGGTTCAGCCGCGGGTCGTGCGGCGGCTTGTAGCCCTCGATCCGCACCGGCATCCGTAGCTCCGCCGCGGTCCGCTCGACGGCGGCGACGAGGTCGAGGTAGTCCTCGGCGAGCCGGCACGGCGGCATGAACACGTGGAGCACCCCGCCGCGCGGCTCGACGCACAGGGCGGTGCGGACGACCGAGTCATCGGCCGGGGTCGTGGCCGGCTCACGCGGGCCGCTCGCCTCGGTCGTTTGGAGGTGCGGGAGGGGCGCGAACGGGTCGCGCTCGGCCACGAACTGCCGGGCCGCCGGGTCTTCCCAGGGGGCGCTGTCGAGCGGGAGGCGGAGGCCCATCGGGCTGTCGCCGGGGTGGAGGTAGAGCCGTCCCGTGCGGAGGAACCACTCGCCGCTCTCCCACCGCGACCCCGCGCCGATCCCGTGCCGCACCGGCAGCGCGTGACCGACCACCGCCCCCAGCTTCTGCTCGAACACGCGGGCCAGCCGGGCGCGCTCCTGCTCGTCGTCGAGCTTGCTGTCGAACGGGTCCACGTTCGCCGGCAGCCGCCGCTCGCGCCACAGGTGGTAGAACACGTCCTCGTAGCCGGGCATGACGTGCGCGGCGTTCACGCCCAGCAGTTCCGCAAGGCGCGTCACGAAGCGAGCGCTCTCGGCGGCGCCGAAGCCGTAGCGCACGGACTCGTCGGCGACCAGCTCGGGGTCGGTCCAGATCGGCTCGCCGTCGCGGCGCCACCAGCAGCCGAACGCCCAGCGCGGCAGCTGCTCGCCGGGGTACCACTTCCCCTCACCGAAGTGGAGCAGCCCGCCGGGCGCCCACCGCTCGTGGAGCCGCTTCAGCAGCGCCAGCGCCTGACGCCGCTTATGTGGGCCGACGGCCGCGGTGTTCCACTCCTCCGCTTCGCGGTCGTCGATGCTCACGAACGTCGGCTCGCCGCCCATCGTCAGCCGCACGTCCCACTCGCGCAGGTCGGCATCGACGCGGCGGCCGAGGGCGTCGATCGCGGCCCACTGCTCGTCGGTGTACGGCTTCGTCACCCGCGGCTTCTCATCGAGCCGCGTCACGCGCATGTCGTGGTCGAATTCCTCAATCACCTTCGCGTCGCCGACCCAGCTGTAGGAGCCGGTGATGGGCGCAGCCGAGGTCGGGTCGGCGGTGCAGGCGAGCGGGATGTGCCCCTCCGCGGCCAGCAGCCCGGAGGTGGCGTCGAGCCCGACCCACCCGGCGCCGGGGATGTACAGTTCGGCCCAGGCGTGGAGGTCGGTGAAGTCGGCGGGCGGTCCCTCCGGCCCCTCGACCGGCTTCTCGTCGGCGACGAGTTGGATGAGGTAGCCGGACACGAACCGGGCCGCAAGGCCGAGGTGCCGGGCCAGTTGCACCAGCAGCCACGCCGAGTCGCGGCACGACCCGCGGCGCGCGTCGAGCGTCTCCTCCGGCGTCTGCACGCCCGGCTCCAGGCGGATGACGTAGCCGACGTGCCGCTGCACCGCGTGGTTCAGGCTCACCAGGTAATCGTTCGTGAGGACGCCGCTCCGCCGGCAGGAGGCGATCAGTTCGCGCAGCCGGGGGCCGGCGGGGAGCGTTTCGAGGTACGGCGCCAGCTCGCGGGTCAGCGTCTCGTCGTAGGCGAAGGGGAATTCCTGCGCCGCCTCGTCGATGAAGAAGTCGAACGGGTTGATCGGCACCATCTCGGCGACGAGTTCGACCGTGACCTTGAGTTCGGCGGCCGGCTTCAGGAAGACGAGGCGGGCGAGGTGGTTGCTGTACGGGTCTTGCTGCCAGTTCAGGAACTGCTCGGCCGGTTCGACGCGGAGCGAGTAGGCGTGGACCGGCGTGCGGGCGTGCGGGGCCGGGCGCAGCCGGACGGTGTGCGGGCCGAGAGTCACCGGCCGGTCGTACCGGTAGGTGGTGACGTGCGACAGGGCGATGCGGATGCCCATGCGGGGGTCTCAAGCTGTGAGCGGGGTCGCGTGAGCGCCCCGTGTCGTGCGGCACGGGGCGCTCACGCGACCCCGCTCGTTGGTTACGATTGACACTGACTCATCGTGGCCCGCGGCGGCGGCTTCACCTGCGCGGCGAAGAAGCTGGCGTGGATCGCGTTCCCGATGGCGATCGCCGAGTCCACGACGTGCGTCAGCGCCTCGTGGAGGCCGTCGCGGATGATGTCCGTGCTCGTCCTCGCGTCGAACCACGCCAGCAAGTCGCCGATGGCGCCTTCGGCCGCGGTCGATTCCCGGTTCTGGGGGTGCCCCGCGGCCGCCCGCGCCGCCTTCGCGCACTCCCGCACGCAGCGCCGGATCGCCCGCGGGAACTCCCGGTCGTACAGGAGGAACTCGGCGACCGCGGCCGCGGGGTCCATCGGCACCGGCCGCCGCTTCTTGTGGAACGGCTCGTACCCCGAACAGCTCATCAGGATGGCGAGCCAGTGGGCGTTGTCCACCGGCGTGCCCACGTCCTCGACCTTCGGCAGGAGCGTGTGGTACTTCACGTCCATGATGCGCGCCGTCTGGCTGGCGCGCTCGAGGTACGTGCCGAGCTTGAAGAACTCCCACGCCTCGCCGTGGCTCATGGTGGCGTCGGCGATGCCGTGGAGGAGTTGGTTGATCCGCCTCACCTGCGCGTAGAACTCGTGCCGGTTGGTGTGGTACGCCTCGCGGGCGGGGGGCGACTGGAACCACAGGTGGTAGAAGTTGATCCGCTCCCACATCTCGCCCGAGATGACCTCGCGGATGATGCGGGCGTTCTCGCGCGCCCAGTAGAGGGAGGTGCGGACGCTGTACGGGTTCTTCTCGTCCCAGGTCATGTACTCCTGGACGTTCTCGGCGGTCGGCTCGTTCGGGTATTCGTGGAGGCCGGTGATGATGAGGACCGGCTTCCATTGCTGCTCGGCCGGGACGTGGAAGTCCAGGAGGAGGGTATGGTTGACGTCCAACAGGCGCGCGACGTTCTCGGCCCGCTCGAGGTAGCGGGCGAGCCAGAAGCAGTACTCGGCGACTCGGGAAATCATGCTCGCTGCGCTCGGCGTGCCGTTGGTTTTCAGCCCGGGAGGGCGTCTTGGTTAGCCCAGGGCGGAAGCACTGGGCGACCTGTACGGTGATGGAAGGATGTCGCACCCACGTTCTACGCCATTGCCCGCCCAGGGCTTCCGCCCTGGGCTAACCAAGACGCCCTCCCGGGCTGAAACCCAAGACGCCCGTCACTTCCCTTCCAACACCCACGTATCCTTCGACCCGCCGCCCTGGCTGCTGTTCACCACCAGCGAGCCCTTCACCAGCGCCGTCCGCGTGAGGCCGCCCGGAAGCACCCACGTGCTCTTACCCGTGATGATGTACGGCCGAAGGTCCACGTGGCGCGGGGCGGGGCCGTCGTCCGTCCAGGTCGGCACCGTGCTGAGCGTTACAACCGGCTGCGAGACGTAATTCCGCGGGTTGTCTCGAATCTTCGCCGCGAACTCGGCCCGCTGCGCGGCGGTCGAACTCGGCCCCATCAGCATCCCGTAGCCGCCGGACTCGTTCACCGCCTTCACCACCAACTCCTCCAGGTGGTCGAGCGTGTACTTCAGGTCGTCGGGCCGCGCGCAGATGTACGTGGGTACGTTCCGCAGGATCGGCTCCTCGCCCAGGTAGAACCGGATCATCGCCTCGACGTAGGGGTACACCGCCTTGTCGTCGCACACCCCCGTGCCGACGGCGTTGGCGAGCGTCACGTTGCCGGCCCGGTAGGCGCGGAACAGCCCCGGAACGCCGAGTAGACTGTCCGGGCGGAACGCCTCGGGGTCGAGGAAGTCGTCGTCGAGGCGGCGATAAATCACGTCCACGCGCTGCGGGCCGCGGGTCGTCTTCAGGTACACGACGTCGTCATGGACGAAAAAGTCGGCGCCGAAAACCAGCTCGACGCCCATGTGCCGGGCCAGGAAGCTGTGCTCGAAGTAGGCCGAGTTGTACTGCCCCGGCGACAGCACCACCACGCACGGCGGCTCCGCCGCCCCCGCCGGCGCCACCGACGCCAGGGCGTCGCGCAGGCGGTGCGGGTAGTCCTCGACACGCTTGACGCGGATGTCCTGGAAGAGGTGCGGGAACACCTTCTTCATCACGGCGCGGTTTTCGAGCACGTAGCTGACGCCGCTCGGCGTCCGCCCGTTGTCCTCCAGCACCACGAACTCGCCCGCCGCGTCGCGGATGAGGTCGGTGCCGCAGATGTGGACGTACACCCCGCCCGGCGGTGTAAACCCGACCATCTCCTGGCGAAACCCCTTCGACCCGAGCACCAGGTCTTCGGGGATCACCTTCTCTTTGAGGATGCGCCGGTCGTGGTAGATGTCGTCCAGGAACCGGTTGAGCGCCAGGATGCGCTGGACGAGCCCCTTCTCGAGCGTGGCCCACTCCGAGGCCGGGATCGGGCGCGGGATCAGGTCGAACGGGAAAATCTTCTCGACGCCGCGCTGGTCGGCGTAGACGCTGAACGTAACCCCCTGGTTGACGAACGCCAGGTCGGCACTCGACCGCCGGCTCTTGAACTCCTCGACGTGTAGCCGACCGAGCCGCTCGACGAGCCCGCAGCAATGGTCGTGAGTGCCGCCCTTCCGGTCGAAGAGTTCGTCCCAGGCGGATGGGTGGAGTTGGTAGCCGTCGAAGAGAAGTGGTCCCACGGTGGGCGACTCGCGGCCGGTGGGGGGGGAGATCGAGCGGACGGGGCTGGGGGCAACAGCCATAATCGTTACCGGATGCCACGTGTGCGAGCAGTGCCGCCCGCTCCGAGAGCATGGGTGCTGAATTCTTCCGCAGCCCAGCGGCCGGCGGACGTGTTTCCCCTCCTAACGCAACTTGAAGGCCGTTCCTGGGGGCTACTTCGCCTGTTCCAGCGGCAGCGCGTCGATCTTGGCCGCGAGGATGAAGTCGTTCTCGGTCAGCCCGCCGGCCGCGTGCGTCCACAGCTCGACGGCGACGTTGCGGTAGCCGGTCAGGTGAACGTCGGGGTGGTGGTCTTCCCGATCGGCGACTTCCCCAATCCGGTGGAAGAACGCCAGCGCGGCGGCGAAGTCGCGGGCGCGCCACTCCCGCCGGATGCGGTCGCCGCCGGGCGCCAGCGACCAGTCGGGCACCTCGCGCAGCAGTCGCCGCACGTCGTCGGCGGGTAGGGGCGAAACGTCGCCCGAGCACGGCTTGCAGTGCTCCGCGGCGAGACGGCTCATGGCGAACCCTCGGGCTAGTTCCCGTCGCCGGTCAGCCAGCGGGCGACGGCCTGCGAGGCGTCGTCGGCGGCGGGTTCGG
>Ga0209181_10011940_pt1 | contig 11056 bp, 9 predicted proteins | sample MAT05_FD_187208 | JGI IMG/M metagenome (GOLD analysis project Ga0209181, IMG submission 187208) | Freshwater microbial communities from Lake Fryxell liftoff mats and glacier meltwater in Antarctica - MAT-05 (SPAdes) (version 2) | ecosystem: Environmental > Aquatic > Freshwater > Ice > Liftoff...
ATCAAGATCGTGGCCAATCTGGATGAGGCCATCGAGCACATCGAGCAGCACGGCTCACATCACACTGACAGCATCGTCAGCGAGCACTGGAGCCACGCCCAACGCTTCCTGCGCGAAGTCGATTCGGCAAGCGTGATGGTGAATGCCAGCACGCAGTTTGCCGATGGATTCGAGTACGGCCTCGGAGCGGAAATTGGTATCTCTACCGACAAGCTGCATGCGCGCGGGCCGGTGGGGCTCGAAGGGCTCACTAGTCAGAAGTGGGTGGTATTGGGGGATGGTAGTGTGCGGGCGTAGCTTTACTGAAAACGAGCAGCATTCAAATTGTGTTCAAGTAAAAACGCGATAACGATGCCTGCCTGTGCGGGAGAACAATAATTGCAGCATGATGCTTTAAACATTCATCCGACTGCACTGGTCTCGCAAGCGGCGGATCTCGCGCGGGGCGTTTGCATCGGCCCGTTTTCGATCGTACATGCCAATGTGGTGGTGGGCGAAAACACGGTCATCGAATCACATTGCGAGCTCGGTGTGAAGACCGCCCTGTCCGACGGCACACCGCTGCGCATTGGGGCAAACTCGAAAATCCGCTCGCACTCCGTCTTCTACGAGGGATCCTCCTTTGGTGCGGGCCTCGTCACAGGCCACCGAGTAACCGTGCGAGAAGGGACCGAGGCCGGTTTAAATCTTCAGCTTGGCACAATGTCTGAGGTGCAGGGCGACTGTGAGATCGGTGACTTCGTCCGATTCCAATCAAACGTATTTGTGGGCAAGAAGACAAAGATTGGAAATTTCGTCTGGCTGTTGCCCTATGTGGTGCTAACTAACGATCCAACGCCCCCGAGCGACGATTGGGTGGGGTGCGTCATTGGCGATTACGCCAGTATTGCGGCGATGGCGGTGGTGCTTCCAGGTGTGATCGTGGGGACGCATTCGCTGGTGGCCGCGCATTCGTGCGTCACTAAAAACGTTCCTCCTCGAAAAGTCGTTGCCGGCGTTCCAGCTCGCGTCGTCGGTGACACGACAGCGGTAAAGCGTAGGAATGGATCCGGCACGCCAGCGTATCCGTGGATTGCGCACTTCCATCGTGGTTACCCAGAGGACGTCGTCGCTGCGTGGCGCGATTCATTGGAAGAAACAAAGCAGAATCAGGCGCAAATATCGTGATCGACGACTGCCAGATTATTGACCTGCCGCGCATCACCGATCCGCGTGGCAACCTAACCTTTATCGAGGGGGGGCGCCACCTGCCCTTCGAGATAAAGCGGGTGTACTACCTGTACGATGTTCCGGGCGGGGCTGAGCGCGGTGGCCATGCGCACAAAGACCTCAAGCAGTTGATCGTTGCCTTGTCTGGCTCGTTTGACGTGCGGCTCGATGATGGTCGGGCGCAAAAGACAGTCCACCTTAACAGAGGCTACAACGGCCTATATGTTTGTTCGATGATCTGGCGTGAAATCACCAATTTTTCTTCGGGCGCAGTCTGCTTAGTGATCGCGTCCAACCATTACGATGAAAGCGATTACTACAGAGACTATGCTGGGTTCGTGACCGATGCCCAGCGCGTAGCTAGATGAGCGTTCCTTTTCTAGATTTAGTGTTGGCCCATCAAGAAATTCGCACCCAACTGGACGGCGCGTACCAGCGCGTGATGGATTCCGGCTGGTTCGTATTGGGGCCCGAAGTTGAGGCTTTCGAGTCCGAATTTGCCGAATATTGCGGCGTCAAGTATTGTGTCGGCGTTGGCAACGGATTGGACGCGCTACATCTACTGTTGCGAGCCTACGGCATCGGGGCCGGAGACGAAGTTCTAGTGCCCGCCAACACGTTCATCGCGACCTGGTTAGCCGTGAGCCAATGCGGCGCAACACCAGTGCCGGTGGAACCATCACCAACAACCCACAATATCGATCCTCAAGGCATCTCCGCCGCGATTACTTCGCGAACACGCGCCATCATTCCGGTTCATCTCTATGGTCAACCTGCCGATATGGACGCGATCAACGCGCAAGCACAACAACACGGTCTGGTTGTCATTGAGGACGCAGCGCAGGCGCAGGGCGCGTTCTATCGGGGGCGCCGCGTCGGCGGTCTGGGGCACGCTGCCGCGACGAGTTTTTATCCGGGCAAAAATCTCGGAGCGTTGGGCGATGGCGGCGCCATATTGACCAATGATGCCGCTATCAGAGATAAAGTTCGCTTGCTGCGCAACTACGGTTCAGACGTTAAGTACATTCACGACCTACAGGGCTTCAATACTCGGCTAGACGAAATGCAAGCGGCGTTTCTTCGGGTCAAGCTGACACTTTTGGACGACTGGAACGATAGACGCCGCAATATTGCGAATTTGTACGCGACCGCACTCTCGGGTTTGGACATTGGTTTGCCGCAAGTGCCTGTGTGGACGGATCCTGTTTGGCATCTCTATGTTGTGCGCAGTCGTCACCGCGATGCCTTGCGCGATCACTTATCCCAATGCCAGATAGCGACGGCCATTCACTATCCCATTCCGCCTCACCGGCAGGCGTGTTACACAGAATATAAGTCCCGCGATCTGCCAATCGCGGAAATCCTATCGCGGGAAACGATCAGTCTGCCGATGTCGCCGACAATGACGGCTGAGCAGGTCGGGTGGGTGGCGAGCGCTGTTCGTACTTTCACCAATGACTCACCTGAGAGCCACAACTGACATGGCCACTGTGTCCACCGAAAGCGCAGGAACAATACCTCGAAACGCGGCTTGCCCGTGCGGTAGCGGCAAGCGATACAAGCACTGCTGTGGTGGCATCGTGGCGGCTAGCAGCGAGTCAAATGATTCGTCCACGTTGCCCGTAAATGCGCTGATGAACTCGGCGCTTTCAGCGCAGCTGCGCGGAGATTTGGAGGACGCCGCCGCACGCTATCGGCAAGCGCTGTTGACGCAGCCGGAGAACGTGGATGCACTCCACATGCTTGGTGTTATTCATTTCATGCAGGGAAATCTTGTTGAAGCCGAAAAGTTGATGCGCTATGCCGACTCGCTTTGCGAGGAACCCATCAGCATGATTCAGCACAATTTGATGAGGTTGCGCGAGAAAATCGCCATAACCGAGCGACCAACCGAGCCCGTCCGTGCGATTAGCCTTGACGAACACGGGTCACCTGTCAGCGAGATTGTGGAGGTTATTACTTCTCAAGAAGTGCTGTTGCCTAAACTTGATTTTTCAGGCGGTGCTGGCTTCGCAGGCACGCCTGGAACCTCAGAACGAAAGGCGCACTTTTCTCCGATCAAAACATTCGTGTTAGAAAATGCCGTCGTCGATGCCGAATCAGCGATACCTGCAAACAGGACGACGCTCATTGTTGATCAACACTTTGATCCGGCGCGCCATCAGTCTCCGGAGTGGCGCTATGGCTTGTATCGAATGGCGCCCGATACCACGCAAGGCATTGAGCGGACGGTGTGCGTTGACAGCGCTCGCGATCCTAAGCTGTCGGCAGCCATTGTCTTGACATCGGGATACTGGACAAATTGGGCGCATTTTCTCACCGAGGTGCTGCCAAAAGCACTCATCGCCGACCAGCAATCGCGCTGGCGCGATTGGCCGATGTTGATCAGCGCCAACGCACTTCCTAACGCGCGAGAATTATTTCGACTTTTGATCGCACCAGACAGACGTGTCGTTAAAGCGAATGGCCGTGTCCTAGTAGACGCGGGAGGATTTGTATCCTCGGTTGGATTTTGCCCGCTAGAGTACGACTATGACTGGAAGACGAATTTTCCAAACATTCGACCAACGGATTGCCTTTTTTCACCCTACGCGCTAAATTTAGTGCGCACTGCGGCGACAGCGCTCGTTCCCGCTGGCGCCGACACCGCACTCGTCCGCCTGTATTTGCGGCGCAATAGCGCAGTTCGAAAATTCGTCAACCAAGATGAAGTAGAGCGGGAATTTCGAGCGCGCGGATTTTTGATCGTCGAACCGGAAACGCTTTCGGTGATCGAACAGATTCAATTGTTTTCGCGCGCGACTGTGATCGCTGGCCCGACCGGCGCGGCGATTGCTAATTTCGTATTCGCACCGCCTGGCTGCCGAGTCCTCATCATCGCTGCCGAGAACAGGCATTGGCCGTTTCATTACTGGTTAAACATGGCTCACGCTGCCGGCCATCAAGCGAAATACCTTTTTAGTCGCCAAGTTGGCGTGCCTGCGCATCCTGCTCATCCGGATATGTATCTCGACAACCCACACAAACTTGGCCCAACCATTGAAGACGCGATAGCGCGGAGGAGCGAACTGTGGAGCTGACCTACTTTGCGCTCAACGCCTATGCTGAGGCAATTCGTGAGCAGATAGCGCTCGGCAATTTGGAGCCCGCGTTGATCGACGTCGCGCTGCGTGCCGAGGCGGTAAAGAACGATCCGCTCGCTTTCGCGCGAATTTTTGGGTCCGCAACGCTCGATGTGTTGTGCGCCGAATTGGGCGCCGCAGTGCTCAGTGAGGTGGAATCCAAAAGTAGCGTCGAGCCGATTGTCAAGGGCCTGCATGCGCTGCATATTTGCACCGAAACGCTTAGCAGCGGCGGCCATGCGCGAGTGGTGGCGGATTTGATTCGAGTGGCCCCGGAATACACGCATCACGTCGTGTTAACCAACTTATGGAGCCGCCCGCAATTATTTACGCAGGAATTTGAGGCGCTTGGCGCACGTATTACCGTGTTGCAGGAGGGCTCGATGTTGCAAAAGTTGCGTGAGTTAACGGCGTTGCTAGATCGCTTTGAGTGCGCGCGTGTTTTTCTGATGAACCACCATCAAGACGCCGTAGCGGTAGCCGCAGTGGGCGCAAATTCGCGGCACGAACGCTTTTTTATTCATCACTGTGACTTTCTTTTTTGCCTCGGCGTGTATCTCCCAGGGGTCGTGCATGTCGACCTCCACAACATGGGATTTCAAGATTGTCGTGATCAACATCAAGTCAAGGACAACGTTTATTGGCCGCTCGTGTGCGAGGATGATGGCACCCTGCATTCAAACAATTTTTTCCGCAGCGACCGCCTGATTACCTGCTGTTGCGGTGCCGAGCACAAATTTATCGGACGCTACCCAATAGACTATTTCGACACGATCGCCGAGATGCTGAAAGGCACGTCGGGCAAGCACATCCACATCGGGCCGATACAGGATGCGGACAAGCGGCGTTTGCTGGCCAAAATGGCATCTTACGGAGTTGAGCATGATCGATTTCAGCACATACCGCACGTGCCTAATCTCCGGGCAGCGCTAGTGGAGCTTGACGTTGATGTCTACATGGTTTCATTTCCGGTCGGCGGTGGGCGCGCGCTGATCGAGGCGATGGCCGCGGGCGTCCCAGTGCTGGGTCATCGACATCATCACCATGCCGTCCTCGGTAGCGCAGATCTTCTGCCCGAAGCTTCGCCCGTGTGGTCCGATGTGCCCGAACTATTGTCGATATTGCGATCACTCAAGCCAGAAACGTTACAAGCGCTGTCTTCGGCGTCGCGAACACGTTTTGAGGAGCGTCACCATCCGCGCCTACTCGCGAAGGCTGTGAGGGGCGAGAAGTTAATGCCGCCAGCGCGACGCGCTCAGAGCATCGAAGCGCTACAGGTGTTCTTGTTCGAAAAATTCTTTCTCACCCCCGTGCCTAAGAAGTCCTACGCCGCAACAAATGTTTCATGGCGATGAGCGTCACTGGACCGCGAGCGGGTAGCTGGGATGAATGATGGAATGCGTCGTTCGCGAGCGATTTTTGCTGACGTGGCGCCCACTTGGTTCTACCGCTAGAGAAGCGACAGACATCAACACCGCCAACAATGAAAACAATTTAAATGCGTTCAATCCATCCGACCGTTGCGCGCACTCTAAACGACGCAATACGTCCGAAACAATCGACCATCACGCCATGAAGTTCTGCAAATATCACGCTCTTGGCAACGACTACCTAGTGATTGACCCCGCCGATCATCCGAACGCGTTTACGACCGCCGAGATCATCCGCATCTGCCACCGCAACTACGGCATAGGCTCCGATGGCATTCTCTTGGGCCCCCTCCCCCCACGCCACGGCGCGCCCTTTTCGCTTCGGATTTTCAACCCCGACGGCAGCGAAGCGCAGAAGAGTGGCAACGGCCTGCGTATATTTTGTCGCTACCTGTTTGATCGTGGCTTGGTGCAACACGCGCCGTTTAAAGTACACACTGCGGGGGGCGTGGTCACGGCTACTGTGCATGACGGGGGCCGCAGCGTCACCGTTGAAATGGGGTCAGTGAGTTTCGTTTCGACGAAGATTCCTGTTGCGGGGGCGACGCGGGAGGTCATCCGCGAGCCGATCATTATCGACGGAGAAACGTTGACCTTTACCAGCGCCACGGTCGGCAATCCGCATTGTGTGATTGAGCGGCCGCACACTCAGACGGCTGACGTACATAGGCTTGGGCCGTTGATCGAGCATCACGCGCTGTTCCCTGAGCGCACCAACGTTCAGTTTTTGACCGTGCGTGACCGCAACAACATCGCGATTGAAATCTGGGAGCGCGGCGCGGGGTACACCTTGGCGTCGGGCTCCAGCTCCAGTGCGGCCGCGGCGGTGGCGCATCGGCTGGGGCTTACAGATCGTAGCGTCACGGTGCACATGCCGGGGGGCACGATTGCGATAGAAATTGGTGACAATTACGCAATTACGATGACCGGTCCGGTGACCCATGTGGCCGACGGCACGCTCGACAATGAATTGCTGGAGAATGTGTGATGACTGATGCAGACAACGACAACGTAGTGAAAGCCGACGATGTAGCGGCGTGGCTGAAAGCCAATCCGGACTTTTTTATGGCGCACGCGGATGTGTTCTCGGCGATGCGAGTGCCGCATCCGGAAGGCAATCATGCGATATCGATGGTTGAACGGCAGTTGATTTCGCTGCGTGAACGCAATGCCAAGCTTGAGAAACAGCTCGCGGAGCTGATCGGATATGGTCAGCACAACGATAGTCTGATTGAAAAACTGCATCGCCTGACGCTTGCCCTGCTGCGTGCGGGTGATGCCGAAATGACGTTGGCGGTGGTGCATGAGAGCCTGCGCTCCGACTTCGCGATTCCGTTTGCTGCGACGCGCTGGTGGGGTGAGGCGATCAGCGCGCATCCGCTTGCAGAAGCGGGCCTGTGTTCGTCGGAGCTCAAAAGTTATGTCGTCGGCCTCGACCGGCCCTATGTCGGCCCGAACGCGGCACATGAGTCGCGTGAGTGGCTCAACGCTGGCGACGCTGATGCAAAATCGTTTGCTTATGTGCCGCTATCCGACGGGGGCGTGAGCGGTGTGTTGATGCTTGCAAGTGACGACGCGGAGCGCTTCACGCCGGACATGGCCACCGATGTGCTGACGCGATTGGCGCATCTGACCAGCGCTGCGCTGGGTCGTTTTGCGATGCATCCGGCGGGCGGGTAGCCCTACCCAATCGTCCTGATGGAATCGAACCGCGACGCACTGGATCGCTTCGCGCAAAGCCTGAAGGCGCGGGGCTCACCGCAGACTGAGGCGCGCTACGTTAGGGCGTGTGAAGCGTTGATCACGGCTGCCGACACGACACCGCTACACCAACTCAAGCGCCATGACATTCAACGCGCGCTCGCCAAACTTCACGCGGGCGGATTGGCGCCGCGCACGTTAGCCGTAACGCTGTCGTCATGGCGAAGCTGGTTTCGCTATTTGGCGAAGACGGATGCGTCGATCAATCCGACTGTCTTTACCGGACTTAAGGCGCCCAAGGCGCCGAAGCGATTGCCCAACGCGTTAACCGAGACCGAGGCGGTGCAACTGGTGGTGCCGCCAGTTGCGGATACACCCTCGTTAGGTTCGGTGCGCGATCAGGCGATGTTTGAGGTGCTTTATGGTTGCGGCATTCGTATCGGCGAGTTGATTGGCATCGACATTGGCGACGTTGATCTGGCGAACGGAGAAATTCGCGTGTTCGGTAAAGGACGTAAGGAGCGCGTCACCCCGCTCGGTGCGCCCGCATGCAATGCAATCGCGGCGTGGCTTGCTGAGCGCGCCCGCAGCCTGAATCAAACACCAGAGTCAGCGCTATTTTTAGGCGCACGCGGCGAACGCATCAGCGCGCCCGTCGTGCGACGCGCCTTGAAATCCCGCGCGCTGGAGCGCGGCATTTCGTCGCACGTTTATCCGCATCGCCTGCGTCACTCGTTCGCATCACATGTGCTGCAAAGCTCAGGCGACCTGCGCGCCGTGCAGGAGTTGATGGGGCACGCGAGCATTGCCTCAACGCAGGTCTACACCCATCTGGATTTTCAACATCTAGCGAAGGTCTACGATCAGGCGCATCCGCGCGCCCGAAAGAAGCCGACTACCCCGGAGTAGCCGCGCGCGATGCGCGGCACACAACCATGGGCGGTAAATACAAATTGGACGTGCTACCCGACGAGCCTTAAACGTGCCCTTGAACTCCCCGTTGAAACGCGGGATATCCACCCTGCCTATAACTTCAGTCGAAAACATTTCCGAATGACCTTTGAAGCAGCCTCGTCCCGACTGACACATCCAAAGTATCGGGCAGACATCGATGGACTGCGTGCGCTTGCAGTGCTGTCAGTGGTCGTTTTTCATGCGTTTCCTGCCTTGGCGCCTGGAGGGTTTATAGGCGTAGACGTGTTCTTTGTGATATCCGGATTTCTGATCTCAACCATCCTATTTGAAAATCTTGAGCGCGGTAGTTTCACCTTCCGTGAATTCTATAAGCGAAGAATCAAGCGGATCTTCCCAGCGCTATTGCTCGTTCTGTTCGCAAGTTTGATTGCGGGTTGGTACTTACTTCTGGATGATGAGTTTCAGCTTCTGGGAAAACATGTCGCTGCGGGTGCCGGTTTTGTCTCAAATATTCTTTTGTGGCGAGAGATCGGATACTTTGATGTTCCGGCAGACTCGAAGCCGCTGTTGCATTTGTGGTCGCTTGGAATCGAAGAGCAGTTCTACATACTATGGCCGCCGTTAATATGGCTGGCTTGGCGGGTGCGATCTAGCATTCCTAAAATACTATTGATTGCTACCGCCGCTTCGTTCCTGCTCAATATTTACCTTGTACAGAAGAATCCCATGGCCACTTTCTACCTGCCGTTTACACGCTTTTGGGAGCTGCTCGTGGGGTCATGCTTGGCGTACTTCGCTGTGTACTTCAAGGAGCAGTTCACGAGCCGCGATGTGCGGACCTTAAACCTGCATTCATTCTTGGGCGGCGCCATGCTTGTTGCAGCGATGGCGCTGACCTCCAAGGAGAGCGTGTTTCCTGGGTGGTGGGCGTTGCTGCCGACCGTTGGTGCCGCGCTAATCATCGCCTCCGGCCCGCAAACGTGGCTGAATCGCTACATTCTTTCAAATCGCCTCTTGGTTTGGTTTGGGCTAATCAGTTTTCCACTTTATCTCTGGCATTGGCCACTGTTGGCATACCTCCGAATCACTCAGGGAGAGATTCCCGCCTTGAGCGACCGAATCGCAGCGGTAGTTGCGGCAATCGTGCTTGCTTGGGTGACCTATCGGTTTGTAGAGGTGCCAATCCGATCTTCTAAACACGCCAGGTTCAGCGTAACCAAACTGATTTGGCTGATGATTTTGGTGGGACTGATTGGTTTGGCCTGCAATAAGAATCTGGGTTTTATTCCAAGTGCAAATGCCGCGCCGCTAGAACAGCGGGATTCGCCGTTTGTCTACAACCTGGAAGATTTCAATGATCGAAAATGTCAGGACAAAGATCTCACAGATGGTATTGCCCTGACCTATTGTTCGATGAGTCAAAAAGGACCCATCGACGCAGCGATCATCGGTGATAGCCACGCCGATGACAAGTTTCGCGGAATGGTTAAGTTGGACAGTGATCGGAATTGGATGCTCATCGGCAACGCCAGTTGCCCACCGGTACTCGGCATCAAGGTCGAGGCGGATCAAAAAGATTGCGATCTGAAATTCATTCGTATTTTTGACTGGCTAGCCAAACAAAAGGCGATCAAAACCGTCGTGTTTTCGTCCTACGGCAACTACCAACTGACGACGTCCTACGCTTGGGAGCATTTGCAGCTAAAGAATGGTCCTGAGTCGATTCGAATCGACTCGCCGAACAAGGAGCTGCGAACCCGCGACGAAATGATGGCCTATGGTCTCGGCAAAGGCATCGAGAAGGTTCTGACATCTGGCAAGAAAGTCATTGTCTTCGTCGACACGCCTGAGCTGCCATTTTCACCGCGCGATTGTGTGCGGAGAAAGACCGACTGCAAGGTGCCGATTCAAGAGGTCGCTGATCGGCAACGCTCTCATCGCGCCATTCTTGATGGGCTTAAGAAAAAGTATCCATCAATATCGATATTCGACCCGAAATCTTTGTATTGCACTAACACTGAGTGCGGCTTCAAGAGCGGTGAAACTGTTGTCTTCAGGGACTCACATCATCTCTCCATTCGGGGTAGTGACTTATTTGCGGGAAAGTTTCTTGAATTCATGCAAAGAAAATAGCTATCTGGTCATCCGCGCGCCCGAAAGAAGCCAGCTAACCCGTAGTGGCCACGCGCGATGCGCGCAACGCCTTCATTCGCTTGGCTCGCGCCACCACCGGCCGCAGCCACAAATAGTTGGTCAACCAATATCCGTTGATCGCGAACCAGACTCCCATCACCGGCAGCCCGAGCACCAGCGGCCAGCCGAGCGCCTGTACCCATTCGGAGAGCGCGCTCACCCAACCGGGGCTGCCAAATCCGATGTCTGCGAAGGCTGGCATGACATGGACGCCGGGAATGAGTGTGTCGCCAATGTGAAAGGCGGCAATATAGAGCGGCACAATCGTCAGCGGATTGGTATAGAAAGTCGCCACTACCCCCGCCACGATGTTGCCTCGGAAAAGCGAGCAGATGATAACCGTCGCTGCCACCTGTAAAGGCCCCGGAATCAAGCCGCATAGCAAGCCAATCGCAACGCCCGCCGCAAGAGGACGGCGGGTGAACGAGAGCAGGTCATGACGATCCAGCCACGGCTTTGCCCAGGCGAGCATCGGCCGGTCAAACT
>Ga0209181_10011941_pt1 | contig 11056 bp, 7 predicted proteins | sample MAT05_FD_187208 | JGI IMG/M metagenome (GOLD analysis project Ga0209181, IMG submission 187208) | Freshwater microbial communities from Lake Fryxell liftoff mats and glacier meltwater in Antarctica - MAT-05 (SPAdes) (version 2) | ecosystem: Environmental > Aquatic > Freshwater > Ice > Liftoff...
GGATGGGCTCGCGGTGCAGGGCGACGCCGCACTGCTGCGGGTGGCGATGCAAAACCTGTTGGGAAATGCGTGGAAGTTCACGAGCAAGCAGCCGCAGGCGCGCATCGAAGTCGGCGCGACGCAGCGCGATCGAGTGCGCACGCATTTCGTCCGCGACAATGGCGCGGGCTTCGACATGGCCTACGCGGGCAAACTCTTCGGCGCCTTCCAGCGGCAGCACAACGCCGCGGAATTTCCCGGCACCGGCATCGGCCTCGCCACGGTGCAGCGGGTCCTCCACCGCCACGGCGGCCGCATCTGGGCGGAGTCCGCCGTGGGCCAGGGCGCGACCTTCTTTTTCACCCTCCCCGAGCATCCCGCCACCACCGGGGCGGACCGATCATGAATCACTCCCCTGCTCCATCGGGCGAAGATCTGCTGGCCCCCGGCGCCCGGATGCGCGGGCTGCTGACGGCGCGGCTCGAACCGCTCAGAAACGCGGTGCTGGGGCTGGTCGGGATTGTGGGCCTCGCTCTGGCGTCTGGTTTGGCGGCGGCGGCACCGCCCGGCCCGCCAGCGCTGGCGAACGGACCCGCGACGGTGGCGGCGGGCGCGGCCAATGCCTTCCGGAGCACGCTCACCGAGGAGGAGCGCGGCTGGTTGCGGGAACATCCGGTGATCCGCGTGGCCCAGGATCCGAGCTGGCCGCCGATCGAATTCGCCACCGCCGACGGGACACCGTCCGGCATGACGGCCGACTATCTGGCGCTCCTCGAGGAGCGGCTGGGTTTGAAATTTGAGCGGGTGCTCAACCTGAGCTGGCAGGAAGCGTATGCGCGGATGAAACGCGGGGAGATCGACCTGACCACGACGGTGGCCGTGACCTCGGAACGCGAGACCTTCTGGGCCTTCACCAAACCTTACATGACGATGCCCATCGTCATCGTCACGCGGCAGGATGTCGCCTACGTCGCCGATCTGCGGGAGCTGGAGGGCCGCAAGGTGGTGGTGGTGGATGGCTACGTCGCCGACATCTGGATCGCGCGCGACTTTCCGAAGATCGAGCTCGTGCGGGTCAAATCGACGAAGGAAGCGCTGGCCCTGCTCGAGCGCGGCGAAGTCTTTGCCTGCGTGGAAAACATGCTCGTCGTGGGGCACTACCTGGCGGAGCTGAAGATCTCGGAGCTCAAGATCTCCGGCAGCTCCCCTTACACCAACGCGCAATGCATGGCGGTGCGTAAGGATTGGGCACCGCTCGCCGGCATCCTGGACAAGGCGCTGGACTCGATTTCCCCACCGGAGCGCCATGCGATTTACCGGCGATGGCTCCCCGTCCACTACGAACACGGGTTCGACTTCACCCGGCTCCTGCCGCTGGCGGCGCTCGTGGCCTTCTGCCTCCTGGGTCTCGCTGCGTGGAAGTGGAAGCAGGCGACCGACCGTCTCTCCCCCGTGCCGGGAGGCGGCCGGTTGAAGCCCTGGAAGGCCGATCTTTTCGCGCTCTCGGCGACGGCAGCCACGTTTGGCCTGCGGATCGCGCTGGATGGCCCGTTGGGCGGGCAACCGACGCTGGTCATCTTTACCCTGCCGATCATGCTCAGCGCCTACCTCGGCGGGTTGCGCGCCGGGTTGCTGGCCACGGCGGTCTCGTATTTCGGGGCGGGCTATTATTTGTTGACCCCGATCCACAGCTTTGCGGTGGTCTCGGGGGTCGAGGGCTGGCAGCAGATTTTCGTCGCGCTGGCCGGCGTGTTCATCAGCGGGTTGAGCGAAGCGCTCCATCGCGCCCGCCGGCGGGCGGAGATTGCCACCCGGGAGCAGCGGCAGGCGGTGGCGGCGCTGCGGCAGAGCGAAGCCCGCATGGCCGGGATCGTCGAGTCCGCCATGGATGCCGTCATCACGGTCGATGACGGGCAGCGGGTGCTCGTCTTCAATACAGCAGCGGAGAAAATGTTCCTTTGTCCGGCGGCCGAGGCCATCGGCGGCACGATCGAACGCTTCATCCCGATGCGCTTTCACGCGGGCCACTCGCGCCACTTCGAGCGCTTCGGCGAGGACGGCGTCACGAGCCGGGCGATTGGAAAGCTCGGGGCGATCAGCGGCGTCCGCTCGAATGGCGAGGAGTTCCCGATCGAGGCGTCCATTTCCAAGAATACCCTGGCCGGGCGGGAGCTCTACACCGTGATCCTGCGCGACATCACGGAACGCAAACTGGCCGAGGAGGCGCTGCGGGAAAGCGCGGAGCGTTTCCGGGTGGTGTTCGAGCAGGCGCCCATCGGGATCTGCGAGGTCACGCTGGACTACTGCTTCCTGCGGGTGAACGAGCGTTTCTGCGAAATCGTGGGCTCCACCCAGGAGGCACTGCTGAAGGACTCCCGCTGTGTGACTACGACGCATCCGGACGATCGGCCATCCGATGCGGCTGCGGTGCAGAGGCTGCTCGATGGCGAGGAGAAGGTGACGCTGGAGAAGCGGTATTTGCACTCGGCCGGCCATGCGGTTTGGGTGCAACTCACGCTCTCGCTACTGCGCTCGCCGGAGGGCAGGCCGATGCAATTCATCGGGATCGTGGAAGACATCACCAAGCGCCGGCAGGCAGAGGAGGCGCTGCGGGCGAGCGAGGAAAGCTTCCGCACGATGGCAAACTCGATCCCGCAACTGGCCTGGATGGCGCACGCGGACGGCTTCATTTTTCGGTATAACGAGCGCTGGTTTGAGTACACCGGCACGACGCCGGAGCAGATGGAAGGCTGGGGCTGGCAGAGCGTCCACGATCCGCAAGCGCTGCCGCGGGTGATGGCGGAATGGACGGGCGCGATCGCCACCGGACAGTCGTTTGAAATGACGTTTCCGTTGCGCGGGGCGGACGGAAAATTCCGGCGCTTCCTGACCCGTGCCGTGCCGCTCAAGGATGGCGAAGGCAAGGTGGTGCAATGGTTCGGCACGAACACGGACGTGGACGAGTTGAAGCGTGCGGAAGCCAACCTCGAACGCAGCAATCGCGCGCTGCGAACCGTGAGCGGCTGCAACCGGGCCCTCGGGCAGGCCACGAGCGAGACGGAGCTGCTCCAGGAAGTCTGTCAGTTGATCATCCATGACGGCGGTTACCGGTTGGCGTGGGTCGGCTTGGCCGAGGACGATGCAGAAAAGAGCATCCGGATTGTCGGGCTGGCGGGCTACGACGAGGGTTACACGGAGACGGCGAAAATCACCTGGGCTGACACGGAGCGTGGCCGCGGCCCGGCCGGCCTGGTCATCCGCACGGGAAGCCCGTCGATTTGCCGGCACATCGCCACCGACCCGATCTTTGCCCCCTGGCGGGAGGCGGCTCTCCAGCGCGGCTATGAGGCTTTGGCGGTGTTTCCAGTGCGGGATAACGGCCGGGCCTTTGGCGCCTTTGCCATCTACTCGGCGGAGGCCGACCGCTTCGATGCCGAGGAGGTCAAGCTGCTGAGCGAACTGGCCGACGACCTGGCGTATGGCATCCTCACGCTGCGCATCCGGGCCAGGCATCGTGTGGCGGAGGAGGAAATCCGCACGCTCAATACCGAACTGGAGCAGCGCGTCCGCCAGCGCACCGCCCAGCTCGAAGCGGCAAACCAGGAGCTGGAAGCCTTCAGCTACTCCGTCTCCCACGATCTGCGCACACCGCTGCGGAGCATCGATGGTTTTTCCCGCATCCTCCTCGAAGACTACGCTGGCAAGCTCGATGAGGAAGGCCAGGACAGCCTCCGGCGGGTGCGCGCGGCCAGCCAGCGGATGGGCGAGCTGATCGACGACATGCTCAAACTTTCACGGGTGACGCGCAACGAGATGCAACCCGGCACGGTCGATCTGAGCGCGCTGGCGCACAACATCGCGGCGGAGCTGGAGCAGGAGGAGCCGGCGCGCCGCGTCGAATGGGTGATCGCGGAGGGGCTCGCGGTGCAGGGCGACGCCGCACTGCTGCGGGTGGCGATGCAAAACCTGCTCGGCAATGCGTGGAAGTTCACGAGCAAGCAGCCGCAGGCGCGCATCGAAGTCGGCGCGACGGAGCGCGATGGCGTGCCCACGCACTTCGTCCGCGACAATGGCGCGGGTTTTGATATGGCTTTTGCCGGCAAGCTCTTCGGCGCGTTTCAGCGGCTGCACGACGCTGCGGAATTTCCCGGCACCGGCATCGGCCTCGCCACGGTGCAGCGGGTCCTCCACCGGCACGGCGGCCGCATCTGGGCGGAGTCCGCCGTGGGCCAGGGCGCGACCTTCTTTTTTACCCTCCCCGAACATTCACCCAAAACTACCCAGCCATGAATAAACCGATCCTCCTCGTCGAAGACAACCCGGACGACGTGAAGCTCACCCTTCGCGCGTTCAAGCAAAGCAACGTCCTCAACCCGATCATCGTGGCCAGGGACGGCGTCGAAGCGCTCGACTATCTCTTCGGCACCGGCAGCCATGCCGGACGCGACGCCACGGAGCTGCCGGCCGTGATGCTACTCGACCTGAAGCTGCCCAAGCTGGACGGCATCGAAATCCTGCGGCGGGTGCGCGCGGACGAACGCACGCGCCTGCTCCCGGTGGTGGTGCTCACTTCCTCGAAGGAAGAGCACGATATTTTCCAAAGCTACGATCTCCACGCCAACAGCTACATCCGCAAGCCGGTGGATTTCGACCAGTTCCTTGACGCCGTGAAGCAGATCGGCATCTACTGGCTGCTGCTCAATGAACCGCCACCCGCGGGAGAGCCCAAAGTATGAACGTGCCGCTCAATGTCTTGATCGTCGAGGACTCGGAGGACGACGCGCGGTTGCTGGTCCGTGAGTTGAAAAGCGGCGGTTATGACGTGACGTTCGAGCGCGTGGAGACCGCCGCCGCCATGGAGGCCGCGCTGGATCGCGGGAAGTGTGAGCTGATCTTGAGCGACTACACCATGCCCCACTTCAGCGGGGCTCAGGCTCTGGAGCTCTGGGCCAGGCGCGGGCTGGATATTCCTTTCATCTACGTCTCCGGCACGATCGGGGAGGAACTCGCGGTGGCGGCGATGAAGGCGGGGGCCAAGGATTACGTGATGAAGGGCAACCTGAAGCGGCTCGTGCCGTCGGTCGCGCGGGAACTGGCCGAGGTGCAGGTGCGGCGCATGGAGCACCAGGCGGATGAAGCGATGAAACTCTCCGAGCGGCGCTACCGGCAGCTCTTTACCGCCGCCCTGCAGGGCATCCTCGTCCTCAATGGCCAGTCGGGCCGGATCGTGGATGCCAATCCATTTCTGCAGGCCATGCTCGGCTACGACCTGGCCGAGTTGCAGGGCAAATACCTCTGGGAGATCGAGAGTTTCGCGGGCCTCGCGGATTCCGCGGAGGCCTTCGCCGTCTTCGCGGAAAAACCCGCCGTCATTCACAAAAACCTCTCGCTGAAAACCCGCGACGGCGGGACGCGCGCGGCGGAACTCACCAGCAGCGCCTACCTCGTCGATGGGTATCGGATCATCCAGTGCCACCTCCACGACATCACCGAACGCCAGCGGGCGGAAGCGGAGCGAAATCTGCAAAGCGCCGCGCTCAATGCCGCGGCCAACACCGTGGTCATCACCGACGTGCAGGGGACGATCCTCTGGGTGAACGACGCCTTCACCACGCTCACCGGCTACCCGCGCGCCGAGGCTATCGGGCAGAACCTGCGCATCCTGAAATCCGGCGAGCATCCGCGCGAATTTTACGAGGAAATGTGGAAGACCACTCTCTCCGGCCGGGTCTGGCGCGGGCAGATTCGCAACATCCGCAAGGACGGCACGCTCTACGACGAGGAGACGACGATCACGCCGCTCAAGGACACGGTGGGCCGGATCAACCACTTCATCGCCATCAAGTCGGACATCACCGAAAAGCTCGCGCTCGAGAAGCAGTATCTCCGCGCCCAGCGACTGGAAGGCATCGGCACCCTGGCCAGCGGCGTGGCCCACGACCTGAATAACATCCTCGCGCCGATCCTCATGGCCGCGCCGCTCCTGCGCCGGGAGCTGCCCGCGGAAACGCGCGAATCGATCGTCGCCACCATCGAGGCCAGCGCCGAGCGCGGCCGGGAGGTCGTCCGGCAGGTGCTGACCTTTGCCCGCGGCCAGGATGGCCAGCGGCTGCGGCTGGACCTCACGCACCTGATCAAGGAGATGGCCGGCATTGCCCGCGCGACCTTTTCCAAGACGATCACCGTCATCCCGCGCTTTCCACCGGATCTCTGGCCGCTCATGGGCGATCCCACCCAGCTCCACCAGGTGCTGCTCAATCTGGCGGTCAACGCCCGCGACGCCATGCCGGTGGGCGGAACCCTCACCTTCTCGGGCGAGAACCTGACGATCGATGAAAACTACGCCAGCATGGTCCCCGGAGCGCACCCCGGCGACTACGTGGTGCTGAAGGTGAGCGACACCGGCACAGGCATCCCGCGCGACGTGATCGACCGCATCTTCGATCCATTTTTCACCACCAAAGAAGTCGGCAAAGGCACCGGCCTGGGCCTGTCCACGGTCATCGGGATCGTCAAGAGCCACGGCGGCGTGGTCCACGTCCAGAGCGAGCCCGGCCACGGCACCACCTTCCAGGTCTTCCTGCCCGCCGTGCCCGGCGCCGAGGCGGAAGCCCGCGCACCCGCGGAAAGCGCGGCCCCGTCCGGCCATGGTGAATTGGTGCTGGTCGTCGATGACGAAGAGGCGATCCGCAGTGTGACCGAACTGCTCCTGCGCCAGGCCGGGTATCAAGTCCTGACCGCCGCAGATGGCACCGAGGCGATGGCCCTCTACGCGGGGCGGCGCCACGAGATCAAAGCGGTGCTGACCGATTCGGTGATGCCGCATTTCGACGGCCTCGCGCTGGCCCGGGCGCTCAAGCGGATCGACCCCGAGGTGCGGATCGTCGCGACCTCCGGGCGCTGGGAAGACGGTCGCGAAGCGGCCTTCCATGAACTCGGCGTCCGCGCCTTCCTGACCAAACCGTACCACGCGGACAAACTGCTCTCCACCCTGCACGACGCCCTGGCCACGCCATGAAAACGCCCCACCTGTGCGGCGCGAGCGCGTGTCCGGTCACGCCGGGCGGGGAAAGGCCGCAACCATGAACACCCTCTTTGAACGCTTTTTTGAATCCGCGCCGGACGCCATCGTGGTCAGCGACAGCGCGGGGCTCATCGCGCGGGTGAACACCCAGACCGAGGCGCTCTTCGGCTACCCGCGCGCGGAACTCCTCGGCCAGCGGCTCGAAATCCTTTTGCCCGAGCGCTTCCGCGAGCGGTACGTCGCCCACCGCACGGCGTATCAGGCCCACCCCCAGGTGCGCCCGATGGGCGCGGGGCTGGAGCTGCTCGGGCGGCGCAAGGACGGCCGCGAATTCCCGCTCGATATCATGCTCAGCCCGGTCGAGACCGCCGAGGGCGCGATGGTCATCGGCGTGGTGCGCGACATCACCGAGCGCCAGCGCATCGAGGAAACCCTCCACGAAAAGAACGTTGAAATGGAAAAGGCCGTACTGGCCAAAGACACCTTCCTCGCCGGCATGTCGCACGAACTGCGCACCCCGCTCAATGCCATCCTCGGCTTCACCGGCACGCTGCTCATGAAGCTGCCTGGTCCGCTCAATATCGATCAGGAAAAACAACTGCGCACCGTCCAGGCCAGCGCGAAACATCTGCTCTCGCTGATCAACGACCTGCTCGATCTCACCCGGATCGAGTCCGGCAGCGTCGAGCTGCATCCCGAGTCGGTGAACTGCGGCGCGGTGCTGCAGGAGGTCGCGACCACGCTGCGGCAGATCGCGGTGAACAAAGGGCTCGCCCTCCAGGTCGGCGTGCCGACGGAGCAGGTCGTGATCGCCACGGACCGCCGCGCGCTCCACCAGATCCTGCTCAATTTGACGAACAACGCCCTCAAGTTCACCGAGAACGGCACCGTCTCGCTCGAACTCCGGCGCGGCGATGAGGTCGTCGAATTCGTCGTCGCCGACACCGGCCTCGGCATCGCGGCGGAAGACCAGGCGAAACTGTTCCAGCCCTTCACCCAGCTCGACAACTCCTCGACGCGGCGCTTTGACGGGACCGGGCTCGGCCTGCACCTCAGCCAGAAACTCGCCGGCCTGATCGGCGGCGTCATCACCGTGGAAAGCGTGGCCCACCAGGGCAGCCGCTTCACCTTCACCCTGAAGAATCTCTGACCGATGAGCGCGCGCATCCTCCTCATCGAAGACACCCGGGCGAATCTCGACCTGATGACCTATCTGCTCGAAGCCTTCGGCCACCGCGTGCAGACCGCGCGCGACGGCGACGTGGGCCTCGAATGCGCCCGGCGCGATCCGCCGGACTTGATCATCTGCGACATTCATCTGCCGAAAGTGGATGGCTACGAAGTCGCCCGCCAGCTCCAGGCCGACCCGGTGCTGCGACACATCCCGCTCGTCGCCGTGACCGCGCTGGCCATGGTCGGCGACCGGGAAAAGATCCTCGCCGCGGGTTTCGAGGGCTACATCGCAAAGCCGATCGAGCCGGAGCATTTTGTCGCCGAGATGGAAGTCTTCCTCGATCGCGCCCTGCACTCCGCGCCTCGCCCCGCGCCCGCGCCTTCCACGGAAAATCCCGTCGGCACGGCGCCAAAAACGCATGCAGTCCTGCTCGTGGTGGATGACTCCGAGATCGAGCGGCAGCTCCTGCACAGCGTCTTCGAGCCTTCGGGCTACGAGGTGTGCCTCGCGTCGAACCTGGGCGAAGCACTCCAGGCCGCGCGGGTGCTGCATCCCGACCTGATCGTCTGCGACGTGGTCATGCCCGGTGGCAGCGGCTTCGACCTGCTCGCCGCGGTGCAGGCCGACCCGGAGCTGCGCGATGTGGCCGTCGTGCTCATCACCTCCGTCGCTCTGACCTCCGCGGATCAGAAGCGCGCGGTCGCTGCCGGGGCGCTGCGTTTCATCGCCCGCCCCATGGAACCCGAGGCGCTGCTCGCGGTGATCGAGGAGTGCCTGATCGAAATCAAAGAAAGGTAACCATGTCCAAAATCCTCATCGTCGATGACCGTCCCGTGAACCGGGAGTTTCTTTTGACCCTGCTCAGCTACGGCGGCGATGCCGTGGCCGAAGCGGCCGACGGCGCCGAGGGGCTGGCGGTGGCCCGCGCGTTTCGACCGGATCTCGTCATCGCCGACATCATCATGCCGACGATGGACGGCTTTGAATTCGTCCGCCAAATCCGCGCCGATCCCGTGATCGCGGCGACCAAGGTCATCTTCTACACCGCGAGCGGGCTGGAGGATGCCGCGCGCGATCTCGCGGAAGCCTGCGGCGTCCACTGCATCCTCCCCAAACCCTCCGACCCCGCGGAAATTCTCGCCATCGTCCGCGAGACGCTCGGTGCGGCGGCAGCGGCGGCGATCCCAACTCTGAGCAAGGCTTTCGAGAGCGAGCATCTTTGCCTGGTCACGAACTGCCTGGCGGAAAAAGTGGATGAGCTCGAAGCGCTTAACGCCGGTCTCGAAGCGCGGGTCGTCGAGCGCACCGCGGAGCTGGCGGCGGCCAACGAGGAACTGCGCGGTTTGAATCGGCTGAAGGACGAGTTTCTCGCCGTGGTCTCCCACGATCTGCGCTCGCCCCTCGCCGGCATCGAAATGTTGTCGGGGCACCTGCGGAGCCGGAGCAAAATGCCCGAGCTGGCCGATTTCATTCGCAACATGGGCATCATCGCGGACTCCGCCCACCATCTGCATGCGCTGGTGGACGACCTCCTCGACATCGCCAAGATCGAGGCTGGCCACGCCCGGCTCGACCTCAGCGAGCTGTGCATCGGCGAGGTGCTGCGCATTTCCGCCAAGGCGCTCAGCTTCAACGCCCAGACCAAAGACGTCACCTTGGACGTGGACGTGGCGTCCGATGATCCGCTGCTGCGAGGCGACCGGCTGAAGCTCTCGCAGGTCTTCAGCAATCTGCTGAGCAACGCCATCAAGTTCACCCCGAGCGGGGGGAAAGTCCGCGCCCAGATCGCGCCCGAATGCGACGGGGTGGTGGTGACCGTCGCCGACACCGGCCAAGGGATCCCCGCCGATGCGCTGCCGCACCTCTTCGAGAAATTCACCGAGGCCCAGCGCGCCGGCACCTCCGGCGAAAGCGGCACCGGGCTCGGTCTTTCCATTGTCCGCCGGCTCGTGGAACTGCACGGCGGCACGATCGAAGTCGCCAGCGAAGTGGGCCACGGCAGCACCTTTACCGTCCGCCTTCCCTTCACCTCCACCACCCGCGAGGTCGACCCCAGTGACCCGCCGAACGCGCGGAAGTCGTGCTCGGACCGCCCCGCCCAACTCACCCACTCATGACCAAGACCCGAATTCTCCTCGCCGACGATCATGCCATCATCCGCAGCGGCCCGCGCCTGCTCCTCGAAAACGAATGGGGCTGGGACATCTGCGGCGAAGCCGCGAACGGTCGCGAAGCCGTGCAACAGGCGGAAAAACTCCAGCCGGACGTTGTCGTCCTCGACATCGGCATGCCGGAGGTCAATGGCCTCGACGCCGCCCGGCAGATCAGGCACGCCCGGCCTGAGACCGAGATTCTGATCTTCACCTCGCACGAGAGCGAACAACTCGTCCGCGACGTCTTCGCCGCCGGTGCCCGGGGTTATTTGCTGAAGACCGACGCCCCGCAGCATCTGGTCGCCGCGATCAAGGCGCTGCTGGAAAAGAAGACCTATTTCACCTCGCAGATTTCGGAAGTCATCTTTGCCGGCTTCCTCAAAGGCGCGCCCGCGGTCGAAACCGCCAGCCGGCTGTCCCCCCGCGAGCGCGAGACCGTGCAGCTCCTCTGCGAAGGCAGCACCAACAAGGAGGTCGCGTCCAAGCTGGGCGTCAGCGTGAAGACCACGGAGACCCATCGCAAAAACATCATGTCCAAGCTCGGCCTGAAATCCTTCAGCGAACTCGTCGTCTATGCGATCCGAAACCAGATCATCCAGAGCTAGCGCGGTGCGGGCGTCGGCGAGAGGCCCCTGGCCGCGCGTCTCGCGCCGGGGTGCGGGAACGCCCTGTCGCAAAATACCCACTCACCGCCATCCGCAAGGGCACTCGCGCGGCTCTCTCAAA
>Ga0209181_10011943_pt1 | contig 11055 bp, 9 predicted proteins | sample MAT05_FD_187208 | JGI IMG/M metagenome (GOLD analysis project Ga0209181, IMG submission 187208) | Freshwater microbial communities from Lake Fryxell liftoff mats and glacier meltwater in Antarctica - MAT-05 (SPAdes) (version 2) | ecosystem: Environmental > Aquatic > Freshwater > Ice > Liftoff...
GACCAAAATTTTCACGATTGATGCCCAAGCAGTCTTGAAATCCCCGCCGCCACTCACCTAATCGTTCGGGAGAGGTTGCCAAAATTAATACTCGAACTTGATCGCCGTAGAGCGATCGCAAAATAGATACGGTGGCAGCAGCAACTAGGATATTTTGTAACCTTGTGCCCATAGAGCGCACAGCACCCCTACCAGCTTGGGCAAAAAACCAATTACTAACCCGATCGGCATGGGAAGCCTCAAAGGTGCGGCGCAGTTTCCAAGCAGGACCATAATAATCTGGTAAAGTGCGATAGCGTTCTAATAGTTGCTCAATTTTTTGCTTCTGATCGCCGTATGCTTGCTCAGTTAAAGAGGGTTGAACTATGGCTGCAACTTTAAGTTCTGGCTCTACAATTTTTATAGGCTTAGGCACGAGGTTAAGTTTTTCTACGGTTCCCACCAAGTCTTGTAAACTTCCCAGTAAATAATCTTTAAAGCCCTGAACTCGCACGGCTACATCCTGAGATGCCCCAGCATAGATAGTTTTCATTTCAGTTTGCAAGCGATCGTACTTACGCTGGAGAACCGCTATTTCCCCTGTGATTTCCTGTTTGCGGGTTTGATATTCGCCTAGGCTTTCTTGGGTGATTTGGGTTACCGTAGCTTGTAATTCGCTAATTTGAGTTTTATCAGTTCGTAGTTGGGCTATTTCCGCTATGAGTTGCTGTTTTTCTTGGTGCAGCACAGTTATTGATTCTTGTTCTGATCCTATTTCAGATCCTAAATTTGAGTCGGGATTTGAGTTTTGTTTAATATCACTGAAATTATTTTCTTCGTCCATATCCGTAGGCGATCGCCATTAATTATTCCTAAATCTATGTTGCCATAATATGTTTCATTGAAACCCTAGCCCTTTGTTAAAACTTAGAGTTAAAATTTAGACCCAGAACTTAAGATGGTCGATATTTATTGTGATATTGCAGCCGAGTGCCACTCCAGAGCAGTTTTTCGCGTAAAGCTTGATAAAAGGAATAGTTTTCTCTAAGAATTACAAATCTGGCTCTATGGGGTGCTATGGAAATATCAACTCTTTGTCCTGACAGAATGGGGCTGGCTAATACTCCATCTGTCCATAACTTCATATTGGGATCATCATTTAAACTCCAAACACTAACCAGCAGTCTGGGGGGCAAGACAATAGTGCGACTGGCTAAACTCATAGGGCAAATCGGCGTAATCACAATTGCCTCCATCCCTGGATGTAAAATCGGACCATTTGCAGCCACCACGTATGAAGTTGAGCCTGTAGGGGTGGCAATAATTAATCCATCTCCGTGATACTGATCTACAACTTCACCATCAATTTCTAGTTCTAAAGCTGCCGTAGTCATGCGCTCTGATGCGGGCTTTATGCACATTTCATTTAAGCTATAAAAATAATGACTTACTTCTTCACTATGATTTCCCCCGATATTAACTACTTGAGCTTGTAACATCATTCTGGTTTCAATGGCATAGCGATCGCTCAGTAATCTCTGCCAAACTGCTTGAGTATCCTCAAATTCTTCCGCCGCTTGCGTGAGAAACCCCAAATGTCCTCCCGTATTTATTGCCAAAATCGGTACAGACTGTAACGCCAGATATCTTGCTGCACCTAGGGTCGAGCCATCTCCACCGAGAACTAGAGCTAAATCAATATCCCGCATTGATTCGATAAATACAGGGTAGGGATTATCATAGGCACCACTAGGTCCCATCAGAACATGACACCCCAGAGCCTCTAACTCTCGACTACAACGTTCTGCCCAACTATGACTGACCGTATTATCAGCTTTATAGGCAATGATGACTTTATGAAGTTTCACAGATTGAATCTTTGCATTATTTGAGTTTAGCTTTCAATATTAACTTGGTTGCTGGGTATAGGTTATAAACTGTTGTTTGCGATTGAGCAGAAATATTTGAGCAGGAGCTAGGGCTGGCTCTAAGAGTTTATTGGTATTTGCAATTTGGTATGCTTTGCTATCGGCAGGAACTTCCCAGAAAATAACTCTGCCCATAGAGCGTTGACCACTGGTACGAAATAAACCGCGATCGCCAGCAATTGTGGGCTTTAGATAGTAATTAATTCCCCGATAGTTAATTTGGGGAGGCATTCCTATGCCAATAACTAAGAGCTTTCTGAGGGTAGGCTGCTGAAACAGGGTAGATAGGGATTGAGCCCAAGTATTAGCTAGTCCTGGTACGGTACTAAATCCATGAGCTTGGGCATCAGCTTCGGTTATAAAAATCAGGTTATAGCCTTCGAGTCGAATCAAAGCGGATTTTACTTTTGCCGATCTACGATATCGGGTAGTACGAACATCTACTGTCCAATTTTGAGCTGGATTAAGCCTAGGGACGATTGCTGCTAGTTTTTGGTTAAACTTACTTATACGTTCTACCGCTTGATCATCGGGCAGTTCTATATTTAATGCTTCGCGCCCAAATATCTGCCATGGTAATGCCATCGAGGGTTTTGGCAAAAAAATTTCACCTGTACACAGAATTAAAAATGAAAAACCAATGTTAGCGAAACGCATTATTCCTTGTTTAGATGTAAAGTCGGGACGAGTAGTCAAAGGCATAAACTTTGTTGATCTTAAAGATGCTGGTGATCCTGTGGAGTTGGCTCAGGTCTACAATCAAGCAGGTGCCGATGAGTTAGTATTTTTAGATATTACTGCTACCCATGAAGACCGCAGTACTATTTTAGACGTAGTTTATCGTACCGCAGAACAGGTATTCATTCCATTAACGGTCGGTGGGGGGATTAAAGATGTGGAGTCAATTCGATCGCTATTACGGGCGGGGGCAGATAAAATTAGCATCAACTCCTCAGCCGTAAAAGATCCTAGTTTAATTAATCGAGCTAGCGATCGCTTTGGTAATCAATGTATTGTGGTGGCGATCGATGCCCGCAGACGACATGATCCTTATGATTCTTTAAATGTGGGCTGGGATGTCTATGTGCGTGGTGGCAGGGAAAATACAGGCTTGGATGTTTTAACTTGGGCGCAAGAAGTTGTAAGCCGTGGGGCAGGGGAAATTTTATTGACGAGTATGGATGCAGATGGCACAAAAGCAGGGTATGACTTGGAGCTAACCCGTCAGGTTGCAGAGTTGGTAGAGGTTCCCGTAATTGCTTCAGGGGGAGCAGGCAATTGTGAGCATATTTATGATGCCGTAACTGAGGGTAAGGCTGAGGCGGCTCTGTTGGCTTCACTTTTGCATTTTGGAGAGTTATCGATCGCTGAAATTAAGGATTTTTTGAGCGATCGCCAGGTTTCAATTAGAAAATAGGCTCAGGTAAAGTCTTGTACTCCCTTCCTACTGTAAAAAGATAGTTAATTGAAATGGGGTTAAGATTATTTACGATCTGAAGCGAAGACGTTAACTTGCCCTTAATAACTGCATTCCAATCCTATGCTTAGATTAATTCTATGCTTAATAGATTTTAGTCATGGATGTTTTAGTAGTCCTAATTTTTTCGTTGGCATTTATTGCTGGTTGCGCTTCTAGTGTTTTTGCAGAAGTTACTGGTTATGGTTGGAGCGGAGCCGTAATCATGGTTGGGTTGGGAATTACTGGAGCGTTGTTCATCCCTTTCAAGCTCCTGTTGGTAAGACGATGGGTGTGGTTATTGGCGGGTTTCATTGGGGCTTTTGCTTCCTTTTATATTCAATTTCGAGTACCTCAGCCTGATGTCAATGATATTTCTAAGTTTGCGCCCGCTACTAAGGTCACGATTATAGGAGAAATATTAGATGCTCCAATGGTTTCTGGCAGTGGCAAGGGTAAATTTACGCTCCTAGCCAAGGAAATTAAATTGAGCACGGGTAAAACAGAACAGGTAGAAGGCAAGCTCTACACCACTGTATCTCTAACCCAAGCCACGGGTTTAAGACCTTCGCAAAAGATGGAAATCACGGGAAATCTTTACATACCAAAGGCTCCAGATAATCCTAGTGGATTTGACTTTAAGGCTTTTTTAAGGCGATCGGGAATTTTCGCTGGATTTAGCGGCAGAAGCTTAGAGCTAATTGGTGAACCACCGCAATTTGGGGATTGGTGGATACGTAGTCGGATGATTCGCGCCCATGTTTTAGGAGCAGGAATGCCTGAAGGAGCTTTACTCAGTTCTTTAGTTTTAGGCAATCGCACTGTAGATTTGCCCCCAGACCTAAAGCAAACATTTATTGAGGTGGGCTTAGCGGCGGCATTAGCGGCTTCAGGGTTTCAAGTTTCAATTATTTTAGGTACGGTTTTAGCAGTTAGTGGCAGTAGTTCCAATCAGGTTAAGTTTGGGGTGGGAACTTTATGTCTATTGGGATTTTTAATACTAACAGGAGTGAGTCCATCGGTTTTACGGGCAGTGGTAATGGGAATGGGTACTTTGGTGGGATTAGTGATGGATCGCCAAACTCGACCTGTAATTGGCTTGACCCTTGCCGCTGTGATTTTATTACTAATTCAGCCTTTATGGATTTGGGATTTAGGATTTCAGTTTAGCTTTTTAGCAACCTTGGGGTTAGTGGTCAGTGCTAATGCGATCGCCTCAAAATTAGAATGGCTACCTCCGATCCTCTCAAGCTTACTCTCGATCCCAATTGCTGCCTATGTCTGGACTTTACCATTGCAGCTTTATATGTTTGGCAAAATTAGTGCCTACAGTATTCTTGCCAATGTTTTAACCACACCTTTAGTCTCAATGGGGACGATCGTGGGCATTGTCAGTGGAGTTTTAGGTGTAATTTATGTACCTTTAGGGGCTGTAGTCAGTTGGCTAATGATGGCTCCTTTAGCTTTAATGATTGCCATTGCTAGTTGGATTCATTCTTTGCCGGGGGCTGTTACCAGTGCGGGGGCGATCGCTCTGTGGCAATTATTAGTAGGCTATGGCTTAATTTTGGCAATTTGGCTGGTTCCTAAAGTCAGAAAGCTATGGTTAGCAGCATCTTTATTGCTTGTGATGATTTTGTTTATTCCTAATGTGGTAGCAAGATCAACTTTATTTCAAGCTTTAATTTTGTCTAGCGATCGCACACCCATCATGCTGATTCAAGATCAAGGCAAAGTTACTTTGATTAATAGCGGAGATCAACAAGTTGTAAACTTTACGCTACTTACCCTATTACAAAAATCTGGAATAAACCAAATTGACTGGGCGATCGCTACTAGTTCCGATCCCGATCTATCGGAAGGTTGGAAATTAATTGCACCTAAACCGATTTCGATTAAAAATTTTGCTAGCTCCGTAGAAATGGTTAGTCTGACTGATACTTTAGCTAATGCTGGTGCAACTATTAATTCGCTAAAACTGAATGAATCAAAAGCGATCGCTTCTCAAACCCAAATTGAATTAATTCACCAAAATCCTAATCTGCTAAGAATTCAAACCGCTGATACCAGTTGGCTGTTAATGACTGAAGCTAACCCTACAGAACAAAAACTGTTACTCACTCTCCCAAACCTTAAGGCAACAATTTTATGGTGGACAGGGGAAGATTTAATTCCTGAACTATTACAGGCAGTTCAACCAAATATAGCGATCGCTTCTAATTCCAACCGTAATCCAGTTTCTACTCCTACTATCAATCAATTAAAGTCTATGAATATTAATTTCTACCAAACCAGTCTTGACGGCGCAATTCAATGGACAAAAGAGCAAATTGAACCTCTTAAAGATCGTGATGTTGACGAATCGCCAATTTAATCTTTAGAACCTTTTCTAAGTTTGTTTTGAATTTGCAATCAAACTGCTGTTATCAATACTGCAAATGTAAAGTTAACAGTGAAGTTGTGCGGTGGCGAAAACATCCATACCGTTCGTATCAATGGAATGTTCAACGGTTGACGCTACCTTTTATCAAAATAGCAACATCAGAATATTTGTTCACAAAGCTTGTGAGAAAATTACCTTTACAGTAATATAGGGTACCTAATTTTAGTTTCGCACCCGAAATTATGCCCAACCAATACCTATCTGTGAAAGAAAGCTCTGAAATCCTGAACTGTTCGGAGCAATATGTTCGGCAATTACTCCGATATGGTGAAATTAGCGGCGAGAGGATCAGCAGTCGATGGATTGTAGCATCAGAGTCAGTTCACGAGTACCGTTGCAAGGGAGATGATGCAACTCTAGGTATTCCTGATCATGGGCGACGCTCTTTCAGTAAGCCAGATCTCAAAGCCTTAAGCTTTTTTTCTGGCTGCATGGGTCTAGACTTAGGGCTAGAAAAGGAAGGAATCAAGGTACTGCTTGCCTGTGAAATCGATTCAGCCGCCCGAAAAACAATAGAGACGAATCGACCTGATATGGCACTGCTTGGGGATATTAGGGATTATTCAGCGACAGAAATTAGAGACAAAGCAGGATTGAGTTCGACCGATGAGATTGATGTAATCTTTGGCGGTCCACCATGCCAATCCTTTAGTAGTGCAGGAAAGCGGCAAGGATTCAATGATGATCGCGGCAATGTCTTTTTAACATTTATCGATTTAATCACAGAACTTAAACCCAGATTTGCAGTCATAGAGAACGTTCGAGGATTATTATCTGCTCCATTAAAGCATCGACCTCATGAAATAAGAGGAAAGAATTTCCTACCCTTATCTCAAGATGAACAAAGAGGGGGAGCATTGCTTTTTATCACCCGAAAGCTTAAACAGGCAGGGTATAGCATTTCCTTTAACTTATATAATTCTGCTAATTTTGGATCGCCCCAGCAAAGAGAAAGAGTTGTGATTGCTTGTAGTCGTGACGGAGAGAAGCTTCCCTATCTCACACCAACTCATGCACAGAAAGGCTTATACGGACTGACCCCATGGAAAACATTACGAGAAGCTCTAGAGTATCTTCCCAAAGATGGACATCATTTTGTCAAGTTTCCTGAGAAACGGCTCAAATATTATCGGCTTCTGAAGTCTGGACAATACTGGAGAGATTTACCAGAAGAGTTGCACCAAGAAGCACTAGGGGCTTCCTATCATGCGGGAGGAGGAAAAACTGGTTTTTATCGGAGGCTAGATTGGGATAGACCTGCTCCAACTTTAGTAACTCATCCAGCAATGCCTGCAACCGATCTAGCGCATCCAGAAGAAGATAGACCACTCAGTATTGAAGAATACAAGCGCATTCAAGAATTTCCTGATGATTGGATTATTGCGGGCAGCTTACTAGATCAATATCGGCAAGTGGGAAATGCAGTACCCTGCTCTTTGGGGAGAGCGATCGCTAGGATGTTATTGACTCATCTGAAAGGCGAAACACCAATCATTTATCCAGACTTTCCCTATTCACGCTATCACAATACTGACGATATAAGTTGGACAGTTGAAACGTTAGTTGATCTCGAAAAGCTAGCGGGAGAACAACTTTCTTTGAATTTAGTCTGACGGTTCAGACAAAAATTGCCAAGGATTTTTTATTTCTACCGCTAAAGCTTCTGGATTGCTAGTCAAAACCCGTTGAACAAATACAACAAAATTCTCTTCCGAGAAACGATCTGTGTCGTATTTCTCATTAAAGTATGACCATCGATATAATCCTGTCCTGGCATCAACTCTGAACCATTTTTCAATCGGTTGGTTGATCCTCACTCTAGAAGACGAACTATTTTCTGAATTACTGCGGTTCTTCACTTGCAATAAAGACCCATCTACGTTGCAAAAATCGACATGACGAATGGACTCACCCCAACAACAATACCAACCATATTCGACTAACTGTTCAGCTAGAAATTCTTCAAGAAGTAAGCCTTGAATATTTTCTGCGGACATTGATAGTCTGTGAGCATATTTGATCCGCTCAAGATGCTCTTCTGTTAGCCCCGTCAATCTGGCATTGATGATTGTAGTAACAACTGGATCAGCAACTGTTCCAAGAGGCTGCGAGATTCGCCTTGAAATTCTGTTCTCGTAACTATCACAGTACCTTCTCAGCCAAGACTGGGCTAAAACTTCTGGTGTGTTGCTTTTCAGCGTTGGAGAAAGTCCCGGATTCCTGTAACAGGCTGTTAAAATCGTGTGGTGCGCTTCCAAGAATGGCTGGGCTTGTTGGGAAAAAATATTTTGAAAGATTTGTAAAAAGCTCTCTTCAGAACTGGAAGTATTGATGATGTTATCAAAGGTAACGGGCATGGAAATCTTTCCTCTCTGAGCATGAAAAATTAATCACAAATACCTAGATTGTATGTCAGAACGCTTGTTCTACAATCTATCCAGTTACACCCAGTTATGAGGTATTGCTCCTAATTATCTTGATGGTACTTATGATTAATGACTTAGAAAGAAACTATTAATCTGAGATTCTGGAGATTGCATTGAAAATAGTAGTAAATTAAAGTCTAAATTAAGTACCTGTAACTAAAATGCTAGACCTACTCAAAATTGCGGGACAAATGCAGGGTATGTCAGAGCAACTGCAAAAAGAGGCAAAGCAACTAGCTCTAAAATTAAACCAAGCTGAGAATTTATTTAATCAGGCGATCGCTAATGAAGCAGAGTTAAAAAGCCAATATCAGCAATGGCGGGACAAATTAGCCTTTAGTTGTGCAGAACCCGTGACTGAGTTAAGTCAATGGTCTAGCTATATACCCATAACGGACTTACATTCAGTCATTGCCACTGATGGTTCGCAAATATCTCCTAGCCGCCATGAAGTTGCCTATTGCTATTTAATTAATGTGGGCAGAGTGGCAATCCATTACGGCGATGGGACTTTCCCAGTTTTAGATAATGTCCCCAATGTCTATTACAAATCCGAAGATCTATATAAATCTCGCCAGTGGGGAATTCAAACCGAAGAGTGGATGAGTTTAAGAAGGAATGTGGATGAAGCGATCGCCCTTGGTGATTTTGCCTGTAAGCATCAAAAGGAACGACCCATTTTAGCTTTGTCCGATGGTTCTTTAATTCATTGGAACTTAGAAATGTTACCTGCGGCAGCACGTCAGCAGATTTTGCCTGATATTCTAGCTTCTTGGGATCAGCTTCGGCTTTCTAATATTCCTGTGGCAGGGTATATCAGTTCTCCACGGGCGGGGGAATCTATCAATTTTTTACGTCTTCAAGCTTGCCCATTTTCAGAACCTGACTGTAGTAGTCACTGCGGGGATCAGCTTTTGGACTCCGTACCTTGTAGTAGAACTCAGCCCCTTAGAGATGGAGCCTTATGGCAGAGATTATTAAAATTTGGGGAATGTAGTCCTCTGTGGCGCAGTCATGCCAAAATTTTGCAGGAATATGGAGAGCATACTATTTATTTCTGTTATCTCCATGTTGGTTCTGAAGTGGCAAGGATAGAAATGCCTGAGTGGACAGCTTTGGATGAGAAGTTGCGATCGCAATGTTTGCAAATTATTCTAGCCCAAGTCCAAAAGGGTTATGGCTATCCTGTAGTTTTAGCAGAGGCGCATAATCAAGCGGTAGTTACAGGGGGCGATCGCTATCGGTTTTTTGCCATGCTAGAACAGCAAATGATTCGGGCGGGTTTACGAAATGTCGGTACATCCCATAAAGAAGCTCGTAAACGAGGGAGCATTGCTTAACTTATGTTTTAGTTAAGCTGATTTTTTGGTTCTTACTGAGTTTTTATCGTTTTTTTGAAGCTTCGATTATGGCGGTGGTTTATTCATTTTATGGTCACACTCCCTCATCAAGCCCATAAAAATTATGGCACTAGCGGTAACATATTTTAAGACTTTATTATTTGTGGTTTTCTAAATAGTGGCTTTTTAACTAATTTTTGCACCACATATAAAGGCAATCCAATCATTTTGCACTTTCCCACAATTCTCCAGTACGTTAGACTAATGAAGCAATCAAAAAATCATTCAAAGCTTAATAAGGTTGATAGGCTAGTAACAGCAGGGTTTGGACTATTTTTTATTGGGATAGCAATCCTAACCATTTTTACATCGGGCAGCACTTCCCTAGTTGGTAAATGTGTGGTTGTATTTTTGACTGGGGGATTGGGTGCTGAAGCTCTATTTAGTGCAGTTCGTAATCGTAGATCCTTGCTTTCTCGCATTGGTCCTTTGCCATAACTTCTGAAAATAAGTAGTTAGACAAAATTAATTACATAGTTTTGTCCAAATTCTCTAAGAACTTTTTCCACATAATCCACCAAATTTTGCCAGCATTTGTAAGCACTGATAGGAATCCATTCATACTTGATAAATCGCCATAGAATTTCAATCAAATTTAACTGAGGAGAATAACTGGGTAGGTAAAAGATCTCGATCTGACGTTGCTTCCATTCTAATAACTGGTCTTGCATAATGTCACTGGTATGAATTGGGGCTCGATCAACAACAATTACAGTTCGTTTATCGACACTGGGAAAGAAATTATCAATGCAAGCAATAATCACATCACTGGTTATAGTCTGTAGGGATACATAACTCTGCAGTTGATGGTGTCGATTCATCACTCCCCAAACGTTAAGACGACGACTATGTTTACTTGGTATGCCTACCGTCTCACCAACGGGTTGCCATCCATACGGCACAGAGGGAATCAAACTAAATCCTGATTCATCTAAGCGTTTTAATTCTTCGAGTTGAGCTTGTTTGTCTATATATTCTGCCGCATTTGGCTGTCCTCCCACCACTAGACGCAACCTATGCCAACTCATATTCAGGGATTTTAGTACTCATTTAATTGTTCTGGTACTAACACTAATATCCCACTGTTCCTGAATTTTGCTGCTAACTTGTTTGAGTTGTTGGCGATGGTTCTCTGTCCAAACTTTGATTTGCTCTTGTTGCTCTGGCGTGAAGGTTAGTTTTCTTCCTTGCCCTTTTTGATTATATAGTTCAATCAGTCCTCTAGTTTCCCAAGCGTTAAGCCAGTTATAAATTGTTTTCCGACTTACTTGGAATATATCTTGTAGATGCGTAATGGTATACCCTTCTTGATATAACAGCAAACAATGAGCTCTCTGTCTTACTTGATGATGAATACTTTGACGATAAATTCTTTGCAGCATTCTCTTTCTTTCTTCATGTATCTTTCGGATTAAATTCATTC
>Ga0209181_10011946_pt1 | contig 11051 bp, 5 predicted proteins | sample MAT05_FD_187208 | JGI IMG/M metagenome (GOLD analysis project Ga0209181, IMG submission 187208) | Freshwater microbial communities from Lake Fryxell liftoff mats and glacier meltwater in Antarctica - MAT-05 (SPAdes) (version 2) | ecosystem: Environmental > Aquatic > Freshwater > Ice > Liftoff...
GGAGCCGATGTTGGAACAGCTCTTACTCTGTCGCCTACTGGTGGCTACGCGATAGCTGGCTATACGCAGTCTACCGATGCGGATGTGAGCGGTAATCATGGCGGCACTGATGGTTGGGTAGCCAGCCTGAGCGAACCCGCCGGAGCGTTACAACTCTCAACGCCCCTGTATAACTGCGAAACGGGTCAACTGACGTTTAGAGCCAGCGGAGGCAATGGCTCGCCCATTGAGTTTCAGGCACCCGGCGTTACGTCCTGGACGACCAACCCTGTTGCTACTATCGAACTGGGGGTTCGGCTCGACCCCAACAGTCAGTGGATCACGCTGATGGCTCGTCAGAACGGGCAGATTGCTACGCTCTCCTTCAACTTCAGGGTGTACTGTAGCGGGGCCATGAGTCCTTTCCAGCTATGGGAACCTCGGTACAACTGTGCCACAGGGCAGCTTATCTTTCAGCCCCAGGGCGGTAATGGCTCGATTATTGAGTTCCAGGCTATCGGCGTTACACCCTGGACGCCCAACCCCATCCAAACCGTTGAATTAGGCGTCCGGCTCGACCCTAACAGTAAACCGCTGACCTTACTGGCCCGGCAAAATGGGGTTGTGGTTCATCGAGACTTTGACCTCCACGCGTACTGTAATTTCCCCCTGCGGCAGGCCACTGAGTCTGTTCAGGATTTGCAGGTGCGAGTACTGGGAAACCCGGTGGTGGGTCGCCAGCTTGAGATGGAGATTTCTGCCAGTGCGGGCCAGACGCTACGGTTACAACTCACCGATCTGCGGGGGCAGGTTATCAGTGAAAAACAGATTGAGCAGGCTACAGGTCTGGAGCGACATACCTTTTCGCTTCCTGCCGGACTCGGCGGTATGTTGCTGTTTCGGGTTAATACGCCCACTCAGCAAAAAGTGGCAAAAGTGCTGCTTACGCCCTGATTCAGGTGATGCGAGTCATGGCCTGATCAAAATCAGGCGTACATACTATTATTGTCAACAGCCCAGAGAAAAGCCTCCAATACCTTTAGGTTCGATTTTAGCCTTAAAACGCCCGTTATCAACGGGCGTTTTAACCATTCCGTTTCTGGCTGTACCAATAACTATCAAACAATCAATGAGTAACTCCGTTCATAGTTTTCACATTCCGGTTATGGGCCTGGCCTATACCATCGACTCTCCACTCAAAGTAGCGCGTTTTGGCATTAGTTCGGTTGTGTCCATTGTCGAAGACCGCTTGATTGAAACCATGCGTCGGTATTATTATCAGCAGGCAAACGAACCCTACATTCCCATTACATCGGATGAGGAAAACTACCGGGCCCGGCGGATAACGGATTACCTCGATCTGGTAAACCGAACCGTGCAGACCCAAATCAACACGCTGAAGAATGCCACTTTTGAAGCTGGTTCTGAGCTCGTTAGTTACTTTAACATGCTCCCCGACGGCAGTGCCCTGAAAAGCCTGTATCGGAAAATGATTCAGACGACCGACGAAACAGAGAAAACCCGGTTAGAACACGCGCTGAAAAGCCAAATTCAGCCCGGAAGCATTGACGTCAACATCATGACCAAAGTTGACAAAAATAATCTTGACAAAGACGGGCTCATTCGGGAGCGTGGTTCAGATGCCATAACGGCTTTGCAAGGCTACGCCAACAGTTCGTTGTCTAACTCGTCCATTATTTTCTCGGCCGGCCTAAACCCGCGCCTGTTCAATTACTTGGAAAACTGCCCCGAATTCGACGCTACCGGTCCTGGGGAATTCGCGAAGAAAATCGTGATTAAGGTGAGCGATTACCGATCGGCGCTGATCCAGGGCAAATACCTGGCAAAAAAAGGCATCTGGGTTAGTGAATTCAGGGTTGAATCGGGCCTCAATTGCGGTGGGCACGCCTTTGCCACCGACGGGTGTCTGATGGGGCCGATTCTGGAGGAGTTCAAGGCCAAAAAAGTCGAATTGGTCGATTCGCTTTTCTCGTTGTATGCCAGCGCTTTACGCCAGAAAGGCAAACCCGTTTTTGAGCAGCCTCACCCCATCAAGTTAACCGTTCAGGGCGGTATTGGCACACACGACGAAGACCAGTTTCTGCACCAGTATTATGGGGCAGAAAGCACAGGTTGGGGAACGCCTTTTTTGCTGGTTCCCGAAGCCACCACAGTAGATGACCATACGCTGGCAAAGCTCCAGAAAGCAGGCCCGAACGAGATTGTTCTGAGTAAAGCATCGCCCCTGGGTGTCCGGTTTTATTACCTGAAAGGCACCAGCGCAGAAGTGGAAAAACTAAACCGGATCGAACGGGGTCGACCCGGTAGTCCCTGCACCGAAAAACACCTGGTTACCAACACCGAATTCACGAAAGAACCGATCTGTACGGCTTCTCAGCAATACCAGAAGCTAAAATTGGAACAGCTCCAGTTGCTCAACCTCCCCGCTGACGAATACGGCAAACAGGCCGCTGAGTTACAGGAAAAAGAGTGTTTATGCATTGGTTTGAGCAATGCCGTTTCGCATGTTTACGGCGTTCCATTTCTTAAAAAACTACATGCCGTAACGATCTGCCCGGGCCCCAATATTGCCTACTTCTCCAAAGTGGCTTCCTTGCAGGAAATGACCGACCACATCTACGGCCGAGGCAATCTGCTGACCAATCGGGAGCGCCCGCACATGTTCCTGAACGAATTGACCCAATACCTGAATTACCTCGAAGAGCAACTGGCCGACGCTGACCTTACGGATTCAAAACGACTCAATTATTTCAGGAATTTCAGCCAAAATCTTGATGATAGCATTGTTTATTATCAGCAATTGACGCCCAGTCTATGTCATACTCCCGACGCTACCCAGGCGTTTGCTACGGGGCTAGCCCAGGCGCAGGAACGCTTACTGACCCTCACGCAGGAACTGCTGACTACCTGACAAGCACTAAATTAGCTCCTTGCACACGCGCTTAAGCAGGGCTTTGGTGGCCCGAATTCCCCCGGAAAGAAACCAACAACTGGGCTTGCCTTGCGGTAAGAGCCCCCCCGCCTTAGGGTTTACCCTCAATTTCGGGTGGAAAGGGGTTACGGTATAAATTTGCCCCGCCCACAATCCCAATTTTGCCAGTAAATGGTCAGTTTTCTGCTTAATGTTCGGCACTCTCAACCCGGCAAACGGTGTACTAAAGCATGAGTATGTGGGTAGTTGTGGTGGCTTTCATCGGTAGCATGACAACGTCCAGAAATGTAGCGTTAAAGCCCCTACCATTGTGTATGTAGATGCTTTGGCTTGTATTAAATAGGTTACAAACCTGCCTGATACCCGTTGTTTTTATCACTGTGAATACTCGAATGAAACGTAGAGAATTTGTAACTGCCTCACTGGCAGCATCCTCAGCGCTGACAAGTGGTCAGACACAAGGCACCTCCGCACCTACTGCGCAAAAGCAGGTATATGAGTTCCGGGTGTATGAGTTCCGATTCGGTCTATCGCAGGCTGGCCTGACGAGTTACCTAAAAGATGGGCTGATGCCAGCTATGAACCGGCTTGGCGTCAAAAACATCGGGGTGTTTAGTGAAATGGGCAAAACCGAACCCGCCAAAACATACGTACTAATACCACACGCTTCCTGGGAGGCCTACGGTACTTCGGCCAGCAAGTTAGCCGCTGATACTGCTTATGCACAGGTACGCGCCCAATACGATGCCCTCACCCCCGACAAAGCCCCTTATGCCCGGTATACCACTACGATTCTGAATGCCTTCGACGGTCTGCCTTCGCTGGTAGTACCCAAAGCCGAGCCCCGGATTTTTGAACTACGAACCTACGAAGGTTACTCAGAAGATGCCGTTCGGCGGAAAGTGAAGATGTTCAATGTGGACGAAATTGCCATTTTCAACACCACGAAGCTGTATCCGGTGTTTTTTGGGGAAGTGGTAGCCGGTGGAAATATGCCCTGCCTGACCTACATGCTTACCTTCAAAGACATGGCCGAGCGCGATGCCAACTGGAAACAGTTTAGCGCCAACCCTGACTGGAAGCGCGTGTCGGGAGCGGCCGAATACGCCAATACTGTGTCGCAGATTCACCGCGTTTTTCTGGAGCCGACTGCTTACTCACAAGTATAAAGTAGCCCGGATTTTCTACTGGATGGTATCGACGCGCCGGTTCCGGGTTTGTTGTCGGGAGGCACCAATGCCAATGCCGCTCGTCACGATAAATGCGCGGGATATACTACCACCGTTGCCGATGAGGTCTTTATCAACAGCGACTCCTCGTATGCCTCCAACGAAATCGCCATCAACTGGAACGCTCCGCTGGTGTATCTGGCCACCGCACTCGAAGCCTTACAAAGCAAATTGAACCGTAATACCCCAAAATAAAGTACCCGGCGAGGTTAACTTTCTAAATCACTCATGACAACCCGTTTCATCATTTTTGTTCTGTTACTGGCCAACGTAGCTGCTTTTGGTCAGGTACGAATGGCCCGGCTTTTTTCAGACCATGTCGTATTGCAGCGCCAGCAGCCAATTCCGGTTTGGGGTTGGGCAAAGCCGGGCGAAACAGTTAAAACAACGCTAGCCGGACAAACCCAGCAAGCCAAAGCGGATGCCAACGGCAAATGGATGGTGCGATTTACTTCCCTCGAAGCGGGTGGCCCACACACGCTGGCCGTTAGTGCAAAATCGGGCAACGCCAGCGCGACCGATGTGTTAATTGGCGAAGTATGGCTTTGTTCTGGTCAATCGAATATGGAGTGGTCAGTAAAACAGTCGGATAACTTTGCGGCTGAGAAAAAGAACGCCAACTTCCCACAAATCCGCCATTTCCGGGTCGATCACGAGTTGGCCCTGACTCCCCAAACCGAGCTAAAGTCGGGCGACTGGAAATTATGTTCGCCCGAAACAGTAGGTGATTTTACTGCCGTCGGTTTTTTCTTCGCTCGCGAGTTAGCTCAAAAGCTGAACATACCGATTGGGCTGATGCATTCGTCCTGGGGCGGATCGCAGGTGGAGGGCTGGATCAGTAAAGAAGGTATGATGAGCAACCAGGAACTACGGCCCACGGTGCAAAACCTACCTACAACCTGGCAGGCAGCGGACAGCCTCATCGACGTGAAGCTCCGAAAGCAGTTGCAGGTTTCGGCTAATCTGACCGCAGCCGATGAACAGAAATACCTCGATTCCAGCTACGATTTTGCAGGCTGGCGCAAAAACGACCCAATGGGTCAGTGGGAATGGAAAGATATGCGGGGCTTCACAGGGCAGGGATATATGACCCGCACAGTGGCTATTCTGGAGGAGATGGTAGGCACACCAACGACGCTGGGCCTGGCCGAAAACGACAGCCCCAACAAGATTTACATCAACGGAAAGCTAGTTTCAGAAGGAGCCTTGCAGGGAATACGGAAAATTACCATTCCAGCCAATACCTGGAAAATCGGTCAAAATCGGATTGTGGTAAAAATGGGCGGCATGGTAAACCCGAACTGGTACGGTCTGGGACTTAAAGGATCGGGCAGTGATTTATACGTAGCCGATAATCTGCAACGCATTAGCCTGGCCGGTGGCGATTGGCGGCTCATGCCCGCTTTTGCTGAAAAGCACGAATACAAGCGGTTTATGAACAACGTGGCAGTGAGCATCTACAACGCCATGATTGCCCCACTGGAGCCGATGGCCATGCGGGGTGTGTTGTGGTATCAGGGCGAAACTAACGCCGGGCGGGCCTACCAGTACCGGCAGTCGTTTCCGCTGTTGATTACCGACTGGCGGCAGAAATTTGGGCAGAACATGTCTTTCTACTTCGTGCAGCTTGCCAACTACGGCAGTAACCAAAGCAGCAATCAGGGCAGCGGCTGGGCCGAACTTCGCGAGGCCCAAACCATGACCCTCAGCTTGCCCAAAACCGGCATGGCCGTAATCACCGACATTGGTGACCCCAAAGATATTCACCCAACCAATAAGCAGGATGTTGGCCACCGACTGGCACTAAATGCGCTGAAACTTGATTACGGGCAAACCGTCAACTACAGTTCGCCCACATGCGAAGGCATGAAAATCGAAGGCGACAAGGCCGTTGTTATGTTCAAACACGTTGCCGATGGGCTGGTTGTGAAAGACAAGTATGGCTACCTGAAAGGGTTTGAAATGGCGGGCGACGACAAAGTATTTTATTACGCACAGGCCGAAATCAAGGGTAATACGGTTGTGGTGTCGCACCCCAAAGTACCGAAGCCCGTTGCTGTCCGATACGCCTGGGCCGACTCACCGGACGAAGCCAACCTGTTCAGTTCGGATGGCTTACCCGCCAACTCGTTCCGCACCGATACCTGGACTGGCGTAACGGCAAAAGCAAAATTCGAGTAGAGACGCTATATTTTGCGTCTCACCGATGCAGACATAACCCGTCTGGGGATGCTCTGCCAATCAACCTGATTGTTTATTTCATTTATTTTTTGTCATGGCTACTCCTCAAAATCCCTTTCGCTCTCTGCTGACTTCGGCGTTTAGTGCGCTGCTGCTTCTGGTGCTGATGAGCTGGATCAACCGCAAGTCGGATAAGGTGTTGATTTTCTCGAAAAACGTCGATAATCAGCAGTCGGCGGCTGCTGCTGCCAGCGCGTTGATGTCCATAGCCGCAAAAGCCGGTATCGACGTCGATACAACTACCAACGGCAATCATCTCGCTGAAGATTCGCTTAAAAACTACCGGGCAGTGATGCTGCTGAACACCTCGCAGGACGTACTGGAGTCAAGCCAGCAAACCGATGTAGAGCGGTTCGTACAGGCGGGGGGTGGTCTGGGGCTAATCAACACGGCGGGCTTCACCAAATACCAATGGGCCTGGTATCAGGATCTACTGGCCACCAACCAGATTCAGCCGACGCAGGCACCAGGGTCGGTTAGCAAGGCGTTCGACGGTGGCCGGGTGTTTTATATGACAACAGGGACCACGGCCCTGGCCGACGACAACCCCTCGAAGTCGCTGGTGGAGGGGCTCAAGTACATGATGGAAGGAGCCACCCTGAACTACCGCCAAGCCCACACCGCCCGCTTACCCGAAGAAAATCGTTTCACCTCGACTATTCTGGAGTCGTTTATGGATGAGCCCATTGAGATGGAAGTGCTGTCGGACGGTCGGGTGCTGTTTGTGGAGCGCAAGGGCATTATCAAACTCTACGACCCCGTTGCCAAAGCGACCAAAGCCATCAACAAGCTGCCGGTACACCTTACGGGCAACTACGAAGACGGACTACTGGGCATGGAACTGGACCCGAAATTCGACCAGAACCACTACGTTTATCTCTACTATTCACCCGTTGGGACAAAGTCGGTGCAAAACCTCTCCCGGTTTGTGTTTACGGGCGACAGCCTGCAAATGAGTTCTGAAAAGATTGTGATGCAGGTGCCTGTTCAGCGCGAAACCTGTTGTCACTCGGCGGGTAACGTGTACTTTGGACCCGATGGCCTTCTATACCTGTCGACGGGTGACAACACCAGTTCGAAAGAGTCGGATGGGTTCTCTCCGCTCGACGAACGCCAGGGCCGGTCACCGTTCGATTCGCAAAAATCGTCGGGCAATATGAATGATTTGCGGGGTAAAATCCTTCGTATTCGGGTAGAGCCCGACGGGTCATACACCATCCCCGACGGCAACCTGTTTGCCAGAGACGGTTCGCAGGGCAAGCCCGAAATTTACGTGATGGGAGCCCGCAACCCGTACCGCATCTGGGTCGATAAGCGCGGATTCCTGTACTGGGGCGACGTTGGACCCGACGGAGGCACGGCCAACGAGCGCGGCCCGAAGAGTCAGGACGAGTGGAATCAGGCTCGTAAGCCCGGTAATTATGGCTGGCCTTACTTCGTTGGCGACAACAAAGCCTACGCTAAATTCGATTTTGCTACCAACAAAACTGGCGTTCGCTACAACCCCGATCAGCCCGTAAACGAGTCGCCCAACAACACCGGCGGTAAAGCATTGCCCCCGGCCCAGAAAGCCATGATCTGGTACCCGTACGACAAGTCGGTGGAGTTTCCAATGCTGGGAACCGGCTCGCGGTCGGCCATGGCGGGACCATTTTTCTACGCCAATGACTACAAAGCATCGGGAGTGAAATTTCCGGGGTATTACAACAACAAGCAGTTCATTTACGAATGGGCGCGCAACTGGATCAAGGTGCTGACCTATGCCGACAACGGTGATCTGCGCCAAATTGAATCATTTTTGCCCACGTCGTTCATCTCCAAACCAATCGACATGAAATTCGGTAAAGATGGAGCCATGTACGTGCTTGCCTACGGGATGAACTACTTTGCCCGCAACCCCGATTCGCAGTTGATCCGCATCGAATACACCGAAGGAAACCGTCGCCCGATTGCGAAAGTCAGTGCGTCAAAAACAGTAGGGGCGGCTCCGCTCACGGCAACCCTGTCGGCCAAAGAATCCTTCGATTATGACCGGGGCGACAAAATAACCTACCTCTGGGAATCGGGCAATGGTCAGAATTCAACGGCAGTAGCTCCTACGTTCACGTACGACAAGCCCGGCGTGTATCATCCAAAATTAACCGTAACGGATGCCGAAGGACAGAAAGCCACAACCGAACTGACGGTCAAAGTAGGTAACGAAATGCCGGAGATCGACGTAGCGATCAAAGGAAATCGCAGTTTCTATTTCGACAAAACGCCCCTCGTGTACACCATATCGGTGAAGGACAAGGAAGACGGAACCCTGAACAAAGGCATTCTTCCCCAGCAGGTTAAGTTCGCCGTCGACTACCTCGCCGAAGGGAAAGACCTCGCTTTGCTGACCTCCAACAGCCAAAACAATACCGACGGGGCAATCAAAAATTTGCAGGGCAAAGAACTCCTGAACAAAAGCGATTGCAAAGCCTGCCACTCCATGAACGCCAAATCAATTGGGCCAACGCTGATGGAAGTCTCCAAACGCTACCAGCCAGCGGGAGAATCGGCGGTGGATATGCTGGCGAAGAAAATCATTACGGGCGGCAATGGCAGCTGGGGCCAAAATATGATGTCGGCGCACCCGCAACATACTGAGCAGGAAGCGGGCGAAATGGTTCGTTATATTCTGTCGTTGACGGCAGAAGCCCCCAAAAGCCTGCCCTTGCAGGGAACGTACGCATTGACCCAACACACGAGCGGCAGCGAAACGGGTAGCTACGTTATCTCGGCCAGCTACACCGACAAAGGCAACCCCGTTACCGGCCCGCTCACGGGTCGCAAACTGCTAATTCTGCATAATCCGCGCGTTCAGGCCGAAACCTACGAACTCGGTACGGGCGTCGACCGCAAGCACCAGGACGGCAGCAATCAGAGTTGGGTGGGCGACATCAAAGACGGGTCGTTCATTGCTTTCAAAAGCCTCGACCTGACCGGTATCACTGAATTAGCGTTCAATGCCGCTGCGGTTGCAGGTCGGGGTGGACGAATTGAAATACGCACGCAGTCGCCCACGGGTACGCTGCTAGGCGCAGCGGAGGTGAAACCCATACCTGCGCCGGCAGGGGGTAGCAGAGGCCCAAACTGGCAAACGGTTTCGGCTTCCATCTCCCCCACCGATAGCGTGAACGACCTGTATTTTGTATTCCGAAATGATGCAGTCAAAGACAAAAACATGTTGCTCATCGACTGGATACAGGTCAAAAAAGAAACCTCAGCACCAGCCTCTGGAAAATGATCTAACATTAAATGATGGAACGAGGATAACACGGATTATGAAGTTCCATCAATCAATTCGTTGTGTTCAACAAAATATTCTTTTCACAAGTCAGTTTCATCATCAGCCTGATGGCAACCACTTTCAGTTATGCGGCACCCAAGCCCAAACTGATCGACCAACAAGCGACAGAGGAAACCAAAGCACTGTACCATAACCTGAGTAAGAGAATCAATAGCCGCTTTTTCCTTTCACTTTTTACCCGTTACTGCTTTTATTTTACTGACTTCGTCTTCGCTGAATGGAGTCCCGTCTTTTCTGAAAATATCATGGAACCACAGTTCAGGTTCTTTGCCGGTAGTGATTGGGGTGTCCCAGGCGAAGATGGTATTGGTTTTGCCCGACACAAACCCCCAGTTGATAGCACCAATGTTTTCCTGTTTCAACAGGGGTAAAGTGGTCTGGAACAGGCTCCCGTTTCGGCGGGCCATGTATTCGGTACAGATCAATGGGCGGTTTTGGGTACGCAATTCACTGATTCGCTTCTTATGATTGTCGATGTAGGCGTAATTGTGATAGGTAACCACGTCGGAGTTTGCCAGTTGAAACGCATTCAGCTCATTGAATTTTTCGTTCCAGTTCCACAATCCTACGCTGACAGGCTGCGACGGATTCACGGCGCGTGCCCAGGTGAACACGTTTTTCAGCAGTGGCAGGCTTTTGCTGAGGTAGCCACTATTACCCGGCTCATTGTAGAGATCCCATAGCAAAATACGATCATCATTTTTGAAGGTTGTCATCACATCCTTCACATAAGCTTCCAGCACAACGAGGCTATCGGGGTGATTCAAAATCATGGTGCCGGGATCGCGAACCCAGCCGCTATTGTGAACCCCTGGTTTTGGATCTGGCTGCTTACCAGGGCGGTATTCGTCATTCCAGCAATCATCGAAAAAGACCAATACCGTTTTGATACCGTGTTTAGTCGAAATTTGGAGGTACTGGTCCAGTCGATTTTTGAAACCAGCTTTGTCTGATGTCCAGGCAATATGGTGCAGATAAACGCGCATAACGTTTAGTCCCAGTCCCTCTGCCCAACCCAATTCACGATCAATGGTTTGGGGATCAAACGTAGCGGCCTGAAACATTTCCAGCTGGTTGATGGCCGTGCTGGGCTGGAAGTTACTGCCCCGGACCCAACCTTGTTTCTGATACCATTGATTGGCTTTTTCGGTAGTCCATTTGTTTTGTGCCTGCAAGCCTGTTGCCGACAGCAACAGGTAAATAGATACGATCAGTGCATGTCTCATAAAAACTATTTCGATTTAACAAGGCGCTATTTACCTAATAACCCGGATTTAGAATACAAAGCTTGTTCGCGTCAATTTCGACTTGC
>Ga0209181_10011948_pt1 | contig 11050 bp, 9 predicted proteins | sample MAT05_FD_187208 | JGI IMG/M metagenome (GOLD analysis project Ga0209181, IMG submission 187208) | Freshwater microbial communities from Lake Fryxell liftoff mats and glacier meltwater in Antarctica - MAT-05 (SPAdes) (version 2) | ecosystem: Environmental > Aquatic > Freshwater > Ice > Liftoff...
CTTAGACACCGTACTCGGATTGCTGGTGCATGAAGCGATTGATATCGCACGCGGCACGAAACTGTCGCTCGAAATGAGGGGCACTTGCAATACCATAACTATGTTGGATACCGTCGTGTCGATGCGGGGGCGAACCGACCAGCAAGCCGCAGTTGGCACCTTGGTGGAGCATGTCCATACCGAGTTATTGTCCAGCTTAAAGGCCGACATTATTCGTCGCGAGAACTGCGATGCCACGAGTCCCGTGCATTCCGCTACGTCGCTTGAGGGGCTGTTGTCAACGCGGCCCGCCTTGTTGCGAGACGGGACTTATCATTTGGACACAACGCATCTGGCGTCGACCGTGCGATTTGCCAGAATTCTCGACAACGTCAATCACTTGCGGTTGGCCGTCGATCTGGCTCAGTATGGTCGGCAGCTTCATTCGCAATATCAATATCCGAGCGAGGAACCGTTTGCGGACCTTTACCCGATGTCGCTCGGTATGTTTCGGGCGCTGCTCGGCGAGCATGTCGAAGCCGCACTGAAGATGTTCCTTCAAAAAGCCGAGTCATTGGATCCACAAGAACATGGAACGGTAGCAATTGAGACGTATGCCGATTTGTTAACCCGTGTGGGCAAGCCCGCTGAGGCGATGCATTTTCTAATCAAAAAGATGCCCCGGGGAATGCGGCCTTTCGGTATTGCGCCCTCACTGCTCGAATTGGCTGTGGCGTCGAACGATTTCCAACCGATGCTCAATCTTGCAAGAGAGCGTGGAGATCTTGTCGGTTATGCTGCGGCGCTCTTGCAGTCTGTGACTGTTTCAAATAACTCGCTTCGAGCAGCCGATCAAGCTGGTTAATTATGGCGATAAACATTTTGTTGGTCGAAGACGATCCGAGTTTAGCCAATGCGATTTTAGAGGGATTGTCTGATCAGAGCATCGATTCACGATTGTTTCGACAGTTGCCAATGCGATCCAAGCGATCCGGGATAGCCGACCAGATGCTGTCATTCTCGATTTGATGCTGTCCGGTGAAAGCGGATTGGATGTTCTCAAAGCGGTCAGAGCTCAGCGCGATCCGACTCCCGTTTTGATTTTAACGGCACTCGGTTCGCTTGAGCATCGCGTAGCGGGCTTGAACGCTGGTGCTGACGACTACCTCGTCAAGCCATTCGAAATGTTGGAGTTGATAGCAAGGCTGACCGCGATCACACGGCGAAATAACCGGATTGAGGGAAGCACGCTTACGTTTGGACCGCTTCTTTTGGATTTAACAACGCGCCGGGTCTTTCGTGATGGCAAGGAGCTAAAGTTGTCTCCGACCGAAACCACTCTGATCGAGCTCTTTATTCGTCACGAAAACCAGGTGCTGACACGCAAAATGCTTTGTCATCAACTTTGGGAAACGACATGGGAGGGGGAGACCAACGTCATCGAAGTGCACATCAATCGATTGCGGAGCAAGCTCGATCGTGGCTTTGAACAGACTTTGATTCACACGATTCGAGGTCGAGGGTATATGCTGTCTGAGTCGGAACCAAAGAGCAAAATGGAAGCGACAGATCCGCTGGATTCAGCACAAAAAACGTCGTGTGAGCAAACGGAAGATTGAGCGTGGACCAACTCCAATCGACAACCGGTAACTTGCTCGGTCAATCGCGGATGCGATTCTGGGGGAAGAACACGTTTCGCATCCGCACTGCCGTCATTCTCACTCTCTTTATTCTCATCACGGCTCTCGCCGTAGGATTATCGTTTAGAAACGTCGCGTCGATCCTGTTGGATAAGCAGACTAATTTGGATTTGCGCGACGATGCTCAAGAGTTCGTAGAACAACTGGAATCGATTTCTGGTGAGATCGGACCGGAACGAGCTCAAGCATGGAATCGACACGCCGTGACCCACGAGTTGCACCATTGGTTTCTCCGTGTTTTCGACAAGGACAAGAAATTGACTTGGGAGTCTATCAGCGTTCCTGACACGCTCCTTTCGGGGTTTATTACCAAGTCGGAGATGCAGGAGAGTGGCAAGTACCGATTTTTGAATCGGCCTTTTTTTAAGGGTTCTTCGAAAGATAAAGCGACACCTGCGGGCTGGATTCAAGTGGGGTGTTCGTTAGAGTTGATCGAGGGTTCGCTATCTCAGCTTGATCGATTGCTTCTGTGGGTATTCCTCATCGTTGTTATTTTGGGGCCTTTGATGTCGCTCATTCTATCGGCGCAGCTCTTAAATCCCCTGACTGATTTAACCAAGCAGGCGGCGGAGCTTTCGGTCATCGATCGAAGTCAGCTGCTCGGCTTGCGGGGTAGCGGAGATGAGCTTGATAGTTTCGCTGGAACCGTCAATTCTTTGCTCACGCGAGTTAGGTCGCAGCTTCAGGCGAACGAGGATTGGATAGCCAACTCCGCACATCAGCTGCGCAGTCCGCTTGCGGCGATTTCAAGCAACGTCGAAGTAGTTTTGGGAAGATTGCCCGACGGAAAATCTTCGGACATGCTTTCCAGTGTCCTAAATGAGTGTGAGTATTTAAACAAATTGGTTCATCAGTTGTTGCTCTTGAGTGAGGCCAGTGCGATCGGGTTGAAATCAAAACGCTTCCAAGTCCATTGGGACGAAATGATACGTGAGTCGAGCGATTTTTTTGAAGTCCTGGCTACAGCAAAAAATATCGCCTTCCAGTTCGATTCGTTAGCACCAGCTATCATCCTGGCCAGCCCAGAGCATTTACGCATCGTTCTGCAAAACATCATCGACAATGCGATCAAATACACGCACGAAAATGGATCGGTTGAGATCGAGCTAACGCAATCAGAAGGCTTTTGCACTCTTCGGGTATCCGATACCGGTATTGGCATTTCCGAAGAGGACTTAGGGAGAGTCTCACGTAGATTTTTCAGAAGCGATTCGGGGCGAGATCCGAGCATGACCCCTCGCGGAACAGGCCTGGGCCTGAACATCGTGAAGACTATCGTCGAGGGACTGGACGGTAAACTTGAGATTGATAGTGAACTTGGACGCGGTACCACGGTCCGAGTCAATTTGCCGACTTTTCAACCGTGAGTGGTCAAAGAAACCATACTAAAAAGGTTATCCATGGAATTTTCTTTTATGCTAGGTCTGTTTTTCAGCCGCTCCGCCTGCTTGTTCTCATTAACCGCATATTCGCTCGCGTTCTTCGGTTGCATGCCTATAGGCAAGAGCACGACTCCCGTTTGGAAGGCGAAAATTTCAGCAACGTATCCGCATGACCCAGGTGCATACACTCAAGGCCTCATCATCGAGAATGGCAAAATGTACGAGGGAACTGGACGGCTCGGTTCTTCGTCACTTAGGCAAGTAGATTTAGTCACCGGATCTGTATTGAAGTCAGTTTCACTTGATAAAAAATACTTTGGTGAGGGGATAACGATTCTCGGCGACAAGATTTATCAGCTCACTTGGCGGGACAATCTTTGCTTTACTTACGATCTGGCGACACTTCAGTACAAGGAGCATTTTCGATATCCACACGAGGGTTGGGGGCTCACAGATAACGGAACGGAATTAATCTTGAGCGACGGTTCGTCGGACATCCGTTTTCTGGAGCCGAGCACCTTCAAGGAGCTTCGACGGATCGCCGTCAAAGAGGGGACGGAACGCATCAAGAACTTAAACGAACTCGAATACATTGACGGCGAGATCTGGGCCAACATATGGTACGAAGACCGAATTGCACGCATTTCGCCTACCGATGGCCGCGTGCTTGGCTGGATCGATCTGAGTGCACTGTACCCGAAGAGTTTGCGCGCGGACCGCGACCAGGTCTTGAACGGGATCGCTCAAGATCCAATGACCAAAAAGATCTACGTCACGGGAAAAAACTGGCCGAAGTTATTTGAAATTGAGATAATGAAGTAATTGAACTTCGTTCAAAGTTGGCAGTTGTCAGCGGGCAGTTGAGCCCTCAGTTGTGCGACGCTCCGCGTCGCAGAAATCACGACGCGGAGCGACTGTGATTTTTTTGGAGCCGAAGAAAGTACCCATCACACTCCGTGTGATGTTGCCTCAAAAACCAAAGGTTTTTGAACTGCGGAAATCACACGGAGTGTGATTGGTACTATAAAATCACGACGCGGAGCGTCGTGCAACTAAGTTTGCCAAGCTCTAGACGTCGATCTCTTGTGCCTCTTCGGCGCGGTCCATGATAAAGCGGAATCGGGCTGACGCGTCGCGGCCCATCAGATCATTCATGATGCGGTCGGTTTCCAGTTGGTCATCGATCTGGACTCGCAGGACACGGCGCGTAGCGGGATTGAGGGTCGTGTCCCACAAGTCCTTTTGCATCATTTCGCCAAGGCCCTTGAATCGCGTTATCTCCGGCTTGCCACGTTTACCATGAGTCGCCAAAATTCGCTCGCGATCTTTTTCGTCGGCAGCCCAATACCGTTCCTTGCCGATATCTATCCGGAACAACGGTGGGACCGAGATATAGACTCGACCATCGTTGATTAGCGGTAGCATGTGGCGATAAAAGAAAGTCAACAACAACGTTGTAATATGGTGACCATCGGAATCGGCGTCGGCCAAAAGTATAACCCGTTCGTACCGAATTCGGCCAACGTCTAACTCTTTGCCGATCCCACACCCCAATGCCGTCACGAGATCTTGAATTTCTTTGTTCTCCAGGACCTTGGATAGGGCCAGTGATTCCGTGTTGAGCACCTTGCCTCGCAATGGCAAAACCGCTTGAAAATTGCGATCGCGCCCCTGCTTAGCCGTACCGCCGGCAGAGTCTCCTTCGACGATGAATAACTCGGATTTACCCCGCCCAGAGGCAAGGCAATCACTAAGCTTGCCTGGCAACATCGCTCTCGACGTACTCGTTTTCCGCGAGACAGATTCCGACGCGGCTCGAGACGCGGCCCTTGCTCGAGCCGACGCGATGATTCTTGCTACGATGGACTCGGCGACGGTTCGATTGCTATTCATCCACTGCTCAAGAGCCGCTCGAATCGCAGCGTCGACCGAGGATTGGATGTCTGGATTGTTGAGTCGCTCTTTGGTTTGGCCTTGGAACTGAGGTTCCGCAATGAACACGGATAGTATGGCAACCAATCCTTCGCGGATATCCTCGTGACCGACTTTGACGCCTCGCGGGATCAAGTTATGGGTTTCGAAGAAATTGCGCACGGCTTTGCCAAGTCCCGCGCGAAATCCGTTTTCGTGCGTGCCACCGTTAGCGGTAGGGATACCATTGCAATACGATCGAACATGTTCATCGGTGGACTCGGTCCATTGCAGGGCAATTTCAATTCGCTCGTCACCATCTTTGCGAACTGTGAACGGAACGTCGTGAATCGAGCGCGCGTTGCGTTGAACTAGAACTTTTGCAAGATAGTCCACGATCCCTTGTTCGTGAAGGTAGTTGTCTTTCTTGCCGGTGGTTTCATCGGAGAATTGGATGCGCACGCCACGGTGCAAGAAACTAGTGATCTCGAGTCGTTGTCGAATGATCTCGGCATCGAAGTCGGTTTTCGGAAAAATGGTAGGGTCAGGAGTGAAGGTAATCGTGGTGCCAGTTCCGCGTACCGCGACGGTGCCCTTTTGCAGTTTGGTTGTCGGCTTCCCTTGCGAGAATTCCATCTTGTATTGAACGCCATCGCGACGCACGACTGCGATTAGTTCTTTCGAGAGAGCGTTTACCACGGATGCCCCAACACCGTGAAGTCCGCCGGATGTCTTGTAGTTTTTGCCCTCAAACTTTCCGCCCGCATGCAGGATCGTTAAGACGACTTCGAGCGCGCTCTTGCCCGTTTTGGCATGCTTATCGACAGGGATACCTCGGCCATTGTCGGACACGGTTACCGTATGGCCATTCTTATGAAGAGTTACGACGATTTCGCTTGCGTGACCGTTCATGGCCTCGTCGACCGAGTTGTCAAGGATTTCCCAAACCAAATGATGCAGTCCGGCAGAACTGACACTACCGATGTACATCCCGGGTCTCTTTCGAACTGGCTCCAGCCCCTCGAGAGATACGATATCAGATGCGTTATACGATGCGGATGCGGTGCTCATAAATCTATTGCTTATAGGTGAGTTTCATAGTGCGACATCGAGATTAGGCTGGTTCAAGTGGATCGGGTGATTTGATCGGCTCGCTGATGATTGCGGAAATTTTTCCGTTCTTTTGAATTTCGATGCCTCGACCACCGCGTGATGTCACTCGGTACTTGGCCGTCGAAATTGTTTTCTGTGCGCCGCGATTGGTTTCGACGACGAGCAAGTCGCGGTCGGCAGACGACGCTTTGAAACCGAGAACCTTGTCGGTCTTGGCTATCTTGATCAGCGTGACTCCCTTGCCGGCACCTGAAAGGTAATTGATTTCAACAGCTGGACAAACCATCGCTCGGCAATCCGCTGTGATGGCAAGAATGGTTTCCGTACCGTGTACGGCTTCGACTCCGATGACCTCGTGCTCGGGTGCGACACGCGCGAAACGGCGTCCGGTTCGAGTGGAGGGCTCTACGAACTGATCGAGTCCAAACCGCATTGCAAATCCGTTACTCGTTGCGGCAAAGCCATGGACCTCGGGGCTATCGTTTGGTTTCTTCGGGTTTTCTTTGATGTTGCCGATGACGCGAGGGTCGAGCGACATCACGGAAACGATTCGCTCACCGTCTTTCATCTTAAATAATTTTTGAACCGGTTCGCCGTATCCTGTCGACGCAGGAATATCGATCAATCGAGACGTGTAGCAGACGCCAAAGGACGAGAAGAACGCGAGCGTTGCCCGGGTCGAGCCTGCCACGACTGAGAGCACGGCATCGCCCTCTCGCAAGCGGCTCTTGAGAGGATCGGCAATTTGCTTTTGACGCTTGACCCAGCCCTCGGTAGTGACCATGACATGGCAGTCCTCGTCGATGATGAAGTCCTTTTCATCGAACTCCGGTTCCTCCTCGATAGTAATGATCTCGGTACGACGAGCGCCATCCTTTGTCTTAGCGTATTTGCCGATGAGCGATTCGATTTCTTCGCGCACGATACTCCACCGGCCGGAGTTGTTCGTGTCGTCGGTACTTTCTTTAAGCAGTTTTTGGATCTCGCGAGCCCGCTTTTGTTTGGCCTTGAGCTCCTCTTGGATCAAATTGATTTCTAAGCGAGCAAGCCGATAGAGTTTCAATTCGAGAATCGCGTCGGTCTGTTCGGCATCCAAGCCCCCTTTGTTAGCCGGGAATCGGAGCATGATCTTTTCCGCAGCATCCGACTTGCCCTCGGATTTACGGATGATACGAATGATCTCATCCAGTGCGTCGTAGATCAGCACGAAGCCTTCGAGCAAATGGATGCGGCGCAATAATGCTGCCAGTTCATGCTCGAGTCGTTTTGTGACGATTTCTAATCGGAACTTGAGAAAGAACCAGAGGATCTCTTTTAAGCCTAAACGACTCGGTGCACCAACCTCTGGATTCTCCGTCGGGATCAAGCAAGTCATGTTGACTGCGAAGTTGGTTTGCAACGGAGTATGCTTGTACAAGTATGCCAGGACCTTGGCCTCGTCCGCATCCTTTCGAAGCTGCAAATCGATTCGGATGTCTTCGGTCGAGAGGTCGCGAACATCCTCAAGCAACGGCATCTTGCCACCGACAACGATGTCCGCGATGCGTTCGACCAGCACAGACTTATTGACGCCATACGGAATGGAGGTGATGTGCAGCAGTTTTCCGTTCTTGGAATCGCCGCCGGCAACTGTGGTACCACGTATTTTGAGCGAGCCCTGTCCGGTCCTGTAGATTTCACGAAGCTCTTCTTTGGAATTGATCAGTAGACCACCGGTAGGGAAGTCAGGACCATTTACCGCATCGTTGGCCACGAGTTGATAGTCTTTGATTTCGGGGTCGGCGAGCAACTTCAAGAGTGCTCGGCAGACTTCGCCGAGATTGTGAGGCGGGATGTTCGTTGCCATTCCGACAGCGATACCGGTGGCTCCGTTGACCAAGAGATTTGGCACACGGCTTGGCAGGACGACGGGTTCCTGACGCGTCCCGTCGTAGTTCGCTTTGAAATGGACGGTGCCACTGCTCAAGTCGGTGAGGACCTCGGTAGCGACCGCTGACAAACGGCATTCTGTGTAACGCATCGCAGCCGCGTTGTCGCCGTCGATCGACCCAAAATTCCCACTGCCATCGACGAGGGGCATGCGAAGCGAAAACGATTGCGCCATTCGCACGAGCGCATCGTAAATGGACGAGTCGCCGTGTGGGTGATAATTACCCATCACGTCACCGACCACTTTAGCGCACTTTCTGTGCTTAGCGGTGAAGTCCAGTCCCTGCTGGTCCATCGTGTACATGATTCGACGTTGAACGGGTTTTAGGCCGTCTCGGACGTCTGGAAGCGCTCGGCTAGTAATTACCGACAGAGAGTAATTCAGGTACCGGACTTGAGCTGCATCGCGAAGTGAGACGCCAATGATTCCGTTGTTGTCATCCTCAAGCGATAACTCTTGTTGCATGGGGCGTTTGCGTTTTGGCTTTTGGCCGTCTGGCAAATCCTCATTGGACTCGTCGTCTTTGCTCTCCGGTGTGCGGCGCTTTGCCATCCTTGCGGTTCCTCCTTGATTCTTGACGTAATAGGCTCGTGGACTGGAAAAGTTAAACTATAACGGCTAGCCGGTCTACGCGAATTTTGAAGCGTTACCCGGTGCAAAACCCCTCACCCCCAGCCCCTCTCCCCTAAAAAGGGGCGAGGGGAGCAAGCACAAAGATGAGCGAGTTGAAGTTCGGCTGGATTGGGGAGCCGTCGGCACTTTCCTGCGACTAGACGGCAAGCGTAGATCTTTCGTTATGTTTGTTGCTGCCGTTGCTACTGGACAGCAAAAACGCATTCGCATCACCGACCGATGCATTTCGGTGTTTTTGTGACTAGCGAGTTGCCGACTGAGACCTTGGGAGTCGTTTTTCGCCTTTTGGCGTCGCCTGATTGGAGACGCGGTAAGTGGTTAAGCAATTCCCAAACCGAATCGTCATCCGCGGTTGATCGCGAATGAATCAGGATAGGAAAATTCGCTAAGGAGTGCGAAATGCGACAGCTACGGAAATTGAAATCAGCGTTCTTGATGACCTTGGGCTTTGGAGTTGCGGCAGTAGGCGGAAACTCGCTTTTTGCTCAATGTGCAAGCGGTTCATGTGGCGGCGGAGTACCGATGGCAGGCTCGTATGTGCCTGCCGGGATGGGCTCCGGCGGGATGGATCGCTATGCCAACCTTCTTGGCAAAGGCACACAACCACTGTTCGACAACTACTTCACTCACGGAAACGCAAACTCCGCTCAAGCAGGACTTTACGTGTCACCAAACTCCGGGATTCCCCCTTGGGTTGGTCACACTTACAACACCTACCAGCCTCTTTACCCTCACCAATTCCTTTACGAACACCACGACCGATACCACTCGTACTACGATGGTGGTCGCGGCCTCAATCGAACTCATGCCAGTTACTACGCGCCTCCGGTTCGTACCGCTGCCAAGAGAGCTTACAAGATTCTCGAAATACCACGATAGTCTTGTCAAAACAATCGTTGGCTGAGTCGGAGACCAGTCGAACCAAAATAACAGCTGCGGCGGGGAAGGATCGCCCACCAACAGCGACAAGGCTCACTGGTTTTAAGGACTCAAGTTCATGATTCGAAGCACGTTCACAGCAGCGTTCGCGCTCGCTGTTGTAATATCGATAAGTTCGATCGCGGAAGCCCAGAATGGCTTTCGCGGTCGTTTTTCGCAGGGTGGATTCGGCGGGGCAGCCAATACTCAAGGTATCGGCAACCGGCTTGGATGGGCATCCGCGGGTTCGGTTGGCGATTACTGGGCACGCAATCAATCCATGCAGAATCCCTGGCATGGTGAGTATTACTATCTGCAAACCGGGCAGCCAACTGCTTTGATCGTTGCGCCTACCGTGACGATGCAATCCAACCACTCGTGGGGTGTCTCGCAAAACACAATGACTCCGGTCTATCACCAATTCGGCGGTAACGCGCCAACAGGTTCAGGCGGTGGCATTTTCAAAGCGACGCCCTACGCGCCAAGCCATAGCAATCAGTTCGGGATCTATCCGGTTCGCGGACCTTGGAACTGAAGTGAATTTGCAGTTTGCAGCTTGCAGTTCGAAACAAGTTTTCGCAGCCAGTCTGGTAACAGTCTGGCTGTTTTTGTTTCTACGCGACTTGAACAGGGTTTACAATGGCCCCGTCAGCGTTTAGCCAACATCTTTGTGCTTCCTCCCCTCGTATCTAGCAACGGTATCTAATTTTAAGCGATCGGCTTAGAATTTCGACCGGAAACAGTAGCTTCCAAGCGTCCTGTAGATCGTTTACCCCTTGTAGCTCCAAAACACAACAATCCACAGGACAAGCCTGTGGTATTCGAATTCCGCATGCCTTGTGCTGCGGATCGTTCAGGCTTTCAGGCTAAACCCGCAGGCCGTCCCCAGTTGACTCGTCCGACTGGAACGCAAGGTTCGTTAGCTAATGAACCTGATTCACCCGTGACGCGTTTGTTACGGGGGTCTTCGAAACGGTCGGTCCTTTTTCTAGCCTACGAACCTTGTTCACCAGGCGGCACGAGGCCGCCGGGGTCTCTCACGGAACAAAATCTGCGCAAACAAAAGTTGCGTTAACACCAGTTTTTTAACAGCCCAGGCTAAGGCGATCGGCAGAATGAAAAGTACCGTAGGATGGGACCAATGTCCCGTCCGTTGATTCGTTCGGGACTATGGTCCCAAACTACGACTGGTATAACACAGCCTGCCTGCCTCTCCCCTAAAAAGGGGCGTGGGGAAGAAATCGCATTGGCTTCGTTCAAATCCAATGAGATTTCGATTCTCGTGTGGTATCGAGTTGTGGGTAATGATGAGGCTTTAGCTCTGGGCGTGCCACCCATCCAAGTTTAACCACCAACAGGAGTTGTGTCCGTGATTCAATCAAATCGTCGCGACTGGATGATCAAGCTAACCGCGTTGGGAATCGGCTCAGTCGCTTTTCAACGAGTTCTTGCGCTCAAGGCCAGTACCGTGGGTGTCGTCACAG